>Ga0210394_10000477_pt1 | contig 84556 bp, 58 predicted proteins | sample IncBWC12MmetaG_FD_160121 | JGI IMG/M metagenome (GOLD analysis project Ga0210394, IMG submission 160121) | Forest soil microbial communities from Barre Woods Harvard Forest LTER site, Petersham, Massachusetts, United States - Inc-BW-C-12-M | ecosystem: Environmental > Terrestrial > Soil >...
TCCTTGATCGAAACCGGCAGATCGGCCGGCGAGAACTTCTCACCGAACTGCGGTGAGAACGGGTCGAACTCGGACGTGTAGTCGTCCGTGATCACGCCGGTGAAGTGGGCCGCGATGTGGGCCGAGGTGAAGACCCAGAACTTCGCCAGCGCACCGGTCTGGTAATCCAGCGTCACTTCCTTGCGGTCGCACAGCGGCCGCAGCGCTCCGGCGAACGGCGCCACTTCGTGCGACTGCGGGAACAGGCTGATGTAGTCCGGAACGATGCGCTGCTGCCCCACGCACGGCCAGAACGTCTCGACGCTTCCGGTGTCGCCCTCGTGGCTTGGCAGGCTCGTGCGGCCGAACGTCTGGGTCGGGTTCTGCGCGTTGTTGGCGTTGTAGAGCGCGCTGATTTCGGCCTGGTCGGGCAGGATGAAGATGCTGGCGAGCGCGCCGAACTGCGTGGTGGCCGGCGCGATGTAGACGTCGCCGATCAGGATGTTCTTGTCCTCTTCCTTCACCAGTTCATAGCCGGGCGGCACGACCACCTCGACCACGTATTTGCCGGCAGGCAACATCGGAGTGCCGGACCGGAACGGATCCGACGTGTCGGGATTCGGTACGCAAACCGCGCAATTCGTGCCCGCCGGTTTGCCGGTCGTCGGATTGAGCGAGGTGATGCTCGGGAACTGGTACATGCCGTCGTACGGCGCCGGCTGCAGCTGGTTCCAGTTGTGCATGCCGTCGTAGCACTTGAACTGGGAGTTGTTCGGCAGCGCGGTCGCCCCGGCCCAGCCGTGCTGATATACGTCCAGGTAATCTGGCTGGTTGAACAGCGAGAAGAAGAACAGGTCCGCGTTGGTGCCGGTGTCCCGGCCCTGGCCCGGGCAGTTCATGTTCGGAATGCCGGGGGACCGGAAGCCCTGGGCCCAATCGTCGAAGCTGCTGGTCTTGGTGGTGTCGACCAGTTTCAGAGACGTGCTGCCGTCGGGCGCCGTCCCCTCCTGGTACAGATTGATCGTCACGCCCGGCACGTCCGGCGTCCAGCTCGTGTGGATCAGCAAGGTCGGGTCGTCGAACGGACGGGTCGAGGCGTAGATCACCTCGCCGTGGATGCCCCCGGTCTCGTTATCCGCATACGGCTTCTTGCCGAACTCGAGGAACGAGTTCTGCCCGGAAAATCCCTGCCAGCCATAGGTCGAGCCGTAGGGGTGCACGATCGGCGGATCGACGCGGCCGGTTGACCCGCCGCTGCCACCGGAGTGCAACGGCGCAGGGGCGTCGGTGCAGTCTCCATTTGTGCAATACCAGGCTCCCGGCACCCGCAGGTTCGTCGGTAGCGGAACTGTTTCGGCCGTATTCGCCATGTTCGCGGCAATGCTGGAGCTACCGCACGGCGCCGTGGTCGGGGTGCAGGTGCCGTCGGCCGGCCCGCCCGCGTCGTACACCACGTGGGTTCCCGTGGTCTTGTAGCGGGTCGTGTCGGTCTCGATCACGTACCAGCTGAACAGCGGGAAGATCTCGTTGAAGCCCGCGTTGCCGGCCAGGTCCGTATTGTTGAAGTTCGAGTAGCTGCCGTCGCGGAACCGGATGTTGGTCGCGACCAGCGTCAGGCCCGTCTCGTTGCTGTCAAAGACTCCATTTCCGTTGGCGTCGAAGAACGTGGAGGTGTAGATGTTCGCCTGCCACTGGTTCATCGCGATGTCGCCCAGATTGCAGGTACTACCAGAAGAGGCGTTCCCACAGGCCGAGTTGTTCGTCGAGTTCAGGCGGACCGGGGTCGACAGGCCATCGACCAGCATGTCGTTCCACTGGTCGAACACGGTGATTCTCCAGTCCCCATCGGGCAACCCCGTCAGCGTGAAGGTGCCGTCGGCATTGCATTTGGTGAACGCGAAGTCCTCGCCGTCCGCATCGCCGAAGCTCACGTAGCACTGGGTGAAGGCGAAGCTGTTGTAGGTGCCGCTGCTGTACAGGCGCTCATCCGGCGTGCGGCTCATCCGCTCCGTCGTCACCTGGCCCTTGAGCGTATTGTGGCAGCCGGTGCCGGTGATGTTGGCGTCGGTGCCGTTGCAGACGTACTGCAGGCGGTCCTTGATGATCTGCGGATTCGCGAAGCCGATCGACACGTGATACCCGGACGGACCGTATTCCTGGAAGAAGCTGGGCTCGCCGACGCGCAGGAACGAGTCGTGGGCCTTCTGGCCATCCAGCGTATTGGTCTGCAGCCACTCCTCGCCTCGCGCAATCCGGTCCGCCGCAGGGGTCGCCACGACGCCGTACCGTCCCGGCATCAGATTGGCGACCACGGCCTGGCCGGCGATCGGCGACAGCGTCGCGCCGTCGCTTTCGTATTTCGGGCAGGTCACGATCTCGCCGGTGATGCCATCGGCCGCCGCGGAAATCGGGCAGGCGTCCAGACCGGTCGCCGGATCGATGGTTCCCGACAGGCTGTTCGACAGCGGGTAGTTGAACATGTCATAGCTCATCTGGCCGGTGGCGTCCCCGGTGCCGCCGGCGTCGTCAAACAGCTTGATGTTGAAGCCGCCCAGGCCGGGCTCGACCGGCGACAGCACGTCGATGCCGCCACCGCCGTCATGCTCGCCGTTCAGCGGGAAGTCGTCCTCGAACACGAACACCGCCAGTTTCGCCGGTGGCAGCGGAGTGGAGACCGCGTAGACGGTCACGGGTGTGAAGGCGCCGGTCGTGGCGGTGCAGGCCACCGTTCCAACAGCCGGAGTGCAACTGATCGGGGCGCCCCCCATTCCGTGACCGGTGGCGCCGCCCTCGAACGGGTTGGCCGCATCCCCCGGGAAGACAGTAATGTAGTAGCGCTTGGTCGGATCCAGGTGGACGTTGTTCGGACTCGTGATGGCCTGTGAAGTGGCATTGGTCCGGCACACGCCGTTGCCGACGTCGCAGACCGCTGCCGAATGGCCGCCGGCGGGCACGACCACCGTCTGACCCGATTCGCACGACAGCGGCCCGGTGCAGCCGGCCGCTACCAGCGGCATATAGCTGGTGTGGAAATTGGTACCGAAGGTCGGCACGATGCCCTGAGCCGAGCTCGGGCAGCCTGCCGGCGGCGGATTCGCCGTACAGGCGGGGTTCACATAGAACGTGCGGTCTTCCTCGATGATCCAGCGATAGTCGTTGATCGTGGCTGTCGTGCCCTTGACGTTGTCCTTTCCGAGAACCGTCACCGAAAAGCCAGGTGTGGTTGCCGGGAAATTCAGCGTCACCGTAGCGGTGCCGGCACTGACCGTGCCCCGCGAACTCTTCGCCTGGTATGTGAAGGTGCAGGTTGCGGCGGTCGTGCCGGTCGGCGCGGTCGCACTGAAACCGCCGTTGGAATCCACGCTGACGGTGGCCGAACCGGTCCGCCCGGTGCAGGCCGCGCTCACCGAGCGGGGCGCCGTGGCCGTGGCGAGGTTAACGGTCAGCGGATAACCCGCCGTATCCGCGTCGTTCAGCAGGATGCCCGGCGGCTGGACAGTCAGCTTCGTCGCAATGGTCGCGCTGTACGTATCGTTGTTTACGGTGATGCCGCCGCCCAACTCGGTCGGTGCCGCGTTAAGGGACGCGGTGGCGGTGATACCGGACGAGCAGCCCGTGCTCGTAACGGTACCGTTCGCGCAGTAGCTGAAGCTCGTCGGCGCGCCGGTGTACGTGAAGGTGCCGTTCGCGTTCAGGGTGAGGCCGGCGACGGTCCCAATGAGTTGGACACCGTAGACATTGGTGTCGTTGGCGATCACGCCCTTGCCGGGATCCGACACGACCAGCGTCTGGCCCGTGATGACGGAGTTGTAGGTATCGTTGCGCGCGACCGCCGTCGGGCTGGCCGGCGGAGTGGCGCCATTGATGCCAAGGTAGGCGAGCATGCCCGCATCGCGCGAAATCGCATTGCCTGACAGGCTCAGCTCGCGGTCGAAGATCGGAAGCGCGGCGCTGGCGGCGGCCGGCGCGTTGATGGCCACATCGTACGTCTTGCCGGCGGCCATGAAGACCTCGCTCTGAATGCGAGGAACGCCGGGCAGCGGGTTGCCGTCTTCGGCCACCAGCGTCAGGCCGGGAACGGCGGTAACCGTGGTGCCGCTCGTGCTGTTGGTCAGTGCCCCGACGATCGAAGGCACGTGCATCCGCAGGCCGGCATTGACCATCCGGACCAGGGCGGTTCCATTCACCACGGTTGCGCCAGTCGTGGCTGCGAACAGAGAGTTTGCCGCGTGCGTCTTGTCGAACGCCACGCCGTTGATCAGGTAGTAAAGCGGCGTGTAATTGACGGCCGGCGGATAGCACTGGTGGAAGGTCGTCGAGGCCGGATTGCCGCAGCCGCCCGGCTGGCCGGACCACACCATCGTCTCGCTGAAACCGGCGGTGCCGACCGCGACCTGGACCGCGTTGTTCTGTACCGGGTCGATTTCACTCATCAGCACCGAAACGTCGGTGTTGTAAGGCACCACGCACGCTGCCGTGGCAGTCGCGCCCGGATAGGCGCAACCGGCGGTGGTGGTTGGAGCCGACGTCACCACCAGCATGCCGTACAGTCCCATCGGCCCCTGGATCGAGGGGTGGCTGCCGGACTCGATCAGGTAGGTGCCGGGCTTCAAGGCCGGTGTCGCGGGCGTGCAAGCCGGTCCCCAGCACAGCGCGGCCGTAGTTCCCGACGCGACTTCGGTGCCGAACGACTGGACGCGCGGCCCCTGCGTCGGGGGTGTTCCGGTCGTCACCGTGCTGCTGACGATCGGCCAGGTGGCGGTCGATTGAGCAAACGTGTGGTCCTGACTCGCGGTGCAAGTCGTGCCGGAAGTGCAGCCCGTGCCGACGGTTCCCAGACCGCCGCCTATCTGACCCACGATCACCAGCGACGTCGGTATGCTGCCGCCAGCGAACGTCAGGTTGTTCGTCAGGTTGATCGTCAGGCTGGTGCCGGTGCTCGAATAGGGCACTGTGATCACCACCGGCGACCAGGTCGCCGGCGCTGTGGTAGTCGCCACGGACAAGGGGTTGAGCGGAGCGCAGGTTGCGGTCACGGCGCCCGCGCCGCAGCTGTAACCCCACATGGGCACCGTCGAGCCATCCGGCGTGATCGCATTGACCGGCCCCGCGGTCAGATTGACCGACTGCGCATGAGAAGCGCCGGCAGCCAGCAGTAGAACGGAAGCCGCCAGTCCCGACTTGATCAGGGCCGACGTGAAGGTATTGGGTCGCATTGAGTGCTCCTCGTCCTAGAACGATTCGTCGATTTGGAATTCGCGTGAATCGACGAGCATCATCATCAGCATGCCGCCGGGGAATATGTTGTTGGTCGTGATCTCGCGCTCGTTATGCGAGTGCCACATGAAGGCAAAGCCCGCTTCGCCCGTTGGCGAGTTGGCGATCGTGCCGGACGGCGGCGTGGTTCCCGTCGGGCCTGTCGCGCGGACCGTCGCGTCCGGGCCCAGGTAGGGGCTGCCGCCATACCAGGCGCCGTTCGTGAAGAGGTTCGGATCGGGCAGCGTCACGGGCCCGCCTCCGGCCACATCGCCGAACGGAGCGGCCTGGACCGGCTTGTTGTGGTCCTGGCACCACTCGAAGTAGTTCAGCGCGGTCGTCACGCTGTTGTATCCGTTGGCGTCCGGGGTGCACGGCAGCTTGGCCAGCGCGTCGCTCGAGGCCGGGTTGTGGCCGTACGCATCCCAGTTCAGGCCCTTGCCGGTCCACTGGAAGATCCCGTCCATCGCCAGGCCCGGGGTCGTCGTGGTGGTGAACAGCAGCGGACCGGCCAGGTTCTGTTCTCCCGCTGTGGCGGAGGCCAGGATCAGGTTGCCGTCGCGCCCCAGGATCCGCACGTGATTGCCGTGCTCGTGAAACGGGTGTTGCCAGCGGCCCTGGCCGATGATCCGCAGCAGCACCAGCTCGCCCGGATGCATGTGCGGGTTGCCGTTGTATGGCTGGTGCGGGTACTGGGCCGCGTAATTCGAATCCATGTCGTCCGGCATCGAGCGGCCGTTGATCATGAAGTACGCCGGGTGGTAGGGCTCGGTCGGTACTTCAAGGCTGCATCCCGATGCGCCGGCTGTGCAGGTGCCCCTTGCCGTGACCTGCGCCAGCGCCTGTTCATGGATGTTCGGATCCATCTCGGAGAACTGGAACAGGTACTCGCGGTCGTAGCAGCTCCTCGGGTTGTCATAGGCGGACGCGGCCAGCCGGAAGTCGGTCTCGGCGGTGTTGCCCGGAGCCACGTAATGGGCCACCGTGCCGGAATGGCAGCCGGTGCCGGTTTGAGCCGTCGCTGGCAGCACGATGATCGCGCCGTAAAGGCCCATCTCGACCTGCAGGTCGCCCTGCGTGCCGCTGTAGTAAGAGCGCGTACCCGGCGACCTCGCAACGAGGTGGTAGGTGACCGATCCGCCGGGTGCCGCTTCCTGCGTCAGCAGGCCAGCTACGCCGCCTGTTGGGGCCGTGTTCGCAGCCAGGCCCGGAAACAGGATCGACGTGTTGCCGGCCGCGGTGGGAAGGCTGTTGGTCAGTGTGACGTCGAAGGGCACGTTTTCGGTGACGATCAGCGTGGGGCCGGGGATCTGCATGACCCCGCTACAAGCGCCAGCGGTCGGTGGGGTGATGGTCGAAGGAGCTGCAGTGCCGCCGCTGCTGCACGCGTACCCCCACGAATAGACCGACTGTCCGTCGGGCTGGCTGATGTATGCCGGACTCGCGGTCAGCGCGAAAGCCGTTCCCGTCACCCCAGGAGCGGCTGCGTGCGCCGAGCCGAGCAGCAGCAAGGCCGCCGCGGCGCTGGCGATGACAAGCAATCGATTATTCATAGAGGTCGCCTTTTTCATCATCGTTGCGCTCATGGCTGCCCCTTAATTGACGTGGACCTCTGTCATCAGACCGCCGAAGTTCTCGGCGTCGTTCGACAGATGGTCAAGGTTCGGCGTGTAGAGGAAATAGGTGCCGGCGGCCATCGGCGTCGCGGCCAGCCCGGCCGCGTTCGTCCCCGTGCACGAGTTGAAGACCGCGCGGTTCACGCAGGTATCCAGGATCACGTCCAGCGACTCTCCGCCGGCAAGGGTGATCGAGTTGGTCGTGTAGTACAGGTTGTTGCCGGCCTGGTCGCGCAGCAGCTTGGCGTTGTAGCCGATCACCTGCATCGGGATGCCGAGCGAGGCGAGCGTCTGGTACTCGGTCACATCCAGGTCGGAGATCCGCAGCAACGCCCGCTGGCCGGCCGTGATGTTGATGACGGAGGGCAACGGTTGCGAAAAGTGATTCGTGCCGTCGGCGGCGACCGTCTGCAGCGCGCCCGTCGTGACCGTGTCGGGGTAGCTGCGGCCGTTCAGCAGGAAGTACTTGTCCTTCATGTCGGCGAAGCCCTCCGGGTTGAACGTCATCCCGACGAAGTGAAAGTTCGGATCGAAGCCGTGGATCTGCAGCGGATACTCGACGTCGTAGGAGGTCGAGCCGTCGCCGTCGTTGTAGGCGTACTTGGCGCCGGCCACTTGCGTAACGCCGTTGTTGACCGCCGGCAGCGGGTTGCTGCACAGGATGTCGGCGGCCGAAACGCACCTCGTCCGCAAATCGGTCTCTTGCGTCTGCAGCGCGGTGTAGAGCGATGTGGTCGCCGGGACCCGGTTCTGCCGCGGCCGCACGTAGATCTGCCCGACCATGCCCATCTGCAGGTGCTCGGGCGGCGTGATGTGGCAGTGCCAGAAGTAGGTGCCGGCATCCGGCGCCAGGTAGTAATACGTGAAGCTGGCGCCGATATTGATGGCGACCGAGGCATCCGGCACGCCGTCGTAGAACGCCGAGGCGTTCGGGTAGCCATGGAAGTGAACCGTGTGCTGCTCGAACAGGTCGGGGCGCATCATCATGCCGACGTTGGTCAGTGTCAGGAAAAATTCGTCGTCCTCGTCGATCGCCATGAGCGGCGCGGGGATGTTGCCGTTCATCACGCCCACATCGAGGATCGGCCGCGGATCCACGTGTCCGTCGATGCGCGCGGCGACCGCCGCAGTGGCGGTCGTCGATTCGGTGATTTCTGCCTGCCCGGCGGCGGCCGCGTCGGTGTATGTGAAAGCAAGGTTGGCCGCGAAAAATGGGTTGACCGCAGTGGCCGCGGTCACCGCGAACGTGCCGTCATAGGGGGTGCCGGTCCCGGAGATGGTGACCATGTCGCCGAGCTTCACGCCCAGCGGCGCATTGGCGACCACCCTCACCGTGCTGCCACTTACGCTGATGTCGTAAATCGACACCAGGTTCGGGACGTCCATCGCCAGTCCGACGGCACCGTTGTAGGGACGGCCGTTGGCGTCCAGCAGCGCACCGAGCCCCGCCGTGGCCGGATCGCCGGGGCTGAGCGTCATGGACGGATCAAGCAGCGCGTTAAATACGCTCGGGACTTCTGTTCCCGGCAGGCCGTTGGCGATATCCGTGATTCCCGAGAGCGGCCCGAACGAGAACATGTACGTCTGGGTGCCGTCGCCCATCGTCGCGTAGCCGTCGCCGCCCGAGATCTGCTGGCACTTGATCGCGCCGTTCACAGGACCGGTCTTGCCGGCCGTGTAGCTGGTCGAAGTTCCCGGATAAGTGGCCGCGGTGTAGGCCGGCTCCGTGTCGGGCGCCGACGGGTGAGTGATGGTGCTGGTCGGACACTGCACGCGAAACGACTGAGCCATCGCGGGTACCGCGAACGCACTCAGCAGGCCCAATGCAATCCAACCGCGTGTATTAAACATAACGCCTCCAACCAGATCCGCCAGCAGGCGGAGCGCGGTGAACACCCATGAGTGACAGTTGAGGGGCGTAGCCGCCCGCTTTGAATTCAATGTGCAGGTTGTACAAGTTTCGACTCTGTGCCAGCGCTGTCAGCAGCGCTTTGCTTCGGACGGCTCCCAAGTGCCGGCGCCCCGCGGCGCCGCTGCGCTAGACCTGTAGCGCGTGGTTGTTGTTTACGGGGGCTAACATGCCGGTTGGCGGCGCCGCGCACGATGGCATGACGCCGAAGCGCTACACCGGTCAACTCCGTAGCGGCGAGTGGGGTTAGTGGGTAGGGGCCGAGACGGCGTCCGCGGACTTGACTTATGCGGGCGAGAACGCTTTGCGGGCCTCGCGAGCAGCGTGTTGAGGACGGCCGCGCTTCAAGTGCCGAAGCGCCGCGCGCTCAAGAGGGGGACACACTTCCCTGATTCAGGGTACCCGTGCCGGCGCACACGGGTTGAAGGCGACTGCTTAGCCGCTCGGCGGGCTTTCCTGGACAAGACCCTCGCGCACGGCAAAGCGCGTCAGCGCAGCGGTGCTGTTGAGTTGCAGCGCGAAGCGCAGCCGCTCGCGCTGCTTGTGGACCGCCTTCACGCTCACCCCCAACATCCCCGCGATCTCGCGCGCGCTGTGCCCGAGCGCCACCGAGCGCAGCACCTGGCGCTGGCGTTCGGTGAGATACGTGGCCTGGGTGCTCGAAGAGCTACCCGCACGCCGCAGTGCGCCGCTCATTGCCGCAGGAACATCGGAGCAATACCAGCGGCCCGCGGCAACCTCCCGTAGCGCACTCGACAGCTCGGCACGGCCCTGGTCCTTGAGGACATAGCCCAGGGCACCGGCTTTCCTGGCTGCCGCCGCCGCACCGCGCGCCCGCAGTGCCGTGAGCACGAGAATCGCAACCTTGGGGAAACGCGTGCGCACCTGCTCGATGAACTGCACGCCCCTGCCGTCCGGCAGATGCAGATCGGTCAACACCAGGTCCGCTTGCAGGGAGCCGATGAGCTCCAGCGCCTCCCCTGCCCGCCCGGCCTCGCCGACGACCGCGAAATCCTTGTCCGCCGCCAGCAGAATCCGCAGCGCCTGGCGAAAAATGCAGTGCCCGTCAACCAGCACGACGCGGAACGCAGGTAGTTCGTCCGCAGCGGGCGTGCCCGAGCCGGGAAAAGCGGTGAGAGTCATGACGCACCCAGGGCGCTGTGCGCGCTGTTATTTGCGACACAGCTTAGGTGCGTGAATCTGACGCGAAATCAGGGCGCGCCCCTACGTCACCGCCCGGAGTGCAGGCCCGTCAACTTCGACGCGGGGCTTGGTCGGCGGCTGGCGTTAGGTGTGAAAAGTGTGAACGGGTTCGCGGTTCAGCCGGCCGCGAGATTCATGCGAATCAGCTGGGCGAGCGACTCGCACTCGAGCTTTTCCATGATGCGCGCCTTGTGAACCTCGACGGTCCGCGGGCTGATGCCGAGCTGGGTGGCGATTTCACGATTCTGGTGCCCCGCGGTGATCAGCGCGAGAACCTCGCGCTCGCGTCCGGTCAGGCGCTCGATGCGCGCGTCGGCGGAGGAGCGCGAGCTCGCCGCCGTGCGCCGTGCGCGATCGGCACGCAACGCGTTGCGCAACACCTCGATCAGCATGACGTCGTCGATCGGCTTCTCGAGGAAGTCGAACGCACCATTCTTCAGTGCGGCGCGCGCCGTCGCGACGTCGCCGTGCGCGGTGAGCACCACCACCGGTACCTCGACCTGGCGCTCGCGCAGCACTGCCTGCAACTCGAGGCCGGTCATTCCGGGCATGCGCAGGTCCGTCAGCACGCAGCCGGACCAGTCGGGCCGGTAAGTCTCAATGAAGGATTCGGCGTTGGCGAATGGCTGCGTGCGCACCCCTTTGAGCGACAGCAACAGCGTGAGCGAGTCCCGTACCCCCGGATCATCGTCGATCAGAAAGACGGTGCCGTTCTCGTCGTCCATGTCCTCACTCATCGTCATAGGTTGGTCTGAGGCGTCGCCTGCGTTGCCAGCCGGATAATGAAGCACGCGCCGCCGAGGCGGCTTGGCTCACTCCACAGATCGCCACCCTGATGGCGCAGGAAGGTACGGCTCAAGGAAAGGCCCAGGCCCATACCGCTGATTTTGCTGGTGACAAAGGGATCGAACAAGCGCTCGATGAGATTCGGCGAAATTCCCGGCCCCGAATCATCTACTGCAATCAACACGTCCGCGCCGCGCACCTCTGCCGCAAGCTCGATGCGTCGGGCGCGGGATCCCCTCGCGGGCAGCGCGTCGAACGCGTCAAGGCAGTTCGTGAGCAGGTTGTGGATGACGATCTCGAGCTGAGTGCGATCGACCATGACGCTCGGCATGCCCTCGTGGGTGCGCAACTCGAACTCCACCGCGCTGCGGCGCATGCGATCCTGCAACGCCTGCGCAACGTGGGCGCACACGCTCATCGCGTCGGTCGGCGCGAGTCGCGCGCCCTCACCGCGATAGAACTCGCGCAGCCGCCGCAGCACGGCCGCCGCTCGACCGGCTTCCTCGCCGGCCTTGCGCAGGGTACCGGCGAGCCGCTCGTCGGCGCGCGCCAGCGCTTCGGTCATGAGTTCCGCTGAGCGCACGTAGGACAGCAGCGCCGTCATCGGCTGGTTGAGCTCGTGCGTGAGCGCCGAGGCAAGCTGGCCCGCCACGGCGAAACGCATCGAGCGCTGCAGAGCGGCGTCCTGGCGGCGCATCTGGTGCAGAGCCGTGTCGCGCTGGGTGGCCAGCGCACCGAGAAAGAGAGCCGTGATGCCGAGCGACAGCAGCGGGAACTGCACGTCGAACAGCGGGATCGACCCCGGAGTGAGCTCCAGCGCCGCCACCAGGGCGGCCTGTACCAGTGAGACGCTGATCATGGCGCCCGGCACGCCGTGACGCAGCGCAATCCAGGTAACCGGGGCGAACAGCGGATAGAACAGCCGTACGTCGCGCGCGGCCGCGAGCGCGAAGGCGAGCCCGACCCCGACCACCGCTCCAAGCCCCTGCAGAATGAGCTCGCGTTTGTTGCGGCGGACTTCCTCCCACAGTGCGCTGCGGTCGACCCTGAGCAGCAGCACCGGTGTGAGCGCGATGATGCCGTTGAATTCGCCAATCCAGTAGCGGGCGATGCTGGCCCACGTCTCGTCGGCACTCAGCTGCCCGGCGCTCACCAGGATCCCGACGTAGCCCGCGGCCGCGATGCCGCTGGCCAGCGCGATCACGCCGGCGAACCATGCGGCGGCCTTGGGCGTTTCGATGGCTCGGTCCAGGCCGCGCCGGCGCAGGCCCCACGCGGCGCATGCATATACGGTGGCGAGAAACATCGACGTCAGCGCCAGTACCCGCCACGGGGGCGGACCCGCGTCAGTCAGGAGTTCGCCGGCGAAGATCCCCAGCGCCACCAGCGGCGCCCAGCGCACGCCGCGCGCCAGCAGCAGCGCCATGACCACCCCGGTGTTTGGATTCCAGGGGGTGATACTCGTGTGGGGGAGTGGTTCGACGTAGCTCGCCCAATCCAGCAACAGATAAAGCGCGAGGTAGCCTGCTCCGATAAACCAGGAATGTGGCAGGAACGTCCGCCCCCACAGACGGATACCCGTGGTCGAGGTGTTATCCACAATGAACCACGGCTGCGCCGCTCACGTACGCGCCGGCCGTGCCACGGAGTGCCTGGCGAGATCGCATCCTGGACTGAGTATACCGGGAGCGCGTTGCGGTCCGGGATGGCTGTCACGAATCGGCCGTTTTAGCGGACGATCCAGTGCGCAGCGCGCCCACGCTCAGCTCTGCGGTGAGAAATCCGGCGTTCATCGGCGACGCCGGGCACGTTTCCAGGGTCAGCGCGTGGCCAGGGTCTGCCCGGACTGCTCGAGCTGCTGTCGATAGAGCTTCAGTAACTCGGCGGGCGTAACGAACCCCTCGATCCGCAGCCACGGCTTGCCCGGCGCGGCGCGCATCAGCGTTATGGGAGCGTGGCTCATCTTGTCGCCGCGCCAGACATTGAACGCACGCTGCGCGGCCAGGCTTGCTTCGCTCGTACCGGTGTAGTGCTGCCATTCCGGTCCGGCGTGAAACTTGTGAGCGTACTCGCGCAGCCGTACCGGCGTGTCCTGCTCGGGGTCGATGGAGATCGACATGAGGTGCACGCGGTCGCGCTCGCTGCCGAGCTGATGGTCGAATTGCGAAAAGACCTGACTCATGAGCGGGCAGATGGAGCTACAGGTCGTGAAGATGAAATTCAGCACCACCGGTCTGCCATCGTCGATTTCCTGGGGCAGCGAGACCACCTTGCCGTCGTCGCGGACGAGACGTACGGCCGGGATGGGATAGTGCGAGGCGGACCTGATCGTTGCGTGGGCGGCTGTCGGCAGCCCGCCGTGATCGTCCGCACTCTCGTGCGCGACGGCGCGGGCGGTAACGACCGCCAATAACAATGCAACGATTAGTGCAAGCCACGGGATGAGATCGGGCCGGCTGTGGCGGGCGGCGGCGCGCACCTGGCTGCCCTTCTCGCTCCGCGTGCGATCGAAAAATGATCGGTCCATCACTACATCCCTCACAAACGGATCGGCTCCCTGGCACTCACGATAGGGCCAACATCTCCCAGACGCGCTCACCGCGATTACTACGTCGCATTGGGGTAAACCCTCCCCTGACAGCGGGGATGATTACTACCGCCCGCACCACGCGCGCGGTCAAGGCACGATCCAGTCCCCATCGGCGATCAGGTGCGTGCCCGCGGCCGTGGAGAAGTGCGCGATGTAACCGCCCTTGGAGGCAAATCGCTGATGGTAGGCGAGCGCCAGGTGCGGGTAGTAACCGGTCACGAGACGGTGCTCGAGCATGCCCTGAATCTGCTCGATGACGTAGGGGCGCACATAGCTGTCGGCCAGTTGCTTGGTGACCTCCGACACCAGGCTGCAGGCGAGGTAGGTATCGGCCTGCACCTGCAACGCTACGATGGGAATGTGGCGGAAGGAAAACCACCCCAGGGGATAGTCGAGCCGCACGCCCCGGCGGTCCGGAAGATCAAACGGGTAGGCCAGGGAAGTGTGTTCGCGCCAGCCCGCGGGGAGCGGCGAGTCCTCGAGCCCCCCCATGAGGCCGGACATGTACACGCGGGTCCCCGCCGCCGGCGGCGAACCCAGCGCCGCGACGTCCGCGGGACGCAGCCACAGCACCAGCACCTGCGCCTTGCCGCGCGCGTGCAGCGCGGCGCCGAGACCGTGACCGGCAGCACCCGCCGCCAGCGCGTGATTGTGGACCGTGACACCGTGCGTCTTCAATTCCGCCGCCAGTGCCCGCGCCGCCGGTTCGCCACTGTCGCCGCTTCGATAGATCTGCTCCACCACCAGGCTCGGCGAGTCCTTTTCCAGCCCGAGAACCTGGGTGCCGATCAGCTCCGCTTCCAGCAGCACTCCCTTGGAGAAATACAACGAATAGAAGTCGCCATCCGCTTCGACCGGCACCTCGACATTCGGGAACAGGCACGGCAGAGCATTCTGCTCGCAGAACTGGTGCACGGGCGCCCAGTTGCTTCCGCCGAGACCTGACAGAACCGCGAACACCGGCTCGTCGCGCAGATGCTGTTCGAGCTGTGCCCGCCAGGTCGGCGCCGGACCCGTCAGTTGCCAGACGTGCAACTGCCAGCGAAGGTTGGCCATGTACATGCTCTTGCTGTACGCGGTCTTGCCGGAGGTCACCATGCGCGGGCTCGGTCCGAACGGAAAGGAGTTCTTTTCGGTGACGTAATGCGTCAACACGTCGAGCACACCGCGACGCTTCACCGGGTCCGCGTCGGGCGTGAAGATGGTTGCAAAATGCAACACCCCGTCCGTGACACCGGGAGAGCGACGCACGCCGAGTCTCTTCAGGTACTGGGTCAGCGCCGCCATATCGCTCTCGTCGAGCGCGAAGCGCGGCATCAGTGTGCTCAGCGACCGGCCATCCGAGTCAAGGCCTTCGCGGATGGCGCGCGCCAACGTGACATCCGTGTACGGACTTCGGTTATGCATGCTCTCCACATAAGGCAGAACCGGATCGCCTTGCCTGCGGTCGCGGGGCTGAAACAGATAATCGCCGGTGATCGGCGGAATGAAGAGGTTCCCTTCTTTGGAGCCGAGTCCGCTGCGCTGGTGGCAATTCACGCAGGCAGCCTCCGCACCCTGGGTAGTGATTCCGTCGGCCTCGCGGGTTCCACGGACCGGTGCACCGGAGCCCAATACGCCTTGCAGATAAATGGACTCCCCCGGGCTGTCGTGCGCAGGAGCGGCGGTACGCGCCAGCGGCGGCGCACCCAGCACCAGTATCAAGAGGCCGGCTGCGGCGAGCCGCAAAGCGCTCATTGCGGCGGGGATCCGGGATCCTGGCTCGTCGGGCTCGGTGGGCTCGGTGGGCTCGACGGCGGTGACGGCGGTGACGGCAGGACACCGTCCGGCAGCGGCCGGCGGTGAGGGGACGGCAACGGGACCCGCTCGTGCACCGCCTGTTGACCCGGAATTCGAAACGTCTGGTCACCCAAGGGCGGATTCAGCACGACTCTCTCGACGACCATGCGATCGGGCGGAGCGCCCGGCCCGACTCCGGTTTCGATAATGGAGGGAATCTGCAGCCCGTCCGTCGCCTTGTAATCGCGATAGACGACCGAGACCGTGCGGGATGCGCCGTCCGGCCCGCCGGTGGAGCGATCGTAACGGATTTCCAGGAAGCTCTTGGCATCCACCCAGACATGTTGACTCTCGCCGGAAGCCGTTCGCACGATCAGGTGATACGCGTTGCGTTTCTCGATCTCATCGATCCCCACGACGGACACCGAGCTGCCCTTGTCGGCGTAGTCCATGAGCGGGCCCTCGAGTCCCGGCCCGGTTTGCGCGAACCGCACCTCCTCCTTCGTAAAGGGATGCACATCCGGCCGACCGTGGGAGGGGCGCAGTTTCCAGCCCTGCGTGCCGTCAAAGACGCGCACGGTCCGTTCGCTCATGGCGTTGACTTCGAAGCGCATCATGTTGGGGCGCTTCTGCGACAGTATGAACAGCAGGCTCGGGACGCTCGCGTGCACACTCTCGATGTGCCCCGCCCAGACCATCGTCTGCACTTTTCGCCAGGCCTCGAGTCCGCCGCGCGCGGCGACATTCTTCACGACGATCTGCTCCGCCGAAAGTTTCGGCGGGGTTGCCTTCGGCTTGGCCAGCGCGAGCGAGGCGAGGCCGGCAGCCAGGGCCGCCATCAGACCGTAGCGCAGGAGTCTTTTCGGCACAGAACGACGCGGCGGCATGCGCAACTCCCGGTGGTCCCGATGGCCTACGCCTGCGGCTTCACGAACAGGGTGTCCGCGAGTTTCGGATTCACTGCCACCTTTTCGATGACCATCTTGTGCGTGTCCCTGTACCCATCGACCGCCGTTTCGAGCACAAAAGGGACCACGACTCCCTGTACGGTGCGGAAGTCGCGCTGGTAGACCCACACGGTGTGCATGCGTCCGTCCATGCGGTGCGGCGTGCCCTCGACCTTGACATCGAGAAAGCTCTGCGCGTCGACCCAGATGTGCTGCACATCACCATTCTTCATCGTCAGCTTCAGCTTGTAGGCCGGATGGGTCTCCACCGGCTCGACCGACTCGAGCTCCACCTTCGTGCCCTTGGCCGCGTAGTCGAACAACGGATCCTCCAAACCCGCTTGCCCGGCTTGCTCCTTCGCCTGCTCGGGGGAAAAGGGCTCCCAGTCGTCCCGGTTCAGGTAGGGACGCGTCATCCAGCCGTTCGCCCCGTCGTAGACCTGCACCGCGGTCTTGCCGGCGAATTCGAGTTCCAACCTGGATTTGTTCGGACGCTTCATCTCGAGCAGGAACGGCAGCTGCACCTGCTTTGCAGTGTCCGGTTTCTTTGCGGCCTCCAGCGCCAGGATTTCCTTCTTGCTGGGGGTATGGGCCACGGCCGCGCTGCTCACGTATCGGGCGCTGCGGGCCGTCGAGTCGGCGAACCCGACGTCCATCTTGCCGTTCCAGGACATCGACTGGACGCCGTGCCAGGCCTGCTGGCCGCCGCGCGCCGCGACGTGCTTGTCGATGACCTGCGCGGCGCTCAGTTTCGCAGCCGGTGGCGGCTTGTCGGCTGCCACCAGCGCCGCCGGGAAATACAGGCCAACGAGGCCACCCAGGAACCAACGACCTTTGCTCGATCTCATTGCAACTCCTCTACGCAAATTCCACGCTAATCCACCGCGAGACCATCGGCTCGAAACGGCCCGATGACCACATTGACCCGGTCTCCGCGCTTGACGAACAGCCCTTTATTGGAGAACGCCACCCAGTAGGACCTGCCTGCCTCGGGCGTCTGCGTCTGGCGCAACTGTCCGATCTTCTCCATCGTCGGTACCACCAGGCTCACGCCGGCCCTGGGGTCGATCAGGGAAGGTTCGACCTTCTTGTCGCTCAATACTTTCGCCCTCTCCGGATCCAACACACGCCAGGAGAAGCGAATCACCTCGCCCGACTCCGTCCACTTCACCACCAGTGAGTCGATGCCCCAGACCACGCGGTAGTAGGCGCCGGCGCGGCCGGCGAAACGGCTGGGGAGCGAGCGGGTCGGAGTTCCGGCGGATTTGGAGCGCGGGGCCGGTGGCGGGGTTTTTGTTGCCTGCTTCGCCTGCGGTGCTGCCGTGCGCGCCGGCTGGGTCGCGGGCGCCGCTGGCGTTGGCTGGGTTGGCGGTGGCGCCACCGTCGGTGCCGCGTCAGGCGACTGTGAAGCGGTCTGGGCGAGAGCCCCGGAGGCGATCAGCGCACCGGCGAACAGCGCAATTCGCACCGGAACCGCGCCTCGGCCAGGTGAGTGAACTACTGATGGTGCGAACGCACGACGCATAGGGGGTCCTAGTGGTGAGCCGCGACGCCTGGCTGAGCGGCCACGCCGTTGGAGCAGACCCGCTTGACGTTGTGCTCATCCACCTTGCTCACGAAATCCTCCAGTGACGCTCGGGCGCGCTGGTATTCGTCGCTGCTGCGCACCTTGGCCAGCGCCTCATCACTCGCGCCCTGCACCAGCTGCTTGACCTTTTCCTGGTACCTGGCCGCCGCCGCGGGATCAACCTTGCTGCAGTAGCTCACGATCCCCTCGGTGATGCCGAGCGTGCGCGGATCCGGACCCGGCCCGTCCGCGAACACGCCGATCGGCGCAACCAGCCAACTGCAGGCCAGCAGCGCGACCCAGCTCACCGGTCTTTTGCAAAGTCTGTTCAACATTCAGAACCTTGAATTGGTGTTGAGTGCTTGATGTTCTGATGGCCCGCACCGCACCCAACAGCGGCGCCAGGCTCGACGGGGCCCTGATTATCAGAACTTCTCGCCCGCGCCGGAATTGCGCCCAATGATACCGCCCTCATGTCGCAGTGCGGAAGGCCGAAAACTGAGACCTGGGTCTGAATTTCGAGATCTGCCGTGGTATGTCATTTCCTCAACAAAGTAGACTGCCGGCCGAAAGATAAAGACGTTGCCAGCCGACTCTTTAACCACTACGGCGTGAGCTAAGGAATCGTACTTCGGTTGTCCTTTCAGGTGAGGTGCTGATCATGAAGGTTTCTCGTATCCTGTGCCTGTGCGCCGCCGCGGCGCTTCCGCACCTGGCACTGGCGGGCGATTCCACCAACCCCGCGGGGCTTGGCATCGTGGATGCGGTACTGGATTTCTGCACCCACGTCGACCCGCACAGCGCCGCTAACTTCGATGCGCTCAAGGTCAGCGTGGCGCACGGTGACACTGCCCTCACAAGCACGGCCGAGTACGCGAAGGCCTATAAGCTGACCAGCGAAGCCCTGGCGAAGATCCCGAAGGCGGACGCGCTCAAGTACTGCGTGGCGGGCGCATCGAGCTACGTGCCGCCTCCTGTCCACCCGCCCAAAGCACCCGATCCCAAGAAGCCCCGCGCCTGATAGCCCTCGCGGTGACCGACCCGCGCGACCCAGAGAGCGCGCAGGGGCGGCCTCTCGCCCAACCGCCGGAAAACTGATGCCGCTCGCGGGAGTCCCGCGGGCGGCGTCGCTATCACACCAGGCCGGACATCCAGGGATCTGAATGTCCGGCCCTCGTGCGTTGCGCTCAGTTGGCGGTGAAGTTCGGGCTCGTCAACGTGTTCGTGGGCGTGCCCATGCCAGTGGCCGTGATCGTGACGTTCGCGGTCGCGGTCGTAGTGTTTCCAGGTGGTGCATATTGCACGTTGATGGTGCAATTGCCTCCTGCTGCCACGACCGTCCCGTTCGCGCAGGTGCCTCCCGCGATGATCGAGAAGGTTCCGCCCGCGGCGCCGACCTTGGTCACGGTTGGTGCGGCGGTCATGGTAAGTGATCCCGCGCCCGCGTTGGCGACCGTGATGAAGCCGCTATGCGCCGTGGTTGTGCCGGTGACCAGCGTCGGCGCGGGTCCGGCAAACGTCACGCTGGCGACGGTACCGGTCAGCGCGTCTGTCTGCGTGCCGAACGAGTCGGTGATCGTCAGCGTAGCCGCCTTCGCGCCCGCCGTACCGGTGCCCTGGAACTGCACCACCACCGTGCAGCTCGACCCTGCCGTCAGCGAAAACTGCGTCACGCCGCAGGTCGTGGGGGCGCCCGCGATCTTGACGAAGTTGGCCGCAGAACCCGCCGTAAACGTGGCCGCTCCGATACCCGTCATAGTCACGTTCCCCGTGTTGGTGAGCGTGAAGATCTGGGTCGGACCGCCCGGGCCCTCCGACACATTCGGGAAGGTATACGGGCTGGGCGTCCACGCTGCCGTCCGATTCGCTGTGGCCACGTTACCGGTCAACCCCACCGGCGAGCCGGTGATCGCCACCGGCGAGCCGGCCTGATTGCCGGTGATGGACACGTTCCCGGTCGTAGTGGTCGTCGACGTCGATGCGGTGAACACGACGTTGATGGTGCAGGTGGTGGTGCCACCCGCGTTGGCGGCCAGCGTGGTCGAGCAGGTACCACCCGCCGTACCGGTCGGCCGCGAGAACGTTCCGCTTCCTGCAGTCCTGTTAAAGGTGATCACGATATTGTTCAGATCGACGTTGCCCGTGTTGTGCAGCGTCAGCGTCTGGGGCGCGCTGGTCGTCGAGACCGCGGTGCTGAAGGTCAGCGGGCCGCCGGTCACGCTCGCACCGAACGTCGGAGCCGCCGATCCGAACTCGACCGCACCGGCGTCGATCGCGCCGCTGATGCTCGACTCGCCCGGTTCCGGCCGCAGATTGCCGAAGAAGTCCAGGCCCGCATGCGGCACGCTCGCCGGAACCAGGTTGTTGGCCGCCAGCGGCGCGTAGTTGCCCAGCAACGAACCGGCCGGAGTGGCGCCGTTGGCGACCGGGCTGACCATCGACAGCGGACCCCAGCGCAGGTTGATCCAGTTGTTACCCTCGTCCACCGTCGCAACCGGAGTCAGGTTGAAGATCGGGTTCGGCACGGTTGCATCGGAGATGCCCGCAGGCACGGCCCAGCCCGACAACCCGGATTCCGGAGGCTGGCGCGCGCCGTCGCAGTACTGAGTCGTGAACCCGGGAGCGGTCGCGCTGTTGGTCGACCCGTACCCAGTGGTACTCGTCAGGATCGAGTAGGTCGGGTTGAGCGCGATCCCTCCTCCGCTGTTGGGGGTCGGGCTCGTGTCGCCGCGCACGCCCAGGTCCCAATAGCTGGACCCGCCGACGCAGGCGCCGGTCGTCGACTGGCTGGTGATCGCCGATCCATGCGTCGTGCTCGAGGCCGGGAAGTGGGCGTTGTAGAGCGTGACGATGTTCTGCTGGAACACCGGGCTCACCGCAGCACCGACGCCGACCTGGAACGCCGCGTTCTGCCAGAGGATGTTGTTGGCCAGCAGCGGGTACGAGAAGTTCTTACAGGTCCCGTTGCTGGCGCTCGTGCCGGCAAAGTGACCCGCCGGGCAGACGACCGGGGTCGTGGAAGGCAGCAGACCGATGTTCGCTGACAGCACCGCGCTGTTCTGGATCGACACCACGCCCGCGACCTGCGGCCGCGAGACCGAGCCGCAGTTGCTGGAGCAATTGTTGCTGGTGTTCTGGGTGCTCGCCAGTGGCGCCCCCAGCGTATTGTTCAGGACTCCGGCGGTGGCGGTGGTGTTGTTGGCCGCGACCGTGTTGTTGATGAAGTCCAGATTCAACGCGTCCAGCATCGAAACGCCCGCTCCATCCCAGCCGGCCACGTTGTCGACGATGATGTTGTTGGTCACCGTCACGTGATGCCAGTTGGCCGAGTTGCCCGGGAAAGCGATGACGTCCGAACCGTTCACGTTCTGGAACGCGATGCCGCCACCGCTGCCGGCTTCGGCCGCGTTGCCCTGGATCAGGTTGGCGTTGATGACCAGGTTGGGACCGACTCCGTCGCTGGGTCCGATCGATCCGGGCGGGCTCACGCAGTCCGCGTCGTTGTTCACCGAGCACGCAGGATCGGCATCGGGAGCGCCCATGATGACCATGCCGCCGCCGTTGGCCGGGATCGTCGGGTTCAGGCTCTGGTTGAAGATGACCGTATTGTGTTCGATGTCACCGTTCCAGCTGTATCCGAGGTGACCCAGGCCGCCGCCGTCGCCGCTGCTCAGGTTGCCGCATACCCAGTTGTAGTTGAACTTGTAGTAGTCGGCACCCGTGCAGAAGCTGACTCCGCCTGCACCCGCCGGGGTCGCCGAGAACAGCTCATCGCCGGTGGAGGAATTCAGCATCACCGCGTTGTGGTGAATGTTCACGAACAGATTCGAGCAGTAGGGCTCCTGCTGACCGGTGGCCAGGCTCACCGGAATCAGCGCATTCGCACCCAGAGTATTGATATCGCAGGACCCGGGCGCCGTCAGGATGCCACCGATGGTGTTCGACGGTGCAAACTCGCCCTGACCCAGATTGATGCCTCCTGAGAGCGTTCCCGAATTGTTATTGATGCGGTCGTTCGCGATCTGCAGGTTATGACCCCAGCCGTGCACGAAGATGCCGCCACCGCCTTGCGAGGCATTGGTGATCCCCAGGCCGTCGATGCTGGACGGGTTGCAGAGGAAGTTGCTGGGCTCGGGGTTGGTGGCCGTGCAATCCGCCCGCGTCAGCATGACGGTGCCGGTCGGGAAGGCTCCGGCCGCTGTGGCGCCGGCTCCCGCCGTGTTGCTCGCACCGGCCGGATACTTGATGCCCTTGGACAGTACGGTGATGCCCGCACCCTCCAGAGCACCCATCAGTGAGGGCTCCTGCAGCAGCTCGGCGAGGTTGCCGTTCTGCGACGCGTCCCATCCGATGACGGCTTCCATGGCGAGACGGTCGACCTGTGAATTGACCGAGCCGTCAGTGGTCTGCGGAATCGTCTTATTGCCGGTGAAGTAGTTCAACGTCGGCCCAAACACCGAGCCCGCGGTGCACGAGTACTGCCCGCTCGGATCATACGTCGGGTTGTTGGTGCCCAGGTTGTAGCCGTTGATGGTCAGGCCGAACAGGCAGTTCACCTCACGGCGCCACCCATCCATCTTGCCGGCCGGATGGGTGTTGGCGTTGAGGACGCTCGACACCGCTCCGACGCCCTGGAGCCGCACGGGCTTCCACATCAGCAACAGCTCATTGTGGGCGGCTATTGCCTTCGCCGTGACTCCAGCAGTTGAGCAGGCGACGCCGCTCGTCGTCGCGGTGTTGCAGGTCGGGTCGACGATCAGCAGGTCGCCGGGCGCGGCCTTATCGATCGCAGCCTGGATCGAAGCCGAGGCGGCGATATGGGTCGGCGCCTTGCCGCCGATCGTGACCGTCACAGTGTCGATCGATTGGATACCCCGGCCACCGGCGGTCGCCGGCGCCGTCGTGATCACCAGCTCGCCGCACTGTGCGGCGGCACTCGGCGCGCCGTACTGCGTCTGCTGCTGCACCGGGCAGTTCGGCACGCCGCCCGGAACGGCGACCTGGATCGACGCGTCGCTCCAGCCCGTTCCCGTCAGGGCCGCGGTAACGCCCCCTATCGTGACGGTGCCGGCCGTGGCGCCAAAGCCATAGTGGCGCACCACGGTCTTCTGGTTATACGGAGCGGTCGTCGCCGCCGGCCCGTTGTAGGCGTTGTTGGGTACGGCGTAGTCGCCGAGCGCCGTAATGGTCAGCGTGTGGCCCGCCTGGCTGACCCACGGTCCGACTCCGTCCTGGCTATCAACCTCCTTGATCGCCGGCGTCAGAGCCGGGTAGGCACAGTCTGGATTGTTGTAGCCCGCACCCGCGAAGCCGGAGGTGGGCACCACCGGCGTATCGAGGTACGCAGTCGCTGCCGGCATGAACGGTATCTCGTAGCAGAACTGACTGTAGCCCTGCGTGAACAGCGGGTCGGTGATCAGCTGACCGAGCGTCGGATTGGCAACCGTCGTCCCGGCGGAACTGACGACCGTCTGGCGCGCGTCGAGGATCGGGCCCGGATCATTCATGCACATGACCATCATCGTCGGGGCATACCCGGTCGGATTCGGCGGGTTGACTTCCCAGGTCGAGTAGGTCATGCCGTTGTAGGCGCCCCACTGGTCCGCATAGACGCGGGAGATCTCCTGCCCGGTCCAATCCTTGATTGACACCGGCAGATTGGGCGGGGCGAACTTCTCACCGAACTGCGGCGAGAACGGATCGAACTCCGAGGTGTAGTCGTCCGTGATGCCGCCCGTGAACTTGGAGGCAACGTGGGTCGACGTATAGAGGAAGAACTTCGCGATCGCGTGCGTCTGGTCTGACAGTGTCACTTCCTTGCGGTCGCACAGCGAGCGGGTGGCGCCGGCGAACGGCGACACCTGATGGGTCTGCGGATACAGGCTGATGTAGTCGGGCACGATCCGCTTCTCGCCGACGCACGGCCAGGTCGGCTCGGGCACGAATCCCGGCACGATGTTGTTGCTCGGGGACGTCCCGAAGCTGTTCGTCGAGTTCTGGGCGTTGTTCGCGTTGTAGCCCGGCCCGGCATACTGCTGGCTGGCGGCCACCGACGCCTGGTCCGGAACGATGAACACGCTCCCCAGGCCGGTGAACTGCTGCGTGGCCGGCGCGATGAAATTGTCGCCGATCAGGATGTTCTTGTCCTCTTCCTTGACCAGCTCGAAGCCCTGCGGCGGCACCACTTCCACCACGTACTTGCCGGCCGGCAGCATCGGCACGCCCGAGTACAGGTCGGTCGTCGGCACCGCGGTATTGGCCGTGCAGATCGTGCAGTTGGTTCCGGTGAGCGTCGGCTTGCCGTTGGCATCGACCGCGGTCACGCTGGGGAACTTGTACATGCCGTCGTAGGGCGCGGGCTGCAGCTGGTTCCAGTTGTGCATGCCGTCATAGCACTTGAACTGGGAGTTGTACGGCAGCGCGGTCGGAGTCGTGGCGGTGCCGTGCTGCACGTTGTTGTAATAGTCGAGGTACTGCGGCTGGTTATACAGCGTGAAGTAGAACAGGTCGGCGGCCGACTGTCCCGGGCAGCTCATGTTCGGGACGCCATTGGACTTGAAGCCTTGCGCCCAGGCGTCCCAGCTGCTGGTCACTGTGTGGTCGACCAGCTTCAGAGTCGGGGTGACGCCATCGGCTTCGAAGCCTTCCTGATACAGGTTGATCGTGACGTTCGGAATCAGCGGCTCCCACTGGGTCTGCACCAGCAGCTGCGGGTCGTCGAACGGGCGCGTCGAGGCGTAGATCACGTGCCCCTTGATGCCGCCGTTCTCGCCCGGTGCATAGGGCTCCTTACCGAACTCGATGAAGCTGAACTGGCCCGGGAACCCCTGCCAGCCTTCGACGCCGCCGGTCCAGGGATTGTCGATGCGGCCGGTTGACAGCGGCGTGGAGCAGTTCACGGTCGGCATGGTCCCCGTGGGGTTGGTCACCGGGTTGTAGGTGCCCGCGGCATAGGTACACGTCGGGCTGACGTTCGTGCCGCCGCTGACGGCCGGATTGATTGAGAAGCCGGTGCAATCCGCGTTGGTGCAATAGACCGAACCCGGGACCCGCAGATTGGTGGGCGCCGAGGGCACCGAGACCTGCTCGGACGTGTTGGCCAGGGTGTGCCCGATCACGGAGTTTCCGCACGTCGGGTAGCCGGCGCCGGGGATGGTGCCCCCGCACGTGGACAGGCTGCCGTCGGCCGGCCCGCCCGCGTCGTAGACCACGTGCGTGCCGGTGTTCTTGTAGCGGGTGTTATCGCTTTCAACCGCATACCAGCTGAACAACGGGAACGTTTCGTTGAAATTGGCGGTGCCGGTGAAATCCGTCAGCGTCTGGTTCTCGAGGCTGCCGTCACGCAGGCGGACCGCGACGAACAGGAACGGAATTCCCGTTTCGGTCGACTGTGAGATGCCGTCCGCGTTGTCGTCGACGAAGGTTCGGGTTTGAACGTTCGTCTGCCACTGGGTGTTCGCGATGTCGCCGATATTGCAGAAATGCTGCGACGAACCCGAGCCCGGGCAGAATTGGGTTGCGTTGCCCAGCCGCACCGGCGTCGACAGGCCATCGACCAGGGCATCGTTCCACTGATCGAAGGTGGTGATTCGCCAGTCGCCGTCCGGAAGTCCCGTCAGGGTGAAGGTCCCATCGGCGTTGCACTTGGCGAACGCGAAATCCTCGCCATCGGGGTCGCCGACGCTGACGTAGCACTGCGTCCAGGCAAAGGCGTCGTGCGAGGTGCTGCTGTACAGGCGCTCGTCCGGCGTGCGACTCAGGCGCTCGCCGGTGACCTTGCCGGTCAGGGTATTGCCCGGGGCGCAGTTGCCGGTGATGTTGATGTCGGTGCCGGAGCAGACTCCCGCGAGGCGCGAATTGATGATCGCCGGGTTGGCGAAGCCGATGCTGACGTGGAACGAGGCCGGTCCGAACTCCTGGAAGTAGCTCGGCTCGCCGATGCGGGTGAAGGAATCGTGCGCCTTCTGGCCGTCCAGCGTGTTGGTCTGGAGCCACTCTTCGCCGCGGGCGATGCGGTCGGCCCCTGGCGTCGCGATGACGCCCCAGCGTCCCGGCATGAGGTTGGAGATGACCGCCTGACCCGCCAACGGGGATAGCGTCTGAAAGTCCGATTCATACGTCGGACAGGTCACGATCATGCCGGTGATACCCGCGGCCGCCTGGGTAATCGGGCAGGCATTGAGACCGGTGGACGGATCGATCGTCCCATCAAGGCTGTTGGTCAGCGGCATGTTGAACATGTCGTAGGTCATCTGACCGGTGAAATCACCGTTGCCGCCGAACGCGTCCCACAGGTGGAGCTGGAAGCCCCCGAGTCCGGGCTCGTTGGGCGCCAGGGTGTCATTGCCCGCCGCCGTGGTCGCAGAACCGCTGGAATCGTGCTCGCCGTTCAGAGGGAAGTCGTCCTGGAACACGAACACGGACAGCTTCGCGGTCGGGTACGGCGAGGGCTGCGTCAGGGCCGTGACGGCCATCGCGGGCACACAGCTCGTCGCGGGGGACACCGGTGTGCAGGTCGCTGCCGCGGTTGCTCCCATGGGCGCAAAGGTGCAGACCGTCGCTCCAGCCGCGTTGGCTCCGCAGGCGACCGCCGGGATCGGCGTGCCGCCCATCCCGTGGCCGCAGTGTCCGGTCGTCGTGCAGTCAGGCGTACCGGCGTACCCGGCCCCAAACGGATTGGCCGCGTCGCCCGGCAGCACCGAGATGTAGTAGCGCTTGGTCGGATCCAGCACGACCTGGCTCGGGTCGACGGCGGTAAATCCGGTCCCGGCCGAATCGGTTCTGCAGGCGCCGTTGCCGACGTCGCACACCACGGTCGGATGCGTTCCATCGACCGGATTGATGGCGGTCTGGCCGCCTTCGCAGGACAGCGTTCCCGTGCAGCCCTGCGCCACGTACGGCATGTGGCTGGTGTGGAAGTTGACACCGAAGGTCGGGACCACCGTCGTGCTGGTCGTGCCGCCGGTATTGGTGGCCTTGTTCGGGTCGACGAAGAACGTCTGGTCTTCCTCGATCACCCAGCGATAGTCGGTGATCGCCGTCTTATGGTCATAGCCGTCGAGAACGTGCACCACCAGCCCGCTGCCCTTCGGGAAGATCAGCGTGGCGGTCGAGTTACCGGTCTGGACGGTTCCGCGCGCGCTTTTCGCCTGGAAGGTGAAGGTGAAGCACTTCGCTAAGGCCGGAGAGCCGGCCGGACACGCGGCACCCGCTGCCGTGTTGGAGGCGGTCGCGGTAAAGCCGCCGTTCGCATCCGTAGCAACCAGCGTCAGGCCCGCAGTCACGGTCGGGGTAAACGACGGGTTCAGCGTCAGCGGATAGCCCGCCGAGTCGGTGGCACCCGTCAGCAGGCCGGGATTGCGGATGTTGATGTAAGTTCCCGTACTGGCCGTGAACGTCTGGTTGGGAACGGTGATCGTTCCGTCGGCCGCGGCCGCGGTCAGAGTCACGGTGGTGGATATCCCGGAGGAGCAAGCCACGGTGGTGCTGACAGACCCGTTGGCGCAATAGGAAAACCCGAACGAAGTGGCCCCGGCGGTCGGCGTAAACGTGAAGGTGCCGTTGTGATTCAGTGCGACGGTGCCGCCGGTCGCTGCCGGCGTCGTCATCAGCGTCACGCCATACACGCCGGTGTCATTGGCGATCACGCCCTTGCCCGGATCGGACACGACCACGGGGGCGCAAGGAGCCACCGTGCAGGGGATCAGGGAGGCGTACGTGTCCGCCCTGGCAACGACGGCGGTGGGTGCGATGATCGAAGCGGCGGCCGGCTCGGCGGCGCCATTGACGCCGATATAGGCCAGCATGCCGGCGTCGCGTTCGGTCGCGTTGCCCGACAGGCTCAACTCCCGGTCGTAGACCGGAAGCGCGGTCGATCCGGCGGCCGGCACATTGATCATCACGTCGTAGGTCTTGCCCGCGGCCATGAACACGTCGCTCTGCACGTGCGGCACGCCCGGCAGGCGGTTGCCGTCCTCGGCGATCAGCGAGAATCCGGGAACCGCCGTCGACGTCGCCACCGGCGTTGTCGTCAACACCGTCTGGGTCGTCTGCGAGCCGACGATCGAAGGCACGTGCATGTGCAATCCGGCATTGACCATGCGCACCAGCACGCTCCCGGTCGCGGCAATCGTGCCGGTGGCCGCTCCCTGCGTCACCGGGAACAACGAATTGGTCGCGTGAGTGCGATCGAATCCGACGCCATTGACCGTGTAGTACAGCGGCGTGTAGTTCACCGCCGGCGGATAGCAGGTGTTGTAGGTGGTCGTATTCTGTGACCCGTTGGCGTTGAGCGGGTTGCCGCATTGTCCGGGCTGGCCGGACCAGACATTCAGCTCATTGAAGCCTGCGGTGGAGACCGCCGCGTTGACCGAGGTGTTCTGTACCGGGTCGATCTCACCGAACAGCAGCGGAACTTCGGCGTTATACGTGACGGCCGGCACCGCAACGCCCGCGACCCCGTTTACAGTGGGGGGGGTGTAGGCCGGGTAGGCGGTGCCCGCCGCGGTCGCCGTGGGCGCCGTGGTCACCACCAGGATTCCATACAAGCCCATCGGGCCCTGGATCGAGGGGTGCGTGCCCGACTCGATCAGATACGTGCCGGGGCTCAAGCCCGGCTGCGTGGCCGTGCAATTGCCAAAGCACAACGGCGTCGTCGTGGTCGCGGTGCTCGCGGTCGCCGCCACTTCGGTGCCGAACGACTGCACGCGCGGCCCCTGAGAGGGAGGAGTAAATGCCGGCGAGCTGCCGACGGTCGACCAGGTCACAACCTGCGAGGCGTGAGTCGGGCTGGTCGTGCAGGTCGCGCCGCCGGTGCAACCCGTGCCGGGCGTGCCCAGGCCGCCGCCCAACTGACCGACGATCGTCAGCGAAGTGGGTATGGTGTTGGCAACCGCGCCGGCCGGGGTCATCGGCGTGAACGTCAGGTGATTGGCGAGGTTGATGGTCAGCGTGGTCGTGCTGCCGGCTACGCCGTTCACGGTCCCCGTGGTGTACGGGATCGTGATCACCACGGGGGACCAGGACGCGGCCAGCGCGGATCCCGCTGCCGCCCCGGCCACCGCCGGATTCAAGGCCTGGCAGGTGGCCGTGGACAAGGCCACCGCCGTGCCGCAGCTGTAGCCCCACATCGGCACCACCGAGCCGTCTGGCAGGGTGTCGGTGGTCGGCGCGGCAGTCAGGTTGATCTGCTGCGGCGCCGTCTGCGCGAAGGAGGCTCCGCTGGCCAGCAGTAGCACCGACGCGGCGAGCGTCGAGCGGACCAGGGGCGACTTGAAGCTGTTGGATCGCATTGTAGTTGTCCTCGTTCTCACTGCGACTCGTCGATCAGGAATTCACGCGAATCGACGAGCATCATCATCAGCATTCCGCCGGGGAACACGTTGTTGGTCGTGATCTCGCGCTCGTTGTGGGAATGCCACATGAAGGCGATACCACGCTCGTTGGGCGGGTTGGCCTGGGTGTTGGAGGGCTGCAAATTCGAGCAGGTCACCGACGTAGCGCTCACACCGTTCGCGATGCAACCCGAGGAGAGGCCGCCGTTGCCGTTGGCGGCGGGCAAAGTCGAATCCGCACGCACGGTGGCATCCGGGCCCAGGTAGGGACTGCCGCCGTACCAGGCGCCGTTGGCGAAGATGTTGGGATTGGGCAGCGTCATCGGCCCGCCGCCGGGCACGTCGCCGAGCGGATTGGCCTCCAGCGGCTTGTTATGGTCCTGGCACCACTCGTAGTAGTTGATTGCTGCCTCCGCGGCCGCCGTACCGGTGTTGTAGCCGTTGGCGTCCGGATTGCAGGCAAGCAGCGCACTGGGGTCGGTCGAATTCGGGTTGTGCGCGTACAGATCCCAGTTCAGACCCCTGCCGGTGAAGTAGAAGATGCCGTCGAACGACTGCCCCGGGAAGGTGTCGGTCGTGAACATCAGGAGACCCGCCAGCGCCTGCCCGGCGACCGTTGTCGCCCCGGTACTGGCACCGTAGGTCAGGGGGGTGGTCGAGCTGCTGATGATCGGGTTGCCGTCGCGCGCCAGGATGCGCACGTGGTTGGCGTGCTCATGGAACGGATGCTCCCACCGCCCCTGGCCGATCACGCGCAACAGCGTGAGCTCGCCCGGATGCATGTGGGGATTGCCGTTGTACGGCTGATGCGGGTACACGCCGTCGTAGTTCGGGTCCATGTCATCCGGCATCGAGCGTCCGTTGATCAGGTAATACCCCGGGTGGTAGGGCTCGGTCGGTACCTCCAGACTGCATCCCACGGTACCGGCCGCGCAGGCGCCCTTCGCCGTCACCTGCGCCAGCGCGGCGCGGTGGATGTTCAAATCCATCTCGGAGAACTGGAACAGGTATTCGCGGTCGTAGCAGGTGTCGGGGTGGTCGTAGGCGGCCTGCGACAGCCGGAAATCGGATTCGCCATGGGCCACTTCCACCCGCCGGTTGGCCGCGGCCAACCCGGTCGTGCAGGTGGCCGGCACCGTCTTCGGCAGAACGATGATGGCTCCGTACAGTCCCATCTCGACCTGCAGGTCGCCCTGCGTGCCGCTGTAGTAGGCGCGCGTGCCGGGCGTCGCGGCCAGGAAGGTGTAGGTCACCGTGCCACCGGGCGCCGCCTCGTGCGTCAGCAGCCCGACCACACCAGTGGTCGAGGTCACGTTGAACCCGGGAAACAGGATCGACGTGTTGCCGGCGGAGGTGGGCAGGTTGTTGGTCAGGTTGACAACGACCGTCGTCCCTTCGGTGACGATCAGCGTGGGACCGGGAATCTGCATCGTGCTGCAGTTCGCATTGGGAATCGGCGCAGGGACAAACGTCGCCGCCGTGCCCGTGGTACAGCCATATCCCCAGGAATAGACCTGATTGCCGTCGGGCTGGTTGATGTTAGCCGGGCTCGCAACCAGGTTGAATGTGCCGGTGGCGCCGCCATTGCCCGTGATGCCGGGCGCCGCGGCCTGGGCCGCGACCGAGAACATCAGCGCCGCCGCCGTCGCGATGGGGAGCAGTCGTTTCATCGGAGTCGCCTTTTGCGTGTTCGTTGTGCTCATTGCCGCATCCCCTAGTTGACGTGGACCTCGGCCATCAGGCCGCCGAAGTTCTCGGCGTCGTTGGACAGGTGATCGAGTTGGGGGGTGTAGAGGAAGTAGACGCTGCCTGCCGGCAACGGGGCGCTGCAGGCCGAGGACGGGTCCGCGGGGTTGGAGCGAACCAGACAGGTATCCAGGATCACGTCCAGCGACTCCCCGCCCCCCAGAGTGATCGAGTTGGTGAAGTAGCCCGTGTTGTTGCCCGCCTGGTCGCGCAGCAGCTTGGCGTTGTAGCCGACCACCTGCATCTTGATGCCCAGCGAGGCCAGCGTCTGGTACTCGGACACATCGAGGTCGGCGATGCGCAGCAGCGCCCTCTGACCTGCCGGAATGTTGATGACGGAGGCGAGCGGCTGCGAGTAATGAACCTGGGTGTCGGACGACTGGGTCACCATCGGCCCGTTATTTACGGTGTCGGGGTAGCTGCGTCCGTTCAACAGGAAGTACTTGTCCTTCATGTCCACGAACGCCTCCGGGTTGAACGTCATGCCGACGAAGTGGAAGTTCGGATCGAAGCCGTGGATCTGCAGCGGGTACTCGACGTCGTAGTAGGTCGAGCCGTCGCCGTCGTTGTAAACGTAGTTGCCGGTCGCGGCGCGCCCGACCCCGTTGCCGGTCGCGCTGACGACCCCATTGGTGAGCGGCAGGTTGTGGCTGCACAGGATGTCGCTGGTCGATTTGCAGGCGGTGCGCAGGTCGTTGTCTTGCAAGGCGCGCGCGCTATACAGGTTGGTTCCCGACGGGACCCGGTTCTGGCGCGCCCGCACGTACAGCTGCCCGACCATGCCCATCTGCAGGTGCTCGGGCGGGGTGATGTGGCAGTGCCAGAAGTAGGTGCCGGCATCCGGCGCCAGGTAGTAGTAGGTGAAGCTGCCGCCGATGTTGATCGCGACCGACGCATCCGGCACGCCGTCGTAGAACGCGGAGGCGTTCGGGTAGCCGTGGAAATGGACCGTGTGCTGCTCGAACAGGTCCGGCCGCATGATCATGCCGACGTTGGTCAGGGTCAGGAAGAACTCATCGTCCTCGTCCATGGTGATCAGCGGCGCCGGGATGTTGCCGTTCATCACGCCCACATCCATGATCTGGCGCGGATCCACGTGACCATCGAGGCCCAGATAGGGGCCCGAGGTCGGGGTGTTGGGACAAGGCAACGTGGGCGAACCGGCGGTGATGGCGGCGTTGTTGGCGGCGACGCAATCCGCGTCGAGGGCCAGCCCCACCGCGCCGTTGTAAGTGAAGCCGCCCAGGGTGCCGGCGCTGTAGGTGCCGCCGTTGTCGAGCGCACCGTTGGTGGTGGCCGGATCACCGGGTACCAGCGTGGCGGGGGCGACGGTGTTGAAGACGTTCGGCGGCACCGCTCCCGTGCCGGCGTCAAACGCGCCATTCGGATTGCCGGCGGCGATGTTCGCCAGCCCGGACAATGGGCCGAACGAGAACAGGAAGGTCTGGTGGCCGTCGGCCATCGTGGCGTAACCGTCGCCGCCCGAGATCTGCTGGCACTTGATGGCGCCGTTCACGTTTGCAGACGGCACCTGGTACGAACCGGTGGTGCTGGTCGTGAAAGTCGTCGGGCCGAGGTACGCCGGCTCCGCGTTGTTCACGCCCGTGCCGTTGGCGTCCGGGTGGGTGATCGTGCTGGTCGGACACTGCACGCGAAATGACTGAGCCATCGCCGGTACGGCGAATGCACTCAGTAACGCCAACGCGAGCCAACCACGTGTATTAAACATAACGCCTCCAGATCTGCCGGCACGCCGAGCGCGTTGAACACCAATTGAGAGCGGGGTGATGAGGGCCCGCGGTTTGTTGTGTCTGCACGTTTTACAAATTCGTTCTTGTGTCAGTCGTCGTGCGGCACCGTCTGACGAGGCTGGCGGGCGGCGTCCCGCGCGTACCTCGTCTCTCCCTACCGCTATAGCCCGTAAGGGGCTCCCCTTATCTTCGGGCGCTACAGTGCGGCATTCGGGCCGACGCGACTATCGGGCTGACGCCGCATGCAGCCACGGGGTGAATCGGTAGTAGGCGAAGTGGGGTTAGTTAGTAGACGTTATGCCCGTGTAGTGGACGGGCACTCGTGATAAGAGCGTGCGGCGTCAGCACCCTGCCCGCCTACCGCCTTCGGTGAGCCCACGGGCTCAGGGTGTCAGAGTCGTGGGAGTAGCGGGATTTACCGGCGCCGGCGCTGTCGGCGTCAGGATGGAAGTGGCAGGCGCGGGCACGATGCCGCGGCTGAAGCGATTGGGACGATAAATGAATTGCCACGCGCAATAACAGTCGCTGTCCTTGAACGACTCGTCGATGAGCTCGAATCCGGCACGTTTGATCGGAGCACGCTGGGAACTGCTGGCAACTCCCATGATGCCGGTGCCGCTTGGAGTCGATATCAAAGTCCAGTCGGGTGCACCGGTGATCGGGTCGGGATAGAGGCGTCGCAGATGGTGCGTGGGCACCGGAAAGCGATCATCCAGCAGCAGAACCTGCAAAGTGGCCGGGAACTGGTGGCCGTGCGCATAGTACGAAGCGATCGCCATCCGGTAGGCGTGCCCTGCAAACAGCAGTTGCGTCTCGCGCTCGCGCTGCTCCGTCGTGCTCCACACGCGGCTCGCGACGGTCAACATGAGCCCCATGACCACCACGGCGAGCAGCAGCCCGACGTAGGTAAATCCAGCCTGTCGCCCGCGCGCGGCGCGCATTCGATTCACCAGGACGCAACCGGGGTGCCGTCGGAAGCGACGTCCGCGGCGCCACTATGGAGATCGCGGATCCCTGCGTGGTCGGGGTCGTCCGATGGCACCAGCGTCCAGGTATCGTTGAGTTTGGTGAACGGGTCGATCGGCAGCGCACGGATGTAGCGCTTTTCCACCAGCGCCGGCAGCGTCTCCGGGTAGAGATTGAGGTCGGCGTAGTACTTGTCGATCGCTTCGCGAAGAATTGACAGATCCTGCTTCAGGACCGTCTCGCGCGCGTGCTGCAGGGAGCGGAAGTACCGGGGTACCGCGATGCTGAGCAGCGTGCCGATGATCGTCATGACCACCAACAGCTCGATCAGGGTGAAACCGCGCATTGCAGCGCCGACTGTCTTGCGACTCATGGCCTCACCAGTCCCGATAGTGCACGCCGTTCAGTCCCGTGCCCGTCGCGAGCGAGTAGACGTCATAGACGTCCTCCCCTGGCTGCGGGTCCTCCGGCGGGCTGGTGTAGCTGCGCAGCCCCCAGGTGTCTTCCGCGGGCACTGATCCGTCCGGGAAGAACGGATCACGCGGGATCCGGCGCAGGAAATACAGATTGACACTCTTGGCGCTGGCCTGATCCTCAACCCCCGCGTACAGCGACTTGAGGTCCGGCGGATAACCGCTGCTTCCGAGCTCCTGCTTGATGTGCCCCATTTGTGCCGCCGTCCGATAGGCATCGAGCGCGGTGCGGATATCGCGCAGCGCGGTACGCAATTCGGCTTCCTTTTCGCGCTTCGCCACCAACTGCGCGAGCGGCATTGCCGCGCTCGTCAGCAGCCCGATTATCGCCAGCGTGATCACGAGTTCGATGAGGGTGAAGCCGCGGGCGCGCATGCGAGCACTAGCGAGCGGAAGAAATGGCCAGCTTGAGCGGCGGCGACGTGCTGTTACCGACGGCCGCACCCGCTCCGCCCAGAACGTTCAGCATCGCCACGATATTGCTCGCCGCGCGGGGCTGCAGAGCCTTGAATTGCAGCACCATGAGGCTGCCGCTGCCCTGCACGGGCTCATCGCTGGTGGTGTTGACGTCCAGCTGCGCACCCGCGCCGCGAGTTTCCACCTTGGGACTGCCGGCGGCGGCGGGCACCAGATCGCCGGGAGTGGCGCTCAGCAGTTGCAGCGCGCTTGAGTCAAAGCGCAACTGCGCGCGCAGTCGCGTGATCGACTGGTCCGTTGCCAGGCGCACCGTCACCTGAAATTCCTGCCCCACCTGCGCATCGCTCGGGCCGTCCAGCGTGAGCGCCGAATTGCCGCCGCTCGCACCCGCGGCTGCCGGCGCGTTCGACGCCACGGCAGCCGGTGGGGCGTTGATCGGCAGAGTTCCTTGCGCGGCACTCGCCACCTTGAGCGCCGCGTCCGCCTGTGCGGCGCCGCCTGTGGTCGCGCCGCCTGCGGCCGCGCCGCTCTGTTCGGCTCCTGGATAGGTCGTCGACGATGCAGGCGGCGGTGCCGTTATGGCAGTGCCGGAATTGGGCGCAGCCGGCTGCGAGCTCGATGTCGGCTGCTCCGCTCCACTGGATCCCGCAGTCGCGCTATAGGGCGCCGAGCGCGTGCGCGTCTCGGTACCGTACCAGAACTCGGTCGCATCGCTCGAGGGGCGCGGTTGCATGCGGATGATGCGCGGGGTGATCGACAGCACGATCTCGTCCTGCTCGTGGTCGGTGTGATGCGTGCCGAACAGGTGCGAGAGAATCGGGATGTCGCCCAGGCCCGGGATGCTATTGGCGGTGCGCGTGTCCGACTCCTGTATCAGCCCGGCGAGGATCTGGGTTTCGCCGTCCTTCAGGCGCAGCAGCGTCGTGGCATTGCGCGTGCCAATCTCGTAGGCAATGGTTCCCGAGGCGGTCGCGACCTGCTTCAGGATCGAACTCACCTCCAGGCTGATCTTGATGGCGACGTCGCTGTCCAGGTAAACGGTGGGCTGCACCTCCAGCGTCAGACCGACGTCGAGGTACTGCACGCTGCCCGTCACGACCGGGGCGCCGGCCGCCGTGGGCGTCACGCTGTTGGTAATGACCGGCTCCTTGCTGCCGATCAGCACCTTGGCCTTTTCCTTGTTGCGCGCCCTGATGCGGGGACTCGCCAGGGTATTGACGAGACCGGCCTGTTTCATCGCGTTCACCGTGACACTGAGCGCGCTCAGGCCGATGGTGTCGGAGGTCTGGCGCCGCAGGTCCGAGAGCACCAGCCCGGAGGCGCCGCCCGGGGCGCCCGCGCCAAGATGCGACGGGGTGAGGGTCGCACTGGTGGGGTACTGGATACCGAGGTCCTGCAGGCGGCTGCGCGAGATCTCCAGAACCTCCACTTCCAGCATCACTTCCGGCTCGGCCACATCGAGCGATGAGACCAGCTTCTCCGCCATGCGCACCGCATCGGGCGTGTCGCGCATCACCAGAACGTTGGTGCGCTCGTCCACGAACAGCGTCTTGGCGGCCAGCACGGTCTTCAACATCGTCTCCACCTCCTTGGGGACGGCGTTGGTGAGATAGAAAGTACGGACGATCTGCTGCTCGTAGTCCTTCTGCTTGGAGGCGATGTTGGGGTAGATCAGCACCATGTTGTCGGCCAGGATCTGCCGCGCCAGCGCGTTCTGGTCCAGCACCAGGTCGATCGCCTGCTCGACCGGAACGTCCTGCACGAAGATGGTGGTCTTGCCGTCGCTCTTCACGTCCTTGTCGAGAATGAAGTTGATGCCGGTCTCGCGCGACAGCACCTCGAACACCATCTTGGTGGGCGCGTCGCGCAACTGCAGGGTGACCTTGTGGTTGTCACGGGTCTTGAGCCGCGGCGCTACCGTGATGGGCCCGCGCGCGGCGGTGATCTCGGCGGCCAGATCCTGCGCCGGACCGTAACCGGGGCTCTCATTCAGTACCGCGCGCAGCTTCGCTTCCGCGGCGTCGTAATCCTTGCGCTCGAAGTCCTTGCGGGCCTGCACGATGGTGTCACCGTGACGGGCGTCACCTGCCAGACCCGCAAGGCCGCGCTGCGCGCGGTCGTTATTGGGATCGATGTTGAGGACGCGCTTGTAGTGCTGCGCCGCGACCTCGAGCTGGTGCGCCGAGCGCGCGGTGTCGGCCAGCGAAATCAGCTGCTGGATCGCCGCCTCGCGCCGCGCCTCCAGATCGAGCCGATAGGTCATGTTGTGCGGGTCGCTGTGCGCCGCCTGGCTCAGCAACGCCACCCCGCTCTCGTATTGCCCGCTCTCGATGGCCGCGAGTCCGTCGCGATGCAGCCGCTCGGCCGCGCAGCCGGCTACCAGAACCAGGATCAGAATCAGCCCCGCAATGCGGCGCCATGAGTTCCTCACGGAGCGCCTCCTATAGTGAGTTGTTGTTGTTGGTTAAGAGGCTTATACGTGAAGACCAGCGCCCCGTTGTTGAACGCGTCCACACTATACGTACCATCAAGCGTGTCCCCGATGTGCACGTCGTAGACGCGATCACCCTGGGTCAGGAAAAACACCGGCTTGGCGCCGTTGGGGGCATAGCTGCCCATGTAGGTGAAGGGCAGCGGCGGCGCTACCGGCTTCGGCGGCGCCACCGGCTCCGAGGCCATGGCGCTCGGCGGCGGCGGCGGCGGCGCCACGTACCAGGAGTGCGTTGCGAACAGCGCACCGGCCGCGGTCGGGTCCACCACGCGGTGCGCGAGCGCCAGCAGCGAGCGCGCCACGGGCGCCGACAGCGTCGTCGCGACGTGGGGCGCGTGCGCCGGCGCCGCCGCAGTGGTCCGGGCCGGCTCGACGGAATCGGAATCCTTCGGGCCAAACGCCACGTACGCGGCGATCAATGCCGCGATGCCGGTCAGCCACTTGCCGCGCTTGCTGAGGTTCATGGTTGTTGTTCGCTGCGCACGAAAACCACAAAACCGATATCGGCGTTCACGACCTGGTCGCCCACGGTCTTGCGCTCGACGTGCAGTTTGGCCAGCGCGGCCGATGGCACCGCGGTCAGGGTGCGATTGATGAAGTTGCGGATGTCCGGATAGCCGGCCTTGACCGGAAAGTCCACGTCATAGCGGGCGAGCGCGCCCGCCTTCGGGGGACTGTACACATAGTGTCCGGTGTCAAGCGGCACGCCGGCCTCCTTCGCCTTGGCATAGATCAGCCCGATCACCGCCGGAATCTGGGTGCGGGTCGGGAGCGATTCGACCAGCCGCGGCGCGGCCTGGTCGGCGCTCACCGCTGCAGATGGGTGCTGCGCCCCTGCGATGTTCGCGCTCAGCGCATCCAGCGCGTGACGCGCCGGCAGCAGCGCGCTCGCGGCGAACACCAGCGCGGCGACCAGCCCCGCCAGGCCCACCTGGCCGGCGGGACCGAGGCGCGCGATCTGGTACTGCAGCTGCGGCCCGAGCTGCGTGGCACCCGCCTGCGCCCGGGCCAGGGCCGAAATGCGCTGCGGGAGAGTCGCCAGGGCGCTGCGCGGCGCGCTCGCGCCTGCGAGCACCGGCGCGGCCGGCGCCTCCACCACGGCTCCCGCCGCGGCGCGGCCTGCTGCTTCGGGCTGGCGCTCCTCGAGACTCACGGTGCTTCCCTCCATTCCGCGCTCATCGCAAAACGCACCGGCCGTTGCGCGTCGTCGGTTTTCACGTCATGACTGTCGAGCATCGGGTAGCGCAGCAGGCTGCTCGCCTGCAGGCGCTGCACGTAGGCGAGCGCCAGGGGCAAGTCTTTCGACTCGCCGGTGATGTGCACGTGGTGCTTGACGGGATCCGGTTCGATCGAGAGAACGGCGATCTGCCCGGTCGAATCACGGCTCGCAGCCTCGAGCTCCGCCAGCAGCTTGGTCCAGGGCGTCCCGAGCTGCTCGGCCATGCGTCCGGCGGCTTCGGCGAATCCGGCGTTGCGTGCATCGAGCCCCGGCTCGTGACGATTGCGGCGCGTGGCCGCCTCCAGTTTCAGTTCCAGGCCGGCGCGGCGCGCCTGCATGAGCCGGTATTCGGCGTAGGTGCCCGCCGCCGCGCTCGCGCCCAGCACTAGCAATAGCGCGCCGGCGAGCGTCACGCGCGAACGCCGGGCGACGAAATCGACATTGACCATGGGGGCGCTCATGCGGCCAACCGCCGGGTCCTGCCCAGACGCTGCAGGGTCGTCATCGGCCCGCTCGGCTCCTCGAGCCATTGCAAGCCGCTGCCCTCGCCTGCGTTCGCCGTCCCCGCTGCGACCTGACGCCACGCGTGGGGAGCGTCGACGTATACCTGGCCCTCCTCCGGGCTGTTGCTGGCGAGCCGGCCGAAGGTCTGCAGGCGCTTGAGCTCGCGCATCCAGTCCGAGCCGATGCGCACGCCGTGAACACGCTCCCAGCCGTAGCGCCCGAGACGGGCCGCGGCGAGCGAGCCCTGTTCGACGCTCACGAACCAGGCGTTGGTCTGCGGCAGACAATGCCGCCAGGCCTCGTAGGCGGCCACCAGCTGCGGTTGCAGCGACAGCAGCGCACCCCCATGCGCGGCGCAGGCGGCGCGCACGCCTTCAATCAGTTCGCCCGGCACGGCGCAGATGACCCGCGTCGCCTGCGGCGGCGCATCCGAGATGCGCAGGTCCCAGCCGGCCACGCCCTCCCCGTAGAGGCTCGTCAGCAGCTGGCGCCCGTGCGCCAGCCGCTCTTGCGCGGAGCTGAGCGCCCCCACCCACGGCACGATCGCGTACCGCGCCCAGTGGTCGGCAATCACGACCCGCGTGCGCGTGCCAGCCCAGGGTGGCTGCGCAAGCAAGGCCGCGAATGCCTCGAGCGCGGCAGCCCAGGAATCGGTCTTGACGCCCTCGAAGCGCAGCTCATGCTCGGCGACGTGGGTCGGCTTGGCGCCGCGCTTCATGCGCACCAGGCACAGGCGGTGCGGCGAGAGGTACGCTCCGACCTCGTCACGCCATAATGGTGACACGATTTACCTCCTCGACGGTGGTGAGTCCACGCCGCACCAGATCCAGCGCCGCAGTACGGATCAGCCGCACTCCGGCCTGTCGCGCCAGTTCCTTCAGTTGCCGGACCGGCACGCGGCTGACGATCGCCTCGCGTATCTCGTCGTTCAGTATCATCAGCTCCCCCACGGCCTTGCGGCCGTGATAGCCGGTGCCGCGACAGTGCCCGCAGCCGCGCCCCTTGCGGAACTTGTACGAGGCACTGGTCACGATCGGAACATGCGATTCCTCGAGCAGCTCGCGTGAGGGCATGTAGGCCTCGGAGCATTGCTCGCATACGATGCGCACCAGGCGCTGCGCCAGCACCGCCGACAGCGCCGACACGAAGCCGTGCGAATCCACGCCCATGTGCACGAAGCGGCTGACCACGTCGAAGACGTTGTTGGCATGGACCGTGGTGAACACCAGGTGACCGGTGAGCGCTGACTGGATGGCGATCTGCGCGGTCTCCGGATCACGGATTTCGCCCACCATGATCTTGTCCGGGTCGTGCCGCAGGATCGAGCGCAGCCCGCGCGCGAAGGTCAGCCCCTTTTTCTCGTTCACCGGTATCTGCAGCACGCCGGGCAGCTGATACTCGACCGGGTCTTCGATGGTGATGATCTTGTCGCGTCCGGTCTGAGTCTCGGAGATGGCCGCATACAGCGTGGTGGTCTTGCCGCTGCCGGTGGGGCCGGTGACCAGCAGCATGCCGTAGGGCAGCAGGCTCACGCGGCGCAGCTGTTCGATGATGTTCCACTCGAAGCCGAGAACATCGAGCCGCAGGCCGCTCATCTTGGTGAGCGCCTGTTTGTCGAGGATACGCAGCACCGCGTCCTCGCCGAAAATGCTCGGGATGATCGAGACGCGGAAGTCGATCGGGCGGCCGTTTATGGCGATCTTGAACCGGCCGTCCTGGGGAACACGCCGCTCGGCAATGTCGAGCTCCGACATGACCTTGATACGCGAAATGATCTGCTCGGCGGTCTCGACGCCCCGCACGGTGGCAATGCTCGCGAGCACGCCATCCAGGCGATAGCGCACCACCAGCCCGCTGCCGATCGACTCGAGGTGAATGTCGCTGGCGCCGGCGCGCAGGGCGTCGTACACGGTGGAGTGCACCAGGCGCACCACCGGGCTGGCGTCTTCGCTGATTCTGACGTAGGAGAGATTGTCGACTCCCTCCTCGCCCTTGGCTCCCTCCTCGGTCTCCGGCAGCACCGTGTCGATGGCGCGCAGCCCCTCGGCGCGGCGCGCGATCAGGTTGGCGAGTTCCTCGCGCGCGGCCAGCGCCCACTCGATCGGCGCACTGAGCCGCAGCTCCAGCCAGCCGCGCAACGCCTCATCGAACGGATCGGTAAAGACCGCCAGCAGCCGCTCGCCTTCGTGCACCACGACGCAGTGGCGCCGGGTGGCATCTCCCGGCGGCAGCACGGAGAAATCCGGCTCGAGCTGCGCGAGCTCGCCGCTGGAGACGAAGCGGTAGTCGAACGCGCTGGCGAGTGCCTGCGCATAGCGATCGCCGGCCAGTCCGCAGGTTTCCGCCAGCACCTCGAGGACCGGACGGTTCGCCTGCTGCGCCTCCTTCATGGCGCGCGCGATCGAGGGTTCATCGATCAGCACGGCCGGCGCAGCGGCGGCGGCCGTCGCCGCGGCAGCCGCCAGGCTCGCAGCGGCTAGCGCGCTCACCGCCGGCGCGGGCTTATCCAGCAGCTGCTCGAGCGCCGCGTTCATCGGATACTCCCGGCGAGCTGGAAGATCGGGAAATACATGAGCACGACGATCACCCCGATGATCAATCCAATTACTATCATGAGAACCGGCTCGATCAGGCGCGTCATCACCGCCACCCAGCGCGCCAGCTCTTCATCGAAAAAATCCGCGATGCGCTCCATCATCTCGCCCATGTTGCCGCTGCGCTCACCGACCCGCAGCATGCGCGCCGCCACCGGGGTCGTGAGTCCATTGCGTTCCATGGCCTCGGCGAGCGACTGCCCCTCGACCACCGCGCGGGTCGCGGCCGCATAGGCGGCGCGTGAGCCTGCAAACACGACTCCGCCCGACATGCGCAGCGCCGGCACCGCCGGCATTCCGCCGCGCACCAGCATGCCGACGGTGCGGTACAGGCGCGCGAGCTGATAGACATGTAGTTGGCGGCCGATGGCCGGAATGCGCGCCAGCCATTTGCCGGCCGCGACCCGCACCGCGGGTCGTCCCACCCCGTAACCGGCACCGACCAGCGCCGCGATCGCGGCGCTGACAACCAGTCCGGCATGCGCATCGATGAGCTGGCCCCATTGCAGCAGCACTCGCGAGGCGAACGGCAGGTCGGTACCAACATCCTCGTAAATTGAGCTGAAGCGCGGCACCACATAGCCCATCAGGAACAGCGTCACCAGCAACCCCGCCACCAACAGTACCGCCGGATAGATGCAGGCATTGACCAGGGTCTTGCGCAGCCCATCCGCCTGCTGCTGGTAAGCGATGTAGCGCGTCAGCGCCTCGCGCAAGGCGCCGGTTCTCTCGCTGGCACGCACCGAGGCGACGTACAGATCGGGAAAAGTGGCTGGATGTTCCGCCACCGCCGCGGCCAGAGTCTGACCCTCGTAGAGGCGAGCGAGAATGCGGTCCAGCGTGCGCTTGGTCGTGGCGCTGGATTCTTTCTGCGCCAGCGCTTCGAGCGCCTCGACCAGCGACAGCCCCGCATCGAGCAGCGACACCAGCTGCTGGCTGAATACCGCGAGCTGCAGTTGCGGCGGCTGGAACAGGCGCCGCAGGCGGCGCAGCGGTTCCAGCGAAATGACTTTGAGATCCTGCAGGGCGATCTGGCGGCGCGCGTCGGTCTCGTCCACCGCGTCCACTACGCAGGAGATCACGCTGGAAGAACGGTCGAGTGCCTTGATGCGAAATTCCACGGCGGCTCACCAGTTCGTCAGATCCGCGTCTTCGCCGCTGCCGCCGGGCTGACCGTCGCGGCCGTACGAGACGAGATCGAAATCATTCTGGTGCGCACCGGGCTGCGCATACACGTAGGGGTGGCCCCAGGGATCGAGTGGCACGTCCTTCTTGAGGTACGGCCCTTCCCAGTTCGTAACCCCCTGCGGCGCGCTGTTGAGCGCCGCGAGTCCTTCTTCGGTGGTCGGCAGGCGCCCGACATCCAGACGGTATTGCTCGAGCGCCTTGTCGAGCGCATCGATCTGCGCGCGCGCCGCCTTGACGCGCGACTTGCCCACCTGGGCGAAGTATCGCGGGGCGACGAAGCCCGCCAACAGGCCGATGATCACCATCACGACCAACAGTTCGAGCAGCGTGAAGCCGCGGCTGCGGGTTCTGTTCAAGTAATGGGCAGGGTCGTACATCTTGTACATCGTAGGGGCCACCGTCCGCGCCAGAAGGCGCTTTAGCTGTGTGGTCTTGTTTCCCCCATGGTGGGCAAAGACGACCGCGCCCGACAGTGGGCGGGTGCTCTAGCTAACCGAGGGGAAGCCCGTAACCGAGGGTAGGTGATTACGGTAGGTCAGCTGCTGCGCTGCTGGGCGAGCAGCTTGCGATAGACGCGCATCACGTTGGGGACGTAGTGGCGGGTTTCGGAGAACGGCGGAATACTGCGCCCGTAGCGCTCCACCGCATCCTCGCCCGCGTTATACGCCGCCAGCGCCAACTCGAGATCGTTGCCGAACCGCGCCATCAGGTCGCGCAGGTAGTGCGCGCCCGCCGTTATGTTCTGTTCGGGATCGAATGCGTCGGACACGCCGTAGCGCCGCGCCGTCGCGGGCCGCAGTTGCATCAGCCCCTGCGCGCCACGCTTCGACACCGCGCGTGGGTTGAAGGCCGACTCCACCACGATTACCGCCCGCACCAGTTCAGGGCGCACCGCGGCCGAGCGGGCCGCGCGCTCGATCATCGGCTCATAGAGCGCGGATTTCGCCAGCCATTTTCCGGGGTGCCCGGTCGGCGCCTCAGCCGGGGCGGCGAGCAGCAGCCGGTAGCGCGCGTCCACCGGTACATTGCTGAAATGGGTGACGCCGGTGGCGTCCACGAAGCTATAAATGTCCGCGTGCGCTACCCCGCCCGCTGCCGCCGCGAGCAGTGTCATAGCCAACCGAAGGGCCCAAGGCGAATACATTGGGCCCTTTTACTCCCTGCCCGCAGGACATAACAGGTAGGGTAACCGTGTATCTTGTTGTAACTGTGAACTATGCACCGGTGCCGGTGGTGGACCGCCGTTGACTTTCGCGGCATGATCGACGCAACGAAAATGAACTCTCCCTGATAATGCCTACAAGAATACGGGGAGCAACGCCGCAGGGCGTTTACCGGTGGTGTACATGACTCACACGTCAGCGCGTATCGTTCTGGTCGAGGATCACGCGATCCTGCGGGAGGGCCTGCGCGCTCTGATCGAGCTGGAGTCCGACCTCAAGGTGGTCGGCGAAGCCAGCACCGGAGCGGAGGGCGTCCGGGTGGTCCAGAGCGCGAACCCGACGCTGGTGATTACCGACCTGGCGATGCCGGGCGGCTCCGGGCTGCGAACCATCGACGAGCTGCGCGCCGCCTGCCCGAATCTGCGGGTGCTGGTGCTCACCGCTTACTGTACCGACGAGTACATCGGGGCCGCGCTGAGCGCCGGCGCCGATGGCTACGTGCTGAAGGATGCCAGCCGCGCGGAACTGCTGCAGGCGATCCGCTCCGTCATCGCCGGCCAGAAGTACTTCTCCGAGCCGGTATCCGCGCGGCTCGTGTCCGGCTATTTGCGTCGCAACGACCCGGCAACCGACGCCTGTCCCAGGATCACGGAACGCGAACGCGAGGTCCTCACGCGCATCGCACTCGGGGAATCCAACAAGCGCGTCGCCGTGGGGCTGCGTTTGAGCGTCAAGACGGTGGAAAAGCACCGCGCGAATCTCATGCGCAAACTCGAACTGCACAACACCGCGGCGGTCACGCTGTTCGCGGTGCGTAACGGCCTGTTGCCGACCGACGAGAGCTTCGAGGGTCGCAATACCGCCACCTGAGCTGGCGGCTCGGCCGAGCCCGCCGGCGCCGGCGGAACCCGGCCGCACTCGAGTCAGGCGGCGTCGGTCTTGCGGGCCTCGCCCGGACCCAGTTGCCATTCGATGCGCGCCTGCGTGCCTACGCCGGCCGCGCCGGGCTGCAGCCGCATCTGTCCACCGGTCATCTCGGCGCGTTCGCGCAGATTGCGCATGCCCCGCCCCGAACGCATCGAGGCGCTGGACACGGACGCTTCCAGGCCCACGCCATCGTCGGTGACTTCCAACACCAGCTGGTCGTCAGAGCGCGCCAGCGACACCACCACCTGGCGAGCCTGCGCATGTTTGGCCACGTTGTTGAGCAGCTCCTGCAGGCTGCGGAACACCGAGGTGCTGAGGCGTTCCGGAATGTCCGCATCGACCACCGCCACTGCCTCGCGCAGCGTGAGACCCGGATAGCTCTGCGCGAACTCGCGGCAGAACCAGGAAACCGCCGACGCCGCTCCCAGATCGTCCAGCACCGCGGGTCGCAGGTTCATGGCGATGCCGCGGATCTCCTCCATGGCCTCCTGCAGGGATGCGATGGCGCGCTGCAGGATTGGCTGTGAGTCGTGCGGACGCGCCTGTTGCATCAGTTCCGCGCCGCGTTCCAGACTGTACTTGATCGCGCCCAGCTGCTGCCCCACCGAGTCGTGCAACTCACGCGCGATGCGCTTGCGCTCCATCTCCTGCGCGGTGATCAGCTGCCGCGACAGCGTGGCCAGCTCGTTGCGCGAGCGGCGCAACGCCTGCTCGGCGGCTTCACGGCGCACGATTTCATTCTGCAGGTCACGATTGACCTCAGCCAGCGCATCGGTACGTATGCGTACGCGGGATTCGAGCTCCAGATTGATGGTGCTCAACGCTTCGCGCGCCAGATGCAGGGCCGTCACGTCCGCGACCACCGCCACTGCCAACGGCTCAGTGGCGGTGCTTGCCGGGCCGGGCGTCATGCGCCGCAGGGTCACATGCAGGGCCCGCTCCAGGATGGCGTCGCGGAGCTCAAACTCCGCAGGACCCCCTCCCTGCAGGCTCAGCCACCCGGTCCGCAGGGACTCGTTGAGCTGGCAGGCGGTCGCGCCGCAGTTTGCGTGCAATACATCGTGCAGGCCGCGCCCGAGTACCTCGGCAATCGAGCCCAGATTCCAACGCTCGCACACGCGGTTGACACGCAGTACCTGCCCGCTGCCATCCAGCAGGCAGATGAGGTCCGGGAGCGCATCGACCGTGCATTCCCACTCGAGCTTGGCGCGCGCAATGGCCGCGTGCACGCCCGGCGTATGCGCCGACGCCACCGCGATGGCCTCGCTGGCCTCCCCCGCGCGTTCACCGCTCATGTGTCTAGCTTCACATCCGACGCTGGGCCCTTGCAAACTGTCGCCGAATTGCAAACAGGCGTCAGCCAATGGCGGGCGTCGTCATCGATCAGGAGGACGACGATCCCGAGGTGGGCGCGTTGGATCTGCCCAGCGACTTGCCGAACCGATAGACAAACCACAGCAGGCCGGCCAGGGCCATCAGGTAAGCCAACAATACCTTCCACCACATGCAGCCCCCCGCGCGTGCCAACAGCACGATCGTTTGCACGCCGCCGTACCATAGCGCCGGCTCCTCACTCCGTATACCGGGCGCTCCAGAGGGGCCACCTTGGGGGACACTACGAAGCTCCCGGGTAGGGATCCCCCGTAGAGAATTCGCCCCCTCCTTAGCCTAACCTCCCTGCTGTGCCTTATCCACATAGCGTCGCCGAAGAGGGAGCGTCGACCATGGCTGCGGCTCCCGCGGGGGCTTCCGCGCAGAGCGCGCCAGAGCGCCGCAAGACCCGGGTACTCGTCGTCGATGAAGCCGGCATCATGCGCGATGGACTGTGCGCCCTGCTCCAGAGCGATGACGCGCTCGAGGTCGTCGCGGCGACGGCAAGTCGTCGTGAGGCGGTGCAGAACCTTACGACCGCACAACCCGATGTTATCGTTATAGATTTTGCGGCCGACCTGAAGGCCGGTCCGGAGACGATTGTCCATCTGAAGGGCCGATGGGCGGACGTGCGGGTCCTGGTCCTCACGGTGCGCCGCGACGAAACATTCATCGAGGCCGCGCTGCGCGCCGGCGCCGACGGTTACGTCCTGAAGACCGACAGCCGCGCGGAACTGTTCAACGCCGTTCACCGGATCGCTTCCGGCAAGAGCTACATCAGCCCCTCGGCCCTCGACCGGATGGTGACCGCCTACGCCAAGGCCTCGGATCGGCCCGGGCGCGCGCGTGGCTCGGGTGCCTTGACCAGCCGTGAGCAGGAAGTCATCACGCTGATCGCCAAGGGCTATCGCACGCGCGAGATGGCGGAGCTGATGTCCCTGAGTCATAAGACGGTGGAAAAGCACCGCACGAATCTCATGCGCAAGCTCGGCCTGCGATCCGCAGCAGCGGTCGCGGCGTACGCCATCACGCACGGGTTCGCCTGACAGCACTATGCCGGCTGCCTCAGCGCGGCCAGAGCACCGGGAACAGCGCGTGTTCCATCGGCGCATCGGCGGGCAGGGTTTCGGTCAATCCCGGAAAATCAGGTGAAGTCTTCCAGCGCCGGGGAGCGTGGCGGATGTCGTCGCCGATGAGCCGCACCGAGTAGACGCGGCGGCGATTGTCTGGGCCCACCCCGCCGGAGGCATGGAGGGTGAGCATGTGAAAGCAAACGGCATCACCGGGTTCCAGTGCCCATCCCAGGACTTTGTAGCGGCTTCGATCGGCATCGATATCCGGAAGATCGGCGAGACTGCCTTGCGGAAACCATCTGGCCTGCGCGTCCATGAATGAGCGCGGCATCAGCCACGGGCCGCGATGCGAGCCTGCGACAAACTCCAGCGTGGACTCGCGGCCGACAGGATCCACCGGAATCCAGAAGCTGCAGTTCTGCTCTCCGCTGATGTTGTAATAAGGTTGATCCTGGTGCCAGGGTGTGCGCTGGCGCGTGCCGGGTTCCTTGGTCAGCATGTGATCGTGGTACAGGCGCACGGCAGCGCTTCGCATCAGCCCGGCACCGATCTGTGCGAGCGCCGACCCGAAGATCAATTGGCGATAGTGGCGGTTTTCCTGCCAGCAGCAGAAATCCTCGATAAACCACCCCGGATCGTCGCGGGCGCTCGCAACCAGCGCGCGCGGGCTGGGATGCGCCAGATTCTCATCGATGCCGCTGCGGAGAAGTTCGACCTCCCGAGGCTGGAGCAGCTGGCGCAGCACCACAGCGCCCTCGGCCTGGAAGGCGTCGATGTGCGTCTGTGAGAGGCGAAACTGCGTAGCGTGCGGCCCAGGCATTCAACGGCGCTCAGGCAATTGACCCCGCGCGGATTCGAAGGATCAGGCGGCGACCGCCCGAGGCAACCCCCGAGGCGGGCGGCAGCCAGGCCATTGTGGCCGGGCGGGCACCGCCCGCACAATGCCGCCGGACCCGGACCTGACGCTCGGTGGCATCTTGAACTCGCTCACCCCCCCATCGATTGCAAATTCCCCGTTCATGGTCGGAGTCTCGGGGCACAGGGACCTGGACCCCGACGACCTGCCGCGCCTGCGGGAGGCCGTGACGGGCTTCGTGCAGCAGCTCAGGGAGCAGCTGCCGGACACGGAGTTGCGCATGATCGTCGGCATGGCGCAGGGCGCGGATCTGCTGGTCGTACAGACCGCCCTGGCACTCGGCGTGGGCGTCGAGGCCGTGCTGCCCATGCCGCTGGATCAATACGCCGCCGATTTCGACGCCGAGACGCTGGTGTCTCTCAAGAAGCTGCTGCGGCACCCGGAGATCCGCTGTGTCGAACTTTCATCCGGCGCGCCCAGCGACGATGCGTGTCTGCAACACTCCGCGGTGCAGCGTGACGCGATGTATGCGAACCTGACAGATACCCTCATTCGCCGCAGCAGCCTGCTGCTTGCACTGTGGGACGGACGGGCGTCAGAACTGCCCGGTGGCACTGCGGACACGGTGCTTCGTTACCTCGGTGTCCGAACCAACGAGAATGTCGGTATCGAACCGGTCGAGTTCGTCGATGCGCACGAGGAAGCCGACGCCTGCGCCCGGCTCGTCTACTGGACACCGGCCGCGCGCCACGGCGTCGCCTCTGCGTCGGACTCCCGATCGCCCTGCTTTCTGCTCGGTGTCGGGGAAAATGTCCTGCAGGTGCAGCAGACGATGCCGTCGTGGCTGAAACACCAGCTCGCCGAGCTTAACAGCTACAACCTGGAGTTTCGTCGCCTGAGCGACGCCGGCCGCCTCGCGACCGCGGATTCCCTGATGGCGGCACTGCCGGCATCCGTGCCGTTGTCCGGGCGGCGCCCGCTCGAGGACATCGATGCCCAGTACCGCAAGGCAGATGCGCTCGCCGTTTACTATCAGCGGCGCTCCGACCGTCTGTTCGATCTGTTCGCGATCACGGCGTTTGCGATGGGCGTGGCGTACCTGGTCTACGACAAGCTCGTCGAGTCGAGGATCCTGTTGATCGCCTACCTGCTCACGCTGCTGGGCAGCCTGTGTACCTACCACGTACTGCAGGGCAAGCGGTGGTTCGGCAAGCACCTGACGTATCGTGCACTCGCCGAGACTCTGCGGGCGAGATTTTACCTGAGGCTCGCGGGAACGGATCACCGGGTGGACGCGGCCGAGGTGCTCGCGCTATCGGGAATCGACAGGTTCCGCGGCTTCGGTTGGATCGGATTCGTCCTCAAGGGCAGCGAACCCCCTGATGTTCGGGCGCTTGCCAGCTGTGAGCTGGACGTACGCGAGATACGAGGGGTCGAGCAGGCGTGGATCGAGAGTCAATATGAGTATTTTACGGTGAGAGTAGCGCGCCTGGAGAAGAGCAGCCTCCGTGTGAAACGCCTGAGATACACCCTGTTCATCGCCATTCTCCTGGTGATATCCGCCCTGTTCGCCTTCGGCGACGTGCTGCGTCGCGTCGACATGGGCCTCGGCGTACCCCTGAAGAACACTCTGACCTTCGCCATGGGCCTGCTGGCCGTGCTGCTGGGGGTCTGGGAATTGCACCAGAACAAAATGGCGACCCGCGAGCTGCTGTGGCAATACCGCAATCAGCTGAGTCATTTTTCCCGGGCCAGGGCGCAGCTGGCGCGCGTGACCACGCCGCGCCGGCGCAACGATGTGCTGGTGGAACTGGGCAAGGACTCTTTGATGGAGAGCTATCTGTGGGCCATCCACCGGTATCATCGGGAGCACGAACCACCCGGTGCCGGCGGCGGGCACTGAGCGGTTAAGATCAAACCCACCGCTACCGAGACGGGTGCTTCGATGATCTACTTCCTGGCGCTGCTGCCGGCTACCGCACTCACCATCGCCGGTTATTTTGTGCTCTATCTTTCAGGGCGCTCGGAAGGCGCACTGCGGACTTTTGGAAAATACCTCGGATTCTGGGCTTTCACGCTCGCCGGTCTGCTCATACTGGGAGCCGTATTCGCCGCGGCTCACGGCGGTCACCACTGCCCCGTCTTCGGGATGCATGGCATGCACGAGCGCATGCACGGTCCGTGGCCTCCTATGGAAGAGCGTCCCGGGGTCGGTCCGCCCGCTGCGAATCCAACAGCTGCTCCCACCCCGCCTCCGCCCCCTGCCCCGCGTTAGCGCAAGGCACGCCGCGCCTACTCCTCGTAGGCTTGGGCTTGGAAATCGACCTCCTGGCTATGGCTCCCATGCGTCGTCGGTACGGTGCAGTCGCTCAAGTGGACGTTGACGTACTCGCCCTCCAGCAGCGCGACAACTACACCGCTCGCACCTGCGTCGCAGTCAGAAATCTGCACCCGACCCCCCAACCCCAGTGGTCGGCGTTTCCGATTCTGCATCGCTGATCTCCAACGTCTGCCGTTACAGGAACAGTATCGGGGCGGTCGGCAAACAGGCATACGTAGAAGCCGCAGACTAGCGAGATCCTCCTCACGGATCCGAGAGATTCGACCCTGGAGCGCTGCTCGATATGGTCAATCCGAATAAGTCCGCTCCTGCGTCCTCAACGTCATCGTTGTTACAGGACGCGCCCCTGCCCGAGTAGAATTGCTCGTAAATTGCACCGCCTTTGCAAGACGAGCACGCTCACAGGCGGAGCGCGAAATCCCTGCTTTGCGCGCCGCGGAGCGACATCGTTTTGCGGTCAAGCGAACCCGCTCACCACGCGGCCTGGAGTACACTCGCCGCTGCAGGTCAGCTGAAGAATGATTCTTCAAGTCAGCCCAGACAGCTCGGGATTGGTCCGCGGCGCGGCGGCAACAGTCTTGATCCTCCACATAAGCGCCGGGGGCATCGCGATACTCTCCGGCGCTGCGGCATTGTTGTTTCGCAAAGGCTCGCACCGGCATCGAATGGCCGGCAACGTGTTTTTCGTTTCCATGCTGACCCTGTCCGCGATCGGCGCGTGCGTGGCCCCTTTTTTACCCGACAGAGGCTCCGCGGTCGCCGGGGCTTTCGCCTTCTACCTGGTGGCCACGGCGTGGGTGACCGTTCGGCGCCGCGAAGGCGGGATCGGTCTGTTCGAATTTGGCGCGCTTCCGGTCGCCCTGGGCATCGCGGCGGCCGGCGCGTTTCTCGGCTGGAAGGGCGCGAACAGCCCCAGGGGCCTGATCGATGCCAAGGGTCAAACCTATGAAACCGCCTATGCCTTTGCCGTCTTAGCCACGCTCGCGGCCGCAGGGGACCTGAGGCTGATCTTGCGCCGCGGTATAGTCGGCGCACAGCGCATCGCTCGACATCTGTGGCGTATGTGCTTTGCGCTGTTCATCGCCGCCGGCTCCTTCTTCCTTGGACAGCAGCAAGTGTTTCCCGCCTCCGTGCGTGGATCGCCATTGCTCTTTGTCCCGGTGCTGGCGGTCCTGGCGTTGATGATTTTCTGGCTGTGCCGCGTTCGGTTTACGAGTGCTTACGAGAAGTCGCAGAGAATGAGCGACATCGCCAGGCCCGGACATGCAGCGTATTAAGTGAGCAGGTGTCGGCGACTCCGGAGTCAGGTCTATGAAACTACGGTACAAAATCCTGGGCGTTACCTTGACGCTCGTGGCAGTTGCCATGGTGTCGCTGGCGCTCGCTCTGAGCCACGACTCGGCTTGCGGCCCGGCGCCCTTACTTCCCGATAAGACGCAACTCATGAAAGCGATTGTTTATCGTTGCTATGGTTCACCCGATGTTCTCAGGTTTGAGGACATTGAAAAACCGACCGCTGCGGACAACCAGGTCCTGGTAAAGGTTCACGCGGCCTCCGTCAATCCGCTTGACTGGCACTACATGAGAGGCACGCCGTACCTGGTGCGCACGGACTCCGGGTTGGGGAAACCGACAGACCCGCGACTGGGCGTTGACTTTGCCGGCACAGTCGAAGCAGTCGGCCGCAACGTCAAGCGGCTTAAACCCGGCGATGAAGTATTCGGCGGCAGAGATGGGGCCTTCGCCGAGTATGTCACGGTTCGCGAGGAGGGAGCAGTGGTGCTGAAACCGGCCAACGTGACGTTTGAGCAGGCCGCTTCTGTGCCCATCGCGGGAATCACCGCCTTACAGGCTCTCCGCGACAAGGGGCGGATTCAGCCGGGGCAGAAGGTCCTGATCAACGGCGCATCGGGAGGTGTGGGTACGTTCGCCGTGCAGATCGCCAAGTCTTTTGGCGCAGAGGTGACCGGCGTATGCAGTACCAAGAATGTGGCTATGGTCCGATCACTCGGCGCAGATCAAGTCATTGATTACACCCGCGAGGATTTCACCAAAGGCGCGCAACGTTACGACCTGATTGTAGACACGGTTGGAAATCACCCGCTGTCGGAATACAGGCGCGTCTTAAATCCCCAGGGCATCTTCGTTTTAGTGGGAGCGCCCAACGAGGGGCGGTGGATCGGCGGTGTGGCTGTCATGATCAAGGCAATGATGTTGTCACCGTTCGTGAGCCAGCAGCTCCTCCCGTTTCTGGCGGAGCTGAACCAAAAGGACCTGACCATTCTGGGCGATCTCGTGCAGGCCGGAAAGGTGACACCGGTCATCGACAGGCGTTACAGGTTGAGTGAGGTCCCGGCGGCGCTCCGGTATCTGGAAGAAGGACACGCTCGAGGAAAAGTAGTAATCAATCTGGAATAGGACAACTCTATGTGGTCGGGCTTTGCTGCGCCTGCCGGATGGGCTCGCGCCATTGGCGCACATCGTGCGTGGACCGCAACTCAGCCGGCAGCGCCTCGACCAGCCGAGCGGCCTCCAGCAGTAATGCCGCGCTCGTCTTCGGATCGGTCAGTGCCTCGACATACAGCGCGCTGGCCAGCTCGAGGGGCAGCCATTTATCGCCGCGGTTCTTGAGCGCCAGCTCACGTTGAAACTTCACTACCGGCGCGATCGTCTTCGCCGCATCGCTCATTCGCCCCTGACGCGCCTGTGCCAGTGCGAGCCAGGTCGAAAGCTCAGCCAGACGACGTTGATCATCGGTAGCCTCGGCGCCTGCAGACTTGCGTGCTTCCAGCGCTTTGGCTTCTGAGCGTTCTGCGGCTGCGAAGTCGCCCAGCTGAAGCTCTGCCCGGCCCTCGGCATCGTAGGCAAAGTTCAGCGCAAAGAATTTCTGCAACTCCTGCGCTCCGCCGTGGGGCGTCACGCCCTGCAACTCACTCACGGCGTCCGCGGCGATACGCCGGGCGGCGAGCAAATCGTCGCGTTCCAGTGCCAGCCAGGCCGTCGAATCCTTCCCGATGGCATCGACCATCACCACCGCCATGCTCCCCGGGGGTTCGCTTTGCCGTAGCTTCGTCACCACGGGTATGCCCGCGGCGAGGGTCGCCGCCGCGGCCGCGGCATCGCCGACCATAGCCTGACGGACCGCCGTGCCGGCCATGACGCTGGAATGACCAATGGAAAAGGTGGCGCCCCCGGCGCTCGCACGCCGCGCAGCGTCGAGCTGCTTCAAGAAGTAGGGGATGGCCTCGCGCAGACGCCCGGCGGACCACAAGGAATTGCCCAGTTGCCCCTCCGCGACTGCGAAATTGTTGATGCTCACGATGTTGTTGGGATCGAGTTTCAGGAGCGTGAGCTCAACCTGCTCTTGGCGCAGACCCATGCGCTGCGCGGCCTGAGGATCCAGCTCGTCCTGCGCCACCGCCACAAGGACGCCCGCGATGACCCCCTGCGCATGCAGGGCAAGGCGGTACCCCGGACGCCGCTCGAGCACCTGGTCCGCCAATGCCATGCTGTCTTCGCCCATGCGCCGTGCCTCGTCGTAACGGCCGAGGCTCTCAAGAGCCTGTACCGCCCAGGCGCCAGCCTCCGCATAGTACGCCCCCATGTCGAGGTCGCTCAGTTTGCGCGCACCGAGATCCGTGGCGATGCGCATGACCTCTCGTTCGGTGCGAACGGCGTCTTCGTTCTGGTTCACGCTCGCCTGCTGCTTGTAGCCGATGCGCACGAGGATCTCGACGTAGGCGCGCCGTGCAGCCACCGAGGCGTCAGGCGCTTCAGCCAGCGGCCGCAGCAGTTCGGCGGCCCGTTGAGCTGTCGGCAGGTCCGCGGCATCGTTACGACTTTCGAGTACCCGGGCTTGAGCGCCGTAGGCGAGCGCGAGCGCGATCGTGGTAGCCTCGGAACGATCACCCGCGTCACGCAGCCGCCCGAGCAGCTGCACCGCCTCCGCGGCATTGGCGCCGGCGACATCCAGGTTGCCCAGTGAGCGCAGGGCGCGGGCATGGTGCACGAGGGCAAGCGCGCCGTTGCGGACGGTCTCCGTCCCCTTGAGCGCCGGGGGCAGGCCGTGGAAGTAATCGATCTGGCGCTGCGAGAACTCCGCCAGCACTTCGAGCCGCCCGAAGCTCTCCAGCTCACGCCCAAAGTCATCGCTCAGGTAGCCGAGCAGATGCTCGGCGTGGCCGCGCGCCTGTTCGGCCGCGGCGCGCGTCTCCTGGGCCACGCGTTCGGCTCGGTGGGCTCGCTGACTGCTTAAGTAAGCGAACACCGCCGCGACGATCGCTGCGGCCGCCAACACGGTGCAGGCGCCGGCCACTTGCCGCGCCCGCAGCGCCGCGCGCCGCGCCGACAGCTCCCGTGCACGCTGCTCGGCGAGCAGCCGCTCGGTGGCTTCACGCGCCTCGCGCTCGTGACGCTGATCGCGACTGGCCTTGACGACACCGCACAGCACATCGTGCGTCAGCTCGACGCGCCTGATGTCGAGACGCTCCTCGATGCGCAGCAGGCGGCGGTTGACGAGCAGCGCGAGCGTGCCCGCTCCGGCGTCGGCTTCCGCAAAACGGCTCAACAGGCGCTCTTCGGCTACGTTTTCGCGAAAGCCGGAAACGGTCAGCAGATCATCCTCGATGATGTGGCGCACCGCCGGCGGCTGGTCAGCGAGGGCGCGCTCGTAGAAGTTACTGAGAATGCTGGCGTGGGAGCCTGCCAGCAGATCGAGGGAGATCTCGCTGCGACCCTGCGCGATGCGCGCATCATTCAGTTCGCGGCAGATGAGGCTGAGGAGCGAGGGTTCGACCTCGGCATTGGCGAGTTCGGCCCCGCCGGCCACGAAGCGCACGATCGCGGCGGCGACTTCCTCCGAGACCAGTTTCCCGCCCGGTCGCTGAACCGCCTCGAGCGCCTGGGTACCCGTCATCGGCGCGAGTCGCAGACGATTCTGCGAGATGCTGGGTATCTCCTTCTTCAGGCCCTCGAGTGGCGCGAGATAGTCCTCGCGCAGCGCGATCAGCGCGCGATAGTCGCTGCGCGCGAAATCAAAGCGCTGCGCTGCGGATTCGTCTTCATCGAACTTCGCCTCGAGGGCCTTGGGCGGTCGGTTCTCCACCAGGTCCGCAAGCTCGGCGACGAAGCGCGCCGCGCGCGCACGCCCGAATTCATCACTCTGCGCGAGAGTGAAAATTTCCTCGAACTGATCGAAGATCAGCAGCGGAATCAGCGTGGCGCCCGACTCATCCCGCAGCACGTCATCGCGGTGATGCAGAAACTCCCACAGTGACTCGCCCGCGACCGCCACCCCCGCCTGGGTCCACTCACCTGAGCGACGCGCCGTGAGCCTGATCGCCTGCTTGATCTGCTCGGCCGGCTCGGGCGCCTCCCTGCCGTAATCGATGCGCACGTAGATCGGGCAGTAGCCCTGGCCGCGCAGCCGTGGCACGAGTCCGGCACGCAGGATCGAGGTCTTGCCGAGACCGGACTGGCCGAACAGCAGGGTGAGGAGCTTGCGCTGCACGCGGCGTGCGAGCTCTGTGACCTCCGCTTCGCGCCCGAAGAAAAACGCGCGCGTCTCCTCGGTGAAGGACGTCAGGCCCAGCCAGGGATTGCTCTCATCGACGGTCGCGCCGAGGTCCGCGGCCGGAGCTTTAGTATTCGAGTCGTTCATCTGGAGCGCGCCCGCATGAAGTCGCCGAGGCGCTGTGCGAATTCCGGCGACACCTGCCCGCCGGGCAATTGCGTGAAGTGCAGCGCCTTGAACTTATCCGGCACCAGCGCCTCGGCCACGGTCGTGGCATCGATGCTCACCGGCAAAATGTAAAGCGCGCCGTCGACCATGTTGCGCGCCCGATCCATCGCATAGCTCCATTCGCGGCGGAAGTAGCCCTCGAGACGGCGCTGCGTTGTAGCCGAGACCACCGGGATAAAATATGAGCAGCGTGCGACATTTCGCTGGATCTTACGATCGTAGTCATCTCCGACCTCGAGCCGGTCGATGTCGAACCAGGTCGTGATGCCGGCCGCTTCGAGGCCCGCCTTGATCTGCTGAACGGCGGCAAGATCCTCGCGCGCGTAGCTGATGAATACCGCGTTGTCCGGCATTTCCCGCGCGGGCGGCAGGAAGCGCGCCGGCGCCGCGCTGGCCGCTGCGGCTGCCGGCTTGCGCCGCGCCTGCCAGCGTGCGTGCAGTTCCTCGACGAAGCGTTCGGCGCCTACGTAGATGCGTGTGCGCACACTCACCTGTTGCAGGAAGGCCACGAGACGATCGTCCTGGCTGCTGTGATCATCCGCCAGCACCTCGCCGACATCGCGCGGATCGGACAGGCGCTGGCGCTTGGCCATGCGCAGGAACAACCGCGCCAGCCAGTTGGTGAAATTGCTGCCGATGAAGAGCAGATGATTGTGCTCGAGTTCGTGAAAGAGCTTCTCCGGCACCAGGTGCTCGCTCTGCAGCGCGCAAATGAACTCGAGCAGATCTTCGTCGGAGATGACGTAGGTCGGGGATGCCGAGAGTTTCCCGAACAGATGATAAACGACCGGGCGCTGCAGGCAGTCGCGCTCTGTCGGCAGATCGATGACCCGATTGGGCGAGTACGACAATACCTCCGTTGACGAGGCTCCGGCGAACCGCTCCGAATTGATTGCGGTCTCGAGCAGCGAATCGGAGGTGGTGGAAACGAACAGGTCGAAGTCGGTGATGGCCGCCAGACGCCGCAGCGCCGGCGGCGGCTCGAAATTCGCATCCTTGATGATGCTGCGCAACCGTACGTAGGCCTCCTCGCGCCGGCCACGCCCTGCGAGGAACAGGCATACCACGTCATTGAGCGTATAAGGCTGCGGCAGGTCGGCGGTGTGCACGTTGAGCCGCGCGGCGAGTCTCTCGGCCACCCAGTCGAAGAGCAGACGCGGGCCACGCTCGGTGGCGACCATTAACAGCTCGGGGCCGACGATGGGGATGACACGCCGCTCTTCGATGAAGCTGAGGAGGTCATCCCACGCGTCATCATCCAGCGTGCTACTCGGCAATATTGCAGCCGACACGTTACTCATAGAAGCCCGTTCTGGCCGGAGCGGCCGCTTGCGATTGCGCAAACCCTGCACGGCGAAAAAATGCTGCCAAAAGCACTCCTCTTGCGTTCAACTGTGATGCGACTGAGACGATGCCCCGGCGCTCCCCTGATAACGAGCGCCTGCCATTTCTGCGCCGCTGTTATTGTCAGTTGAGTGTGCCGCAATGCAGCGTGACCTGCAATTCGAGACGTGCTGCTCGGACGAATCGCGATCGGTGACTGGCTGACGGTCCTGATCGGTCTCGTCTCCTGGTGATGGCCGCGACTGCCGCGCTCGGCTTGGTCGCATTTCCGCTTCTTCATCCGACGACCCGAGACCGATGCCGAAGGGTGAAACTCGCGCTAAAGCTACTCCAGAGTCGTCGTGATCCTGACACCCTGCTTTAGCGTCAGCGTAACGGGCGTGCGCTCGGCGATGTCTGCCAGGCGCGCGCGCTGCGCCTGGTCAAGATCGCCGTCGAGGCGCAACTTGCGGATCATCGCGCGGTCATGGCCGTGCACCTCCAGGTGAACGTCGACGTGCACCGAGCGCAGCGGCCAATCCTTGCGCTGCGCGTACATACGCAATGTGATCCCCGTGCAGGCGCCAAGCGCCGCGCACAAGAGCTCGTGCGGCGCGGGACCGAGGTCCTTACCGCCCGCCTCAACGCCTTCGTCGGCCTTGAGCAGATGATGACCCGCAACGAGCGAAACTTCGTAGTTGCTGGTGCCGATATCCGCCGTCGCGTGTGCCACGTTGGTCCTTTTCGTTGTCTCAGGCTCGGTCGACAAGGCCCTCGGGCGCTCCCCGCTTCAATATGTCCGGGAGTGCCTGTCCCTGCTCTGTGAAGGACAGTGACACCGAGTTCAGGCAATGGCGCTCGCCGGTCGGCGGGGGTCCATCCGGAAACACGTGACCCAGATGGCTCCCGCAGCGCGCGCAAACCTCCTCAACGCGGATCATTCCATAGCTCGTATCACGAACACGCCGAATATGGGATTCGTCATAGGGCTTAAAGAAACTCGGCCACCCCGTCCCCGAATCGAACTTCGCGCTCGATCTGAAGAGCGGCAAGCCGCAAAAGCGGCAGGTGTAAATGCCGTCCTTGTGATTGTCGAGAAACACGCCACAGAAAGCCGCTTCCGTGCCGTGCTCGAGCAGCACGCGTTGCTCGTCCTGGTCAAGGCCCGCGGTGATCTGGGCACGTTGCGCCTCAGTTGGGGGCCGCAAGTCAAAGTGACTCATCGCGATTCTTCTGGCGGTAGCTACCACTCATTCTAGGCTCAGTGCTGGCATTACGTCGCGTGGCGAACGGCACCAAGGATGAAGATCGCGCGCCTGCATGCTGACGCCCGCGACCAGGTCCAGGTGCCCGTGACGTTACAAGAATCGACCGGCCGCTGTTGTACTGGTCGAGAGCTCTAAAACCGCACGACCCGGGCGGCTCCCGGCGGATTGGATTGGAGGTCAACTGCCCTTCGGCGCGCGCCAACTCTCGAACGGCGTCATGAATATCGACGCGATGCGCCAACCGGACTTTGTCTTCACGAAAACGCCGACCCACCTTATGGGGATGGTGGACGGATTCTTGCCCGGGTCGCCCTCCGTGGACAGCAGTGGCGTAATCAGCACCGCGACCCCGGGCGACACGCTTGCGATGCGTGGTTCCTGCATTTGCGGATCCAATTTCCAGGTGCCCTTCCACGCCTCCTCGAACGCCTCCATCGCCTCCTTGTATCCCCATATCGAATTCCCGCTGTATTGGGCCCACACGAAATCCGTTGAATCCAGCAGCACCTCGGAGACGACTGCACGATCGTGAGCATTCTGGCCGGCGATGAAGCGCGTATACACAGCCATGACCTCCATCTGCGCGGGCCCACCGGCTGACACGGCGGCAGCGGCAGGCGCGGCAGGCGCGGCAGGCGCGGCGGGAGCAGCGGGCGCGGCGGGAGCAGCGGGCGCGGCAGGAGCGGCGGCTCGCGAGGGCTTTTGCACGGGCGAAGCCGGAGTCATCTTGCTGCTGACGCTACCGCTCAGAACGTATCCGGTGGTGACCAGAATTCCTTTCTGCTCTGCGTCGGCACAGCTCAAGGGAGCGACGGCAGGTCCTTTGATGCCAGTCATCTTGTCTGCTCGCACGAATAACTGGCCTGCCACACCATTTACCTCGCTTTTGCCCGTCTTGGTGTTGACCAGGCAATAGTAACGATGCGCGTCCGGCGGTGAACCCACGTCGAAATGTCCACGCACCACTTCCTGATCGAAGTCCTCTGAAAAGGCTTGCTTCAGGGACGAAAGAAAGCTTCCCCTGGGAGCGGAGCTCTGTGCATCGCTCGGGGAGGGAATCGCCGAGGCGCCGGTTTCAGTGCCGGGCGGCGGTTCGGCCAGGGCGTCGCTGTGCCCGCCGCAGAACAGCAGCAGACCCACTGCAATGCCTTGTGAGTAGCGCGGTATGCGCAATGAAGTGTTCACGTATCCCCCAATGCTGTTTTATTTCTTGTCCGCCAAGATACAGCATACCCCTGTTGCGTACCCCGCTACCAACCCGGAGTGTCATGCCAGATGACATCCGCCTGGCTGCGCCTCTCGAGCAGAACCTTGACGCTTTGGCGACGGAGCCGATCTCTGGCGGCGATTGGCGCTTGTTTCGTACGCTGCACGTCTACACCGAGGCGCACGACGGCAGAAATCATCGACCGCATTCACCAGTATTGCCGTTGCATCGATGGCCTGATCTTGCCGGATGCACGCAAGACCAAGCGCCAGCCGTCGACTGCGGCTGCAAGCGTCATACCGCCCGATGCGCATCGTGAAATGTGATTCCGCACACACAACGCCTGTGAAATCAGGACCGACCGCTCATAAGGTCGAGAGACAGACCGCTACGATAGATCCCAAGATCGTGAGCATCGATGCTCACAGCTGTGACTCGCGCCTGCGGCGGGACACCAGCGCAAAACTCGAACAATCCCCACCGAGGTCTTGAACCGATGACGATTTTCTTAAAGTTGACGCGCGTAGTGATCGTATCGCTAACGCTGGCCGCCCTGTCGGCGTGTAACCTCGGCAGCTCAAGCAGCTCGGGGCCTTCCGGCCCCAGTGGCACCAACGGAACCAATGGCACTAACGGTGTTAGCGGCACCAGCGGTCTGACCGCCTTGGTCGCGGTTGTCGCCGAACCACCTGGCGCGAACTGCACCAATGCGGGCAACAGGATCACCAGCGGCCTGGACACCAACGGCAACGGTGTACTTGACCCGAGTGAAGTCACGAACACCCAGTATGTCTGCAATGGCGCGCCCGGGAGCACAGGTACTGCAGGGGCAGCGGGCGCCAACGGCGAGACGACTCTGGTCGCGACCAGCACGGTGGCGGCGGGTGCGAATTGCCCCAATGGCGGCAAGCAAATCAACATCGGTTTGGATACCAACCGCAATGGAGTTCTCGATCCCAGCGAGGTGACATCCAGCAGCTACGTGTGCAATGGCGCTAATGGTACTAATGGCACTAATGGCACTAGTGGCACTAATGGCGCTAATGGCGCTAATGGCGAAAATAGCCTGGTCACCGTCGTGCCTGAAGCGGCCGGTGCCAACTGCGCCTCTGGCGGCAGCCTGGCGTCCAGCGGTCTGGACACCAACGGCAATGGTATCCTCGATCCAAGCGAAGTCACCAACAGGCAATATATTTGCAACGGCGCATCGGGTGCCGCCGGCAGCAACGGCTTGAAAAGCCTGGTTAGTTTAGTTGCGCTCGCCGCGGGCAATGCCACGTGCGCAAACGGCGGAACCCAGGTCAATTCGGGCGTCGATACCAACGGCAACGGGGTTCTCGATCCGAGCGAAATCACCAACACACAGGACGTGTGCAACGGTGCGCAGGGCGCACCCGGTGCCGCCGGCAGCAACGGCCAGAACAGCCTGGTCAGCTTAACCACCCTCACAGTCGGCAATGCCTCCTGTCCCAACGGGGGCACAGAGGCGCAGTCCGGCATCGATAGCAATGGCGACGGCATCCTTGAAGCCGGCGAAGTCACGAACACCGCCTATGCCTGCAACGGCGCACCCGGTGCCACGGGCGCGACAGGCGCCACGGGGAGCAACGGCAAAACCAGCCTGATTGCCGAGACTCCGGAAGCGGCAGGTGTCAACTGCACCTACGGTGGCGTCAAGGTCACGTCAGGAATCGACGCCAATGGTGACGGCATTCTTGAAGCCGGCGAAGTGCAGGCCACCAGCTACGTCTGTAACGGTCCACCGGGACCGGGTATCACTTGGATTGATGTCACGGGCACCAGTGTGCAAGCGGCGTCAAACCAGGGCTATCTTGCCGATAACGCCGCGAAGGTCACGATCACACTACCGACCGCACCAGTACTCGGCGGCATCATCAGTGTCACGGGCGTGGGCCTTGGCGGGTGGATGATCGGGCAGAATGCAGGTCAGTACGTGCGAACCACCGCCCTGCCGGGTAGCCCGCCTGCCACGGACCACTGGATACTGACGAGCGCACCCAACAATTCCTGGTCGTCGGTCGCTTCCTCAGCCGACGGCAGCCACCTGGTGGCTACGGTTTACCCTGGAGGCAACATCTACACCTCGGCGGATTCGGGCAATACCTGGACGCCGACGAGCGCACCTGGCAATAACTGGACCTCCGTCGCCTCCTCAGCCGACGGCAGCCACCTGGTCGCAGTCGCTCAAGGCCAGGGCATCTACACCTCAGGGGATTCGGGCACTACCTGGACGCAAACGAGCGCACCCAGCAATCTCTACTGGTACTCCGTCGCTTCCTCAGCCGACGGCAGCCACCTGGTTGCGGCGATTTACGGCGGGAGCATCTACACCTCGGCGGATTCGGGCACTACCTGGACGCTATCGAGCGCGCCTAGCAATCGCCTCTGGCACTCCGTTGCCTCCTCGGCCGATGGCAGCCACCTGGTCGCGGTGATTTACACCGGGGGCATCTACACCTCGGCGGATTCGGGCAATACCTGGACGCAAACGAGCGCGCCCAACAATGGCTGGTCGGCGGTCGCTTCCTCAGCGAACGGCGGGCTCCTGGTGGCAGTCGTTATTGCAGGCGGCGGCATCTACACCTCATGGGATTCGGGCACTACCTGGACGCAAACGAGCGCACCCAACAGTAGCTGGTACTCCGTCGCTTCCTCAGCGGACGGCAAGATCATGGTGGCAGTCGCTCCAAACGGGGGCATCTACACCTCAGCAAATTGGGGCATTAGCTGGACGCAAACGAGCGCAGCCAACAATAACTGGGTCTTCGTCGCTTCCTCAGCGGACGGCAGCCACCACGTCGCAGTGAATTCCAACGCCGCGGGCATCTACACCTCCGACTTCGGGCAGCAGACGACACCCGGCACAGCGGGGTTGATCAGTGGCTCACAGGATGACGCGATCGAATTGCAGTATGTAGGCAATGGTGCGTTTATTGTGCTGGATGACACGAGCAATTCCGGCGCCTTTACCGTGCAGTAAAAGGTAGGCGATGCCGCTACCCTCAGGCCCGCCTCGTGCGGGCCTGATTATTTCTGCACGGGGGAAGCCGGCTCTCGCCATCACGACTGTATTCTTATATTTCAGTTAGTTATGTGTGTTCAGGGACGCGGGCAGACGAGCCAATTATATATTCCGGGAAAGGCTAGGGTCGGAATCGAACCGGCGTAGACGGCTTTGCAGGCCGCTGCATGACCACTCTGCCACCTAGCCAAGGCAAACCAAACGCCTTCGCGAAGCCCGCAACCAAGACGGGCTTTTCGCTGCATTGCGCGGTGCCCTTTAGCGTAACAAAAAGGCAAGCATGCGTCCCTCGCGACAGGGCCCGGCTGCCTTGTAGCCCCTTCCCGGAGGGGTATAGACTCGGCCGGTCTGCAGGCATGCAAGGGGAGTGACATGGCTGACGTGACGCGGCGCGAGTTCCTGAAGGTAACGAGCGCTTCCCTGGCCGGGTCCAGCCTCGCGCTGCTTGGCTTCTCTCCCACCGCTGCGATTGCCGAAGTGCGCGAGTTCAAGCTCGCCCGCGCAACCGAGACGCGTAACACGTGCCCGTATTGCGCGGTCGCCTGTGGCGTTCTCATGTACAGCCTCGGCGATCGCTCGAAGAATGCCCGCTCGAGCATCTTCCACATCGAGGGCGATCCGGATCACCCGGTCAATCGCGGCACCTTGTGCCCGAAGGGTGCCGGATTGCTCGACTTCATCCACAGCCCCAGCCGCCTGACGCATCCGCAGTACCGCGCGCCCGGCTCCGATCGCTGGCAACCGATCTCATGGGATGACGCGCTCGGTCGCATCGCCAAGCTCATGAAGCAGGATCGCGACGCGAATTTCGTGGCGAAGACGCCGGAGGGCCTGACCGTCAACCGCTGGCTGACGACCGGCATGCTGGCAGCGTCAGCCAGCAGCAACGAAGTCGGCTATCTCACGCACAAGGTCATCCGCAGCCTCGGCGTCCTTTCATTCGACAACCAAGCGCGTGTGTGACACGGCCCGACGGTGGCAGGTCTTGCCCCGACGTTTGGCCGTGGAGCGATGACGAATCACTGGGTCGACATCAAGAATGCCGACATCGTTCTCATCATGGGCGGCAACGCCGCCGAGGCGCATCCCTGCGGCTTCAAGTGGGTTACTGAGGCCAAAGCGCACAACAAGGCGCGACTGATCGTCATCGATCCGCGCTTCACGCGCTCCGCCTCGGTGGCTGACGTCTACGTGCCCATCCGCACCGGCACGGATATCGCCTTCCTCGGCGGTGTGATCAGTTACCTGCTGAGCGAGGACAAGATCCAGCACGAGTACGTCCGGAGCTACACCGACCTGAGTTTCATCGTGCGCGAGGATTTTGCCTTCGCCGACGGACTCTACTCCGGCTACAACCCCGCGAAACGCAGCTATGACAAATCGACGTGGGATTACGAGATGGGACCCGACGGCTATGTGAAGGCCGACCCCACACTCGCGCATCCGCGCTGCGTATACCAGCTCATGAAAAGCCACTATGCGCGCTACACCCCCGAGATGGTGGAGCGCGTCTGCGGCACACCGAAGCAGAAGTTCCTGCAGGTGTGCGAGATGGTCGGTTCGACCTCCACGCCGACGCGCGCCATGACCATCATGTACGCCCTCGGGTGGACGCAGCACTCGGTCGGTGCGCAGATGATTCGCTGCGGCGCGATGGTGCAACTGCTACTGGGCAACATCGGTGTGGCCGGCGGGGGCATGAACGCGTTGCGCGGACATTCCAACATCCAGGGGCTCACGGACCTGGGGCTCATGTCGAACCTGCTGCCCGGGTACATAACGCTCCCGGGCGAGAAGGAGCAGGACTACGAGAAGTACGTGGCCGCGCGCGCCTTCAAACCCCTGCGGCCGAATCAGTTGAGCTACTGGCAGAACTTCAACAAGTTCTTCGTCAGCCTGATGAAGGCGTGGTGGGGGGATGCGGCCACTGTGGACAACCACTGGGGCTACGACTATCTGCCCAAGCTCGACAAGTCGTACGACATGCTGCAGACGTTCGAGCTCATGAACCAGGGCAAGATGAACGGCTTCATCTGCCAGGGTTTCAATCCGCTGGCCGCGGCGCCGAACAAGGCCAAGATGAACGCGAGCCTCGCGAAGCTCAAGTTCCTCGTCGTGATGGACCCGCTGGCGACCGAAACCAGCGAGTTCTGGCGCAACTTCGGCGAGCACAACGACGTCGATCCGAGCAAGGTACCCACGGAAGTCTTCCGCCTGCCGACTTCGTGCTTCGCCGAGGAAGACGGCGCGCTGGTGAACTCCTCACGCTGGCTGCAATGGCATTGGAAGGGAGCCGAGCCGCCTGGCGAAGCGCGCACCGATCTGCAGATCATGGGCGACCTGTACACCCGGCTGCGCACGCTCTACAAGAGCGAAGGCGGAGCCTTTCCTGATCCGATCGTGAACCTGTCCTGGCCCTACGCCGCTGCGAACAGCCCGACACCCGATGAGCTGGCGAAGGAATATACCGGCCGGGCGCTCAAGGATCTCACCGACCCCAAGACGCCAACCCAGGTCACGCGCAAAGCCGGAGAGCAGCTGGCGGGATTTGCCGAGCTGCGCGACGATGGCAGCACGCTCAGCGGATGCTGGATCTACTGCGGTGGCTGGGGCCCCGCCGGCAATCTGATGGCGCGGCGGGACAACTCGGACCCGACCGGCATTGGCCAGACCCTGAACTGGGGCTGGTCATGGCCCGCGAACCGGCGCGTGATGTACAACCGCGCCTCCTGCGATCCGAGCGGCAAACCGTTCAATCCGCAGCGCAAGCTCATCGCGTGGAATGGTACGGCATGGAGCGGCGTGGACGTGCCGGACTACAAGGCCGACGAGGACCCGGCACTCGGCATGGGACCGTTCATCATGAACGCCGAAGGCGTGGCGCGCTTCTTCGCGCGCGGCAATCTGGTCGAAGGCCCGTTCCCCGAGCACTACGAACCGTTCGAGACCCCGCTCGCCCACAACCCGCTGAGCCCTGGCCAGCCGCAGACACTCAGCAACCCCGCTGCCCGTGTGTTCGCGGACGACCTCGCGGCCTTCGGCAAGGTCGATCAGTTCCCGCACGTTGCCACGACCTACCGCCTCACCGAGCACTTCCATTACTGGACCAAGCACGTGCGCTTGAATGCGATCCTGCAGCCCGAGCAGTTCGTCGAGATCGGCGAAGGGCTTGCGAAAGAGCTGGGCATTGCAGCCGGCGACCGCGTGAAGGTGTCCTCGAACCGCGGCTTCATCAAGGCGGTGGCGGTGGTCACGAAACGACTGCGGACGCTGCCGGCAGACGGCAAAGCCGTGCACACGGTCGGCATTCCGATTCACTGGGGCTTTACCGGCCTCGCCAAGCCCGGCTTTCTCGCCAACACGCTGACGCCGGTAGTCGGCGATGCCAATTCGCAGACGCCTGAGTTCAAGTCGTTCCTCGTCAAGGTGGAAAAGCTGTGAATCAGGTGGAGACGCTCTGACATGGCACTGCAATCACTCGACATCGTACGGCGTTCGGCGACTACCACGGCGCCGCCGGGCGTGCGGCAATCGTACGCCGGCACGGTCGCCAAGCTCATCGACACGACCAAGTGCATCGGCTGCAAGGCATGCCAGGTCGCGTGCATGGAATGGAACGATCTGCGCGACGACATCGGCAGCAATGTCGGTGTCTACGACAACCCGAGCGACCTCACCGGCACGTCCTGGACGCTGATGCGCTTTACCGAATACGAGAACCCCAAGGGCGATCTCGAATGGCTGATCCGCAAGGACGGCTGCATGCACTGCGCCGACCCGGGGTGCCTGAAAGCGTGCCCGGCGCCGGGCGCGATCGTGCAGTACTCGAACGGTATCGTGGACTTTCACGAAGAGAACTGTATTGGCTGCGGGTACTGCATCGCCGGCTGCCCGTTCAACATTCCGCGCATCTCGAAGCGCGATCACAAAGCCTACAAGTGTACCTTGTGCTCCGACCGCGTTGCGGTCGGCCTCGAACCGGCCTGCATCAAGGCCTGCCCCACCGGCGCGCTGGTGTTCGGTACCAAGGAAGACATGCAGCAGCATGCCGCCGAGCGCGTGGAAGACCTGAAGTCACGCGGCTTCGACAAGGCCGGTCTGTACGATCCGGCAGGCGTGGGAGGCACGCACGTGATGTACGTACTCCATCATGCCGATCAGCCGCAGCTGTATGCGGGACTCGCGCCGGACCCGCACATCAGCTCGCTGGTCGGACTCTGGAAGGGTGCTTCCAAGCCGCTCGCGCTCGCCGCCATGGCGTTCACCGCACTGGCCGGCTTCTTCCACTTCGTGCGCGTCGGGCGCAACGAAGTTGAGGAGCGCGACGAGGCGGCCGCGCGCCAGGCTCTTGACGCCGCGCAGCAGCGCACCGCTCCACCGAGCGCCGGCGCGGACAAGCGCCCATGAGCGACAACGAACGCCGCGCGACACTGGAGCGCTACAGCGCCGGCGAGCGCACCAATCACTGGCTGGTCGCCCTCGCGTTCCTGCTCGCGGCGCTGTCGGGGCTCGCGCTGTTTCATCCGGCCCTGTTCTGGCTCGGCAATCTGTTCGGCGGCGGCCCCTGGACGAGGATCCTGCACCCGTTCATCGGACTGTTCATGATGGTCGTGTTCCTGCTGCTCGCTGCGACCGTTTGGGGCGACAACCGCATGCAGTCCGCCGATTGGCAATGGCTGCGGCAACTGAAGGACGTGGTGAACAATCGCGAAGAGCATCTCCCGGAGGTCGGCCGCTACAACGCAGGACAGAAGCTGCTGTTCTTCGTGATCGGCGCCTGCCTGCTCGGCCTGCTGCTGACCGGCCTCGTCATCTGGCGCGCCTATTTCTCGCTCTACTTCCCAATCGGGGTGATTCGCCTCGCCTCCCTGGTGCACGCCGTGTGCGCGTTCGGGTTGATCTGCGCGATCCTGCTGCACATCTACGCCGCGATCTGGGTGAAGGGCTCGCTGCATGCCATGCTCCGGGGCACCGTGACGCCGGGCTGGGCCTGGAAGCATCACCGGGCCTGGTTCCGCCAGATCACTCATGCGGCGCATCCTCGAACCCGGCCAGATTGAAGCCTTTGCCGAGGGGGCGATTCCCCGGCTGCGGTTGCCCGACCGGACCAGGCTGTTCGCGGCACGTGCCCAGCGTCTGCGCCAGCTGGGCGGAACCGGCGCGCCGGGCCAGGCCATCGGCGACTACCTGCGTTTGATGGCGGCGGTTGCCGAGGCTCAACAGGTCGCGCTCAGGACTTTCGAGGCACCGCTCCCTACGGCGACCCAAATTGCCCAGTCGCACACCCATGGCATGCCGCTGATCCATGCCAGCGGCTGGCCACGCGAGCGCGAATGGCGCGATCTCGTGGCGCAGCTGTGCGGCTCGGTGGCGGCAGCTCGCGATGTTCCGCCAGGCACCCGGGAGGCGTGCGAACGCCTGCGCGCTCTGCCGCCGCAGCAGATGGAGGCGCAGGCCGATGCGCTGCTCGCGGCGCGTGCTGACGCCATCGAGGTGGCGGCCGCGCCGTTCCTGATGGCGGCGCTGCAGGTTTACTGGGTGGCCCTCGCGAGCCGCCTCGCGCCCGACAACGTCGCCGAGCTCGAAGTGCCGGGGCTGTGTCCGATGTGCGGCACGCTGCCGGTCGCGAGCATCGTGCGTGCGGATGAGCACTCGCAGGGCTACCGGTATCTGCACTGCGCCCTGTGCGCCACCGAATGGCACCTGGTGCGCATCACCTGCAGCCAGTGCCAGGGCACCGCAAACATCGCCTACCACTCGATTGAGGGCGGTTCGGAGGCCATGCGCGCCGAGTCTTGCGATGAGTGTCACACCTACCGCAAGATTCTCTACCAGGAGAAAGACCCGAACGTGGAGCCGGTGGCCGATGATCTGGGGAGCCTCGCACTCGATCTGCTGATGTCCGAGGCCGGTTACCACCGCGGCAGCGGCAACCCGCTGCTGTGGCACACTCCCGCAGAACGGCGTGCCGAAAGTGTCGCTTCGACTTGACACCCGCAAACGGCCACGTGAATGTGCTCCGCACCAACGGCGCGAGAGCCATGCCCGCAGGCAAGATGCGCAATCTGGTGGAGCCCGGACACGCGGCCGAAATTCCCTCGGTCGATCGCCTGCTGAACGCGCGCGCGTTCGAAGCGCTGTTGACGCAGCACGGACGCACGCAGGTCATCGCGGAGCTGCGCACACACCTCGATAGTCTGCGCCACGCCGCGCTCGGCGATGGACTGGGCCGCGCGAGCCTCGCAGCGGAGGTGATCGCCGCTGCCGTGGCGGCGAAGCTGGCGCAGGCCGCGCGCCTCACGCTGCGGCCGGTATTCAATCTCACGGGCACGGTGCTGCACACCAATCTCGGCCGCGCGCTGCTGCCCGAGGAGGCCGTGCGTGCCGTTGCACAGGCGCTCACCGCGCCGGTGAATCTGGAGTTCGATCTGCAGTCCGGCCGGCGCGGCGAGCGTGACGGGGCAATCGCGAAGCTGTTGTGCGAGCTCACCGGCGCCGAAGCGGCCATGGTCGTGAACAACAACGCTGCCGCCGTGCTGCTGATGCTGAGCGTGCTCGCAAACCGCCGTGAGGTGCTCGTTTCGCGCGGGGAGCTCATCGAGATTGGCGGCTCGTTCCGCCTTCCCGACATCATGCGGCGCGCGGGCGCGAAGCTCGTCGAAGTGGGCACAACCAATCGCACCCACCTCTCGGACTACGCGCAAGGCCTGAGTCCGCGCTCCGCCCTGCTGATGAAGGTTCACACCAGCAACTACGCCATCTCCGGGTTCACCAAGAGTGTCACGCTGGCGGAGCTCGTGGAGCTCGGCCGCGCGCACGGCGTGACGGTGGCAGTCGATCTCGGCAGCGGTTCGCTGCTGGACTTGACGCGCTGGCAACTGCCCCGGGAACCGACCGTGCGCGAAACCGTGGCAGCGGGCGCCGATCTGGTCACGTTCAGCGGCGACAAGCTGCTCGGCGGACCGCAGGCGGGGCTGCTGGTCGGCCGCGGCGAGCTGATCCGCAGGCTGCGCAAGGATCCGCTCAGGCGCGCCTTGCGGGTGAGCAAGCTGACGCTCGCCGCCCTGGAGGCGGTACTGGCGCTGTATCGCGCCCCCGAGTTCCTCGCTGATCGACTGACAACGTTGCGGCTGCTGGTGCGATCGCCCGCACAGATGCAGGCGCAAGCCGCGCGACTGCGGCCGCGGCTACAAGGCTCGCTGGGCGAGGCTTACCAGGTTGCGGACGCGCCGATGTTCAGTCAGATCGGCAGTGGCGCGCTTCCCATCGACCAGTTGCCGAGCTACGGGCTCGCCATCCGCGCCGTCAAGGGCAAGCGCGGCAGTCTCGAGCGCCTCGACGCGGCGCTGCGCGCCCTGCCGCGGCCGGTGATCAGCCGCATGGCCGAGAAGACCCTGTGGCTCGATCTGCGCTGCCTCGAGGCCTGCGACGAGGCGGCGTTTGACACGCAGCTCGCTGCGCTTACGTCCCTGATCATCAGGTTGCGCCCATGATCATCGGCACCGCCGGCCACATCGATCACGGCAAGACCACCCTGGTGCATGCGCTCACCGGTGTGGACACCGACCGCCTCAAGGAGGAGAAGGCGCGCGGCATCTCGATCGAGCTCGGTTACGCCTACACGCCGCTGGCCAACGGCGATGTGCTTGGATTCATCGACGTGCCCGGCCATGAACGTCTGGTGCATACGATGGTGGCGGGCGCGTGCGGGATCGATTTCGCGCTGCTGGTGGTTGCCGCCGACGACGGCGTAATGCCGCAGACGCGTGAGCATGTTGCGATCCTCGAGCTGCTCGGCGTGTCGCAGGGCGCCGTGGCCTTGACCAAGATCGATCGCGTCGACGGCAAACGCCTTGGCGAAGTGGACGCGCAGGTGAAGACGGTGCTCGGCTCCACGGCGCTGAATGCGGCGCCGCTCTTTGCGCTCGACGCAACGTCCGCCGGGCATCCCGGCACGACCGCACTTCGCCACCACCTGCACCAGATGGCGGCGCACACGCGTGCGCGCTCGGATCAGGGCCTGTTTCGGCTGGCCGTAGATCGGGTTTTTACGCTCGCAGGTCGCGGCACGATCGTGACGGGAACGGTCTTCTCGGGGCAGGTTCGCACGGGCGATACGGTAGTCGTGATGCCGGCGGGCCAATCGGTGCGGGTCCGGAGCATCCACGCTCAGAATCGTGCGGCCAATGCCGGACGCGCCGGTGAGCGCTGCGCACTCAACCTGGCCGGTGTGGAAAAGAGCGCGATCTCGCGCGGCGACTGGCTCGCCGATCCGCGCGCACTTGCATCGAGCACGCGCATCGATGTGCGCATGAAGCTGCTGGCAGACAGCGGCGCGCACCTCGAGTCGTGGTCGCCGCTGCACGTGCATCTGGGCACGACGCACCGGGTTGCTCACGTGGTGCCGCTGGAGTCGGATGGCCCCTCGGCCGGCGAAACCGCTCGCGTGCAGCTGGTGTTCGACACGCCGATCTGCGCCCTGCCCGGCGACCGTCTCATCGTCCGCGATGCGCAAGGCCGGCACACGATCGGCGGCGGCGGCGTACTTGACCCCTTTGCACCGGCGCGCCAGCGGCGTTCGGTCGAGCGCCTGGCGTTTCTCGCGGCGCTGGAGCGCATGCTCGCCGGGGAAGGGATCACGCCTTTGCTGCAACAGGCACGCTTCGGCGTGAGGATCTCCGACCTGGTGCGCCTGAGCGGGTGCCCTCCCGAGCGCCTGCCGTTGCCATCCGAAGCGACCACGATAGCCGCCGGCGGCGAGCACTTTGTGCTGCTTGCGGCGCAGTGGCGTGCACTGCGCGAGGGCGCACTGAGTGCCTTGCGGCGCTTTCATGCGGACGTCCCCGACGAACCCGGCCCGGATGTCGGACGGCTGCGCCGCATCGCCCTCCCCGATATGCCGGCCGCACTCTGGCGGGCCCTGGTCGATGAGCTCGCGCGCGAGCGCCTGGTGCTTGTTGGCGGAGCCTGGCTGCATCTGCCGGAGCACTCGGTGACCCTCTCGGAGAGCGACCAGACACTTGCACGAAAGCTCCAGCCGCTGATCGCCGCCGGACGCTTTGATCCTCCCTGGGTGCGCGACCTCGCAGCCCGCGTGCACGAGCCGGAAGATCGTGTGCGCGAGGTGCTGCGCAAGCAGGTCACGCAGGGCGGCGTCTACCAGGTGGTGCGCGATCTGTTCTACGATCGCGAGCGTATCGCGGAGCTCGCCGAGATCGTCGGCGCGGCCACGCGCGAGCAGGGCGGCGTCAATGCGGCGCGCTTTCGGGATACTCTCGGAGTCGGCCGCAAGCGCGCCATCCAGATCCTGGAGTTCTTCGATCGCGTGGGTTACACCCGGCGCGTCCGCGATGCGCACGTCCTGCGTCCCGACAGCGCGTGGCGCTCGTCGAGCCGCCCCATCGAAGCTTCCCCGGGGGCCGCGGCGGCGCCGTCCCGGGCGAACAGCGCCACGAGCGCCCGAAGATGAGGTGCGGAAGGCACACGTACCCGGTGGTGCGGCTGGGCTTCAAACCCAGGAGGGGGCGCCAGGCGCTTCCTGGTAGGTTCGACTCCTGCTGCCTTCCGCCATTTTCCGCATGATGTCCTCCGCCCCCACCCCTCGCCTCACCTCCCTGTCCCACGGCGGTGGCTGCGGCTGCAAGATCGCACCGGGCATGCTCGCCGATCTGCTGAAAGCTTCGGCTCCCGCGGCGCCGTTCGCGCAACTCCTGGTCGGTATGGAGACCGCCGACGATGCCGCCGTCTATCAGCTCAACGAGCACCAGGCTCTGGTGGCGACCACCGATTTCTTCATGCCGATCGTCGATGACCCGTTCGATTTCGGACGCATCGCGGCCGCCAACGCGCTGTCCGACGTGTACGCGATGGGTGGTACGCCAATCCTGGCGCTGGCGCTGCTCGCCGTGCCGATCGAGGTGCTGCCGCCGCACGTCATCCGCGAGATCCTGCGTGGCGGTGAGGCGATCTGCGGCGAAGCCGGCATCCCCATCGCAGGCGGTCACAGCATTGACTCCGTGGAGCCCATCTACGGGCTCGCGGCCATCGGGCTGGTTCACCCGCGCTATCTGAAGCGCAACTCACAGGCGCAGGCCGGGGATGCGCTGATCCTCGGCAAGCCGCTCGGCGTCGGCATCCTGTCGGCGGCGCTCAAGAAGGGACAGCTCCCCGCCGCCGACTATCGGGCGATGATCGATACCACTACCCGCCTCAATCGTGCCGGTCCGGAGCTCGCTGAGCTTGGCGGGGTCCACGCGATGACCGACGTCACCGGCTTTGGTCTGCTCGGGCACCTGCTCGAGATGTGCCGGGGCGCGCAGCTCGGCGCACGAGTGAACATGAGGCACGTGCCACTGCTGGATAACGTGCTTTCAATGGCCGAATCCGGCTGTGTCACCGGCGCTTCGACACGTAACTGGGGCTCGTATCGGGGCGAAGTACGGCTGGCGCCGCAGCTCGAGGGCGCGCATCAGGCGCTGCTGTGCGATCCGCAGACCTCCGGCGGACTGTTGATCGCGTGCGCACACGGTGTGGCTGCCGATGTCATGAGAATACTGCAGCGTCACGGCTGCGCGCACGCGGCGGCCATCGGCGCGATGACCGGCGAGGCGCCGCTCGTGCGTGTCGAACCGTGAAGATTGGAGCGGGAAACGAGACTCGAACTCGCGACCCCGCGCTTCGCTAGCCCTTCACCTCCATCAGGTTGAACAGGGGACTTGCACCCCAAGCTGTCGATCATGCTCGGCACACAAAAAGGACGGGGCCCATCAGGGCCCCGTCGTCAGCCAAACGCCGACCTTAGTGTGGGCTCATGCGGCCCGGTACGATCGGCTCCTGATTTGGTTTCGGATTTGTTGTCGCGATCGCGGCGACGCCGTCACCCGGCGACACGTACTGGATGAGGTAGTTGAACAAACCCGTGCCGATCGGCGTGCCGGTACCTGTCGTCGCATCCCAGCCGGCGTTGGCAGCGAATCCGATAACCGTTACCGGGTTATTTAGCGAGTCGAACTCGACCACCGAGTTGCTGCCTACAGTAATGTCGTTGAACGAGGCCGGATACGCCTGGCGCACCCTACCGATCTGGTAGATGGCCGAGTTGAGAAATCCCAGCCGCTTCCCTGCCTTCTGGTCTGCAATGGCGGTGATGGCGGCCCACTGCGGGGCACCGGCGCTGGTGCCGCCGAAGCGATAGAACCCGGGCGGTATGCCGGGAATGTTCAAGTAGGTCAGTACGCCATGCAAGACGGCCCCGTTGTATGCGACGTCGGGCACGGGCCGCTGCTTCCCGCCATGGATCGTCCCCTGCTGATACGGCGGTTCGTCGAACAGGACGCTGAACCCACCACCGGTCGAAAGACTGTTACCAAAGAAGTCCTGGAAGTCACCGTAGGGGGGTCCTTCGTTCCACGCGGTTTCGCCCTGATACGTCCCGGGCAACGGATTCGTGCTGGGGTTGCAGCCGAGAGAAGCGAGGCAGTACCCCGCCGCACGCAACTCGGTGCCGCCCACGGCCGTTACCAGCGGATCGCTGGCCGGTGTGGAGGCTGCCTTCACCCATGAGTTGCCATCGCACGTAGGCTGTGCCGCACCCTCGTCGCCGGACGAGGCGAACAGAGTGACGTTCTGGTACGTCGCGGCTACAAATGCAGCGTGTTGCTGCGAGAGAATCACCGGGTCCATGCAACTCTCGTTCTCGCCGAAACTCATCGAGATGACGTCGCCGAGATTGTTGGCGACCGCATACTGGAGAGCGCTCTGAAGATCGGCGTCCATGTTCGACTTGGCCAATACGAGAACGATACTTGCACCGGGAGCGATGGCGTGCGCCCATGTGACGTCGAGGCTGATCTCCTCGGCCCAACCCGTCATGTTGGGATCGCCGGGAACAAACGGCGTCAGGCCGTCAGGCGCGTATTGCTTCAGCTTTATCGCGGGAAGACCGTAAAAGTTGTCGAAGGTATTCAATTGGGGTACCAGGTTCGGATTCTGATAAGCGTCGATGATGACGATTGTGCGGCCGGTACCGTCGTATCCCTTGTTGATCGATGCATCAACTTTATAGGCGCGTCGCATCTGGTACGGGTCGTAGCAGGCCCCCACCGACAACCCGACCTGGCAGCTGAAGAGGCCATACTGCGGGCCGACGGTGCCGGAGGAAGCTCCAGCCAAAGCCTCTTGCGTCCCGAGACGCTGAGACAGGGGTTGCCCGGCCATGGCCGGCTGAGAAACGACGACAACGCCCAAAGTGCAAAAGAACGAAGCCAAAATAGACGGCAGAACACGAGCGAGATTATTCATTCTTACTCCCCTTGATGTTCGTTAGCTCGGCGACTGCAAGGACAAGCTCTGGCCAGCTTCTATACGCCTGCGCATCGCACGCAGCAACTCAAAATCCACCCTGATGCGGCATACATGGCACGCTAACAGTTGGTCCGTGGGGCAATACCCTACTTCCCGTACAACAGTTGTCGATGCCTGTTGCCGGGTAATCAGCTGCCTGCTCCAGTCGAACTGATTCACTTCCACTGGCGAGGTCGCGCAACACGGTGCGAAAGCATCTGCTCAGTCAGGGGAGGTACCGCCGGCTACACGCGTGAGCACTGCTGGCGGTTTAGGGTACTCGCGGTCGGTACCGCTTCGCGCGAAGCGGCTCTCCGCGAACTTACGGGGCAGCAGGTTGACTTACGCCTTGGCCGAATTCGTTTGAATCCGGACGGCCGCCGCCAGACCAAGAAGCATCAGTCAGTCACGGGTGCACCGAACATCATCCGGCACACCGTCCCGAATACTTGTGGAGCGTGACGGAAGGGATCGAGTCGCTCTATGCGGCTCTTGCCGTACTGGTGAAAAGACCATTCAAGGGACGAGAGCTCATCGATCAGCCGCAGCCAGATTTCGAGACCGCGGGCGAAGCACTTGCCAACTACTTGCCAAGCTCTGCCACGCGGTTCTGCAACTTCTTGAATCTGGAGCGGGAAACGAGACTCGAACTCGCGACCCCGACCTTGGCAAGGTCGTGCTCTACCAACTGAGCTATTCCCGCATCCGCGAAATCAGGAGCCGCGAATTCTATGTACACCCCTTTGGAAGTCAAGGCGAGCCTCGCGGCGCTCCGGGGTTCACTCTCCATCCGAAACTAGAATAGATAACTTATTAAAATATAGTAGCTTACGGTGTATATCTAACGTTTAAGCTCAGGCCAGGCCATGCGCAGGTACGCCACCATGGAAACGAGGGTCGCCGCGGCAGCGATCACCGTGAGCACCACCCCGAGCCGGTAGGTCGGCAGTCCGAACAGCTGCCAGCGGTACAACATCAGCGACAGACCGATGATCTGCAGGATGGTCTTGTACTTGCCGAGCTGCGAGACCGCGACTTTGCGCCGCGCGCCGATCTCGGCCATCCACTCGCGCAGCGCCGAAATGGTGATCTCGCGGCCGATGATGATCGCCGCGGTGAGCACGACGAGGGCGCGCGGATCCCGGCTCACGAGTAACACCAGCGCGACGGCGACGATCAGCTTGTCCGCCACCGGGTCCAGGAATGCGCCCAGGCGGGAGATCTGGCCGAGCCGTCGCGCGAAATACCCGTCGAGCAAATCAGTAATGCCGGCGACCGCGAACAACAGGCCGGCCGCCGGATCCGCCCACGGGTACGGCATGTAGAACAGCAGCACGATGAGCGGGATCGCGGCGATGCGCGCCCACGTGAGCGTGTTGGGCAGGTTCCAGGACATCAGCTGCTTCTCAAGAGCCCGGGTGCAGGTGATCATAAAGACTTCGCGCCAGCGTCGCGCCGATTCCCGCCACCTGTGTGAGGTCCGCTACACCGGCGCGCATGACCCCTTGCAGGCCGCCGAAGTGCTTGAGAAGCGCGCGCCGCTTCGCCGGCCCCAGTCCCGGAACGACTTCCAGAACCGACTCGTTATAACGGCGCGCGCGTCGGCGGCGATGACCGGTGATGGCGAACCGATGGGCTTCGTCGCGGATTCTCTGAATGAGGCGCGCGGCCGGCGAATGGGCCTCGGGCGTCACCGGCGCTGTCACGCCGTAGACGAACAGCCGCTCCTGTCCGGGCCGGCGGTCGGGACCCTTGGCCACCCCGACGAGGGTCAGATCCCCATAGCCCAGTTCCGCGAGCACCGCGTGCACCTGGCTGATCTGACCCGCGCCGCCGTCGATCAGCAACAGGTCAGGCGGGGGCACTTCCCCCTGGCGCACGTGCTTGTAGCGGCGTTCCAGCGCCTGCCGCAGCGCCGCGTAGTCGTCCCCCGGGCTGACGCCGGTGATGTTGAAGCGCCGGTACTCCTTCTTGAGCGGACCCTCCGGACCGAACACGACGCACGACGCCACCGTGCCCTCGCCGCCGGTGTGGCTGATATCGAAGCACTCCATGCGCGCCGGCGGCTCGGGCAAGTCGAGCGCCTCGGACAGACCGGCGAGCATTTCCTCCATGCCCTGGCGCTGCGCGAAGCGCATGCGCAACGCCTGCGCCGCGTTCTCCAGGGTCAGCTCCACCCAGCGCACGGCCAGGCCGCGCATCGGATACCTGACCTCGACCGCATGCCCGGTGCGGCTGCTGAGCACCTCTGCCAGGGATGCCGCCTCTTCGAGGCGGCTGCCGAGCAGCACCTCCGCGGGAGCCTCGGCGCTCGCGTAGTACTGCATGACGAAAGACGCGAGCGCCTCGTGCGGCTCGGCCAGCGCAGCGCGGGGAAAGTAGCTGGTGGTGCCGAGATTGCGGCCCCCGCGCACCAGCATGACGCTCACGGCGTACTCGCCTGCCTCCCCGACGATCGCGAACACGTCCACGTCGCGATGCCCTTCCGCGGTCACGACCTGCTGCGCCTGGATGCGCTTCAGCGCCGCGAGCTGATCGCGGATCTGGGCCGCGCGCTCGAACTGCAGGCCGGCGCCCGCCGCCTCCATCCGTGCCTGCAGCTCGGCATTCACCTCATCGCTGCGGCCCTCGAGCACCTTGACCGCCGCCGCCATGTCCTCGGCGTAAGCCGCGCGCGTGATGAGACCGACGCACGGCGCCGAGCAGCGGCCGATCTGGTGCTGCAGGCACGGCCGGCTGCGGTTGGCGAAAAAGCTGTCGCGGCAATTGCGGATGCGAAACAGCTTCTGCAGCTGGTTGAGCGTGTCGCGCACCGCGCCCGCATTGGGGAAGGGACCGAAGTAACGGCCGGGGGCGCTGCGCGCGCCGCGGTAGAACACCAGCCGCGGAAACTCGTGCTCCACGCATAGGTGAATATAGGGGAAGCTCTTGTCGTCGCGCAGTACCACGTTGAAGCGCGGTTTGTGCGCCTTGATGAGGTTGTACTCGAGCAGCAGCGCCTCGGTCTCGGAGTTCGTCACCGTGACTTCGATTGCGGTGATCTGCTGCACCAGTGCCTGCACCTTGGGATTGACGTTGCCGGCGGCAAAGTAGGTCCCGACGCGGTCCCGCAGGCTGCGCGCCTTGCCGACGTACAGCAGCTCGTGCCCGGCACCGAACATGCGGTACACGCCCGGACGCTTGGGGAGCGAAGTGATGTATTCCTTCGGGTCGAACACGGTCGCTCGTAGCTTCAGGGAAGCTGCAACCCCGCGGGAACCGCCAGGTCGGCGAGCTCGCAGGCCCGCGCCATTACAGTTCTGAACATCGCCGGCGTGAGCCGGCGGGTCGAGGTGTTGTAGCGGCTGCAATGATACGAATCGAGCATGCATTGCGCTTCATCCAGTATGTGTTCGCGACCGTGTGCAAACAAGTAACGCCCACGCGTGAGTCCGCGCGCCATCAGGACCGCATCGTGCGCCACGCGCCCCAGCGCCAGGTACACACGCACGGCGGACAACTGCCGCAGCTCACCGGCAAGGTACGCGTTGCAGCAGCGGATCTCCTGCGGCAGTGGCTTGTTCTGGGGTGGCACGCATTTGACCGCATTGACGATGCGCGCGTTCAGCAGCGTGAGTCCGTCGTCGACGGATGCGGACACCGGGCGGCTTGCAAGCCCCGCCTCGTAGAGTGTCTGGTATAGCAGGATGCCCGCATGATCGCCGGTGAACGGCCGGCCGCTACGGTTGGCGCCATGCATGCCGGGCGCGAGACCTACTATGAGAATGCGCGGCTCCGGCGCGCCGAACGAGGGCACGGGTCGCGCCCAGTAATCGGGATGAGCAGTGCGCGCTTGCGCGAGGAACCGCGCGAGTCGCGGGCAGCGCCTGCAGTCTGGATCGTACGCGGCGGCCGGGTCGGGACTGATGCGCTGCAATGCTCTCAGGGAGACACGGTCCCGGTACGCTTGTCAGCGCGGCGGCTCTGACTGCGCTCGGCGATCAGCATGGCGAGCTCGAGGGCCTGCTCGTGGTTGAGACGCGGGTCCACGCTCGAACGATAGGCCCGCTGCAGATCCTGGTCCGTCAGCCCGCGCGCACCTCCGGTGCACTCGGTGACGTCGTCCCCGGTGAGCTCGATGTGCACGCCGCCCAGATAGGATCCCAGCTCGCCGTGGATGCGGAACGCCAGGTCCAGCTCCTTGAGGATGTTCTCGAACCGGCGCGTCTTGATCCCGCCGGTAGTCGTCTCGGTGTTGCCGTGCATGGGATCGCACACCCACAGCACCGTCTGTCCGGTCTGACGGACCGCTTCGATGGCCTTCGGCAGCGCGGCCGCTACTTCCTTCGCGCCGAAGCGGTGTATGAACGTGAGCCGGCCGGGCTGATTCTGCGGGTTGAGGGTCGTCACCAGGCCCTGCAGCCACGCCGCGTCCATGGCGGATCCGACCTTGACGGCAATGGGGTTCGAGATGCCGCGGAAGTACTCGACGTGCGCGCCTTCGAGCCCCGCGGTGCGCATGCCGATCCACGGCAGGTGCGTCGAGAGGTTGTACCAGCGGTTCTGCCGGGTGTTGAAACGAGTCTGCGCCTGCTCGTAGTGCAGGTGCAGGCCCTCGTGACTCGCATAGAAGTCCACCAGCGTGGCTTCGTGAACCTGGCGGCCGCTGATGCCCTCGAAAAAATCCAGCGCGTCGCCGATGGAGCTCACGATACGCTGATAGGCGTCCTTGAGCGGCGCCTGGTGCACGAAACCCAGATCCCAGTACTCCGGGTGGTGCAGATCCGCGAAACCGCCCTCGACCAGCGCACGCACGAAGTTCAGTGTCAGCGCCGCGCGCTCATAACCGCGCAGCAGCAGCTCCGGATCCGCCGCACGCCCCTCAGGGGTAAAGTCCGGACGATTGACCAGGTCACCGCGATAGCTCGGCAGCGTGACCCCGGCCCGCGTCTCGGTGTCCGCCGAGCGGGGCTTGGCGTACTGACCGGCCATGCGCCCCACGCGGATGATGGGCTTCTTAAGGCCGTGCAGCAGCACCAGACTCATCTGCAGCAGGATCTTGAGCTTCTTGGCGATGGTGTCCGATTCACAATCGGCAAACACCTCCGCGCAGTCACCCCCCTGCAGCAGAAAGGCTTCGCCGCGCTGGGCGGCGGCCAGCCGCGCCCGCAGAGCGTCAATCTCCCAGGAGACGACAATCGGCGGCAGCCGGGAGATGTGCGCCACGATCCGCTCGAGCGCGCGCGGATCGGCATAGACCGGCTGTTGCTGGGCCGGCCGCGCCTGCCAGCTGGCGCTGTGCCAGGAGGTGGTTTCGGGCGATCGCATGTCATTGATCCTAGCACGCTTTCCGTATAGGTCCGGGCCCCGGGGCGTGCCCTCTGCGGCCCTGCACCGCGCCGCTGGCGCTGCGGGCGCTTCGCGGGCAGAATGCGCCCCTTTTCCAAAGGGCTTCTATGCACCGCGTATTGATTCTCGGCGCCGGCAAGATCGGCGCATTGATTTCCGGATTGCTAGCCGAATCGGGCAGTTACAAGGTTCAACTGGGCGATATCGACGGGGCTGCGGCGGAGGCGGTGGTGCGGGCCCACGATACGGGCAACATCCTCGCCTTCACGCTCGATGCGACCGATGCGATGGCGCTGGCCCGCCACCTCGCCGAGCACCCGGTCGATGCCGTCATTTCGAGCCTGCCGTACTACTGCAACCTCGGGGTCGCTGCAGCTGCCCGCAAAGCGCGCACCCATTACTTCGACCTGACAGAAGATGTGGACGTCACGCGCTCCGTACGCACCCTCGCTGCGGGGGCGGGCCAGGCATTCGTGCCGCAATGTGGTCTCGCTCCCGGGTTCATCAGCATCGCCGCTGCCGAGCTGATCACGCACTTTGACGCGTTGCGGGCCGTGAAGCTGCGCGTCGGCGCCCTGCCGCAGCACCCGAACAACGTCCTCAAGTACTCGCTCACCTGGTCCACCGAGGGACTCATTAATGAGTACGGCAATCCCTGCCAGGCGGTGAGCGACGGGCGCCTGCTCGAAGTTGCGCCTCTCGAGGGACTCGAGGAAATAGAAATCGACGGCACGCTGTATGAGGCGTTCAACACCTCGGGGGGCCTCGGGTCGCTGGCCGAAACGCACGGCGCGCACATCGAATCGATGAACTACAAGACCATGCGTTACCCCGGTCACTGCCAGCAGATGCGCCTGCTCATGAACGACCTGAAGCTCAATCACGACCGCGGCACGCTCAAGCGTATCCTGGAGAACGCCGTGCCGCAGACCCTGCAGGACGTGGTGATCGTGTACGCGGCAGTCACCGGCACGCAGGACGGACAGCTGCGCGAGGAAAACTACGTCAACAAGATCTATCCGCAGGTCATCGCCGGGCGGCTGTGGTCGGCTATTCAGGTCACCACCGCCGCAGGACTCACCGCGGTCGTGGACCTCGTGCTCGAGCACCAGGGCAAGTACAGCGGCTTCGTGGCGCAGGAGCAGTTCCGGCTGACGGATATTCTCGCGAACCGCTTCGGCCGCTACTACGCGCCGGGCGGCACCAAGCACGTTTCCGGCGAGGTCGTCGTGTCGGGTAAAGCCGGCCACCAGCGCCGCCAGCAGGCCGCGAACGGATGAGCAGCGTGGACATCGATGCGCTCCTGAAGCGCTTAGGACTGGGCGCCGTCAATCCCGGCGCCTGGTCCGGATCGCACGGCTGGTCAGACGCCACGGACGCCGCGCTCCTGAACGTGCGCAACCCTTCGGATGGGACGCTGCTCGCACGGGTGCGGCCCGCCACACTGGCTGACTACGACCACGTGCTGAGTTCGTCGGTCGAGGCTGCGGCCGCCTGGCGCGACGTGCCGGCACCCAAGCGCGGCGAAGCGGTGCGGCTGCTCGGCGAGCAGTTGCGACGGCACAAGAGCGACCTGGGCACGCTGGTGTCGCTGGAGAACGGCAAGATCCTCGCGGAAGGGTTGGGCGAGGTTCAGGAGATGATCGACATCGCCGATTTCGCGGTCGGCCAGTCGCGCATGCTCTACGGCCTCACGATGCACTCCGAGCGCCCCCGCCATCGCATGTCCGAGCAGTGGCATCCGCTCGGCGTCGTGGGCATCATCTCGGCCTTCAACTTTCCGGTCGCGGTGTGGTCCTGGAACGCGTTTCTCGGAGTCGTCTGCGGCAACGCCTGCGTGTGGAAGCCCTCACACAAGACACCGCTGACTGCGCTGGCGCTGCAGCGCTTGTGCAACAGCGTAGTCGAAGCCAACCACCTGCCGCCGATCTTTCAGCTGTTCGTAGAGTCCGGCACGGAGCTTGCGACACGCTTCGTGGCGGACCGGCGCGTGGCGCTCATCTCCTTCACCGGTTCGACCGAGATCGGCCGCAAGGTCGGCGAACGCGTCGCCGCGCGCCTCGGCAAGAGCCTGCTCGAGCTCGGTGGCAACAATGCCGTCATTGTCGACGAGACGGCCAACCTGGATCTTGCGGTGCCGGCGATCGTGTTTGGCGCCATCGGCACCGCCGGCCAGCGCTGCACCAGCACGCGGCGTGTGTTCGCCCACCAGGCGATCGCCGCGGACCTGGAACGGCGCCTGATCCATGCTTACCGGCAGGTGCGCATCGGGGATCCGCTGGAGGCCGAGACGCTCATGGGCCCGCTGATCGATGCCCACGCCGTCGAGCGCTACCAGGCCGCCATCGTCAGCGCACGCAACGCCGGCGGCGAACTGCTCTATGGTGGCAACACGCTCAAGCGCCCCGGCAACTTCGTAGAGCCTGCGATCATTCGCGCCCGCAACGACTGGCCGATCGTGCAGACCGAAACCTTCGCACCCATTCTGTACCTGATTCCGGTCGAGTCGCTCGCTGAAGCGATCGCCGCGCAGAACGCCTCCGCCCACGGCCTGTCCTCGGCGCTGTTCACCGATCGACTGCAGAACGCGGAAGCGTTTCTGTCGGCCGCCGGCAGCGACTGCGGTATCGCCAACGTCAATCTCGGCACCTCGGGCGCCGAAATCGGCGGCGCCTTCGGTGGTGAAAAGGATACCGGCGGCGGCCGCGAGTCCGGCTCCGATGCCTGGAAGGCGTACATGCGCCGCCAGACCAATACCGTGAACTGGAGCCGTGAGCTGCCGCTCGCGCAGGGGATCGAGTTCAAGGTCGCACCGTAGCGGTGCGCCGTCAGCGTCCCGGCAGCCGCAACGAGAAGCGCGCGCCACCGAGCGGGGATGAGTCGATCGAGAGCTGCCCGCCGTACAGGTCCACGGTATCGTGCACCATGGCGAGGCCCAACCCATGGCCCGGCACGTTCTGATCCGCACGCACGCCGCGCTCGAGCACACGAGCGCGGTCGGCCGCGGAAATACCCGGTCCGTCGTCCTCTATGACCAGGTTGAGGCGTTCGCGCGGACCTGCGCTCTCGACACTGCCCGCCGTGAGGCGCACCCGGCTGCGGCACCACTTGCAGGCGTTATCGAGCAGGTTCCCGATGAGCTCCGTGAGGTCGCCCCGATCACCGACGAACAATGTTGCGGGCGCGACCGCGAGCTCGAGCGACAGATCCTTGCCCGCGTACACCTTCAGCAGCGTGCTGCGCAGTTCGGCCGCCACTTGCGCGACCTCCACCGGTGCCTGCCCGAGCAGCGCGCCACCGGATGCGGCGGCCCGCTTCAACTGGTGCTCGATGATGCCGGTCATGCGGTCGATCTCCGCCCCCACCGGGCCGGCGGGCGCGCTGCCGGACAGACTCGCACGCATGACGGCGAGCGGTGTCTTCAGGCTGTGCGCCAGATTCCCGAGCGTGTCGCGGTAGCGGGCGACGCGTTTGCGCTCCCCGACCAGCAGCGCGTTGAGGTTGGTGGCCACCCCGGACAGCTCGCGCGGGTACCCGGCGCCGAGCGTCTCGGAGCGCCCCTCCTCTACTTCGTGAATCTCCCGCTCCAGGCGCCGCACCGGTCCGAGCACCCAGCGCAGCAGCGCCGCGAGTGTCACCAGCAGCACCAGCATCAGACCGATGAACCACCCGATCAGCTCCCGGCGGAAGCGCCACAGCTCCTCCTCATAGGGGCTCAAGCTGACCGCAACACTGAAGGTGAGCGTGCGCTTGCCACTGGGGTCATCCGCGAACTGGATGGCGCGGCTCTCGATCGCCACGCGGTCATGGCCGAAAGTCGTGTACGTAAGGTTGCTGCGCTGTCCGGGCACGAGCAGCGCACCGAAATCGCTGGAACGACCCGCGGTCGAGGGCGAGCGCCACAGGTGGTGCTGCGAGCGGATCTGCGCGTACAGTCCCGAGCGCGGCGTCCGCAGTCGTGGATCGAGCTCCTGCGGAGTCGGGGCGTAACTGCCGTCCGGCAGCGGGTCGGCGGCGGCGATCAGCGACACCATCTGCGAGTCGAGCAGTTCCTGCAGCGAGCGCTCCGACAGCGCCCGAAACCCGGTGTCCAGCACCAGCATCATCACGCCGAAGAACAGCGCCAGCGGGACGGAGACCGAAACCAGCAGCCGCCGACTGAGCGAGTGCACGGTGCTATGGAGAGCGGTGCCGCCCGCTCACGTGGCGGTATCGCGCGGCAGCGCGAAGCGATAGCCGCGGCCGCGCAGCGTCTCGATG
>Ga0210394_10000478_pt1 | contig 84420 bp, 76 predicted proteins | sample IncBWC12MmetaG_FD_160121 | JGI IMG/M metagenome (GOLD analysis project Ga0210394, IMG submission 160121) | Forest soil microbial communities from Barre Woods Harvard Forest LTER site, Petersham, Massachusetts, United States - Inc-BW-C-12-M | ecosystem: Environmental > Terrestrial > Soil >...
TAGTCTCGGTGGTCCTGGCCAAAAGTTGTAGGAGGGCAAAGCGGGAGGTCTTGCGGAGGCGGGGGAGTCGAGTCGCCACGCGAGGCGGGTCAGCATCAGTGGCGGGAAATGCGAGCGGTGCCGGTGGTTTGATCCTTAGGTTCGAAAGGGATTGAACGGGTCTAATTGCACTCAAGCACGCTCTGATTCGGCTTTGTGACCAGTTCTGGATGGCATCACGATAAGCTCCAAGCGGTCTAGTGTTAAGCCGACAAAATCCGGGATAACATTGTTTGCGCCGGCCTGCCGGAGTATCTCGCACCTGGAATTGCCGGCGATACCTAGGCACTTCATGCCAGCAGACTTCGCTGCCTTCACTCCGGAAACCGAATCCTCGATCGCCACGACATGCTCCGCGAGAACCTGCATCTGCTCAGCAGCCAGAAGGTAAATAGCGGGGTCCGGTTTGCCCTTGGGAACGTCATTCGCGGTGACAATCGCTGCAAAGTGTCGAGTAAGTTGCAACTGATCTAAGGTGTGGCGAGTGCGTCTCTCGCTCGCGGAGGTGGCAACCGCTTTGGAAATTCCCCGGCGCTCGAGATGATCGAGAAATTCGCGCAAGCCGGAGACGGGTTTTATCGGGACTCCAACCTTCTGGAAGAATTCATCTTTCCGGTTTCCATACTCCACAATCTCAGCTGGGGTGAGATCACCCAGAAAATGGCGCAGAATGTCTTCCCGCTTCCAGCCTTCCAGGATGCAGTCGAGATCCGTTTCCGAGACGTGCTCGCCCAAGGTGAGCAGAAATTTCTGCCAGGCCTGGCGGTGAACGGGGTGGCTGTCGATGATCACCCCATCCATGTCAAAAATGATTGCTTGCAGCATAGGGCTTCTCGCGGTCCTCCAGAAGCCCGGGCCAAGTGGTCTGGGCGGCGCGATAGTTCTCCATTGTCCCAATATCCAGAAGATAGTCGTGTATAGGATATGCCAACATTCGACCTACCAGAAGGGGCAGGACGTCAAAACCGAGATCTGCGGGCTGGGAACTGGGGATGGCATCAAGCAGGCCCGGGGTGCCGATCATCAGGCCAGAAAAAACCCACTGGCTCGAGGGGTTAGCCGGTTTTTCGACGAACTCGCGAATCATGCTGGCCTCATCGAAGCGCACGACGCCGCAACGTCGCGGGTCGGGAACGCGGCACAATCCCAGCGTGGCGGTCGGCTTTCGAAGCTGGTGAAACTCCAGCATTCGCACCAGATTTGTGGTAGTCAAGACGTCCGCGTACAAGACCCAGAAACACTGCTGGCCGTCCACCCAATCGCGGTTTGCCCGGAGCGTCCCCGCGCTTCCGAGCAGGACTGACTCATGTGACAAGTGGACTTTTACCCCTGAGCTGTTGGTCCTGACGTATTCCTCCACAAGCTCGGAGTGGGAATGAAGATTGACCAGGATTTCGTCAATGCCGAAACGGCGGCAAAGTTCCAACCAGATGCCCAGAACAGGCACATTCCCGATGGGAACGAGACACTTGGGGAGGCTGTCGGTAAGGGGACGCAAGCGCGTACCTTGTCCGGCGGCAAGCAGAAAAGCCTTCACTCGACACTCGATGACAGCTGGAGGCGGCTGGAGGAACGGTTCAGGGCGTGGTCTCCGAAGAACCAACGGGCACGAAGGTCCAACGCGAACCGCCCTGCTCATCTCCATCGATGAAGGGATCGTTGACAATCACCTGAGCTCCCTGGAAGTCGAAGCCCAAAGTCATCTCGTGGATGCCTTCGGCGGCCATGGCGTTCCGCACTGCCTCCTGGCACGCGGGTTCGCAGTAGAGCAGTAAGAACCCGCCCCCACCGGCGCCGGTGATTTTGCCACCCGAAGCGCCGTGCTGCCGGGCAAGGGCGTACAGCTGGTCTATACGGGCATTCGAGATTCTGTTGGAGAACCTCTTCTTGGCATGCCAGGCCTCATCGAGCAGGGCCCCAAACCTTGCCAAATCACTCTTGCGCAGCACCTCGCGCATGCGATCAGCCAGCAAACGCACTTCGTGCAAGGCGTCAATCGTGGAACCCGCATGCCTCCGGGTAGATTGCTCCTGTTCCTCCAGGATTGACCAGGAGTGGTGCGAAGACCCGGTAAAGTAGAGTCTAAGATTAGCTTGAAGTTGGCTCAGAACTTGAGGTTCGAGGTCCATGGGCTCGACCTGCACGGACCCATCGCGGTCGAACGTAATGAAGTTTAGACCTCCGAAAGCGGCTGCGTATTCGTCCTGCTTCCCGACATGGTGTCCCAAAGTGCCGCGAGCGATTTGGAAGGCGCGCTCGGCCAGTTCGTGCTTGGAAATCGGCATTTGCAGGTAGGAGGTCAAGGTTTTCAGGATGTTGACGCAAACACTGGCGGAGGACCCTAAGCCGGTGCCTGGCGGAATCTCTGAGGCCAGGAAAAGATCGACCGAGATTCGGCATCCCAGCCCTTTCAGGGTGGCCAGCGGGATTTCCAGCCCGCTGCCGTTGACTTCCATGGTGGCGATGTCTGACCAGTTCTCGAAGATGCGCAGGTCAGAGGAAATAACCTGAATGCGGCCGTCCGTGCGCTTGCCCAGAATGGTGTAGAAGTACTTATTGATGGCAGCACTAACCACGGCGCCACCAAATTGTTGATAGTAGGCCGGGAGATCGGTACCTCCGCCGGCGAAACTAATCCGCACTGGACTGCGAACGATGAACACCTTGCAAGGTCTCCTGCAGGAACGGCGATGTTAATTCGCTGAATGCTGACTCTATCCTCGACGTAGTGGCTGGGGGGGAGAGGCGGGAGTAACGCATGAGCCGGATAGCCAGAGTCCAGAAAGTTTGCAGTAGCAGAGAAACGTCGGTGAGCGGGGACGGATTGAGCAGATACTGGAGGTCAAAGCGAGCTTTCTCCTCGGAAGAATTCTGCTCACGCAAGCCATGAACCTGGGCGAGCCCGGTGATGCCAGGCTTGACGATGAGGCGTTGCCGCTGCCAATCGGAGTAACACTGCACGCGCTTGGGAGTTTCTGGACGTGGTCCGACTAGGGCCATGTCGCCGCGCACCACGTTCCATAGCTGGGGCAATTCGGTCAAACTCAGCTTCTCCAGGATACGCTCGAATCTGGATGCATGATTTGCCAAACGGTCCACGTTCAGGCGCAGCATGGAGAAGGGCCGGCCGTTTTGGCCGCAGCGCGCCTCTTGGCGGAGGGCGGTGCCTTTGATCCAACGAAGTCTGATCACCGCCGGCAATAACACGGGCATCGCAAGCAGCAGCAGCAGCGATCCCAGTGCGACATCCAGTCCACGCTTCCAGTATGCCCAAAAGGCGTAGGAAACGGCGGGATCTTGCAATTGCAGCAAGGGAAGTCCGTCCACGTCCAACAGGTCCAGCTTGGAAAGATACAGTTCGTAGGGCTCGGGGACAAAGCTGACGTTGATTCCGTGCTGGCGGCACTGGCCGGTCAAATTGAGGATCTCGGGCCATGCCGGCTTGGCCAGCGCCAATATTAACTCATCAATCTGCTGAGCCCGAAGCAGGCTTATGACCCCTAAGGTGAGTACGGTTTCACTGGCCCGGGCGCTTGCCGGCGTCACGTTGAGATGTATGCCGTCATCTGCCGGGAACAGAAACCCGACCACCTTGCACAACATTTCCGGATGACGCTCGATCTTGATGGCAAGTTCGCGGGCTGTCCTTCCGGTTCCGACGATCGCAACCTTGCGCACGTCGCCAGCGAGAAAGCGCGCCCGGAGCATGGAACGGGCGGCGTAACGAATACCAAGAAAACCCAGATACAGAAGAACTCCAAAATAGCCCAAAGCCAACCGGGACACAAAGCGTTGTGCCAAGTAGCCGGCGCCCAGCAGCAGACTCATCAGGCCGCAGGTGGCTAGAAAAACATGCGAGATCACCGCCGGAAAGCGCCAGCCCCCGCTGAAACAGTCCAGCTTCATCCACGAAGAGAAGAATGCCCAAAGAACCCAGGTTGCAAGCAGAAACGGCAATAAACGCTGAGCCGAAATACGATCGGTTGCACTCCAGGCCATGCCATAGCGCAGGAGTTCAGCGCAAAGGAATGCGGCTGATGTCCAGCAGAGATCTGCCAGCAGAATCCAGCGACTTAGGTGACGTGGCTTCATCAATCCCCGGGTGCAAGAGATTCTATCTCTCTCGCAGAAAGTCAGGCAACTGCCCCGGCGGCCTGGCAAATTCTCGCCTTGATGGCGGTGAAAAGAGCATGCGCCGCGCACAGGTGCAAATCTTCGATGATCTGCATGTTATCCGAGGGAACGACCATGCAGACATCGCAGAGTTCTTTCATCTTGCCGCCTTGGAACCCCCCCAGCCCCACCGTGACGGCGCCGGCTGCACGAGCGACGGCCAGGCCGCGCAGCACGTTCGGCGAATTTCCGCTGGCGCTGATCGCGAAAGCGACCTCCTGGGGGCGAACCAAGTTCGCCAGCTGTTCGGCAAAGATATCTTCATATCCGCGGTCGTTGGCCCACGCGGTCATCAAAGGAATGTTATCAGTCAGGGCCAGCACCCGGAAGCGCTTGCCGTTGCCGTTCAACGTGCCCTTGCCGAGGTCGCAGGCAAAATGCGAGGCCAAGGCTGCGCTGCCGCCGTTGCCGAACAGATACACCATTTGCCCGGCATCATAAGCGCGCAGAAGGATGCCGGCGATCTGGTCGATGGTTTCAAAGGGAAGCCGCTCCGCCGTGCGAGCCAGGGAGCCAAAATAGCTATTAGCATCGTGGATTTCTGTCATGTCGTTTTCGTGGTTGGAAATGAACTGACAACCAGATGTCGAATTTTAGCTAACGCTCAACACTACACCCGCGTCCCGCATGTGCGCGTCGGCGTCGGAAACTTGCTCGGGCACACCGCCAATGCTCTCAATCCACTCCAGGAAGTCGTCCATGATGCGGGACAGATCCCGGCGAGCTCGCCACCCCAGGCAGCTCAGCTTCTGGATGCTGGAAACGCTATGCCGATTGTCACCACGGCGATACATCCCGGAAATCTGGACGCCTGCCGCCGAGGGCACCTTGCGGAGAACGGCATCGGCGTAATCGCTGACAGTTGTCGGCTTGCCGCTACCGACGTTAAAGGTCTGAAAGTTGGCTTCGTCTTTATCCAGCACCAACAGGTTGGCGTCCACAACATCTTGCACATGGACAAAGTCCCGAGTCTGTGCGCCGTCTTCATAAATGATCAGCGGGCGGCGCTGCAGGGCGCGGCTGAAAAATATCCGGCATATCCCGGAATAGTGGTTGTACAACGATTGCCGCGCGCCCTGAGTGATGGAATAGCGGAGCGCAACTGTGGGAATTCCGTGCAACCATCCCAGACCGAGCGCTGCCTTCTCCCCTGCCAGCTTGGAAACAGCGTACTGGTTATAAGGGTTATTGTGTTCTTCCTGAAGCGGCAGGGCAGTTGCTTTCTGCCCGCACCGAGGGCAGCTTACTTCCCAATCTGCCCACGCGAGTTGTTGCTGCGACCGCGGTTGCGGCAAAACCAGACCATCTTGTGGACACTGGTACTGTCCTTCCCCGTACACGGCCTGCGAGGACGCTACGACTACCTTCTTGACCGGAAGGCGATACTGCACGATGAGTTCGTAGATCAGAGCGGTGCTTAACGCGTTCACCTCAAGGAAATGAGAGAAATCCGGCATGTAGTCCTGATAGGCCGCCTGGTGCGAAACCACGTCAATACCTTGGAGAGCTTTGCACAGAGTCTGCCGGTCGGTCACACTGCCGTGGACGAATTCAATGCCAGGCGGCAGGTAGGGCGGCCGTCCATGAGGATGAATCTTGGGGTCCACGCTGTCCAGAACGCGGACTTGGAATCCGTCCCGCAAAAAGCGGTCGACGAGATGAGATCCGATAAAACCAGCACCACCAGTTACCAGCACTCGCATGAGTAGAAGAACTCCTGAAGGAAGTAGATACCTTGTGCCGCGCGCGCACCCCTCGACGCCGGTGCCCGTGCGCCAGGCCAGATCGCGGAAGAGCTATTTACCAGACGCACCAAGCACCTCTTTCACGGTTTGCAGCAGGATTTTAAAGTCCAGAGAGAGAGACCAGTTGCGGATGTACTCCAAATCCAGACTAACCCATTCATCGAAGTCGCTAACCTGGTTCCGCCCGCCAACCTGCCAGAGGCATGTGATGCCGGGCTTCACGGCGAGCTTCTGCTTTTGGAAATCCGTAAACTGCGCATACTCGGTAACCAAAGGCGGACGAGGTCCAACCAGGCTCATGTCTCCCTTGAGAACACTATACAGCTGAGGCAGCTCATCCAGGCTGTAGCGGCGCATCCAAGACCCAAGCTTAGTAACCCGGGGATCATCGGTCATTTTGAATACCGGACCATGCATTTCATTGTGTTGAGCCAACTGGGAGCGGAGGGCATCGGCATTGGCCACCATGGAACGGAACTTGTAGCTCACCAAGGGCCGTCCGGACTGGCCCACAACCCTCCACCGATAAAATACCGGACCGGGGGAACTGAGTTTGACGGCAATGGCGAGCAGCAGAAAAACAGGCGAAAGCAACAACAACAAGGCGGCGGAACTGAGCGCATCCATGGAGCGCTTGATGGCCAGCCGGACAGGGCTTTGCCAAAGCGGCGAACGGATCGCCTGCTGCAGCGGGCTTGGTTGAACTGTCACCATGCGCAAGGACTGAGTTACGATCGTCGTCATGGCCGGTCAGAATAGCATCTCCTGCTGGCCGATTGCATCATTCTCAGGGACAGGAAATCGCAAACCTGCCATATCCCGAAGAATTTAATTCGTTAACGGCAGATCCTGGGGCGGCGCAGAGACAAAATTCAGCAGGTCCTGCTCGAATCGTCGCAATACCGTATTTTTTTCCAAATGGGATACGGCGTAAGCGCGGGCGTTCCGTCCCAGTTTTTCGCGCAGCCCGGGGTGGCTGGACAACTGGTCAATCGCGTCTGCGAAGGCTGAAACATTCTCCGGGGGCACGACGATACCACAGGCTTCGGCGACTTCAGCCAGCTGGGTGCCACCGGCTGCGCCGGCTACCACCGGACGGCCACTGGCCAGCATGCCGGTCAACTTGGAAGGCATCACCAAGTCTGCGGCATCCGCCCGCTGGGGCAGTAGATGGATGTCGGCCAGATTGAGCAAGTCATTCAAACGCTTAAAGGGTTGCAGGGGCAACCAATGGACATTCTTCATCTGCGCGACCAGACTTGCCAAGGCGGGCTTGGCCGGTCCATCGCCGCAGAATACGAACTGTAACTGACTGCGCGATGACAGGGCGCGCGCGGCTTCGGCCAGCACTTCCAGTCCCTGCTTCTGAGCCATGGTCCCGGAGTACAGGGCTACAACAGCATGGCGAGGGATGCCTAATTCGGCGCGCAAGGGGCTGCACTCCGGTAAAGGAAAAATGGCGGAGGTGTCCACCCAGTTAGGAAACAGCAGGCAGCGAGAAGGAGCCAGGCCCTTCTGGGCCAGACGCAGCCACATCTTCTCCGAAATAGTCGAAACCCGATCGAAGCTCTGCAGGCACTTTGCTTCCAGCGCCCAGACCAGGCGCCGCAGCTGCGATGAACTCAGCAGTCCCAATTCGAAAGCGGCGTCAGCCTCGAAGTCCTGAATATGAAACCAGCTCTTCGCTTTCGACAGGCGGGCGGTGAGCCAGGCATTCGGCGCACAGAACAGTGTCGGTTCGATGACCAGCACTATCTCCGGCTTCCACGGGATTTGGCGCAGCATGCACCAGAAGCTGCTGGACGCAAAGCTGGCCAAGTGCAGGAGACGCTTTCCCGCCGAAGGACTTCGTGGAACCCACAAGGGACAGCGAAAAATGGACAGCCGGCCAACCGGCCTGGCTTCCCTTCTCGAATCCGCCTCCGAGACCAGCAGTTCCCTCCCAGCCATGACAGATGCAATCCCAGACCCCGCCGGGGATGCATTGGAAGGCGTGCCATGACGGCTTGCGAATTGGATCGAGTCCCGCTCAGAGATCCCGGCGGCAAAGCTGTAAACCCGATCTTCCCGCCGATAGCGCCACGCCGAGTAGCCCGGAGCCACTCTCGATGCTGGGTTGAAAGGGGGCGCAGTTACGGCCCGAACTTCATGGCCATTCTCCGCCAGCCACTCTGCCATTTCCCCGGTAAATTTGCCGACTCCCACCAGCTCGGGCGCGAAATTAATGCCATGAATCAGAATCCGCATGAGTTCAATCTTCCCAAGTGCCGACTTCCACGACGGAATGCTTGTCCGCGAGGTGGGAGCAGTAATCCCTGTACGTCTCCCAGAGACCCAGCCGCAGGCTGGTGCGTGGTTGCCATCCCAGCGAGGTCAGGCGGCTGGTGTTCATCAGCTTGCGGGGGGTCCCATCGGGTTTTGTGGGATCAAAGGCTGGAGCCTGGTTCAAGCCGACCACTTCCGCGACAAGTTCCGCAACTTCCCGAATCGTCATGTCAATGCCCCAACCCACATTTATCAGCGGCGGGTTTTCCACGCTGCCCACGAGCTCGGCAAAGCTCCCCTCGGACAAATTGAGGAGGAAGATGCAGGCGTCGGCTGCATCCTCGCTGTAGAGGAATTCCCGGCGTGGAGTTCCCGTGCCCCAGACCGTGACTTGCTCAGCCCCGCCGACTTTGGCTTCATGCATCCTGCGGATCAGGGCAGGAATGAGATGGGAATCGGTAGGATGGTAATTGTCGCCAGGACCATAAAGGTTAGTGAGCATCGCAGCCAGAAACTGCGTTTTGTATTGGCGATTATAGGCCCAACACATCTCTATGCCCGCGATCTTAGCCACCGCATATGGGCGATTGGTAAACTCCAGCGGGCCGGTGAGAAGCGACTGTTCGCTCAGGGGTTGGGGCGCAAGTCTGGGGTAGATGCAGCTGGAGCCGGCGAACAGGAGCCGTTCCACCCCACTGCGATAAGCCGCATGAATGACGTTAGTCTGAATGCGCAGGTTCTCGAAAATGAAATTCGCGGGGCAGGAGCTGTTCGCGAGAATGCCTCCGACCCTAGCGGCCGCCAGGAAAACGTATTGCGGGCGCTGCTGCGCAAAGAATTTTTGAACGGCTGCCGCATCCGTGAGATCCAGGTCGCTGTGCTTGGGAAGCAGAAGGTTGTGGTATCCCATGGCCCGCAAGCGCCGGACCAACGCTGAACCGAGCAAGCCGGTATGGCCAGCGACGTAAATCGCTTCAGATTCACGCATTTTCAATCTCGATACTCATACGCTTTATAACCCGACGCCTTGACCAGCTGATCGCGCTCGGCAGCGTGCAGATCGGCAGTTACCATTTCGCGCACCAGTTCCCGGAAGCCGACGCGCGGTTGCCAGCCAAGTTTGACCCTGGCTTTGGTCGCGTCTCCCACCAGCGAATCGACTTCCGCTGGCCGAAAGTAGCGGGAGTCAACTTGCACAATACAATTTCTTCCCGAGTCGTAGCCTTTTTCACTGACTCCGGCCCCCTCCCAGGAAATCGCAATGCCCAGTTCAGCAGCAACGGCATTCACGAATTCGCGCACCGAATGTTGTTCGCCGGTGGCGATGACAAAGTCCTCGGGCTGGTCCTGTTGCAGCATGAGCCATTGCATCTCGACGTAATCCCGGGCGTGACCCCAGTCTCTTCTGGCATCAAGGTTGCCGAGGTAAAGGCAATCCTGGAGGCCAACCTTGACGCGGGCAAGATCACGGGTGATCTTGCGGCTGACGAAGGTCTCGCCGCGGACTGGTGACTCGTGATTAAAGAGAATGCCATTACAGGCATACATGCCGTAGGCTTCGCGATAGTTCACCGTGATCCAAAAAGCGTACAGCTTGGCCACGCCGTACGGCGAACGGGGATGAAACGGCGTGCGCTCGGTCTGCGGGCTCTCCTGAATCAGGCCATACAGTTCCGAACTGGAAGCCTGATAGAAACGCACATGATCTTGCAAGCCCAGAATGCGGATACCCTCCAGCAGGCGCAGCGTACCGAGCGCATCTGTGTTGGCAGTGAATTCCGGCTGTTCGAAGGACACGGCCACGTGACTTTGGGCTGCCAGGTTGTAGATCTCATCGGGCTTCACCTGCTGCAGCACTCGGATCAGACTGTTGGAATCAGTCATGTCACCGTAGTGCAGAAAAAATCGGAGGTCAGGAGTGTGCGGATCCTGATAAAGATGATCGACACGCTCCGTATTAAGCAAGGAGCTGCGGCGTTTAATGCCGTGAACCTCGTACCCTTTGCGCAGAAGGAACTCGGCGAGGTATGAACCGTCTTGTCCGGTGATACCGGTAATCAAAGCTTTCTTCATGGATCCTACAAACGTTCTTCACATCCGTTAACTCAGGCATACCCGACCGCCGCTCCAGAGGGAGGTTTCTGGTTTCACACTTACGGGAGTTCAGCCGCGGAGACCTGCAACCTTTGAACCGATGCGACTACGGGTCATCCACGTAAAGATTGCAGGAATCGTTTGGTCCCGGTGGAGAATAGTGGACCACGAATCCAGAAATAGAGTTAGGCCCGATTTGGTTTGCACAGGAATTAATGTTGGAGGTATAACCGACGGTGTTACGCACGGCGATTGCGGTACTCATCACGCCATCACCGCCAGAAAAGCTGTTGCCGGTGATCTTCACACCATTCGCGCCCATGACCACCATTCCGGCGGTGTTGGCGAGACCATTGCTGGCAACGTGGCCGATGGTGTTGGCGCTGATGCCTCCATCATGTACTCCGCCCAGCACCAGCAAACAGATGTTGTCGCAATCCAGCAGATGATTCTGAGAAACCTGAAAGAATCCAGTGCCAAAATCGAGGGTGAGCGATGCGCCCGCCAGGTCCTTGCCGTTGTCGAAGACATTCCCGGAGACGAGGAGGTCGGTAACAGCCGCCATCTCGGTAGCCTGATTCCTGGAATGAAGCTGAAGCGAGTTGACTATTCTAAGGTCGTTGGACCGGTACGCAAAGAAGCCGTTCCCACTGGCGACGTCCACGGTGACGCCATCTATGAGTGTGTCTCTGGCAACGCCTATGGCGATGGCAGCGACCGGCTTGGAAGTCAGAGGGACCTGCACCTGAATGCCGGAAATGGTTGAGTGCTGGATCAGGTTCCCGATTTTGAAGAATCCCAGGCCGCTGATATTGGGAGAAAGGAACGGACGGCTATTGGGAAAATCAACGCGAAAGGGAGCCTGCACATTGACGGTTGTACTGGAGACGGAGGCGACCTGGACCCACTCAATAGCCACAATGTTGCTGCCCGCGCCCTGGTCAATTTCGTTGATGACGAGCCAGTCGTCCTGCTGCAATTGTGCCGTATCCGTGAGATTTTGTACGCTGAAACTCTTGTCCCCTGCCCTGATCTGGCCTCGAATGGGAAGATTGGTGTCGTAGTAGCTGGATTGATTTATCCATTCATTGACCTGCACCGCACGGTCATTGAGGTATCGCACGAAGGGGGGACTGGGAACGAAATCGATGGTCCCACCGCCGGATAGGGTTATGTTGGAATGGTTGAAATGCAAAGTCTTGCTCGTCCTACAGGCCCGCGCCGGCAGTAGAACTGTACCCCCTCCCGCCGAGCCGGCCGCATCCATCGCATTCTGGATGGCAGGGTAGTCGTCAGCTTGGTCGTCACAAACTGCACCGAAGTCACCCACGTAGAACAGCGCCGGCGTGGCGCAAGCAGGGTGGAAAAGCAAAATTGCGATCAGCAAACACAGGCGAGGCGACGATTCATTCTTCCGGCTCACACTCGGGAAACCATGGGGATATTCGCGCCCACAACCAGGCAATCTCCCCGGCCCAGGCGGTTCCCAAAATAAAGCAGCGGAAACAGCACGATCCTGGCGAAACCGAGGAGCAGCAAAACCAGGAAAGGATTTCTAAGTTCTCTGGTTGGCATGCCGGCGCGCGCGAATAAGTGCGTGATAACGGAAGAGGCCACCCACAAGGCGGGCGTAATCTGGCGCATTTTCACACCCGTGAAACCAGTCTCCACCAGCAGCTCCCGCAGCGTCGAGGAAGAAAAGTGAACAATGTGGAAAGGCACATGCCAGTTAATCCAAGCACGGCCAAACACCCTCCGCAGCCAGCTCTCGCTGTTGGGGCAACTGATCCAAAGTTGTCCCTCCGGTTTCAGGATGCGGGCTACATCCCGGAGCATGCGCCTGGGGTCGAGAGAGTGTTCCAGTACGTTGGAAAGTACCACGACATCGTAGGCTGTAGCCGGGCCAAAGGCTTGCAATGGTGTTTCGTGCACCGTGAATCCCGCGGATCGGGCAACCGCCGCCGCTACTGGATTCAACTCCAGTCCTTCTGGAGAGAAGCCGTTTTGCCTATAGATCTTGAGGCCGCGGCCTTCATTACACCCGATGTCGAGCAGCCGGCCTCTGCCTTTCCGGGTATGAAATGAGCCGTCGCCATCCAGTGTGAGCCAAAAGCGATAGAGCCACGACGAAAAAAACCATTCCCGCAAGCGGGTGTAAGCAGTCTCCCGTTCTCCTCCGAAGTTGTAATACGTTTCATACAACTGCTTCAGATCATCGGGCTGGTGACGCGGCGCAGTTTGTTCCAGTTCACAAGCTGAACACCGGCAAATGGCATATTCTCCCGGAACCCCGAAGCGGGTGTCGGTGACGCGGGACAGAACCTCGAACGTCTCGGCGCCGCAGATGACGCAACCCCGGCCAGCCGCATGAACGGCTGGCACCACTGCAACCGCGCAGGTTTCCGGGCTTTCGTATGGCATATCAAGAGAAAGTCGCACAGCCGGTGGTCAAGTCAGACGGGCCGGACTCGGCGAAAGCTCATCCAGAAGGCCTTGCAGGTTGGCGCTATACTTTTCGCGCTGCCTGATGAAATCTTTGGCAGCAGCTTCAGGCATTTCAGCGAAACCCGTGGGATCGCGGCGCCACTTAAGTAACTGGTCCACAGCCACGGCTACAAAGTCCTGGTCGCATGGCACTAGAAGTCCCGCGGCCGGCGGTACGATATCGGACAAACATCCCCTCTCCCACGCGACTACGGGTATAGCGTGTGCCATGGCTTCGTACACTGCCAGAGGCGCAGTCTCGTGTCGATACCTCGATGGAAACAGCAGCACATCAATCAGATCCCAATAAGATTCTTTCTCGGGCCCGTACCGTGGGCCCAGGTACTTCACGGTGCGCAGGCGTACCCCGGTTTGCTTGACGGCGTTTTCGGCGCCGCTATTTTCAAACGGACCAGCAATGTACAGTTCAAAACCGGCGTCCTGAGCTTCAAGGCGTTCCGCAATTGCAAGGACCTCCATGATGCCTTTTTCGCGCGAGATGTTTCCGAGAAATCCAATTCTCTCAACGCCGGTCCGGTTGCGATGGGTTGTTCGCCCGGCAAGCGGCAGGATGGCCGCGTTTGATACTACTCTGGTCTGTGAAGCTGTTGGATAGCATTGGGTCAGCCTTTGGCCCTGTCTTTCGCATAACACAATATGTGTGGCAGATGGACCGGCCAATCGCACCAGCAAAAGGGCCGGCAATCTTCTTCGATCCAGATAGGCGAAACTGTGGTGATGCAGGAAGATTCTGGCGCGTCGGAGGCGAGCCATGGCCACAAATAGCGCCTCGTAAATCTGACCCCAACCGCCCGAAAGTCCGATGTAGAGAGTAATGCCATTGCCATCGAGGATTTTCCGCAAGTACCGCAGGAATGCTTTGGCGACACTTGGAATACGGCCCAACCGGTTAAACCAGCTCCTTTTTAGGGACGCAGGCGCCAAGTTCAACACAAATGGCACAACTCCTCGGCTGCAGAGAAGCTCATACATGCCAGCATTGACCATTGCCATGCCGTGCACCGGCGGCGGAAAAACGCCAACCATACATACGCCGGACTCATATTTTGCCGATGACTTCATGCACCGCTTGCCCGCATGGGACACGATGGGAACGTCGCTCACGGACATCCGATGGGTGGGCCAGACGTTTCGTTCGCCGTTTCGGCGTTTCTTCCATCGGCCTGAGGTCGAACTTGCAAGACCGAGTGCTTGCTTACCTTAAGTGGCCAGCAACTCGCAAGGAAGAAAACGAGGCCCGTCAGGCATTCGCCTGGGTCTGACCACCGTGAAGTGTCCCGAACCGCCGGATCAATCAGATTCGCTTGCGCTGCGGCGGTGTTGTAAGCCGTGAGTAGCCAGCCGACAGTCGAACTCTTGGCCGGCCCCTGTTATGTCTTCATAGGGAGAACCCAGGTATCATGCAGAAGCCTTGGCGCAAACGATCGAGCAATGATAGGTGAAAAGCTCGCAAGCCAACCGCTCGCCTGCCCGAAGGAGGAAGTCCTTCAACATATATTTCACAATCCCTTTGCGGCCAGATTGGTACTCATACACCGCCCGCGGCGGGTTTGTAACCACTTGAGACAGAACTCGCAAGTCACACGTCTGAAGCAGCCGTCTGATCGTCTTCCAGGAATAGAAGTTGATGTGCCCGACCGGGTCGAAAACGAAGTCTGGCTTCAGTCTGATTGTGTCTTCCAGTGGAACTTCGATGAAAACATGATCGGCTACCCGCGAGGCTTCATAAAGCAATTTCCGTGGATACTCCGTGTGCTCGAGGACATGACTCAAAATCGCGAGATCGAACTGGCGAGACTCGTAAGGGATGGCATATCCGTCGAAGAGCCGGCATTCTCGCACGCGCGCAATATCTCTTCGAAGAATTGCCGAAACTGCGCTTTGAGAGATTTCTAAAGAATATAGTTCTTCGCCGAAATTCAGGTTAGAAAGACGCTGTAGCAGCGCACCTTCACCAGAGCCGATGTCCAGAATTTTGCCATGAGGAATGACGCCGCAAAGATCGACGATATTTTGGACTTTCCCGATCGCTCCTAATGCCCGCCAAGTCGACTCTCCATCATAGTATGAGTCGTAGTTGTCCTTGAGTTTCGCACAAACCGCTCCGTCACAATTCAGCTTCGCGCCAGACATGAGATTTCACGCGCTCCTCTGGTTTGCCACGAATGAGTCTGCTTACTCCGCATCACGCGTGACAGTTCACTCGGTTGTATTCCTAGCGCAGAAAGAACGCTATTACCGCTGGTCGCAAACGTCGGTCCGTAAACGACCGCCACAAAAGGAAGGGGTAGCGAAGCCCCGAACTTTATTGTTGAAGATCCTGTTGCCATCGCTCAGGATCGGGGCCGTTAGATTAGGAACGTCACCGAAGTCAATACCTCTGCCGGCCTGGCTTGCTCCCATGCAAGTATTTTCACTCACCGATATCCGATAGCCGCCCCGCGAGAGAATGCACGCTGCGCCGCTGCCAAAGGTTACCACCCCACAAGTATTCCCTGTGATGACGGTGTCATGAACGCCGGTCAAGAGCGCGATACACGTCTGCCTGCTTGGGCCAACACTATTTTCGGTGACGTTGCTGAAGCCTGTGCCGAAATCTATCTCGAACCCCCCGCTGGTCGGAGGCCCAGGTAGACTCAGGTCTTCATCCGGTTCGTTGACTCTGTTTCGAGAGATAGTGGCGTCAACGTCCCCGGCAAATTCTGGGTACACTGACCCATTCATCTTGTTATCTTGGAATATCAGGCCCTTGTCCATATAACTCCCGAAGCAATTCCCCGAGGCGTTGAGACACCTCACATTAGAAATCACCGTCCCCAGCGTATCCCGCGTATGGATCCCAATGACGTTATGCCTTTCTTGGACTATCTTCGGGATGATGATTGTAATGTCGCGAATCGTGATGTTCGAGGTTATTGAGATAACCTTGCGGAAACTCAAGCCCCAATGTTTCGGCGGACCCGCCCAGGGGCGCGCGTTCGGAAATGCCATGCGGAATGGCGCCGCTGTCCGGACGACAGTCCCGTCCACGGCGGAAACCTCCATCCAATCGACGTACACGTTGTCGCCGGCCACGGCATCCATCTCAGTAATGATCACCCAGTCGCCGGGGGAAAGGGTGGCGGCATCGGAGGCATCCTGCGCTCTGAAAGAAGTTGCTCCCTTGGCAATGGGGCCGGTGATCGGGAGGGGATGCCCTTCCTGAGATGTAACGTAGAACAGTCGGTCGTTCGATCCTCCGGTTAACGTCCCCTGTGGGGCAAAGACAACTCTGCCGTGTCCATTGATGACGCCCCTACTGATCGGGAGATTCCCCGCACCGAGAGGAACTATCGTGCTATTCGTGCTGCTCACCATGAATGAGGTGCCGTCGCTGATGGTGCATTCCCCACTCTTGGTGCTTTGATATACGCAGGAGCGGATTGCAGCCGTGTCGTCGGTGCCATAATAAGTGAGTTCATCAGTCACGGTTGCGCTGGCATTGGCCGCTAGTGTGACCTGCGTGGCAGAAACAAACGCTTGGATTTTGGTCACGAGCGCACCTCCGCCGTTGCCAGCTCTACTGACCACAATCGCCTTTCCCACATCGGCGGGCGTAAACGCTGCAGACCTGGAACGAAAATCGGCCGTGCCGTTGGCGATGGACCCGTCGTGCAGGGCAGCAAGGTCGCCTTTGCCGCCGAAATCACGGGGTGTAGCGGCATGGGCTGGGGTCAAGCCCGCCTGCATGAGCGCTGCGCATGCTAACAGAATGAGTTTCACCAGCATGGTCGTGCTGAGAGATGGTTTCATAAGCCTTCCTTCGGGGCCTGCCGCCCCAAGCTGAATCTACAAATTGAGTTTAAAGCTATATTCTTCTCCGCTAGTTGACACATGGAATATCCGGTAACCGGCGGCGTTAAGGGCCTGAATCGCCCTGTGCGTCTTCTCCAGTCCCACTTCTGGCCAGCGGTGATGAAATTCCACAAGGATTTGTCCTGGCCGAATTCCACAAGTAAGCAAGTCCGCGATCACGCCATATTCCGCTCCTTCAACATCCATTTTCAGGAGATCTATCCCGGCGTGACCGAGCATTCCCGTGATCGTAGCCAGGCGGTACACCGGAACCTGGATGGCTGACCAGGGAGTCTCCCGCGGCAACAGACTATGAGAAACGTGGCGAGGATTCTTGGGAGGTAAGAATTTGCAAGTGCCGTCGAAATCCGCCACGCCATAGGGGTGAAACGCAAACTCCTGAGGTAAGGTTTGGGACTGCACCCATTGGATAACGCGGGGAGTAGGGTCGAATGCGTGCACGTGGACACCGAATCGCCGCACCAACTCCAAATCGAAGGAGATATCTTCCCCTACCCCAGCGCAATAAATCACGCTACTTGCTGACAAACCTTCGGGACACAAGCACCAAGCCGCACCCTCATTTCCCAGCGCAAGCTGGGCGCATTTCTGCTGAACGCCTTGCCAAATATCATTTCCTTGTAGGACATGGACCATCCGTCGGATCTGGCGGTAAGAACGGTGCAAACTCTTCATATTCGTTACCACATAACCGTGCAAAAATCCGCTAGGCACCTGGGCTGTAGCTGGGCATGAGAACGGCGCCCTTTCCGGCATCAGGTACGCGGGCTAATCCTTTCTCCAACCGGAAGACCGAAACCAAAATAAGAGCAAGAACGAATTGAACGACATTGTCTGCCAACGTACCTCGAGCAACCCACACTAGCAAGACAAACAACATGGGTAGCAGGAGCGGGTGGGACTGCTCTTGTTTCAGCGCCCACTTGTTCAGCGACAAAATGCCCAGCGTGAAAACCGGGCAAAGAACCAGAGTCAGGGGACCAAAATTGGCGTACATTTCTCCGATCGCAGTAGCGGCGTAACTGGTTGTCGCATCCGGTTGATAGATTTTTGCCAGCAACGTAGTAAAATTCTCCGTCTTGTGAGGGTAAATGCGCCTCGGAATCAACGAAGTGAGCGTCCTGCTGTAGGTGAGTCCGTAGAGAAAATCGTATCTGCTCCCAAAGTCGTTGATCAGATGCAGCAAGATCATCGTACTGTTACCCTCGGTCACATTGATTAGAGAAGTAACCGTCCGATTGCCATAGTCGCTGTCCGCATAGGTGCTCACGGAATCTGGGATCTCGCTCAAATTGTGCCGCACTGAAGACCACATGCTAAAGACAAGCACGAGAACGGGCGAGATGGCCAACAGCATGAAAATCAGTTTCCTTCGCCCTAGCAGCCAGAACGATGTAAGACAAGCCAGCAGATAAGTCGCCACAAAAATCCGGTTGCCTGTCATGACCACCCCCAGAAGGAAGAAAAAAATGATCAATGCGATGAACCGCCATCTGGTGTCGCGATTCTTAAGCCCACGCCCGGTATACAGGGCGGCGGTGCCGGTAAATAAGATTTGATTTGCCAAGGACAGGTGCGCGACCAGGACGTAGGACTCGCCGTACCGCGAGAAAAGATCCTCACCTCGCTGGTACCAGTTGGAGACCAAAAACTCCGTAACGCCACCGACCAGCCGAATCTGTAGCGCCCAGATGGCCACGGCGATCGCCATGCAGATCAGCAATGTTCGCTGCAAACTGCTGCGCGATAAGGAATAGCTTCCATCACCGACCTGTCGCGAGGATTGGAGAAAAGAGTCGATAGTAAGGCAGCTGGCAATCAGGGAGGCCCATATCACCAGGTAGGGAAGGAGAAACGTCGCATTGGTAAGGTCTACCTTTGCCCAGCGATTATCCACTTCGTACGCCGCAGGCATCTCAAAGCCACCATTCAGCGTTAGGATGACCAACGGGGCAAGCAGGAAATAGGCCAGCCCAACCATCCAGCCAAGCAGCGGCGTCAGTCCGGTGGAACCCCGCAGAACTTTGGTCAGCACCCTGCCGTAGATGACAAGCAGACTGATCAATAGAAGGCTGTAAACAATTCTCATACGGAAAATGAATCTAGGACGACTGTAACTCGCTTCGCGGCTGCGGGACTGCGGCGGACAGACTGTCCGAACCTGGGTTTTTTTCCTCGCCAATAATCGCCCAAATTCGGGTAGCTAGTGAGGGATTTGTCAGGTCTTGATATCCTGCGAAGGCTGCGCGCTGCATCTTCGCCAACCTCGCCGGCTCGCTCGCCAGCAGTTTCAGCGCCTGGTACAACGATTCGTCGGGTTTAGCATGATCGTAAAACAGCCCATTAATTCCATTCTGGACAAAGCTAACCTCGGGCCCGTGTTGTGAGGAGTTGTCATGAGTGATTACGGGCAAGCTGAGCGCCATCATATGCACCACGCTTAGACCTGCATTTCCGGGATAACAGCCAAGAAAACAACCTAATGAAATTTTGCGAATTCTCTCCTCGTCGTATAGTTCTCCATGCCAATGAATCCAGGAATGTCCTCCATATTCCTGGCGGATCTGGGTTGCGCGCTCGCCGGCTCCGACGATATGCAATGATAACGAAATACCGTCGTGATCCCGCATGCGCTTTACTGCCTGCAACAGCAAGCTGAGGTTGCTATCCTGCCGTAACCTTCCAATAAAAAGAACACCTCGCTCGCTCCCGGTCTTCTCCTCTGGTCGAACCGTCGCCGAAATTCTCATCGAATTGTGAGCGACACAGACCTTCTTGCCAGAGAAACCACGAGCAACAAAAGATGCACGGACGAAGGGAGCATAGGCGATGTAGGAAGTAACCAGCCGCAGCATGATGTTGGTCATGAAGCGGTAAAAAACACCGATGCGAGACTTTTTGTAAAGGCCGTGCCCGTGAGCATAGACGGGAATGCTGCACAGCCGCGCCCATACGACGGTGGTCCAAAAACTTAAGTAGCGAGGATTGGCAAAGATCAGGACGGCATCAGGCTTCTCCTGGATGATATAACGGACCAGCCCCCACTGAATCATCCCGACCTGGTCGCCGAAGGGCTTCAGAGTTGGAATCTCGAAGTAGCGTATATTCGGAGTTCCGGTGGGGATGATGCTTCCATAGCCCAATCGAGGACCGGCGGGCGAAAAAAGCAGATCCACACGGCAATGGCGGCTCAATTCCAGATAAACGGGGAGCCGGTAGGTGGCGAGAATGGGTTGAACGATGCTGACGCGTTTCATTCCAAGGCCTTCACTGCGGTGCTGTCAGGGACGGCAAGAACTCTCACCCCGTTTATTGTGGGATGAATCGATAAGAACAATGCGACCAGCAGGGTGACGGTGTACACGGCGGCGGACAGCACCATTCCGTACGCAGCCCCCCGCAGCCCGCGATACATCACCAGCGGTATGCCGGCGAGGAAGGTAGCCGCGCCGCTCGCAACATAGCCATAGAAAACCAGGTTTGGCTTCTCGATCGATTTGAGCGCCGCATTGGCAGTATTGCCGATCCCCATTGCCAAAGGCAGGAAGGCAAGCGTAGGCAGGAGAACCGAGGCATCGTCGAACCTCCCGCGGTAGAGCACGTGGATTACGGGTCGGCCGACAGCATATAGCAATGCAGCAAAACAACCTGTAATGAGGACATTTGCCACGCCATAAGTCTTCCACAGAGAAATGAGCTGACCGGTCTGTCTGGCGGCATAGCGAAAAGCCATGATGGGCAAGACCAGAGTGGCCATGGCAATGAACAGTTGATCGACGGGCGCCACGACCAGATAAATCGCCCGCAAGTTAGCCACCTCCGCCGCCGAGAGCAAGCCTCCAACCAGCCAGTAGAAAGCCTGATTTGTAAGTTGGAAGACCAAGCCAGTCACCAGGACCCAGCGGCAGTACTTCCAGTGCTCGGTCCAGTACCTGGGCTCAAGGCCCATGAAGTTCTGGCCGGGGCTTTCTCCGGGCAAGTCGCGCCGATAAAACAGCCCCGCGCAGATCCAGGCCAAGCCGACGATGATAAAGGTCGTGAAACCGCTCAACCTTCCGGTGCGCGTGAAAAGCCACAAAAGGATTGCCAGGACGACAAAGAAAACCAGAGAGAATCTGGCGGCCAGGTCAGGTCTTCGCCTGATGTATAGCGTCTGACGCACAAAGGATGCGCTTAAAAGCAAGCTGCAGGTCAGTGCCATACCCAAGAGCGAGTGAGAAGCGGCGGCAGGAGAGCTCCATCCTGCTATCCGCCAGATCAGCAACAGCACGGCAGTCCATCCCAGACAGACCACAACATTGCTCCGCCACATCAACCGAGCGTACTGGGGGAAATACCTGTGATAGCGTCCCGAACCATAAATGGTATAGGCTTCCAGAATCGCAGCATTATGCAAGCCGGCCAGGAAAGTGAACCCTGAGTATGCGAGTGCAAACAGCCCGTATTCTTCCTTACTCTGTACCCGCGCGAGGGCAATGTTCGCCAGGAACATACCACCGGATGAAAGTCCCTGATCGGCGATACTGAAGGCAACGAGGCCAATTCGGCGCCGGGAAACTTGCGGAACCCGTCCTGAACCAAACCAACGTTCTAATCTACCCATCTTTTATTCGGCACGGTGCAGAGCAAGCTACCCGAGCACGGCTAATCTTTCGTAGTGGGAAGCCTGATGCACCTTTTCCCGGTCGTCCGCCCCTTTTGGCTTATGCGCACACACTAGAACGTGGGCTGAAAGGGTCACTAAATTTAGACGGCTGATCAGCGACTCGTAGCAGAGAAAGACCACCGCCAACGGCAAGAAAAAGTTGAAGTAACCCGCCTGTGAATATGAGACTCTCACATCCACCGAGGTGAAGCCCTGCGATTGCAGCAGCCGACGGAAAGCCCCCGGCGAACAGTACTCGTAATAGGCGGGGAAAATACCGTATTCTTTGCCCTTATCTTTCAACGCATAGCCCACCCAGCGGGCCACCGATGCCGGAAGGACGCGATTGATCAGGCTGAAGGGGGCGCATTTATTGGGAAAGAGAGTAATGAAGACTCCACCTGGTTTCAAGATCCGGTAAGCTTCCTGAACATAGCGCTCGACACCTTGCAAATGCTCCAGCACATACCGCGATGCGACGACATCGGAAGAATTGTCCGCCACCGGGATTTGCTGGGTAACGTCTGCAACTTTGCGGTCGGAAACATCGCAGTTCTTTTCCAGTTCGGAGGCTGAGATATCAACTGCAAGAATGTGAGATCCCGAACACTGGCTGGCAAACGCGCACCTTGCCCCTCCGCCAACATCCACTATGGCGCGGCCGCCCTCGGCGAACCTTGCGACTACCGCGGGATAATCGGCGGAGACAGAGCCGTAAGTATGTGGAAAGTGCCGCCGCGCGCGGCCATATAGGCTTCGATTGAGGTTTATGATCCACACGATGTTTGCCCTCACGTGACGTAGGCCATTCATGATCAGGTTTCCGTCGTCGGCCCTTGCCACCCGCCAAGGCCCTGGGAAGGGGCGCGGAACGGCGTGATCGCACCCGCTCTCAAGTGCAAGGATTCAATGCTTTTCCAAGAGGTTGTGGACTGCAGAGTCAGGGAAGGCAGCTTCGGCGGTTCAACCCCCGTTCGGCGGATTTTCGGGCTTAGACCTGTGAGCTATTCGAACCCACGCCTGGTGTGTCATCGCCTGAAATCGCGAGCCGTTGGGCGTACTCCATGGCATCTTGGCATTGACGGATTCAAACACCTCACGCGCCAGAATCTTGCCTGGGTTACCCGGATCCGTTCTCTCCCAGCGCTCGCGCATTAGCACCCAACAAGTCGCCCCCAAGCCCGCAAGAAACGCGCACAGCACGATGACAAGAAACCGGGGTGGGAAGGACTTGGTCTCCGGCACAACCGCGGAGTCCAGGACTTTGACACTTGGGGTATCCCTGGCCTCCTCGACCTTGGCCATTTCGGACTCTGACGTCAATGCTTCGTAAACTGCTTCTTGAATCTTGACGTTGCGATAAAGATCATAATAGGTTACGCCGAGGACGGGAAGTTGGCGGATTGAAGGATACATTTCCCCATTCTGCACGGACTGGCCAGGCAGTCCTCCGCCGAGCTTTTCGAGTTGGGCGCGCAGCTCTGCGATGCTACTCCTGGCGGACCGCACGCGCGGGTTGTTGGCTGTATAAATCTGTTCCAACCCCTTCAAGTCCGATTCCGCCGCAATCAGCTGTCCCTGGATGGTGGCAGCCGCTTCCACCATCGCTTTGCCTTGCTCCTCCACGTCAATGGTTGTGTTCTTGCTGGCGAACTGGCTGAAGGCCAGCGATGCTTTACTTAGCTCGACCTTGACTTCCTGCAGGCGCTGCTCAAGAAAGACCCGCTCTCGATGAGATGCAGAATCGTTTACTTCCGCCATCAGGCGGTTCAGTTCCACTACATAGCCCTGGGCAATCACAGCGGCACGCTGCGGGTTCTTATCCGTAACATCGATGGTAATGATGCCGCTCTTATGATCCTCTGAGATATCGGAATTGCTCGATAACTCCTTGCGGGCATCCTCCTTGAATTTTGAGCCGTACACTTTTTGGAGATCGAAACGGTCAATCAGCCGGTCCTCAATCGTGCGGCTACTCAGAATGCCGACAAACTCCGCGCCTGTGTTCTTAAGACCCAAGAGGTCTCCCGCAATAGCTCCCAATCCACTGCCACCGCTACGGCCCCCTCCTCCGCTGCTTCCTCCTGGTCCTCCTCCTACTCCTCCTCCCATCAGTGCGGCCATCATTCCCATGGCCGAACCTCCGGTGCTATCGGGAGGCATCAGTTGTACGGTGGACTCATAATGTTTTGGAATCAAGAACGCCAGCAACAAGCCCAGCACAATCCCCGCGGCTGTTACCTTCGCGAGCAGCCGACGTTCTTGCCAGAGAAGCCTCAGACGTTCAGTGGACTTGTCGGGTGACGCTGGGCTACCGTCGGGGACCCCGACTTCCGGCATGCGTCCAACGAAGTCTTCAGCTCGCTGGGTTGGAGCCTGCTGTGATATTTCTCTCATTTCTCGAGCCGCCAGTTAGGATAGAAAGTCAACTGCACGGAGGCGGTTACATCAGACTGGCGCATGGGACCTATGATCGGAAACCTCCACTGCTCATACTGAAACATCCCTGAAATTGCGATGTCCCTGCCAACCATAAATTCGCTTCGCGCTGAATAGTCAACTAAGCGACCACCGCCAATGAAACTGGGTGATACGGTCTGCAGCCGATAGCCGGCTTGCAACTTGTTCCGGGGAGACAACCAATAGGTTAGCCAACTCTGTCCGCCCCGACCGGCTCTTCCGACCCAAGTCCCCATCAGGATCCCGTCATTAGTGTAACCGGAACGGTAGCGATCGCCATTGTAATATACCCCTCCAGTCAAGAATGGCTTAGCACGGGATATGTTCAATCCCTCCGCGCGAAACTCCAGCTTCGGGAGTTTCGGTATCCTGGGCATGTGGATGCCGGGGTTGACACTTGCCCGGGTGGAACCGATCGGCGAGATTTCGTCCCACACCATAGAGTCCATGTACACCGTCAACCAGCTCCTCAGGCCTGGCACCCGGTAGGTAAAATCGGCAGCAGAGACTCGTTTACCGGGGTTTTTCACCAGATTCGAGGTGTGGACATAATAAGTACTGAAAAAAGTTCCGAACGTCACGGGTAACCCTGGTCCGCCAAACATTCCCGTGACCCCCATGCCAAATTCAAGATTAGCAGTAGGTTGAAAACTGATCTTTTCACCATGAATAAAAGGTTGCGGAATGATATTGGGGCCAACTACGCCCGGGTAACCCGGGTACGATTGACAAGGAGAAGCGACACAATACTCCCAATGGTGCCCGGAGAGTTGCCCCACAAAGAATTCGGCGCGAGCCGGCCCGAGGATTTTGGAAAGTCCGGGGATTTCGTGGGGCACGACATCGTCGATTTTCACCGTCGGAAACGGAGGCGCGTTGTTACTCATCAGCAGCGGACCGGCCTCGCCTGGCCCGAGCCACTCGCTCTGATTGCCAAACGAGATTTGAAGATTGTTAAGGTTGATCGCTGCCACGCTGTCGAGCAGTTCAAGCCGGTTCGCCTCAGCTGTCCCGTTGGGAAGCGGTGGGACGCGACTGGCCATTGCTATTGCGGCCTGAACCTGCGGCGAAAACGATGGCATAGCCGGCGCGTGCTGGTATTCTCCTCGCACGTAGAACGAAACCGGTCCAGCCTCCGCATCCGCGGTGATCCCGGTTACGTTATTGAAGCCTGTCCAATAAGGTCGCCCGTAATCATTGACCATGGTTTGTCCGAAGTTGTAACCGTCCCGAAGCGGTGTGCCAGAAATTCCGGCAGAACGCGTGTACATGGATTCGATGCGCGCGCCAACATTAGCCGCGCCCTCGAGCCTGGCGATTTCGGTTTTGAATTCGCCGTTCAACGCGGCGTAGAGTTTTCCCGGTTGGCCTTCTTCCGCACCGTCGGCAGCAAACTGGTCTGCCGCGTCTTCGAGGAGACGCGCACATTCCATGCGGGTCCAGGGACGCATGCCGAGCATCGCCGATTTGACATAGCCGAGAGCAATCAGGCGCTCCAGCACGGGGTAGATCCAACTGTCCAGGGGAACGTAGGGGGAGGCCATGTAATTCGGATTACGAGGCTTCTCTCCACTTTTTTCGTCCTTCAGGCCTCCCCAACCCGACCCGCCCAGCTCAGGATCGTGGTGCGCACGGTAAACCTGGCGGCCGAAATACCATCCCAGGGCGCTGCCGACGATGACGTCGGAGGGGAAATGCTGTTGCGCGGTGACGCGAGTGGCAGACACGGCTGCCGCTAATCCGTACGCGCCCATCTGGCTAAACCAACCCGGGTATTCATGGGCCCAAACACTGGCGATGGACCAGGCGATGGCGGAGTGTTCGGAGGGAAACGAAGCGCCTCCTGTGAAAAAATCGCCGCTCCCGTTTCCTTGGAACGGGCGTGGTCTCTGAGTCGTTTCCTTGAACAGGTAAGTTACGGCAGTGCTGTTGATGGCGGCCTCGCTCGCCAGCAGTCCGGTTTCCGACAGATGATCATCGTGTCTGATCTGACCGAGGAGAAATGAAGCTCCACCCAGCCCGATAAAAGAATACGTGGTGTAATCGGAAAATGTCTTGCTGGTGGCCACGTGATTAAGCGGGATCTGCTTTGCCCACCAACTGTCGCTGGCGATAAACCCAGCGAGTACACCGGCGGAGGGGGCAATCCACTTGAGATCTTTCACATGAAGCCGTGCGGGCCCAGTCCAGAACTGCTTCTGATCCGCGGCGAGGTGCTTCAGAAACGGCGAAACCAAACGGTTCTCAGGATCCTGGCCGGGTTGCAGCCAGCCGCGATTCTCCTCGGTTGCGGCTGCTGGGTGAGAATCCTGCGAGGAGGCAACGCCACCTTCCGCTGGTTTAGCTGGTGTCGCACCGGCCTCCACTTGGCCCGCTGCGGCAAGAGAACAAAGAAACAAGATTCCTGAAACACACCATTTCCCCATGTCGTACATCAGGATGCAGACTTAGAACCTGGCAAAGTAGTAGGTCGCAATGCCTGTCGATGCGGCGAGTTGCGCAGTCTGTAAGATGGTCTTGAACTTTGTGTTGAAAGAATAGGTCTGCTCCGGTACGACTATCATGTCACCCGGCCGCAGTTCCGCGCTTTGGACGCCGCCAGTGAACATGCCACCAGGGCCCCCCGCCACTGAACCGTCAGCTCGAACTACGAAGATCGCTCGTTTGTCCGCCAGATTGGTCGGTCCACCCGCTTGTTTCAGGTACCAACCAACGTTTTTTCCTGGCTTGGAAGTAATGGCAGTCGGGTTATAGACGGCGCCATCCACCAGCACGATGTTGGGCTTCTTCGGAATATATATCACGTCTCCGGCGCGCACCTGGATGTCGGCTGGCGTGTTGGCCCAGCGCTTGACATCAGAGGAGATGTGAATGACCAGGCGCCCGACCGGGGGGGTGTTCCGCAGTTCTTCGACGGTCTTCTGATACGTCAAGACCGCCGCCCTCGCCTGAACCTGTTGATCTACGTCCATTCCTGGAAGCAGCTTTACCTGCGCCGCTTCGGCCTGGACCCGTTGGATCAAGTCAGCACGGTTCTTTTCCTCCAACTCCCTTACCTGGACTCGCTCGAAAATTGCGCCGTACGGGTAGGCGTTGGGAAGCAAGCCACCGGCGCGAGCAAGAATCGAACTGAGACGTTCTCCTGCTTGTATGCCGTATCCGCCGGGGTGCGCGACCTCACCCTTAACCTGGATGGTCGCGCCCAGGTCTTCCCATCCTGAGAGCTCGCGGATGGTGAGGACGTCGCCGTCGTGCAGCCGGACATCGGCATCCGGTTCGTCGGCCATGGCTCTTGCGATGGGCACGGACACATGATCGCTGACAATTTTCGCGCCTTCCTCCACATCGTAGCGCGTGAGGTCGGCCTCTCCGGTATAGGCACCGCGTTTGAAGCCGCCCGCGAAGCGCACCAAATCCGCAGCGGTCATATTCTGCCCCATGGGATATTTGCCGGGGCGCGCGACCTGGCCCTCGATGGTGACCATCGCAGGATCAGCCTTGGCCAGGTTGCGATGCACGAAAATCCGGTCCTTGGGCTGTAACAGAACGTCGTCCTTCGCATCTCCGTTGAGAGCTGCCGCAAGGTTAACGCTGATCACATGCATCTTCCCGTCAGGGGTCCGGCGAAATACCTGGGCATCGTCGAGCAGCGCATCGGCGGTGGGACCGCCGGCCAGATAAACGGCATCGCGCAGATGGGGCAACCCATTGGTCAAGTGGTCGCCCGGATCCCGCACTTCGCCCGTCACCGTAATGACAGGCGGATCTTCGAGATCGTACCTGCCAAACACGCGCACCGTGTCAAATGGCTTAAGGACCAGACCTTCATCTTTGCCGGAGAGGACATCGCCCAGGTTGAAAGCCAGCACCACCGGGGTGTAACCCGGTGGATTGAGACGGATGATTTCGGCGTGAGTCATTGACGGTTCAGGCAGCAGATCCTTGTAGGACTTGATCAGGTCGGTGACCTTCATGCCTTCCCGATAACCAAATTTGCCGGGACGGAAGACGTGGCCATCCAGGTAAACCGTCTTATCTGCGTAAGGCAAAATGGGGGTGATCTTAATTTTGTCTCCATCCTGCACTTTGAAGCTTTCCAGGGCCTCGGTCACCGACTGCTGATTATTGTTCTCCGGGATGTCGAGTCGGAGCATGGTTCGGGTGTCGTGGCTCACCACCCGTTCCACGTCCACGTGGCGCAGCGTACCGGTAGGCAGGACGCCGCCAGCGAGTTGCAGCACTTCCGCTAGATTCGTTTCTCCATGCAATTCGTAAACTGCCGGCCGGCGCACCATTCCCTCCACGCTGACCTCATCAGTTAAAGGCGGAACCTGAATCGTATCTCCGGGTTCGAGTCTTTGAATCGAAGCCCGCGCACCATGCAGGAGCAGGTCGTAGAGATCAACCTCCTGGATGAGTTCCTTGCCACGATAGTGGCGCAGGATTCGCAAGGAACCGTCGGAGGTGGGGCCACCTGCCAAATAGAGGGCGTTCAGTGGAGTTGAAAGCGCACTGACGTCGTAGGGGCCGGGACGTTGAACGTCCCCAACCACGTAAACCCGAACGGTACGCAGGCGGGCCAGGGAAACATCCGCTGTTACATCCCGAAATTGCTCTCGCAGGACGTGTTGCACCATGTGCTGCAGGTCACCTAGACTCTTTCCCGAAACCCCTATCACCCCGACTTCCGGAAGGTCCATACGGCCCTCGCGGTCCACCACCCGCTGGAGTCTCTCGGAAACCCCACCGGTCAAATTGATGGTCAGACCATCGCCGGGGCCGATCACGTATTCGGGTCCCACGGGCATATCCATGGGCAACTCATCAAAGTTTCCGGTGCCATTCAAGAAGATGTCTTGCCCAAACCGGTCCAGCGCGCTCGATTGTCTTGGGTACTGGACATAGAGGTCGTACAGCGAAGGAATGTCGGCGTAGGGGTTAGCATGGGGATAAAGCATCGGCTGCTGCGGGAGTTTAGGGTAGGCGACGCTCGGTTGTAGCGGCTGGCGAAAGAGGTCGGCAGTCTGCATGGGCTGCGGAAACATGCTGCTTTCCGCTCCCTGATCAAACATGGAACTCAGCGGGGAACCCGTTGCAGACGACGAACTCATGCCGGTCAAGCCTGCCATTGCACTTATTCCGCTCATGTTCAACCCGCCAATTTTCCCGGACTCCCCAGCGCCACCCATTCCTGACCCGAATCTTCCCGTCCCGCCGCTGGACATTCCTGACATTCCCGAAGAAAGCCCGGCCTGGCTTGCAGTGAGCAGACTATTCATGTTGCCAGGTTGCATGGAAGCCATCCGGTTTTGGTCGGTTGACATCCCGAAGTAACCCTGCGGTGGGGTCTGCATCTGAGTAAACTGCAACTGTCGGCTCATATCTATCGGAGAACCGGAGGGACTATTCTGATAGGGGTTCTGCTGCTGAGGGAACTGCTGTCCCGGGTATGGCAGCTGGTTTTGCTGGAAGGGGTTCTGCTGCTGAGGGTACTGGGAGGGATACCCGTTCTGGTTTTGAGATGATGAATATGGCTGCGGATACGGCGATTGCAAGGGCTGCTGGCCGTAAGCATTTGGGGCCAGGCCACTGGGGAGGTGTTGCGTGAGGTAGCAATCAAAGTCACTCTCATGCATGGACCAGTAGTTTTCTTCCTGGGTTGGAACCGGTACTTGGCCACTCGGGGAACTGGTTGAAATTGCGCTGGGGCTTTGTGGCGGCTTTGTAGGTTGATTGCCAGAAGTCGTGGGCAAGGGTTGCTGCTGGCAGGGCAGATTGCGGGCCAGTTCATCGCGGGTGGGTTTTGCTCTGACGTAAGCGCGCTCTTCGATCTGCCGGGTCGCAATAATGCGAACGTTCTCGTCATCCCGAACTAAACGGTAGATGGTCTCGTCAGTAAGATCATCTGAATTCAGTACTCTTCCCTGCTCGAAGGCCTGTCGCACGAGCGCCTTTTTCACCTCGAGCATCAGCCCTGTTTCATCTTGCAGGATGGGAATGATCTTGTCCGCCGACAGGGAAACCACCTGCAGGGCTTCCTCTTCCGCGCGGGAGTTCTCCTGAGTAATCGCAGTGCTGTGGATGAACGGCGTGGGCTGCTGCCCCCAAAGAGCGAAGGGACATGACACAAGGACCAGCGTGGAAGCAAGTGCGAGCTGTAAGGCTCCAAGACAAATGCGCGATAAACGGTTCATAGAACCACCTCTACGGCGCAGAAAATCCGGCCGTGAATTCACCCAAAGATAGTCTGGAAGCAGCGGATATTCTAACGGAACAATTCTTACGAGCAGCTGCGTGATTACGCTGAGCGGCTCCGGTAGCAAGCGTCGCCAGTACCCATCCACAGCTCCGCCCTCTCACTTACAGGCGACATGTGAGCTAACCCGCTGCGAATCTAGTGTCTCTCAATTCTCGCCAACAAGAGCCTACACGAACGGCCCACTCAATTCTTAAACCACCGTTAACCTAAACACAGCTAAACCCCGGAAGTCGCGGCGAACCCATTATCTGCGCGAGTACTCCCTGAAAGGACTCTACTGATGAGGATGACACTCCTCATGTGGCCACTAACTCGTGTTTATTCCTCAAAACACCCAGAATGGCCTGCTCCGAGGATTCCATCGGTGCAGAGCGAATGTCCACGAACGCCCAGTAAAGAAGGCCGCTGTTCCGCTCAGCATTGAGAGCCAGGATCTTCAAGTGCGGGTATCGGCCCAGCAGAAAGCCGCTTAGACCCGGCCGCACTTCCGGCTCCTGCAAGGCCACAATCAACCAGTCGGGCCGTGTAAGCTCGACCAGTTCCGTGATTGCGGCTTCGTCTTCGGTCTCGCCGACAACCTCAATGTCTGGCTGGTCCTCGATCGTGGCCAAGACCAGATCTTTCATTAAGCGCGGCCGGTTTGCGACCAAAACTCTGATTCTCTGCATGGCCGATCTCCCGTGTCGTGCAGTATGTCCCGTTTGCGCATAAAAAGTAAGATTCAAATAAGTTCCCGAGAATCCGGGCCGCGAGTACCAGAAAGTTAGATTGAGAGTGCCCGCAATTCGGGCTGTACTTCGAGGATTCGGTACCCATAAAGTACCATCCGCCGACCCGGCAGAGGAATCGCCTACGCAACCACTTGGCGGATACGGCACATCTCCACTGCCGCGAGTCGGTCGTTGGCGCCAAGTTTGCGCAGCATGCGATGAATGTGGTTCTTCACAGTTTGCTCAGCGATGTTCAAGCGGGAAGCCACTTCTTTATTGGTGAGGCCGGTACTGATCATCTGCACCAATTGCTGTTCTCGACGCGTCAGACCGAGATCGTGCCGCATGACAAATGCGGCGGGTTGAGACGGCGTAGCTTGCTTCGAGAAACACTCGAACAATATCAGCGCAAGACTCGGCGGGCAGACAGCTTCATTATTCGCAACGCACCGGACCGCCGCCGCAACCTCTGCCGCAGAAGCGTCCTTCAGAACATAGCCCACTGCGCCGTCTCGCACCGCCTGAAGGAATGCCTCCTCGTCGGGGTCCATGCCAACCATTACAACCTTCAACCCCACGATGGCGGCCCTTACCTCGGAGACCAGTCGAAGTCGGGAGAGGGCCAATGCAGCAGAGTCAGACAACAGAACAGCGGCACTGGTGGCACTGATCTGCTCGACAACATTGGGCGAGAAAGCAGAGGCGCCAACCACGCGAATGTCGCTCTTCTTGTTCAAAATACGGCTGAGGGCCTCTCGCAAGAGACGGTTCTCGGCCAATATGAAAACCTGTATAGCTGCCGCCACGACTGACATAACAAACCTCCGCGCCTCGCGTGCACCCCTCACGCGATCTGTCCCGTATCTCAGATCTCGAAGTAGCTGGCTTTCGGAGAAGGATATCTCGTTTTCGCACAAAATGCGAGTGCCAAAGCGATTAGGTTTTCCTTAATCACCTGAGAATACATGGTTTGCTTCCTGTTCCGTACCGTGGCTGCCTCAATGCACGGTATTGACGACTCGATTCGCTTACCTCTCAACAAAAACGTCGGCTAGGCGTTCAGAAGTGAATGACGAGTCCTGTGGACAGCCGGAGATTATTGTGAGAAATAGCATAGGAACCGGCGTGCAGATCGTCCGCCTGCAGACGTAAACTCAGCAGGGGAATCAGATGATAGTCAAGCCCTGCGCCCAACGCTTGAGCAAACGACGTCGTAGAGGTGGATGCTCCAGAGCCGCTCGCGTTGACATTCAAATGGGTAGCTCCGAACAAGGCCTCAGCAAACGGCCTGATTTTCTTGACCGAAAAAGATCCACGCAGGCCAAATAAAAAGGCATAATCGCTTACATGATCACTGGTTGTAGCCACGCAGCCTCCCGGCGATCCCCCAACGGGAACAGGGCAGGCTCCGCTGAAAGGAGAGGTCGCCGAGCCGTAGTATCCGCTGAAATCAGCGACCACTCCGACAAACGGCAGGATCTTCCCCTCCACGGATCCGTTCCAGCCGTTCAGGTTGGTCCGGCTGCCGGAAGTTAGGTACACGCTGGTATAGGAGTATCCGAAAAACACATTTCCGTTGGTAGGAACCTGAGCCAAGCCGGCGCCTTCCAGCAGGAAGAGAGCGAATGCTACCGCAGCGATCTTATGCACAGGAACGATCCTTCCCGCAGGCCCCGGCCCTTCATTAGATCAGCCTAACTTTAGATGGGCCTTGAATACAAGAGGCATGCGGGAGTTACCCGTGAGCCAGACTCAGAAATTTTGCGTATCCACCCAGCTGAGAGCATTGACAGTCATTTGTGGTCACGGGCTGGATCCGCAATGGAAAGGCAACCTGGCCGTGCTTGGAGAAGCCGGGCTCGTAATACCCACTAAACCTAGTTATCAGACTGGACACATGTGGTTTCGGCAGTCCGATTCTCATAGAATGAGGCTGTTGCATTGCGCCGCATCGCCCGGGTGGCGAAACTGGCAGACGCACGGGACTTAAAATCCCGAGTTCCGAAAGGAACGTGACGGTTCGATTCCGTCCCCGGGCACCATCTATTGGCTTGAGCCTCGGAAGAGCTGTCAGGCACTGCGCGCTGTCATTTCGCCGTCGCATCTCCGACCACAAACATGTTGCCGTCGTTTAGGGTATATATCTTCCCGTCGTTGCCAATGGCGATGGGCGTGTAGGCTGCTCCCACGGCGTCCTGCAGGAACAGATTCCCCTTGAGGGTTCCGCCTTGATTGATCACATAAACGTTACCGTCTTCGCTGTCGGCGTAAACCGTTCCGTTCTTGTCAACCGCGGGCGCGTTCACGCACCACTCGTAATTGGTGGTGCTTTGGTATTGCCACTCGACGCCAAACCCCGCATTGAGTTGCGTGATGTAGTACGGTCCACCGGATCCGTAATGGTTGTCTTTGGTAATGACCGAATAGGTGCCGTCGTGCGAATAAACCGCAGGCGTGTCGTCCCAGCCAAAATCGTAAGAACCAAGGAACTTGCCGGAGGAGTTGAACTTGAGCAGGTAGCCGCGACCGGCGTCCGGTCCTACCACCCCGAAGATGACGTTGCCGTCTGGAGCCACGACTGGAGTCGCTGAAGCCTCATCAAGAATCTCTCCTGAAATACTGTGATCCACGAGGGTACGCATGGAGGTCTGCCATTTCGGCGTCAAGTCCGAATTCACCGCAATCAAGTAGGCCCAATTGGGAAAAAAGTGCGCCCGGCTGACGGTGTAGATAGTCGAGCCGTCGCCGGAAACTGCTGGAGCTACGTTGATTCCCGGCCGCTGTGCGCCGCAATGAAGATGGTCAATGCATCTGGGGGGCGGGTCCTTCACCAGAACCGAGTAGCTGACTGTGGAAACCGAGCCGCTCGCAGTCACCTTGACCAGAAATGCGCCGCGAATGTCAAAACTCCAGGGATTGGTGGGATTGAGTGTCAACTCGTTGTAATAAATGTTGCCGTTTTGGTCCACGGTCAGCGGCCCAGAGACATAACTGTTCGGATTGATCGTCGAGCCGTTCGGATTGTATTGCGCCACTTCTGCCCCGGTCGCTTCATCCACCTTGTAGATGGTCCCACCAAAACCCGGTACAAACAGATATCCGTTCCATAGCGCGGGATGAAAGACCGGTTCCCAACCGCCGAGTCCGTCCTGTTTCTGACCGCCTACATCAGTGTTGGGCTCCGGCTTCCAATCGCTCTGAAAATTCCACGTCTCCACCAGCGCGCCATTCTGCCAGACGTAGGCCTGTTCGTTCCAAATCTCATTGTTCCAGGCATCCGGACCGCAAGGGTAAGGCTTGCCAGAACCGGGCGGAACACAAGAAGTGTAGGTTCCGCTCTTGGATTCGATGAAAACGTGATTGCCATCCAGCAGCGGGACTTGGTAATGGGCGAGTAAATCTCCCGTGCTCTCCGCCTGTTCCTGAGCAACGAACGGATCCACAGTGAGGTTAGCAAGTTGCGAACTGGGGCTCTGGCCGACGGCACGAGTCGAACTCTCGTGTTGCGCGGTCCGACCCCACTGCGACCAGTCGGGGCTGCTGCCGGCATAAACATCGGCGGTATGGAGGGCGAGTCCGGCGACGAGCATCAAGCCGGCGACGAGGGTGAAAACCGCGATCTTTCTCATCATGATTCCTTCTTCCTTTTTTTGAAGAAGCTTCCCGTGGCGATGGGCCTATTTTCCGTGTGCGTTCCCCAAGACGAACATCTGGCCGTCGTTTTCTGTATAGATCTTGCCGTCGCGACCGATGGAGACCGGCGTGTAGGCCGCGCCGATGGATTCCTGCAGAAATACATTGCCTTTCAATGTTCCGCCCTGATTGATGGCATATAGATTTCCATCTTCGCTGTCGGCGTAAACGGTTCCGTTAGCATCAACCGCAGGAGCGTTCACACACCATTCAAGTCCGTGTGGGTGGTCTTGATCCGAGGTGGGATCCTTGAATGACCATTCGGGCACGAGGTTGGAGTCGAGCTGAGTCATGAAGAAAGGGCCCAGCGGACCGAGTTGGTTATTCTTGGTGATCACCGAGTAGGTACCGTCATGGGCGTAAACAGCCGGGGTATCGTCCCAGCCGAAATTATAGGCCGCCAGATATTGGCCAGCCGAGCTGAATTTCACCATGTAATAGTACGTGCCCGAACTTGACATGCCAAAAAGAACGCTTCCGTCGGGGAGAACCACCGGACTCGACGAGGCCTCATCCAGAATGAAGCCGGCAAGGCCCTTACTGACGAGATTCCTCAACGAAGTCTGCCAAGCCGGCGTCAAATCCGAATTCACGGCTATCACATAGGATAATTCGAAGCCCACGGGAAGATGCCCTCGGGTTGCGACATAAATCATCGAGCCGTCGGCTGAAACGGCCGGGGCAACATTGATGCCGGGTCTTTGCGACCCACAAGGGACGGCGCCGTCGAAGCATTTCGTGTTTGCCCCGGGCACAAGAACTTTATAGCTAGCTTTCTGAACCATGCCCTGCGGGGTAATCTTCACGAGCCAGGCATCGGGAATGTCAGCCGTCCAAGGCCTGGTACTGTCGAGAACGATCACGTTGTAATAAACGTTGCCGTTGGAGTCGATGGTCAGGGGGCTCGATACGTACGCATTGGGATTGCCGGAGGCGGGGTCGTAATGCGCAACAACCTTGCCGTCCGACTCGTTCAACTGGTAAATTGTCCCCGCCCACCCAGGAACGAATACATAACTGTTCCAGAGCGCGGCGTGAAACACCGGCTCCCAGCCAACTAAGCCGTAAGACTTAGGCAGGCCTCCAAAATTGCTGTTCGGCTCCGGCTTCCAATCGCTTTGAAAGTTCCACAGGTCGACCAGCGAACCGTTCTGCCAGGTGAAGGCTCGTTCGTTCCAGATCTCGTTGTTCCAGGCATTGGGTCCGCAAGGATAAGGTTGACCGGATCCCGCTGGGTTGCAGGAAACGTAGGTTCCCGTCTTGTACTCCAGAAAGATCTGATTGCCGTCAATTAAAGGAACCTGATAATGGGCCAGCAACACCCCGTGTTCTTCGGCTTGCTCCTGGCTTACGAAAGGATCATAGGTCAAACTGGCAAGCTGAACGCTTGGAGTTTGACCGACGGCCGAAGTCGAGCTGGTGTGCAGGGAGGTACCGCCCCATTGCGACCAGTCAGGAATGTCTGCCGCTCGAACCGGAGCTACGCTAAGGGCGCGCCACGCGACAATCATCATGCAGGCGCATAGGCTGAGGACAAGGATCTTGTGCTTGGTCATCTGGGTTCCCCGGATTTCACATTACTTCTCCGACTCGTTGGACGCGCCCCCGCAACAAAGGGATAGCGCCAGAACGCGCCTGGGCATTGGTTATGGTCAGGAGGGAGTGTCCTCCCGAGAGCGCCAGTATGTCAAGATGAACGATTTTGCGGCAGTGCAAAAATTTGCACACAGGCTGCCGTCTTGAGGCTGAGGCGACTAAACCGTAAGGCTGGCTTCCGCGGGCGCGGACGGAGCCCGGCGCTGCCGGCGCAGCTCGTTCAGGAAGCTTTGGGAGTTAAGTTGAGCCTTGCTGTGGAAAAGATCGAGCAGAGGATCTTCCGCCCGGCGCCAGTCCAGGTCCGGCAGATCAGGCTGCGCATCCATGCCCTGAGGTTCCACATAAAGCTTGGGGAGGGATCTGGAACTCATGAGTTGGTCGATAAGTTTCTTCGCCTGCTGGCTTTCTTGAGGGGTAGACCGGATAAATTCCACTCCCATACCGATTTCCGGGTGCATGACGCGAACCATGCCCTCGGCTTCAACTCCCGCTGGGCGCATCGAAAGAGTGACCCGGCTGCGCACCGGAAAAGGGGACGACATTTCCAGGTAGCACGCTCCCAGACTGAGGTCAGTGATGGTGGCGGGAACGGGCGGATCATCTTGCTCGATCACAGGAGAATGGCGCATCAGCCAGGCTCTTAGATCGTCCCGCAGGCCTGCCGCAAGGTCAATAAATCGGAGGCCGATTTGAGTGCCGATGCCTTCCCAAGCTACTTCGGCGGCGCATTCCACGACGGACTCGCTTCCCGGCAGAGTAAATTTAAGGCAAATAGACTCGGAACGCGGGGGACGGCGTGCGATCTGAATGGCCATACCCCCTTCACTGATGTCCGAGGTGACGGCGCGTGATTCTTTGGCCCCATTCTGCAGGACGAGAGTCACGGGGAATTCTACCGATACCCGCGTGTTTCTCCGGCGCTCACATTTCATCAGGGCCCGGGCGGCTCGGAAGCTGGCTTTAGCGCGCTCGGAGGAAATCGGCTTGTGGAGCGCGAAATGAGCCCCTAGGGTAAAAGCGCCAAGCACCGCCTTTTGGCTGTCAATGATGGCTATCGCAATGGCGTGTTTGTTGCATGGGGCTGAGCGGCTGCTCCTCAGCACTTCGACGGCGGCTTCGTCGGTGCAATCCACGACCACGGCTTCGAAGCGCTCGCGAGTCAGTTTGCGGATGGCGGTATCAGTATCAGTGCAGTGCTCAACTCCGATTTCCAGGTCGCTTAGGATGCGGCGCAGAACCCGCACGATTTTTTCATCCGAACATACAACCAGCGAACGCAGGCTCATTTTGAGTGGCTCATTCTGAATGGAACCCTGGAGAGCGGGATTCAGCCGTTCGTGGCTGCTTCCCTGTCCTCTGGCTCGTCGTGGAGCAGATGGGCGACGCCGCGGAGTTGCTCGGCGGCGCTCTGCAGAGCTTCAATCTGTTTGCCCAAGCGCGCCAACTCGGCTTGCTTCTTGTGCAGCACTTCCTGGATATCCTTCACGGCAAAGCCCTCCTGATGGCAATCTTGGGGGGTGACTTCCCGCGGGTCAATGAATCGCCATCTATGGACGTTACGGCAGTCACCGGTGAACTGGACCTTATTGTGAGTGGTTCGTCTATGGAAAGCCGCGATGATTCCCGTCTTGGAAACCCGACCGGCCTGCTGGATTTGAACCAAGGCCAGCATTTTCAACAACTTGCTTGGCACGGTAACCCCTGCTGCGAAATCTTGTTGACTTTCCGGCTAAATGCCCTCAGAATCAATGGCTTCCAGTCAGCTTGAGCGACCAGGGTAAAGGGCCGCCCCATTTGCGCCGAGTAGCAAGGTAAGCTGGAATCTCTTTGGGAGTGGGTTGAATCTAATACCTTACTCGCTTGAATTCATTTCAAGGGACGAGGCAATTTTCTTATGGCAAAACGACGCGGAAATCCTAACTGGGGCAAGCCCGAGCCAATCGGCCCCATTGTCCCTACTGTCACCGAGTTCGAGCAGGTCGTGAAGGAGTATAAACTCTCTCCCGACCAGTACTTGCGCTCGACCCGCTTGCGGGAGTGGGCGCGGCGAAACAAGAATTCCAAGTACATTCCGGAGCCGTTGCTGGAGGCTTGGGGTTTCGAGATCGAATCAACGCTCTAACATAGTGTCCGGCTATAAGAGGGTCGCCCGCGCGGCGACCCTTTGTTTTTGCCGCGGAGATTACTGGGCAGTGCAGCGCTTCCCAGTTTGCTACAATTTTCCTCAGACATTATGTCCCCAAACCAGCCATTTACCGACGTACCTACCGCGATTGAAGAGATTCGCAGCGGCCGCATGGTTGTGGTCGTTGACGACGAAGATCGCGAGAACGAAGGTGATCTGACCCTCGCCGCGGAAAAAGTCACGCCCGAAGCCATCAACTTTATGGCCAAGTACGGACGCGGGCTAGTTTGTCTGGCTTTGACCCCGGAGCGGCTCGACCATCTCCGCATTGCTCCAATGACAGTGGAGAATACTTCCAATTACGGTACGGCATTTTGCGAAGCGATTGACGCCCGCGACGGAGTGACCACTGGAATTTCCGCCTACGACCGTGCCCGTACTATTGCGATTGCTATTGACCCGGCCACCCGGCCCTCTGACCTGGCGCGGCCGGGACACGTGTTTCCACTTCGCGCTCGCAAGGGTGGCGTGCTGGTTCGGGCCGGACAAACCGAGGCGTCAGTTGATCTGGCCCGCATGGCTGGATTGGTTCCCGCGGGAGTGATCTGCGAAATCATGCGCGATGACGGAACCATGGCGCGCGTTCCCGACCTCATCCCGTTCTGTCAGACGCATGGCTTGAAGATGCTGACAGTGGCTGAACTTATCCGCTACCGCATGCAGCATGAACGCTATGTGCATCGCGTAGGCGAGGCGCTGATTGGCACCCGCTACGGAGAGTTTCGCCTGATCGCCTACGAAAGCGAGGTGGACGGCGGCGAATCCCACGTGGCGTTGGTGCGCGGAGACATAGAAAACAGCAGCGAACCAGTGCTGGTGCGCATGCACTCGCACTGCGTGATGGGCGATGTGTTCGGCTCCACCGCTTGCGACTGCCATGCGACGATCGAAGGGTCAATGCAGGTCATTGAGCGCGAAGGCCGCGGCGCACTAATCTATTTGCATCAGACTTCGAAAGGATTCTCCGTGGATCGCATCGGAGAACGCTCGATGCTCACCTTCCATCGCGATCGCAGTCTGCCGGCACTGCCGGAGAGCGAGCGCAAGACGCAACGCGAGATCGGCATTGGGGCGCAGATTCTTTCGGACTTGAACTTGCGCCACATTCGTTTGCTTACAAACCACCCCCGGAAAGTGCCGGCGCTCGATGGATTCAATATAGAGATTGTGGAGCAGGTGCCGGTGACGCTGGAGAAGGTGAAGACACGCTAGTAGCTCCGGCGGTGAACCTCTCAGAACGGCTTGCGCAGCACGACTTCGCTGTCGTGAATGAAGAATTGCGCAGAGCACTGGCCCGAGCCGCAGATCACCGGTAATAAGCCTGCCAACTGCTTGCGCGTGATCAGCCCCAAAGTGCCGCACTCGGGGCAGGAGAGAACTGCCCAGTAGGGATCATCTTTCTCGCCCACGCGGCCGGCGTTTTCCAGCACAAAAATGGTGCCGGGAACCATCTGTTCTGGGATCCATTCGCTCAGGACATCCAGTTCTGCAACCATTTCGCCTCCTCGTGGAGCCACGATTTCATGCCCATGTTGCCCTGACTATGAAGCTCTTCGTGTTTTCTGCAACGAGCGAGACATGCTGGGACTGCTATTTTTTTTTGCGCCGCGAATCACCGCCCGCACCTGCCGCACCGTGTCGCTGAGACAAATGGTCAGCATCGGCTGGCGGGCATTTTTCAAAATGTCCACAATCTGGCGCGGCGAGGTTTCGAGATAAAGTGTCTGGCCATCCGTGAGAAGGTGGTATTCGGAATTGCCGCTGACCGTCGTCGCCAGCCGTTTGCCAAACTCGCGCTGCAAAAAGCGCACCACCTTGCGCACCCGCTGCAAGGAGAATCCCCGGCCACGCAGCTCGCAGATGACGGCTACTTCCGCCAGGTCTTCCATGGAATACAGCCGCCGATGCCCTTCCCGCGCGGGAACGACAATCCCGCGCTCATCCCACCATTGCAACTGGCGCGCCGTAATGCCGGTCAGGGCGATGACGTCGCGGGATGTGAATCGATCCTGCATTTCATTACCAAAATGTTTCAAACAATTCCTACACGGAATGTTTCGACTATTCTAGGGGCGAAAGGGAGTAAATCAACAAAGATTCTGCAGGGAGTAGTTGACTAGAGAAGTTCCGGCATGGAAATGCCGGAATGTCACTTGTGTCGTTCAAGGAATGCGGTTTAGGCGGGATTCGCACCCCCCCCCACGAACTGTACGATCTCTAAGCGATCACCCTCCGCCAAGCTGGTTTCAGGCCATTCCCCCCGGGGGACGATGTTCCGGTTAAGTTCGACGGCGACGCGATCGGGCTTCATGCCCAGTTTGCCGACCAGGGCGGACAGCGAAAGTGGGGCGTCGAATTCGCGATCTTCCCCGTTAATCTGAAGTTTCATGGCAGGGTGATTTTCGCAGATCTTAGGCTTCCACTTTGCGCAATTGAAATTTTCGCGTGGCGGTGCGGCCGGAGTAGCTGGCCTGCACCAATACAGAGGAATCGGGCAGCGACGATTCCGCCATGTCAACTCTCATTTCGGCGTCACCATTGGAGCCGGTAATCACCTGGTTATAGATGGGCGCGTATTCGGGGCGGGCAAAACGAACCGTAAGCCGCGCGCCCTCGACTGCGAAGCCGCCGTCGGTGACCCGCAGTCTCAAAGTGGCGCTGTGATCGGAATGGACGGAGTTGGAGTTGAGCCAATGCACGTCAAGCTCTTTGATCTCGGCCAAGGCTTCGGCGGTGTCGCGCTTGTCAAGCATCGAATCCAGGCGCCCGTCGCGGATGGAGTCGAGCACCAAACGGTGCTGATCGCGCAGAATCTGCTCTTTTTGCTGGTCGGTAAATCCGCCCTCGGCTACCTTATCCCCGTAAGGCGTGGCCCGCTTGCCGATGCAACGGCCGCGCACGAAGACTTGGGTCTGGAGCAGCAATTCCGCTTCACGCGCCTCGCTTTGCACGTGATAGACAGTGTCGTCGTGCTTGACGTCGGTATTGAAACCAAAAATCATTTGGCGTCTTCTTCGCAAGTCATCCCGGTTCTTGCCCGATTGGCCGCGCCTTCACATTAAAAATCTATGAACAGACTGCCGCGTCGCTTGACACTCCCGATAGCGAAAACTAATCTAGAATGTTTACGCAACTGCTGGCGCGGATTATATATAGCCCTTCCTATGCCGGACAATTACTTCGCCCGTTACCTGCCTTTATTGATTCACTTTGTGGTCGTTGGCGTTGTTGCCAGCATACTTGTGCTGCTCTCCCGCCTGCTAGGTTACCGACGGCCCACCCTTGCCAAGCTTTCGCCCTATGAGTGCGGCATGACCCCGGTGGGCGACGCCCGCCAACGCTTCTCGGTGAAGTTCTACCTGGTCGCCATGCTCTTTATTATTTTCGATGTCGAGGCGGTATTTCTGTACCCCTGGGCTGTGATCCTCCGCGAGCTTAAGATGTTTGGTTTCTGGGAGATGCTGGTGTACATCGGCATCGTCCTGGTGGGGTTTTTCTATATCTGGAAAAAGGGAGCGCTGGATTGGGGCGGTCCCTCGGCCAGAAGAGGTGAGGTCTAGTGCCGCTGGCCCCCGCCATCACCGACCTTGAGCTGCTCAAGGACCATCCCTCGCTCGCCCGATTGCTTGCCTGGAACCGGAACGCGGTACAGGGAGCAAAATTCGACCGCGAGGAGATCTCCATTTACATTGAGCGGTCTTCGATAGTTGCGGCTTGCGCGCTGCTGCGCGAGGACCCAAACTGCCCCTTTAATTTTCTTTCTGATGTCACCTGCGTGGACTGGTATCCATCGGAGCCACGATTCGAGGTGGTGTATCACCTCCTGTCCATTTCAAATAAAGAGCGGGTTCGTTTGAAGATACGGCTGAGCGGCGATAGCCCCGCGCTCGAATCGTTGACCCCGATCTGGCCAGCCGCCAATTATTTCGAGCGCGAAGTTTTTGACCTTTTCGGCATCCGTTTCCCCGGGCATCCGTACCTGCGGCGGCTTCTGATGCCGGAGGACTGGGAAGGCCATCCTCTGCGCAAAGATTATCCGGTGGAGGGCTACCGCTAGCCGTCGTTATGGCCCATCTTAATCCCACGCCCGTGGTGGATCGCGAGCAGGATCGCACCATGATCCTGAACATGGGGCCGCAGCACCCGTCCACCCACGGCGTGTTGCGGGTGATCCTCGAGATTGACGGCGAGAATGTCGTCCGCATTATGCCCGATATCGGGTTTCTGCACACCGGCATCGAGAAGACTTGCGAGGCCAAGTTTTATCAGCAGGTGGTGCCGCTCACCGACCGTATCGATTATCTTTGCCCCCTGACCAACAATCTTTGCTATGTGCTGGCAGTTGAAAAACTGCTGGGCCTGGAAATTCCCCCCAAGGCGCAATGGATGCGAGTTTTGTTGAATGAATTGACCCGCATCAACTCGCACCTGGTCTGGCTGGGAACCCATGCCATGGACATCGGCGCCATGACGGTTTTTCTCTACTGCTTCCGCGAGCGCGAAGACATTCAGCGCCTGTTCGAAGCGGTCAGTGGGCAGAGGATGATGACTTCGTATTTTCGTGTGGGAGGCCTGGCGCTGCCTCCGCCGCTGGATTTTTTTGACCGGGTGCAAGGATTTGCCAAAACCTTCCCCTCGAAGGTGGACGAGTACGAGAACCTGCTGACCAACAATCCCATCTGGACCATGCGCACCAAAGGCGTGGCCACGATCAGCGCGGAAGACGCCATTGCTTTGGGCGCGAGCGGGCCAACCCTGCGCGGCAGCGGAGTGGATTTCGATTTGCGCCGCGATATGCCTTACTCGGGATACGAGAACTTCAAGTTCAGAGTGCCTACCGCTACAGAGGGCGACGTTTTCGCCCGGTATGCGTGCCGGGTGCAGGAGCTGCGCGAGTCCATCGGGATTGTTCAGCAAGCGCTGGATGGGATGCCGGAAGGCCCGATTAAGGCCGATGCTCCGAAGGTTGTGCTACCCGACCGGGAAAAGATGAAGACGCAGATGGAAGCGCTCATTTATCACTTTAAGATCATCACGGAGGGCTTCGCGGTGCCGGAAGGCGAAGTCTATCAGGCGGTGGAATCACCCCGCGGTGAAATGGGCTATTACATCGTGAGCGACGGGACAGCGAAGCCGTATCGAGTGCACATGCGCTCGGCATGCCTGGCGAACATGCAAACTCTGCCGCTGATGTGTGAAGGCCGCTTGCTCGCTGACGTGGTCGCCGCGATCGGAAGCATAGACATCGTGCTGGGAGAAATAGACAGGTAGTACTTGTTGACCCGGGGTCTTTTTGAGTAGAAGAAAATCTTGCACCACAGAGACACAGAGTCACAGAGGAAAAAAGTAGAGACGTGAGATTTTCTGACCAATTCGAAACTCGCTTCGCCGAGATGCTGACCCATTATCCGACGAAGCGGTCGGCGCTGGTTCCGACGCTGCTCTATGCACAGGATGAAATCGGTTATCTCGGCGAAAACGTAATTCACGAGATTGCCGAGCGTCTGGGTCTGACTGATCTCGAAGTGCGCAATGTCATCAGTTACTACTCCATGCTGACCACCGCGCCTCGTGGGAAATACAACGTGCAGGTCTGCACCAACATCGCTTGCATGCTGTGCGGCGGTGAGGAACTGCTTGATCATTGCAAGCAGAAGCTCGGCGTCGGGCACAAAGGAACCACCCCCGATGGCTTGTTCTCGCTCGAAGAAGTGGAGTGCATCGGGGCGTGCAGTTGGGCTCCGGCGGCGCAGGTGAATTACGACTTCCATGAGAACCTGACGACGGAGAAGATGGACAGGGTTCTGGACGATTACAGGAATAAGGCAACGCAGTAGAAAAAAAGTCAGAAGGCAGAAATGAGAATGCAGAAGTTGGGCTGAATGGCTGTTACATTCTGCATTCTGACTTCTCACTTCTGCATTTATATGGCTTCTCTCGTTTCCCATCCCGACGAAGTAAAGGTCGTGTCAAGGCGCTTCGGCTTGAGTGCGGCCAAGATCGACCGCTACCTTGAGCTTGACGGCTATAAAGCCGTTCAGAAAGCGCTCGGCATGCAGCCAGATGAGATCGTGAATTTGGTGAAAAACTCCGGGCTGCGGGGGCGTGGTGGCGCTGGATTCAGCACCGGATTGAAATGGTCATTCGTTCCTAAGCAGTCAGCCAAGCCCAAGTATATTTTGTGCAACGGCGACGAGAGCGAGCCCGGTACCTGTAAAGATCGTCTGATTTTTGAGCACGATCCGCATGCCGTAATCGAAGGAGTCATGATCGCGGGCATGGCGGTGGGTTCGCACACCGGGTACATCTACATCCGGGGCGAGTACCGTTATCTGCTCGAGATCATGCAGAAGGCGATTGCCGATGCCTATGCTCGCGGATTCCTGGGCAAGAACATCTTCGGCAGCGGCTACGATTTCGACATTTACTGGCACGGCGGCGCTGGCGCTTATGAAGTGGGAGAGGAGTCGGCGCTGATGGAGTCGCTGGAAGGCAAGCGTGGTATTCCTCGGATCCGCCCCCCGTTCCCGGCGGTGGTTGGGCTCTGGGGCGGGCCGACGGTCATCAACAATGCCGAAACCCTGGCCAGCGTGCCTCACGTTATTCTGGGCGGAGCGGAATGGTATTCAGGTCTTGGCACTCCCAAGAATGGTGGCACGCGCTTGTTCTGTCTCAGCGGACACCTCAATCGTCCGGGAGTTTACGAGTTGCCGATGGGTTACAACCTCAAGAAGATGATTTATGAGGTCGGTGGCGGCATGCCGAGTGGCCGGAAGCTGAAAGCTGTGGTTCCGGGCGGGTCTTCGACTCCGGTTCTGCTGCCCGGCGAAATTGATCTTGCCATGGATTTTGATTCTGTAGGCAAGGCAGGTTCGATGCTCGGCTCAGGCGGCGTGGTGGTGCTCGATGACAGCACCTGCATCGTGAAATTTGCTCTGCGCACCATGAAGTTCTATCAGCATGAGAGCTGCGGCTGGTGCATTCCGTGCCGCGAGGGAACCGACTGGCTGGAAAAAACTCTCACTCGCTTCCATGCGGGCGGGGGCCTGAAGAAAGACATAGATAACATGTACTACCTTTCGGAGAACATGCTGGGGCGGACATTCTGTCCGCTGGGCGATGCGGCAGCAATGCCGACCATGGCCTTCATCAAGAAGTTCCGCAAGGAATTCGAGGATCACTTGGAGGGCCGCCCGTGTCCGTTTGAGAAGCAGGGAGTGATCGAGCAGATGCCAGTTCTGGCCTGAACACTAGGTATTTGCGAACGACGAACGACCAAAGACGAACGGCGCTTTTATGCCAGATGTAAACATCACGGTCGATGGCAAGAAGGTCACGGCTCCCTCTGGAACGCTGCTGATCGAAGCCTGCAAGCGTGTGGGCATCGAAGTCCCTTCGTTTTGCTACTATCCCAACCTTTCACTTCAGGGCGCGTGCCGCATGTGCCTCGTAAAGGTTGAGAAAATGCCCAAGCTGCAGACCGCCTGCACCACGGTGATCAGCGAAGGCATGATAGTCGTTACGGAAAGCGACGAAATTCGGCAGGCGCGCAAAGGCATGGTGGAACTGTTGCTGGGGAATCATCCGCTGGACTGCCCGGTGTGCGACGCCGGAGGCGAATGCGAGTTGCAGGATATGACTTTTTCCTACGGGGCTGCCGAATCGAAGTACATGGAAGCGAAGCAGCATCGCGAGGAGCAGCAGTGGTCGCCGGTGGTGTATTTTGACCGTCCGCGCTGCATTCTTTGTTATCGCTGTGTGCGGGTGTGCGGCGAGGCGATGGACGTTTGGGCGCTGGGCGTGCAGAATCGCGGCGTTAGCTCCATCATTGCGCCCAACAAAGAAGATCACCTGGAATGCGAAGAGTGCGGGATGTGCATTGATATTTGCCCAGTGGGCGCACTGACCTCAGGAGCTTACCGTTACAAGACTCGGCCCTGGGAGATGACGCATGTCGGCACAACCTGCACTCACTGCGCCGACGGTTGCAAGACAACCCTCGGGGTTCGCCGTTCCGATACCGGCATGGAGATCGTCCGTGGCGACAACCGCGACAAGAGCGGGATCAATGGTGATTTCCTCTGTATCAAGGGACGCTATGCCTTTGATTTTGCCAATCACGAAACTCGCCTCACGCAGCCGCTGATTCGGCAGGCGAACGGCCAACTCGCTCCTGCAAGCTGGGAAGAAGCCTTTGAGCTGATCGGGAAACGCTTCAAGGAAATTCGGGACAAGGATGGCGGGCAGGCGATTGGCGTGATCGGTTCAACCCGCACCACCAACGAAGAAAACTATCTGCTGCAGAAGTTCGCTCGGGTGGTGCTTGGGACCAACAACATTGACCATCACCGTACGGCGGACTTCCCTGCTTTTGCCGCCGCGCTGTCGGGGAAAGCCGCAACCACCGCCAGCATGCGTGACGTGTTCAACGCTCCGGCAGTTCTGCTGATCGGCAACGACCCGACAAATCAGCATCCATTGATCGCCTGGCAGGTTCGCAACAATGTCCGGCTGCATCGGGCGCGGCTGTACGTGATCAATTCGCAACCGATCAAGCTGCGCCGGCAAGCTGCGAGCTTCGCGCAGATTCCCGCCGGCAATGAGGGGAGACTGGCGGCATTCCTGGCAGGCGACGACCCTTCTCTTGAATCCCTGATCAGTCCAGCCATGTCACGCGAAGCATTGACGGCTCTGCGAGACAAGCTTCGGAGCGAGCAGAATTTGGTCATCATTTTCGGAGCAGAACTCCGGGGACGCGATATCGCATCTTTGGTGAAATTTGGGGCGGCGGTTCCGGGAGCGAAGTTTGTCTGTCTCGGTGATTACTCGAACTCGCGCGGGGCGGCTGACATGGGGCTGTATCCGGATCTCTTGCCCGGCTATCACCCTGTCGCCGATGCCGGGCCGTTCCGCCAAGAGTGGAAAACGGGTCCGCAAGGTCCCGGGCTTACGCTCCTGGAAATGGTCGAAAGCGCCAAAGCGGGCAAGCTGAAAGCTTTTTACGTGATGGGATCCAATCCGGTGGCGCGCTTCGGGATTGATCCGTTCGTACTTTCCCAAAGCTTCGTTGTAGTGCAGGACATGTTCCTGACCGAGACCGCAGTCATTGCCGATGTGGTTCTGCCGGCGGCCAACGCGTACGAAAAATCTGGCACGGTCACCAACACCTGTGGCGACCTGCAACTGCTGAAAAAAGCCGGCGAAGTCAGCGGAACCAAATCCGATTTTGAAATGATCGTCCGCATCGCGGATGCCATGGGATTCGATGTGGCTCGACTGGTGCCTTTCGGCCGTGGCGCGCAGGCGGATATGGGGCAGTCTCGCGGGGCGCAATCCGGGGAGGCCGACCGTCACGGGGTGTGGCTGGAAGCAAATGGACTCGAACCCAGGATGAGCCCGTTCGATCCCATGGCGATTCTGGATGAGATCCAGCGGCTGGTGCCGGGATACGATGTCTCGCGGATGAATTTGTTGGCAGGAAACGATCAGCACACGGCGCTGTCAGCCAGCGGCCCGGGGGCAGTTCAAAGTCCAGACCTCATCCTGCCGGCGAACGACGATCTTTTCAGTTCCGGCACGCTGGGCCGTTATTCCCGCGCGCTGAATGCGGTAATGGAGAACCACCATAAACAGCCGGAAGAGGCCGAGGTCGCCGCTGACTGATTCTTGTGGCCTCTATTTGAGGCGTTCACGCTCCTGGCGCAGCAGAAACCGCAGCATTGAGTAAGACTGGGGTTCGCAAGTTGAATCTTGAGACTTTTATCATCGTTTCAGTCATAAAGATCGTGATTGCCGTGGTCGTCCTGCTGACCGCGGTGGCGTACACGGTGTGGCTGGAACGGAAGGTTGTGGGCCGCATACAGAACCGTTGGGGACCCACGCGCGTGGGTCCGTTTGGCCTACTGCAACCCCTGGCCGACGGCGTCAAGTTTTTGTTCAAAGAGGACCTGACCCCGCCGCACGTAAACAGGCTGCTGTATGTTGCAGCGCCCATGATCGCGGTGATTTTCGCGCTGACATCCATCTCTGTGATCCCGATCGGAGACTGGATCACCATCGGCTCGATTCATACACCCTTGCAGATCACGGACGTGAACGTTGGTCTGCTGATTGTCCTGGGGATCACGTCGTTGGGCGTCTATGGCGTGGCGTTGGCAGGATGGTCGTCCAATAGCAAATATTCCCTGCTCGGCGGGTTGCGGGCCAGCGCGCAAATGGTCAGCTATGAAGTCTCACTCGGGCTCTCGCTCATCGGCGTATTGATCATGGCGGGAAGTTTTGATCTGCGCGAGATCGTGAATGCGCAGAGCGGAACCTTTTGGGGCTTCATTCCCCGCTGGAACATCTTCCAGGGCCAGTTCGTCGCCTTCTTCATTTATCTGATGGCGGCTTATGCGGAGACCAACCGCATACCCTTCGATTTGCCTGAGGCGGAAACCGAACTGGTCGCCGGCTACCACACCGAGTACAGCGCCATGAAGTTCGCCATGTTCTTCATGGCGGAGTACGCCAACATGATCACAGTCGCTTGCCTGGCGTCGTTGCTCTTCCTTGGAGGCTGGCATGGCTGGCTAGTGGGCCCGGTTTGGCTAAGGGAAATTCTTCCGGTGTTCTGGTTTTTGCTGAGAGTATTTGCGTTTCTGTTCCTCTACATCTGGGTCCGGGGCACCTTGCCGCGCTTCCGGTATGACCAACTGATGGCCTTTGGCTGGAAATTTCTGCTTCCCTTGGCGATCGCCAATCTGGTGATTACGGCGTTGATTGTGGCACTGAAGGCATAACTGGGGATTGAGCACGTCTGTCTGAGAACGGTCTAACTGAACCAATGCTTCATCTGATCGTATTTCTGGTCTTCGGCGCAATCTGCGTGGCAGGGGCAGTCAACCTGCTGGTGCAGAGTCATCCCATTAACAGCGCATTGTCGCTGATCGCGGTCATGGGGTCGCTGGCGGTCGAATACCTGCTGCTGGGCGCGGAGTTCGTCGCCGTAGTGCAGGTCATTATTTATGCCGGCGCCATCATGGTGTTGTTTGTCTTTGTCATCATGCTGCTGAACGCCGGGGCGGAAGAAAGAACCAAGGGGAGTCAGGTGGCGCTGATCCTCGGGGTTCCGGGCACGATGTTGGGCAGCTTGCTGAGTGCGTGGGTGCTGCTGCGACACTCAGGCACGCGTTCGGTGCATGTGGGAGCCATGCCGGGGCCACCCAAAGAGATTGCTCAACTGCTGTTTCATGACTTCCTGCTGCCCTTTGAAGTGACGTCGATTCTGGTGCTTATTGCGATTATGGGCGCCGTCGTATTGGCTGCGCATTCAGATTCCGCACCGCAGCCCAGGAAGGAGGGTTGATGGTTCCACTTTCATATTACCTGGTGCTGAGCGGCATTTTGTTCACCTGCGGCGTCACCGGATTTCTCATCAAGCGCAACATCATTACCATTTTTATGTCCATCGAGTTAATGCTCAACGGAGTGAATTTGTCATTCGTGGCTTTCGCAGCACAATGGCATACGCTCAGCGGACAGGTATTCGTCTTCTTCGTGATGGTTGTGGCCGCGGCGGAAGCGGCGGTTGGACTCGCCATCATCATCGCTGTGTACCGCACCTGTGACACTTTGAACGTGGATCAGATCAACCTGCTCAAACTATGACGCCCAACCTGCATCTCTGGCTAATTCCGCTGCTGCCGCTTATTGGGGCTGCGATTAACGGCCTGCTGGGCCGTCGTTTGTCGCGGCAGGCAGTGACCGGCATTGCGCTTGCGTTCTGTGGAGCGGCATTTGCCATGGCTCTCGGGGTGGCGATCCAGTTCTCTGCCCTGCCGCTTCCCTACACCGAAGCGCTCGCGCATTGGATCCGGGCGGGGACTTTTCAGGCTGACTTTGCTTTTTACCTCGATCAACTTTCGCTGGTGATGCTGCTGGTGGTGACTGGCGTAGGTTTCCTTATTCACATTTATGCGGTCGGCTACATGTGGGAAGAGGGCGGTTTCTATCGCTTTTTCAGCTATCTGAATCTGTTCATGTTCTTCATGCTGACACTGATCCTGGCCAGCAACTACTTGCTGATGTTCATCGGCTGGGAAGGCGTGGGCCTGGCATCTTATCTTCTGATTGGTTTCTGGTTTACCAAAGATTCCGCCGCTTCGGCGGGAAAGAAAGCCTTCGTCGTAAACCGCATCGGCGATTTTGGCTTTCTGATTGCGCTGTTCCTTTTGATCAAACATTTTGGCTCACTGGATTTTGACCAGGTGTTTCGGTTGGTGCAGCCCTTGAGTCCTGAGATTGCGAGCGCCGGATTGCTGACGACCGTGGGTCTGTTGCTGCTGGTTGGGGCCTGCGGCAAGTCGGCCCAGATTCCACTTTACGTCTGGCTGCCCGATGCGATGGAGGGCCCCACTCCTGTTTCGGCCCTAATTCATGCGGCCACGATGGTCACCGCAGGCGTGTACATGGTTGCACGGTCACACGTGATCTTTGAGCGCGCGCCGATAGCGTTGACCGCGGTGGCGATTATCGGAACGCTCACTGCCCTTTTCGCGGCGACCATCGGCGTTTGCCAGACGGACATCAAGAAAGTTCTCGCCTACTCCACTATTTCGCAGTTGGGTTACATGTTCATGGCTTGCGGGGTGGCAGCGTTCTCGGCTGCGATTTTTCACTTGATGACGCATGCTTTTTTCAAAGGGCTGCTGTTCCTCGCCGCCGGTTCGGTGATCCATGCGGTGGGCGGCGAGCAGGACATGCGCCGCATGGGAGGGTTGCGCCACCGCATTCCCTGGACCTTCTGGACCATGACGGCGGCCACATTCGCCATCGCCGGATTCCCGCCATTTGCCGGATTCTTCAGCAAGGATGCGATTTTGTTTAAAGCCTTCACCAGTCCGCACGGGAGCTGGGTGTACTGGGCCATCGGCGTGTTCACGGCGTTTCTTACTTCCTTCTATATGTTCCGCCTGTGGTTCCTGACCTTCTTCGGTGAGTATCGAGGAGCAGAGTCCGCCGGTCACGACGGACATTTGTTGTCAGGAGCGCCTGTGTCACACGGTCACGGCGCGATTCATGAGAGTCCGAAAGTCATGCTCGTACCCTTGGTCATTCTGGCCGTGCTGTCGGTGTGCGGCGGGTGGGTGGGGAGCGAACGTTTCGACAGGTTTCTTGCGCCGGTGTTTCATCGCCTCGAGTTCAAGCTGGTGGCTGCCCCGGCATTTCTCGACGGGCCTCACGCGGTGATGCCTCCAACGCCTGAGCCCAATACTGAGGGCCCATCAGAAACTGCGTTTACGCTGATCTCGGTCAGCGCGGCGGCTCTCGGCTTGCTGCTGGCATGGCTGCTTTATCTGCGCCGTCCCCAGTTGCCGCAGGAGATTGCTCACGCGCTTGGTGGTTTCTATCAAGCCGTGCTCAACAAGTATTACATTGACGAACTCTACGCCGTCTTGTTCGTTAGGCCCCTGGTGGATGGCTCGACAAAGATTTTGTGGCACGGCATTGATCAGGGAGTGATTGATGCGACGGTGGACCACGGCGCAGATGCAGCACGCAAGGTTTCTGACTCGGTGCGCCATATGCAGTCGGGCAACCTTCGTTCTTATGCCGGCTGGGTGGCGCTGGGAGCGGGAGCGGTCATCGGTTACATGATCTGGATAGGGGCACGATGAGCACGCTGGAAAGCGCAATCCTCACCCTGGTGACGTTCATCCCGCTCGCCGGCGCATTATTGCTGCTGGCGGCTCCGCGGCGGGACCGCGACATTCGCGTGTTTGCCTTGGTCGTCACTTTGCTGGATTTCGTTCTTTCGTTGCACCTGCCGGCACACTTTCATCGGGCGCAGACGGGATTCCAGTACGAACTCGACCATCTCTGGATTGCGAATCCCAATATTCATTACCACATGGGCGTGGACGGGATTTCCATGTGGCTGGTGGTGCTCACCACCTTCCTGACGCCGCTGTGCGTGCTGATTTCATGGAACTCGATTCACGAGCGGGTCAAGGAATTCTTTATTATTCTGCTGATCCTGGAGACCGCCCTGATCGGCGTCTTCGTTTCGCTCGATTTGTTCCTCTTCTATTTCTTTTGGGAAGCCACTCTTATTCCGATGGCTTTGCTGATTGGCATGTACGGCCACGGGCGCCGCGTGTATGCCGCCATCAAGTTCTTTCTCTATACCATGATCGCCTCGGTTTTCATGCTGGCCGCGATTCTTTGGCTCTATGCCAAGGTCGGTTCGTTTGATTTCGTGACCATACAGAATGCCGTTCGCAACGGCCAGATAGAAAACTTTCCCAGCGCCGCGCTCTGGCTTTTCCTGGGATTTTTTATCGCCTTCGCGGTAAAGGTTCCGCTGTTTCCGTTTCACACTTGGCTTCCGGACGCGCACGTGGAAGCGCCGACTGCGGGATCGGTCCTGCTCGCTGGGGTTCTGCTGAAAATGGGGACGTATGGCATGTTGCGGTTCAATCTCGGACTTTTTCCCGAGCAGTCGCGGGCGAACGCTTGGTGGATCGCGATCCTCGCGCTGATCGGAATCATCTATGGCGCCCTGGTCGCCATGGTGCAACCCAACATGAAGAAGTTGATCGCCTACTCCTCGATCAGCCACCTCGGCTTCGTGGTGCTGGGAATTTTCAGTTTTACCCAGGCAGGCCTCGACGGGGCTACGTTTGTGATGCTGGCGCACGGCATTTCCACCGGCGCTTTATTCATGCTGGCCGGCATCCTCTACGAACGGCGGCATACGTACGAGATGTCAGAATTCGGCGGGCTTGCCAGCTCTATGCCGATGTACGCGGCGTTCTTCCTGTTCATAACCCTGGCCTCAGCCGGATTGCCGTTGCTCAACGGCTTTGTCGGAGAATTTCTGGTCCTGAGCGGCGCATTCCGTGCCCAGCCCTGGTGGGGCGTCTTGGGCGCGACGGGAGTGATCTGGAGCGCGTGTTATCTGCTCTGGATGTACCAGCGGGTCTTCTTTGGCAAGATCTCGCACGACATCAACAACAGCTTGCCCGACCTGTCAGGCCGCGAACGTGCAGCCCTTTGGCCAACGGCAGTGATGGCTCTGCTGATGGGCGTAGCTCCTTTACTCTGGCTGAATGCGATAGATCCTTCCGTGCAGGCCGTGCTGGCTCCGTACACGCTGATGGTGAGCAAGGCGGTGGGCCGGTGAACCACGCCATCCCCCAGGCAGTGGACTATATCCGGATCCTGCCCGAGCTTGTGCTCTCGATCTTCGGCATCATCGTGATGCTGCTGGATCCCCTAATCGACGAGATTCGAGGCCAGAAGACTCTGGCGACAATCGCGCTGATCGGTTCGCTCGCGGCCATTCTCGCGACACTCTTCCAGGCGCAGTTTCCCGGCTTGGCCTTCTACGCCATGGTGCAGGTGGATAGTTTTAGCGTATTTTTCCACCTCCTCGTGGCCGCTGTAACTACGGTCGTCATTCTGACTTCTTACGAATATCTGGCAGTCCAGGAGATTCGTGCCGGCGAATACTACGGGCTGATTCTTTTCGGCGCCGTGGGGATGAGCCTGATGTCATCGGCGGTGGAATTGGTGCTCATCTTTATCGCGCTGGAGATTTCCTCAATCTCTACTTACATTCTTGCCGGATTCCGCCGCCGCGCCGCCATTAGCAGCGAAGCGTCGGTCAAGTATTTTTTGCTGGGATCGTTCGCCACGGCGTTCTTTCTTTACGGCGTAGCCCTGATGTACGGCGCCAGCGGTTCCACCAGCATCCTTGCAATCGGTGGTTTTCTCCGCTCGGGGCCGATTCCGCTGCTTGCCTATGTGGGTGTAGCCCTTATGTTCGTAGGCCTGGGCTTTAAAGTGGCCGCGGCGCCCTTTCACATCTGGACCCCTGACGTGTACGAAGGCGCTCCGTCGCCGGTGGTTGGTTTCATGTCCACTGCGCCGAAGGCGGCAGTCTTCGCGGTGCTGCTGCGAATCATGTTTGAGGCTAATGCTCCCGGACGCATCTGGCTCATCTGGGTGGTAGCGGCGTTGTCCATGACGTTGGGCAACATCGGAGCGCTGGTGCAGGATAACGTGAAACGCCTGCTGGCGTATTCGTCGATTGCGCATGCCGGATATCTACTCATGGCATTCGCCGCGTTGCCCAGCAATGGCATTCCCGCGGCCATGTTCTACACCGCGTCTTATGCTGCGATGAACGTCGGCGCGTTCGCCGTCGTCAGCCATTTCGGCGGCCCGGGAGAACGTTATGTCACGCTCGAAGACTACGCGGGTCTCGGGCGCCGTTCGCCGATTCTAGCTGCGACGCTGACTATTTTTCTCTTGTCGCTGATCGGCATCCCGATCACGGGGGGGTTTTTTGCCAAGTTTTACGTCTTCAGCGCTGCGCTGCAAGCCAACCTCGTGGGACTGGTAATCATTGGCGTCCTCAATAGCGCCGTGGGAGCTTATTATTACCTCCGGATCATAGTAGCGATGTATATGCGGGAAGGCCGGGAAGAAGCTCCGATGACGCCAATCCCATTCGGACTGGGTGCGGCCTTGGCCATCAGCGTAATCGCAACCATTTACCTGGGCGTGCTTCCCGGACGGGTTCTCGATTACGCTGCCCGGACGGCAACCGACTGGGGGCGCTGATGGCACATTTTAGGCACTCCCGTGTCCCTTTTGGTTACAGCAGTGATCTTACTAAGGGTTGTTTTTGACCACCTTTCCACAATATACGATTTGACAACCGGCCTTCGGAACGGCATCATGGGTACCACGCCACGAAATCAGGCTCCCTGGAGGATGGCATGAGTAAGTTGATTCGGACGTTGTGGACCGACGAGCAGGGTCAGGATATCGCGGAATATGCCGTGATGCTGGCCGTGATTCTGGTTCTGGTGGTGGGAACGATCCGGCTGATTGGCAGCAGCGCCAACAACGCCTTTTCAGCGGTCGCCAGTTCGATTTCGCAGTAATCCATCTAAGGCGGTTACCGATCTCGTTGCTTGCGCAATCGAGGTCACCCAGCCATAACCGCGGTGTTTCAGTGCTTACTTGAAGAGTTTGCTGCGATGCGGCTCTAGGCTTGCAGCCGGAGCAGCAAGGCTCTGGCCCGTCTAAACCACGGGCGTTCGCGACGGCGCTGGTATCCCGGCATGGTGGCTCTCTTGGCGAGGATGCGTTGCGCCCACTCCCGGGCTTCAGCGGGTCGCTGCTGGGACGCAAGAAATGAGGCGTAGTTGTAGTAAGTCTCGGAAGCAGTCGAGATCTTGGTTACCTCCCGGAACAGTGCCTCGGCTTTATCTGGATTACCCGTGTGAGCATAGGCATGGGCCAGCAGTCCCGCGGCGCGATGGAAATCATATTTAGGATCTCCAGCAACTGTGCGTTCCAGATCAGGGACGGCGGCGGCAAAATCTCCCAACTCGATCTCGGCGATTCCTCTGCGATAAAAGGGATCCGGCGAATCGGTGCGCGATGAAATCGCCTGGCCATAGCATTGCCTGGCCCGGGAAAACCTGCCTTCTTCGAGATAAAGATCGGCCAGTTCCTCGTAGTTCCCCGCTGAAGGATTATCCAGAATCGCGCGCTCGAGTTCCCGAATCCGCTTGCGTCGGGGAAAAACTTTGAAAGACTGCTTCAACAGACCGGCGTCTGGGACGGCTTCGACCGCGATGTAGATGAGGGCGCCCAGCCATCCGCCGAACAGAATGACGAACAGCCAAAATGTATCGGGGCGGCGGCGAATGAAGTGAACAATCGCGAACGCCTGCAGCAGTATGCCCCACCACGAAAAGACGAAAAATAGGAGTCCCATAATCAGCAGCCCATGGGGTGAATGCGCAATATACCATGCGGGCTTGAGCCGTCGGAGATCGAGCCTGAAGGCTTGCGCATGCGGTGCTAGAATCTTAAGTAGTGACGCTTCCCATCCGTCTTCTCGCCGCCGACATTGACGGCACCATTCTGAATCCGCAGTTTCAGATCTCCGATCCTGATCTCGCAGCGTTGCGCCGCGCCCGTCGAGATGGCGTTGAGATCGTTTTGGTGACCGGACGCCGGCACACCTTCGCTCTGCCTGTTGCCCAGCAACTTGGCTTCGATCTTTGGCTGATCAGCTCCAACGGCGCCATCACGCGCTCCCTGGGTGGAGAAACCTTTCACCGCGACATGCTGCCGGTCGAAACTTGCCGCAAACTGTGCTCGGCCATGCAAGAATTCCGGGGCAACACCGTTCTTACTTTTGATCGCGAGACCAAGGGCGGGATCGTGCTCGAGCACATGGAGGAGCTAAACGGCAGCATCCGAAAGTGGCTGGAAAAGAATCTTCAATACATTGATTTTGTTGTGCCCATTGAGAACTCGCTGATCTGCGATCCGGTGCAGGCCATGTTCTGTGGGCCGATTGCCCGCATGCATGAGGCGCTTGCCGGGCTTGATTCCAGCGGATTGGAGGTCACTGTCCTGCGCACCGAATACCCCATTCGCGATCTCTCCATTGTGGATGTGCTCAACCAGGGGTGTTCCAAAGGGCACGCTCTCGAACGCTGGGCTAAATACCGCGGCGTCCCTCGCGAGCAGGTCATGGCCATTGGAGATAACTACAATGACATCGAGATGCTTGCATTCGCCGGACTGCCCTTTATCATGGGGAATGCATCGGAAGACCTGCGCGGGCGGGGATGGGCAGTGACTTTGCCCAACGACCAAAACGGTGTAGCCACCGCGCTTGAGTCGGTGATGGGCTGGCCGCGCGAGGAAGTTCATTCCTTCGGATTTGAACTTTGATGTTTACCATGAAGTTATGGCGTTATGTCGCTGTGCTATTGCTTGTTGCGCTAGGGCCTTGTTTCGCACACGGAACTGACGTCGCCATCCTGCGCAACGGATTCTCCATCAGTCATGAACGTCGAGAAGTCATTGGCTCGGTCACGCGCCTTTATCTGGGAACGGATGACAACGGGTATGTGGATATTCCGACTGTAGAAATCGAGCGCTTCGAGGATGGCCCCTCGGCGACGTCTGTGCCCACCGCGGTTTCACAGCCGTTGCCGGATATGATCAACGCGATCAGTGATCGTCATCATCTTGACCCGGACCTGATCAACAGCGTGATCCACGCGGAGAGCGGATTCAACCCCCGGGCTGTATCTCCGAAAGGCGCGCGGGGCTTGATGCAGTTGATGCCGAGAACCGCATCCGACCTTGGGGTAACCGATGCTTTCGATCCGGGAGCCAACGTCGAAGGCGGGACGCGCTACCTGAGCGATTTGCTCGTGCGCTATGACTTCGACCTGATCAAAGCACTCGCCGCCTACAACGCCGGCCCGGAGCGGGTCGAGAAGTATCACGGCGTTCCGCCTTACTATGAAACTCAGGCATACGTAGCGAAGATTGTTCGGGACTTCAATCGCAAGAAGCTGGCGGAACAGAAAGCGGCTTCCGCGGCCAAGACTGGACATCACAAAGTGTCTTTGCAAAGAACCTCAGCACCGAAACCGGCGGCCGCTGGGGAAATCCGCGAAAACGCTTCCCAATAATCGTACTCTGTTTGACCCTCGTGCCCGCGTCGTTTACCTTGACTACAGGCTGCGTAGCTCGGCGTACAGTCTGCTAATCTTGGGCCGCCTCATTCATGAGCAAGAAACACCTAACATTTTATGGCGCAGTCGTGGCCGTGCTGGGCGGGCTCGTCTATTTGCAATTCAGGACCTGGCGCAACTTCGACTGGGCGACTTTCTGGGGCCAGACCGATCAGGTTCACAAAGGTCACATTCTCTGTGCCATCGCCTTGACCTACCTGGCCTATGTCATGCGGGCCGTCCGGTGGAAGCTTTTCCTGCAACCGGTGCGACTCCAAACATCGGCGATGAGCTTGTTGCAGCCGACGCTGATCGGGTTCACGGGGCTGGCCCTGCTGGGACGTGCGGGAGAACTGATTCGTCCCTATCTTATTGCCCGTCGAACCTCTCTTCCCTTCTCATCGCAACTCGCAGTCTGGACCGTAGAACGCATTTTCGACGTGGGAGCGTTCACCATGCTCCTCGTCTTATCAATTTTCTTCGCAGCCGGGCCCAGGCAGTTGGCCTATTACACTAATTTTCGCGATGCTGGCTTCTTGTTGATTGCGTTGGTTGCGGCATTGACGCTGGGCGCGCTGGCGGTGAGCCTGCGCGGCGAAGCTTTGGCTGATTGGATGGAGCGTCGCTTCGCCCATCTGGCAGCGAATTTGGGTCAGCGGATCGCTCTGCGCATCCGCGAATTTCGCGGTGGCTTGAATACCATCCACAACCCAGCCTCGCTGCTGCAACTGATCGCCGTATCGGTGGGCATGTGGTTCCTCATCGCGCTCGCCTACCAGCAAGTGACATATTCCTATGGGGTGCAGGCGCTTAACGTGCCGGTTTCGGAAATTTTGCTGTTGATGGGGTCCAGCATGGTGGGCTCAATGGTCCAGTTGCCGGGCGTGGGCGGGGGATCACAACTGGCGACGATCGCCACTTTGCAGCATGTTTTCGGCGTGCCCCACGAACTGGCGGCCAGTTGTGGAATCCTCCTATGGCTGGTTACTTTTGTTTCCGTAGTTCCGGTGGGGCTGCTGCTGGCGCACCGCGAACGCCTCTCGCTGCGCAAGTTATCCGAAGAGAGCCATCGCGAAGAAGAATCAGTAGTCGTGCCGTCGGCTCCCCCGGCCGCGTAAGTCTCTTGTAGTGTCCAAATCAAACGGTTTCCTCAGGACATCCGGCGGGCATAGAATTGCAGCGTTGCGAATGCGGCAAAGAAAGGAGTTTCAGGATGGCGAAAAAGTTCAAAGAGCTTTCTGAGCGCGAAATTCTGGCCCTGGCGGTTTCGCTCGAAGAAGAGGATGGACGCATCTACGCCGATTTTGCCGATGGCCTGCGGGAAACCTATCCTGACACGGCGAAGCTTTTCGACGATATGCGCGAGGAGGAATCGCAGCATCGCGCCAGCTTGATTGAGACCTACAGGAGCCGCTTCGGCGAGCACATGCCCCTGATCCGGCGGCAGGATGTGAAAGGATTCGTACAGCGGCGCCCGGTGTGGCTCTCGCGACCTTTGCGCATCAGCGATGCGCGCAAGCAGGCCGAAGTAATGGAATTTGAAACCCGTCGCTACTACGAACGGGCTATCCAACAGGTGACTGACGCCGGAATCCGCAAGTTGTTAGGCGATCTGGCCGAGGCTGAACGGCGTCATTACGTCACCGCAGGATCTCTGCAGGAAACCATCTCGCCGGTGGTCCAGCAGAAAGAGGAGGACGCACAACGCCGCCTATTCGTTCTCCAGATCGTACAACCGGGGCTGGCAGGATTAATGGACGGTTCAGTCTCGACTCTGGCTCCGGTGTTTGCCGCTGCGTTCGCGACCAAGAGCAGTTGGGATGCCTTTCTGGTGGGCCTGGCGGCTTCGGTGGGAGCCGGCATTTCCATGGCATTTGCCGAGGCTCTGTCGGACGACGGGTCGCTCACCGGCCGCGGTCGGCCCATCCTGCGCGGCTCGGTTACCGGACTAATGACCGCGGCCGGAGGAATCGGCCATACGCTTCCCTTCCTGATTCCCGATTTCCGCGTCGCCATGACATTGGCGGTCGTGATTGTGGCCATCGAACTGGCGGCGATTAGCTACATTCGCCACCATTACATGGACACGCCAATTCTTTCGGCGGCGTTCCAAGTGGGGCTGGGAGGCATACTGGTATTCCTGACCGGAATTCTGATCGGCAGCTCCTGAGCCGCGGCCTTATACGCAAAATTCAGCGAGCTGGGTCTGAACTGCGGACTTCGCCAAGTCGTTAGCCTCGCTGTTGCACGCCCGGGGTACATAGGAAATGGAGAACCGGAGTGAACGAGCGAGCTTGCGGCATATCCAGTTCAGGGAATAAAGCCGGGGACTGCGGCATTGGTATTCGCCGCACATTTGCTTGACCACAACTTCCGAGTCTGAGAAAACGTGGAGCGTATGCGCTTCGACGGTCAGGGCGTGTTGCAAGGCTTCGAGCAGTGCGAGGTATTCGGCCACGTTGTTATCCTGATGCCCAATCCACTTCGCGATTGTGACCTTGCGGGCTTCCGAGTCCTCGATGACCACCCCAATGCCTGCCGGCCCTGGGTTCCCCAAGGACCCGCCGTCCACGTAGGCAATGAGCTGAGACATCGCGTTTTCGTGTGATCGCAATTCAGAATGCGCTAGAAAACCTTTCACGTCAAGATGGTTGGATGGTTCCCTGCGCGTTCGTTGCAACTGTGGAAGAAACTGTGCAAAACGTGGATGTTGTGACCGTCATCGCGGCAAGAGGTTATGATTCAACAAATTACGATTGCACATTCCGGGCTTGGAAATTCCCGTTGTTGCACTGAAAAGGGGCGTTGACAAATCACCTGTAACCATTTAACTTTCGCACCGTCGACGATCGAAAGGATTGGTTCAAATAACATTAGCCAATCCGAAGTAGATTGGGCGATCAGCCAGGCGGGGTAACCCGAAGGGCTTCCGGACCTGAAAAAACCGACTGACCCTGCGAGGGGCGAGTTGGGGTTCGGAACTGCGAAAGCGGTGATTGCATCAGGGGCTGTGACGGTACATGCCTCCACGCGGTTGGCTCCCTCGCAGGAGCCGGCAGCTAGAGCATAACCAATGTCACAGCCTTTTAAATTTCTGTGGATTTTCCCCTCTCGAACGACTTCCCTCGGCTCCTGACCTGCGTACCTCCCGGTTTTCGTGATAGCTTTTCTTCATCACTGGAGGGATTGGTTTGGCCTACATTCAGTTTCTGGGCGCAGCCGGCACCGTAACCGGCTCCAAGCATTTGATAAATACCGGTTCCGATTCCAGCGCGACTGGGTTTCAGGTATTAGTTGATTGTGGCTTGTTCCAGGGTCCAAAGGAATGGCGCGACCGCAATTGGCAGGACACGCCAGTTCCGGCGCGCGCCATTGACGCTGTCATCCTCACCCATGCGCACCTCGATCATTGCGGATGGATTCCCCGCCTGGTGAAAGAAGGCTTTCGCGGGCCGATCTACGCGACTCCGGCGACGATTGATTTATGCGGCGTAATCCTGCCGGACTCCGGCCATCTACAGGAAGAAGATGCGGCGTTCTACAACAAGAACAAGAAGTCAAAGCACACCCCCGCTCTTCCCTTGTACACGCTGAAGGAAGCTCAGGAATCGTTGCAGCGCTTTCAAGCAGTGCAGTTTGGTGAAACCAAACAGCTCCGTCCGGAGATCTCGTTTCGTTTTGTTCGCGCGGCCCACATTCTGGGCTCGTCCATGGCGGAAATCGCACTTACCATCAGTGGAGGAGTGCGAAGACTGTTATTTACGGGAGACATCGGGCGAGTACGAAATAGCAACATTGCGCCCGGAAAGGTAGTGCATTCGGGTCCGACGGAAGGCGAGAGCGCCGACGTTCTGGTGATGGAATCCACATACGGCAACCGCCAGCACCCGGCGAGCGATCCGCGGCCAGAGCTGGCGGTTCTGATCAGCAAGACCGTGCAGCGCGGCGGCAGCGTAGTGGTTCCGGCGTTTGCGGTCGAGCGCACGCAGAAGTTTCTTTTTATGCTCAAAGAGCTGATGGAATCCGGGCAAATCCCGCGAGTTCCCGTGTTCTGTGACAGCCCCATGGCGATCAAGGCAGTCGAGATCTTCATGAAGCACAAGGAAGAGTACAGCGAGGAAACCGGTAGACTGGTAAGCCAATACGGATCGCCCCTCCAGTGGCCCGGTTTCACTTTTGCCTTGACCCAGGAAGAGTCAAAGAACATCAACAACTCGAAATATCCCGCCATCATTGTCTCGTCCAGTGGCATGGTGACGGGTGGCCGAATTCTGCATCACCTGGCGCAAAGACTGCCCGACTCGAGAAATACCGTCATCTTTATCGGCTTTCAAGCGCCGGGAACTCGCGGATTCATCATCAAGAGCGGTGCCCCAGAAGTAAAAATCTTCGGCGAAACGGTGCCCATCCGGGCGCAAGTGGCAGCACTTGAACAGTTCAGCGATCACGCCGATACTCCCGAGCTGCTGCAATGGCTGCACACATTTACCGGACGGCCGTCAGCCACTTACCTGGTGCATGGCGAGCCGGCGGCTTCCTCTCAGTTGCGCGACACCATGTCGAAGGAACTGGGATGGAATGTGCAGGTCGCGCAGTGGATGCAGAAGATCGCAATACAATAATTCAGCCTCGAACCGGGGAATAAAATAATGGAAACTGCTCTCAAATATTGATCCTATCTTCGGTATGGCGGCTCACATACCAGCAGGGATTGTACCCATAGTGAGGAAGCAGAGAATGAACGCAGGTTTCGTTCTCCGGGGCCAGAGGAAGGATTTCCGTCTTGCCGTTCTTTAACGGGACGGCATCGTAGTGATGGACGGTTACTTGTCCGTAGGGCTCGCGATTTCGCCAAATCCGGTAGCGCAGAATGGAATAGTCACCGGCATATAAGGCACCCAACGACACTACTACGATGACGGCTGCGCGGGTAAGTATGACTTTCAGGAGTTCGCGCTCTCAAGATATTGCAGTTTGGTGCCGGGAACAGGACTCGAACCTGCACGCCTTGCGGCACTGGATCCTAAGTCCAGCGCGTCTGCCAATTCCGCCATCCCGGCGGCAGCTCAGTGCTTGAGAGGGAGTATATCAATTTACGCGGTAGTCTCCGCCGCAGTTTCTGCGGAGCTAATGTACACAGCTTTGATTGGCCGTGCTAAAAATGTCCTTCGTCCAAACATCCGTGCCGCACGAAGAATTGCCTTCGTCAATGTCCAGGCTCGTGTCGCCATCAATGTAGTTTGCCACAAATTGGTTGTGGTTAGCGGGGGGTGTGACCAGCACGCCTGTAGTATTACCGGTCACATAATTCCCCACAAAGCTATTGTTGGCAGCGCCGGTTGAACCAGCGCCGCCCAATTCAATTCCGGCCAAGAACCCACCCGAAGTGTTGCCGGTAATGACGTTGCCATTGCCATTTAGTATCTGGATTCCGACACCTATTCCACCATCTATTGTGCCCCCGCAGTTGTTACCAATAAAGGTGCTGTCATAGATGGAGTTGCCCACGATATTGCCAGCTGAAGCGGAGTAGAACGTGTTATCGGTAAACAAATCATGTTGGGAATGGTCACCATTCGAATCGTCGTTCAAAACTATGTTAGAACCGCCAAACTGGAAATGTATCCCGCTCAACTGAGAGGTTTTGACACCGCTGAATGAAACACCTATGGGATAGCTGTCAATGACGCCAGAGCCCAAAATATTTACATTCGATATGGTTCCTCCCGCCGGGTCATAGACCCTAATTCCCGCCTGCGTTCCACTAAGGCATGGACAGTACAGATCCCCGCCAGCGAATTCCACGGTCACATCACTCGTGGTTATATCAACGCCGTCACCCGTACACTCTAAGAAACCCGGGACTACGTACGTTCCCGGCGTGGAAATTACCATCCCACAGGTGATATTCGTCGGTGGTTGGCTGGAAGGTTTCGGTTTTGTCGCCGTAGATATGGCTGCAAGTGAAAACATCGCGATCACGACGAGAAAGCAAGAGCGGGTGGATAGCATATTGGACCTCCGTGGTAGGCCGGGAGTACCTCGATGGCAGTCGCAAGTATCTGCCCGAAGGATCCGCTTGTCAATAGGCAAAACGTTGCACACCGGGCGCTGATTCGGCACTATTCCCGGCAATCCACTTTGCTTCTTTCCCACCCTTCGTTAAACTGAATCTCCTATGACTATTCCGCAACAGCCGAACATTAAGCTCGTCAACAATCCCGATTACCGCGAGAACTACGCCAACAGCGTGCAGGTGCGCGTGAATGTATGGGACTTCTTTCTGGTTTTCGGCACGCTCAACCAGGCGAGTGAGAACCAGGTCGAGATCAAGAACTTTCAGGGCATTTATCTCAGCCCGCAGCAGGCCAAGGCGCTGTTGGCCATCCTGCAGCAGAATGTGCAGGGATATGAGAGCGCGTTTGGCGAAATCAAACTCGATCCGCGCATGATGAACGCTGGGCCGGTACACTAGACGCCGCGGTGGACGGACGCACTGACTCGCGCAAGTATTCATCCGCGCTGCTGTTAGCGCTCTTCTTCCTGCTGCTTTTCGTTTTGCATATCCCGCTGCTGCGCCTGCCTTATTTCTGGGACGAGGCGGGATATTACATTCCTGCCGCCCGCGATCTGGTGTTGAGCGGCACGTTGATCCCACACTCCACTCCATCCAACGCTCACCCTCCGTTGGTGATGGCGTTGCTTGCCCTCGCCTGGAAAATTGTAGGCTACACACCGGTTGTGACGCGGACCGCGATGTTGTTGATTGCGACGTTCTCCCTGCTGGGCGTGTTCCGACTGGCGCAGCGGGTCGCGAACACTGAGGTCGCCGTGGCTTCGACCATCTGCACTGCGCTCTATCCCGTCTTCTTCACGCAGAGTTCCCTCGCGCAGGTGGACTTGGCTGCGGCGGGATTGATCTTTTGGGGGCTGTTGGCTTACGTCGAAGACCGGCGTCGGACGGCGGCGCTTTGGTTTTCGCTCGCGGTACTGGCCAAGGAAACGGCGGTGCTCGCTCCATTGGCGCTTTTTGGGTGGGAGATGCTGCAGTCTTTACGAGGCGCTGGTCGATCCCAACCGCCCCGCTCCGCCGGCTTCGCGCGGCGGCTTTCCCTTTTGCTTCCCTTGATTCCGCTCACGGTCTGGTACGCGTTCCACTACTCGCGAACCGGATTTGTTTTCGGTAATCCGGAGTTCTTCCGCTATAACGTGCAGACGACCATACAACCGCTGCGCATTCTGCTCGCAGTGGGACTCCGTCTGTGGCAAACGCTGGGGTACTTGAATCTCTACGTGCTAACGCTGACGGCATTATTTGCCATGTGGCTTCCTCCCGTCAGCGACGGCGATCAGGAACGCCGCAGGATCGACTGGAACACACAGTTCGCCTTCCTGGCAGTGATCGTTGCCTACGTGCTCGCGATGGCGGTAGTTGGCGGGGCAGTTCTGGCGCGCTACATGCTTCCTGTGATCCCACTGGTTATTATCATTTGCGTCTCCACCTTACGCCGCAGGGTACGACAGTGGAGATGGATCGTCGCCGTGGTGGTCCTTGTTTTTGTCGCCGCGCTAGTGGTCAACCCTCCCTACGGACTTACCTTGGAGGACAATCTTGCCTACCGCGATTACATCGTGCTGCATGAGCACGCCGAGGACTTTCTCGAAGCGCGTTATTCCGGTGCACGAGTGCTCACGGCCTGGCCGGCCAGCGACGAACTCACCCGGCCTTACCTCGGCTATGTCACCCGCCCGACGCGCGTCTTCCGCATCGAAGATTTCACGGCCGAGCAACTCATTGCTGCCGCAGAGCTCCGCTCCAATTTCGATGTGGCCTTAGTGTTCTCTACCAAGTATGAGCCACCTCATCCCTGGTTCGAGAGCTGGCGAACCTGGCAGAGATGGAAGACTCAGTTTTTCGGATACCACCGCGACGTGCCGCCAGCCACAGCAGCACAGATTCTCGCAGGGCGATTAGTCTATGAAGACCGGCGCAGCGGCCAGTGGGTTGCGGTTATTGAGATCGAGCACGGCCAACTGCAGAATGCGGCAGTTCAATTCTCCCGTGGAGCCGACCTTCTGCACTCTGACTTCTTACCTTTGCATTAAGTGACACGAGTGCGTCTTAACCACGGACCACACTTCTCTTCCCGGCTGCAACCCGAGGGCGTCGCGGGCGGCCAATGTGAGGTGGACTTCCATCTCTACCCCGCAATCGATTCGCGCCACGACGATGACGTCCCGCTGTGTCAGAGAAAGCATCTTCCCGGCAATCACATTGCGCGCGCTTAACCCGCTTGGCTGTGCGGTCGCCAAGAGAATGTCGCCCGCGCGGATTCCCACCCGCAACGTTGAACCTACATCCGCCCGTACCAGTGGAGTTTCCAACTCAACGCTGCTGTCTGCAATGCGACAAGTCATGGTTCCCCGGTCGGCGCGGGCAGCGATCACGCTGACATCGAAGATATTCTCAAAGCCGACCAGTTGCGCGACCGTCTCCTGCCGCGGCGCCGACATTACTTCATGCGGTGTCCCCTGTGCGATGAGTTTTCCGCCCTCGATGACCAATACGCGTTCGCCCAGGGCAAAGACCTCGTCGCGGCTGTGGGTCACATAGAGGATGGGAACATGATGCCGATCGTTCCAGGCGCGAAGATCATCAATGATTTTTGACTTGGTGGCCGCGTCGAGCGCCGCCAATGGTTCATCGAGCAGCAACACGCAGGGATCAGTTACCAGCGCCCGGGCCAGCGCCACTCTCTGGCGCTCACCGCCGGAAATCTCTCCCGGCTTACGGTTTCGCAGATGAGGAATGCGGAACGATTCAAGAATCGCGTGAGTACGCTCTTGACGTTGCGCTGCGTTAAACCCTGCCAACCCGTACTGAATGTTCTTTTGGACGCTAAGATGAGGAAACAGCGCGAGGTCCTGAAAAACGTACCCGACCCGGCGTAGTGGCACTCCGACATTGATTCTGCGTTGGTCAGCGAAAAACGTGCGCGATTCGACGACAATCTCGCCCGCGTCCGGCGTGGTCAGCCCCGCAACGCAATCGAGCAGAGTCGTCTTACCGGCTCCGGATGGACCAAAGAGAATCACGATCCCCGGCGAGGCGGTGAACGAAACGTCGAGATCGAAGCCGGCTTGCGGCGCTGCGAACCGCTTTCGGACTTTTACGGTGAGGATATCCGGGGCTACGCCACTACGGGCGCCACCCGGGTGGCTCATATCCATTTGTTCATCCAGCCCCGCCGGTTCAATCCGTACACCAGCGCCAGCGCGGCGAAAGAAATCGCCAGCAGTACGAGCGCGGTTTGATTCGCGCCTGCGTAGTCGAATGCCTGCACTTTGTCGTAAATATCAATAGAAACGGTTCGAGTTACTCCGGGGATGTTGCCGCCCACCATCAGCACCACCCCAAACTCTCCCATGGTATGGGCGAAGCTCAGGACGATGCCGGTGAGCAGCCCCGGAACCGACATGGGTAAAATCACCCGAAAGAACGTTCTCGCCCTGGAAGCGCCCAATGTCGCCGAGGCGGCGAGCAGTCGTGGATCCACCGTTGCGAACGACGAGGCAAAGGGCTGTACCGCAAAAGGCAGGCTATAAATAATGGAGCCGATGACCAGCCCCTCGAAGGTGAAAGCCAGAGTGTGCCCCGTAACGGCCTGCCACCAGCGCCCTAACGGGCTGCGTGAGCCGAGCGCAACCAGCACATAAAATCCCAGGACGGTGGGAGGCAGCACAATAGGCAAAGCTATGACTGCTTCCACCAGAAATTTCCAGCGCCACCGTGAATAGGCGATCCAATAGGCTGCCGGGAGTCCGGCGACCAGAAGAATCGCCGTCACCAATGCCGCCAATCGGATTGAGAGCCAGAATGCTTGCCAGTCCATGGGTCCAGACCATGCTTGCCGACCACGATTCTATCCCGATTCCCGTTGTGGGCCATCTCGCCCCTTCAATGTTCACTCGTCACAAAGCTGCAACCCACCGCCGGGCTACGATACATAACCCAGGGGGTTGCGGCAATGGAAGTTCAGGAAGCTATCACTATCATGCGCGCGCTGGCGGATGGGGTGAATCCCGAGACACGAGAAACCTGTGCGAACGATTCAGTGTACCGGAATCCACAGGTCGTCAAGGCGTTGAACCGTGCGGTAGCGGCCCTGCTCTCGCAGCAGGAGCGCGATCGCAACAAACCCACCAGCGCCGGCAACTACTGGAGCCATGCCGAGGACGAGCAGGTTTGCCAGGAACTGCGCAAGGGCATTGACTTCCACCAGATTGCAAAAACCCACAATCGTACCGTGGGCTCGATTGTCGCTCGACTTATCAAGCTGGGGAAAATATCCGCCGGCAACTCCGGGCAGTTGTTCCCGCCCGACGCGGGCCGGACTAGAAACCAGCCGCCTTCTCCACCCGCAGCCACGAATTCTGGCAGCAACTCACAAAGCGGATAGTGTACGTGGGAGATCACTTCAACCTCGGGATCCGTGCCCGCAGAGCTTTCCTGCGGACCATTTTTGTTCTCTCTTTTCTGCTTTGCTCGAGTGGGCAAACACTTGCACAGAATAGTGCAGCTGTCCGTCCCAACGTTCGCCGCGACGAATGGTTCTTGCGCGGGCGAGTGGTTCCCGGGGAGTTTTCGGCTGCATTGCGTTATCGCGCCCATCTGCAAAAAATGCGTATGCGTGCTCAACGCGCGGCGGCGGTTGCGAAGAGCAAGGGTGTATCACGACCGTTGGCGCCTCCTGCAACCACTTGGACCCCACTCGGTCCGGCGCCTCTGGCGTCGGACGCGAGTGGCGAGGGGATACAGGATTACAACTGGGTCTCAGGCCGCGCGACGGCTGTCGCGGTCGATCCTTCCGATCTTACTGGCAATACGGTTTATGTGGGCGGGGCCTACGGCGGGGTTTGGAAATCGAGCAACGCCGGGCCGCAAAGCTCAAGCCCAAGCAGCGTCGTTTGGGCTCCTCTTATTGATAACCAGGCGACCCTTGCCGTGGGCGCCATCGCGGTCCAAGCTCAATCGAGCGGCCCCAGTCTAATTCTGGTTGGTACAGGAGAGACCAGTAACTCCGACGATTCTTACTATGGTCTGGGCATTCTACGTTCCGCCGACGGCGGTACAACCTGGACGCTGATTCCATCCGACAGCACCGGCTTGCGTCCGTTCGCAGGTCTGGGATTCAGCCAGATTGCGTTCAGCACCAGCGTCCCGAACCTTGTGCTAGTCGCTGTTGCAGGTACGAGCGAAGGCATTTTCGAAGGTTTGGCGAACGCGCCGACGACAAATCTCGGGCTCTACTATTCGAGCGACAGCGGAAACACCTGGAACTACGCCAATGTGACGGACGGCGGCACCCTTACCAGCCCCGATTCCGCAACCTCCGTCGTCTATAACGCGGCGGCGGGAGTATTCTTTGCGGCGCTGCGCGATCACGGATTTTACTCTTCGAGCGACGGAATTAACTGGACTCGCCTCACCAACCAGCCCGGCGCCGGCCTTACCACGACCGCCTGCCCTGCGCAGAGCACTTCCCCCAGCGCCTGCCCCATTTATCGAGGCGAGTTGAGTGTGGTCCCCGGACGCAACGAAATGTATGTGTGGTATGTGGACGCCAATGGCAATGACCAGGGCATTTGGCAAACGGTGAATGCAGGAGTCTCGTGGACGAACATAAGCGATTCCGGCATCATCAACTGTGGCGACGAATTGGGTTGCGGAACCGAGAACGGTACCTACAACCTGGAACTCGCGGCGGTACCGGACGGCCAGGCCACCGACCTCTACGCCGGAGGCGTCAATCTCTACAAGTGCACGATCAGCAGCGTTTTCCCGACTTGCGCGGGCACCGGCTCAAGCACGTTCCTGAATCTCACTCATGTTTACGGATGTCCGCCGTTCCTGGGCGACATTGCCCACGTTCATCCCGCTCAGCATGCTGCGGCCTTCATGCTGATCAATACCAACCAGCAGGATGTAATGTTCTTTGCTAACGATGGGGGAATCTACCGCGCACTTGATGGCTACACCGGTCTGACGACCGGAACCTGCGGCGGAACGAATGCGTTCGACAGCCTCAACCAAACGCTGGGGTCCATGACGCAAGTTGTCTCTTTTTCGCAAGCGTCCAATGATCCCAGCGTCATTCTTGCCGGCGCGCAAGGCAACGGCTCTCCGGCGACGGAATCGGCGCAGACGAGCACGACTTGGTCGAACGTAAACGGCGGAGATGGAGGCTACAACCAAATCAATCCGAATAGTGAAGACGAGTGGTTCGTCTCCAATCCTCCAGACTCAATTTCCGGGGTCAATATTTTTGCGTGTAACTCGGGAATCGGTTGCGTCACCCTGGACTTCCAGAATGATCAAGTGGTGAGCAGTGACACCGTCGGTGGAGATACAGGCCCCTACTATCCGCCGTATGTTCTCGATCCGCAGAACTCCAGCGAACTCATTGTAGGCACCTGCCGGGTATGGCGTGGACCGAGCGCCGGCGGATCGTTCACCTTGTTAAGCAGCAACTTTGAAACCGGTGGAGATGCCATCTGCACGGGACAGGAAACCAATCTGGTGCGGTCTCTGGCAGCAGGTGTGCTGGACACCACGACTGGCTTTTCCAAGGTGGTCTATGCCGGCACCGACGGGTTTGGGCCGCTTGTTCCAACCTCGCCTACTGGCGGACATCTGTGGGTAAGCACGAACGCAGCGGGCGGGACCCCAACCTGGGTGGATCAAACTGGCTCGATCAATCCCGACGACTTTCCGATCTCCAGCATAGCCCTTGACACCTCAGACCCGGCGGGCCTCACTGCGTACGCGGGCATCATGGGCTTCAACGTGTCGCACATTTGGCAAACCACTAACGCAGGCGCCACCTGGACTGACTTTACCGGCAACCTTCCCGATGCTCCGGTAAACGCCGTGCTGGTGGATCCCGGCCCAACCACGTCCACTGGCACGATTTACGTTGGCACCGATGTCGGCGTCTTCTACAGCAGTAATGTCTCGCCCGACTGGACAGAGCTCGGACCGGCTCCGACCGGTGACAGCAGACAATCGCCCGGATATCTGCCCAACGTGGCAGTCACGGCACTCGGCATGTTCAACACCGGAACCACCAAACTGCTGCGTGCCTCTACATACGGGCGCGGCATGTGGCAGTATCCCTTGATCACCACCCCGGACTTTGCTTTCTCGATGTCTAACGTCTCGATGACTATTTTTGGCGGCCAGTCGGCTACTTTTACCGGAGATCTTTTCGCTCTCTACGGCTACAGCAGTTCGGTGGGCCTGAGTTGCGTAGCTGGAGTCACCGCTCCACCACCAACTTGCTCCGTCATCCCGAACCTTTTGACACCAACCGGCTCGGGCGCAGGCTTTACCCTCACTGCCGGCAGTGGGCTCGACCAGGACTACGTTTTCAATGTGCAAGGCAGCGACGCCGACGATCTGACTCACGACTTTGCTCTGACCCTGCACGTGGTGGACTTCAACCTGACCGCGCCCTCGCCCGCAAGCGTGACTGTGGTCGATCAGAATGTGTCATCTGCGGTGAGTTTCCAGGTCACGGCGGCCGGAGCGTTCAGCGGAACGGTGAATCTCACTTGCTCCGGCTTGCCTGCGGGAGCAACCTGCAATTTTCAGCCCGCGAGTTCGGTGAATCCAACGGCGGCAAATCCCGTGACCGTGTCACTGACCCTAAGTACAAGTGCCAGCACGCCGTTGGGGTCGTTTCCTATCACCATCACGGCGAACGCGACTGGAGCACCGGCGGCCAAGACCCAAAGCCTGACGCTGGTGGTGACCACCGGATTCTCCATCACGAACATCTCTGGCGCGCAAGCGGTCAATCCAGGCTCGACCGCGATCTATGCGCTGAACGTCGCGCCCGTTGGGGCTTCGAGCTTCGCCAATGCCGTCATTTATACCTGCTCGGGCCTGCCAGCCCTGGCGCTGTGTTCCTTCAGCCCTGCCTCGCCAATCGCGGCTGGCAGCACCGCCACGAATGTCACCCTGAGCATCACTACGACTGCGCCCATCGCAACTGCGCTAGGCACGCCTCCGGGGACGTACACCGTCACCATCAATGGTTCCTCCGGCAGCTTCGCGCAGGCATTGCCCTTGAGTCTGACGGTCAACTCGCCTTCGAGCTCGAATTTCAGTTTCACCATTACCAACAACACCGGACCGCAAACCATCAAGGCCGGCCAGGTCGCTACGTACAGTCTTGTGGTCGAGCCCACCGCCGGCACCTTCCCGAACAACGTGACTCTTGCCTGCTCCGGAGCGCCCGCTGCAAGCACCTGTGCCTTCACTCCTCCGCAGGTAGGTGCTGGGAGCGGAAAAACGTCGCTGGCGTTCACGGTGACAACCACCGCCGCAATCAGCCGGCTTCTCGAACCCACTTCCGCGGAACCCGCTTGGGCGCGATTGAAGGAGAGGCGCGGACTGTGGACCTTAGCCCTCTGCATGCCTATGCCGGGATTGATTCTTCTTGCTGGATTGCGCTCGCGACGAGCGCGGAGGGGCTTCCACATTTTCTGCCTTCTGATCGTTGGGTTGCTTCTGGCCCAGATGTTGTCTTGCGCCGGAGGTCTCGGCGGCAATAGTACGGCTACGCCTACTCCGCAGCCCGGGACTCTTCCCGGCACCTATCCCATTACTATTACTGCTACCACCGGATCAGTCACCCACACCACCACCGCATTGTTGAATGTTCAGTAAATAGCATCAGGCGGTAGTGGGCTGTTTTGAATTTTACCGAAGTACAACGTGATGTCTTTTCTGTATACGGCCTATTCGCTGGGCTATAAACCATACTGCTGAAACGAGCACCAGCAGCGTTGGAATGTAGACATACCAACCGAAAAATAGAAGAATGAATCCGCCATAAGCCCAAAGCCCTAAATCGCTCTCCGAAGGATACAGATACATGTAGAGGAAACACCCACCCGTCAGGAGAACCCATAGACCGAGAGTGACGACGAATCGCTTTATCAATCCTCGAACGATCACGCTGCTACTCCCGTCGCTTTGCCCTCCAATAATCCCACCAATTCCTCCAAACTCCAAACGTGATCTGTGAGACCCGCTTCCATCGCGGGAGTGACCCTGAGAGTCTGGTGGACACGATACATCAAGCCGATACCCACACCTCCTGGCGCAGACTTCCGCGTTTTGGTTTATCTTGGGGTCGCGGACGCTCCTATGCCAGACCATCAGTACGACATTGTCGTAGTCGGCGGGGGCATCGTCGGCCTGTCCACAGCCCTGCATGTTATTCGGCGGTTTCCCCGGCTGCGACTGTTGCTGGTCGAAAAAGAAGCTGGCGTCGCCCGCCACCAAAGCGGGCACAACAGCGGAGTCATCCACTCAGGCATTTATTACCAGCCTGGCTCCCTCAAAGCCAGGCTGTGCGTGGAAGGGGCGGCGGCAATGGTGGCTTTCTGCCGCAAGCACAACCTGCCATACCAGGTTTGCGGAAAGGTGATTGTCGCTGCCAGCGACGACGAGATCCCGCGCCTGCAATATTTATATGAGCGCGGGCAAACCAACGGGGTTACCGGCCTGAGGTTGCTTGGTCCAGAGCAACTTCGCGAGCTTGAACCCCACTGCGGAGGAGTTCGCGGCCTGCACGTACCCTCGACGGGAATCACCGATTACGCCGCAGTCTCTGGAAAATACGCTGAGTTGATTGTTGCGGAGGGCGGGACCCTGCGAACCGGGGCCGAAGTGAAAAAAATCGCTCCTCGTAGCGACACCAGTGTGATCGAGACCAGCGCCGGGGAGTTCCACACTCGTTACCTGATTAATTGCGCGGGACTGCAAAGCGATCGCATCAGCCGCATGGCGGGACGGGAGCCCGATGTCATGATCGTGCCCTTTCGCGGCGAATATTACGATCTGGTTCCGGAAAAGCACCACCTCGCGCGCGGACTGATTTATCCCGTGCCTAACCCGAGATTCCCTTTTCTGGGAGCGCACTTCACTCGCCGCATTCACGGCGGGGTGGATGCCGGCCCGAACGCCGTGCTGGCATTTAGGCGGGAAGGCTATCGCCGCCGCAATGTCAGCCTGCGCGATGTGGCAGGAATGCTGGCCTATCCCGGCTTTTGGCGCATGGCGGCAAAACACTGGCGATTCGGAGCAGCAGAGTTTCATCGTTCATGCAGCAAGTCGGCGTTCGTGGGGGCGCTGCAGAAGCTGATTCCGGAGATTGTCGACTCCGACCTGGTTTCCGATGGCTCCGGGGTGCGCGCGCAGGCGGTCGGCCGCGACGGGTCTTTAGTGGATGACTTTCAGTTTGTACGCTCGGAAAATATGCTGCATGTGTGCAACGTGCCGTCACCGGCAGCAACTGCTTCCCTGCCTATTGGCCGCGAGATCGCCCGCATGGCACAGGAGGCGTTCGGGCTGGGGTAAAATCCTGTCTTCTGGTCGGCTGTGCTCCGGCCAGGCGGGCAGAGCACCCTCGCCGCGTCGTTCGCTTTGCGGTGCGGATACCCTCCACCTCCCTCACCTGTTACATTAAAGCTTCAATGAAACGGGGTGGTTCCGCGACCCCGTGCAACGGAGGCAAACGGATGAGTTCCGAACTTTCGGCAAAACGGGTGGCAGTCTTGGGCGCGGGCAAGATGGGAGGCATTCTGCTCAAAGCCCTGCTGCAAAAGGGACTGCTCTCGCCCCAAGCGACGGTGGCGACGGTGCATCATGAGGAGCGCGCCCGCAGTCTGGCGGAGAAACTGGGCGTACCCGTGGGCACCGACAATTTGGCGGCAGTGAAGAACGCCGACATCATCTTCGTGTGCGTGAAGCCGCAGGTGGTGCAGGAAGTCATGGAGCAGATCCGCCCCAATGTCTCTGCGAAGCAGCTCGTTATTTCCGTGGCCGCCTCGGTGCCGACTTTGCAGATTGAGAACGCGCTGGCTGGCAATGTCCCGGTTATTCGCGCCATGCCCAACACTCCGGCCGTTCTGGGATGCGGGATGACTGCGTTGTGCAAAGGCCGGTTTGCCAACACGCAGCACATGGAGACCGCCTGCAAGCTGTTCGACGTCGTCGGCAGGACGGTGGTGGTCGATGAAAAGCACATGGATGCGGTCACGGGACTGTCGGCCAGTGGTCCGGCGTATATCTACATTATTTTGGAATCGCTGGCGGAAGCGGGCGTCAAGGTAGGACTGCCTCGTGACATCGCGACTTTGCTCGCCGCCCAGACGACCTTAGGCGCTGCGACGGTTGTTCTCGAAACCGGAGACCATCCGGCACTGCTGAAAGATGCCGTGACGACTCCCGCAGGATGCACGATTGACGGCATCATGGAGCTTGAAGAGGGCAAACTCCGGGTCACCTTGATCAAAGCGGTGGTGAAAGCCGCACAGCGCGCCAAAGAACTAGCCAACGGATGAGAGTCTGGGAGTAATTGGACCCCTGTCGATGGGTGAGGTGGGTCGTCATCCGCAAGCCGTTGGCGTTCAAGCAGTTCCGTAGTGGCTGCCGACTGGGGAGATCGAAAAATAATTCCATTCTGGCACTAATGTGCCATTTACTCCCAATGACCATGAGTCTAAAGTCTCAGACGATAGTCGCCCGGAGTGGCGGCTACAAGGGGGTGCGCATTTCCTCCGTGCACCGGCAGCCCGTCTCGCCGTAGTTTTTTCGAACGCTCCCGAACACAAAACTGATCGGCGGATTTTCCTGTGCGGCGATGTTCTTCTGCCGGCAAGCGCCGCGTCTGGACTCTTAGGTTTGAAGTTATGGCATACGCGATCACCTTACCTGAGGCGCCCGAAGTTATCCGAGTGCTGGCCGCGGACAGCACTCGCATGAACAGCCAGCTCCTGGCCGCGGCCTTGGAACGCGACAAACGTTTTCAGCTACTGGAGCCGGTCTCCGAGGCTGCCGCGATCATCGCTGCTGTAGCGCAGGATAAGCCGGCGGTGGTGGCGCTGAGCGTCCAACTGGATGACGATCCCCGCAAAGGATTCGCCGTTGCCCGCGAATTGCGGATCATAAGCCCCGCAACTCAAGTAGTCATGCTGCTCGATACGTCGGATCGCAGCCAGGTGGTGGAGGCTTTCCGATCTGGCGCTCGCGGGGTGTTCAGCCGCAGCGAATCGCTGAAGCTGCTGGCTAAATGCATCTATTGCGTGAGCCAGGGACAAGTTTGGGCCAACAGCGGCGAGCTGCGGTATTTGCTGGAAGCCCTGGGAGAAGCCATGCCTTTGCGAGTGATTGACTCCAAAGGAGCGGCTCTGCTTTCGCGGCGTGAGCAGGAAGTGGTGCGCTGCGTGGCGGAAGGCCTATCCAACCGCGAAATCGCGCAACGCCTCGGCTTGACTGAGCACACCGTGAAGAACTATCTGTTCCGCATTTTCGATAAGCTTGGCGTCTCCAAGCGCGTAGAGGTTGTCCTCTACGCCTACAGCCTGGGCAGCGCCGATGACGTCCCCGGCAATGGGGCAAGGAAGATCCGCGCCGTTCCCGCCAAAGTTGTTGTTCCCACCGACGCGCCGCAAGTGTCGTAAGCCCGCGGCGAATTCTAGAGCTTCTTGTAGATTCTGTCAGGAATAGGAAAGTGCCGCTGGTTTAGCACAGCGCCCAGCACCTTGGCCTTCCCTCCCTGGAGATCCTGCACGGCTTGGCGCGCACTTTCTTTGCGAGACGCGTTAGCTTTCAGCACCATGAGTACGCCGTCGGAGAAACTGCCGAGGCCTATGGCATCGTTAGCCACGCTCAGCGCGCAAGCATCAATCAGGATAAAGTCATATTCTGACCGCAGCTCGGTGATCCTAAGGCGCATGCGATCTGAGGTGATCAACGGCTGCGCAGTTTGGGTCGCAGAGCCGCTGCTGATGATCCACAAGTTGGGCAAGGAGAGCGGGCGCGCGAAGGTTCGAATGGGTTCCAATTGCAGGAGGGCATCCGAGAGGCCGGCGTTGTTGTCCACGCCAAACTGCAGGTGCAGAGCGGGATCGCGCAAATTGGCGTCCATCACGCAAACCCCTCCCGCGACGCGGCTGGCCAGCATTTCCGCCACGTGCGCGGTAACCCAGGTGCAGCCCGTGCCCACCTCGGTGCTGGCCAAAACTACCGCCCGAGGGGCATTCGCGCCGGGCGCGAGAAATACCTGCTGCACCAGCGCGTTGATCTGTTCGAGACCGGGTTGGGCAAGGTTGGAGGTCAGTCCTGGCGCCGTTCCCGCCGCTGGCGGCGACGGCGGTGCTTGGTTGCCCTTAGCCTGTGGGTTCTTGAGCAGTTCGTTTTCCTTGCCGAGATTTCGCAACAACTCATAATTCTTACTCATGCATAGGCTCCCAGTTTTCGACTCAGTAAAGAAACAAAATGCCAACTCCTTAAGATCGCTTCCGGTCCGGCCTAGTTGGATCCTGCGCCTCTTGCCGCACCGCGCTGCCAGCCTTGTCCAGGGACTGCTGAAGAGTTTTCAATTTCAAAACCACTTGTTGCATGTAAGCTTTGGCCTCGGCTGGTGTCAGACTCTCCGCGGAATGGCTTGGGTGCTCAACTCCCGGGCTGCGGTGACTTCCGCCATTATCGCGTGCTGACCCAGGAGGAACGGGAACCTTCTGCCCACGGGCATGCGGCAGGTCAACCGCGGCCTCCGCGGGAGCAGCGGAAACCAGCCTCGAAATGTCCAGGTCCGCGATGACCTCCTGCACCACCTCGGAATCCACCGTCTGTTTGCGCAAGGCGCAGGCCAGCGACAGGGCGTTGAAACAGAAGTTATTCACATTGCGGGGAATGCCTTCGGTGAAGCGCGCAATTGTCTCAAAGGTTTCCGACGTGAATAGAGGCTGGCCGTTGTAGCCGGCCACCTGCAGGCGGTGCTCGATGTAGCTCTTGACTTCCCATTCCGAGAGCGGCTCCAGACCGTGAACGATCGAGACCCGCTGCCGGAGTTGTGACAGGCCAGGGCTGGCGAGTTTGTGGGCCAACTCCGGCTGCCCGGAAAGGATGATGTGCATGAGCTTGGCCCGCGGGGTTTCGAAATCAGAGAGCAAGCGAACCGTCTCAAGCACCGAGGGCTCCAGATTCTGCGCCTCATCAATGACCACAATGAAGCGGTTGCCGGAGCGAGCCTCCTGCAGCAAGCGTTTGTTGAACTCCTCGTGCAGCTTCACGAAGTCCTGGCTGTCGCCCTCGTAGCCCAATTCCCCCAGCAGGAAGCGCATGAATTCACGCGAATTGCACTGCGTCTGGAACAGGAATGCGGTGCGCGCTGAGCTGCGAAACTTCTCCAGCAAATGAAACAGGATCGTGGTCTTGCCCATCCCGGGCTTGGCAATCAGTCCCAGAAATCCGCGGTTGGATTCAATTCCGTAGTATAACGAGGCCAAGGCTTCCCGGTGCGCCGCGCTCAAATATAGAAAACGCGGATCGGGAGTCACCCCAAAGGGCTGCTCACGAAGTCCGAAGAACTTTAGAAACATGAGCACTCTCCGGAGGCGGGTGGGGCGCAGACTTGCAGGAAATCGAAATCGGGAGAGCGGTAATCGCGATGGCCCGGCGGCACTCTTGTTTTAATGGGGTAAGTCAAATCAGTAGAGGTGCGCTTGACGCTCGGAATTGGCAAGGGAGTGTCCGAAAAAACCTGTCCCGCGGCTCTGCGGGTTGCATTGTGCCCGACGTAAGAAGGTTTGAGCAAGAAGATGAAAGTCCGCAGAGACCGAAGCCTCTAAAGGCAATGCGACGGTGTTAGCTTTGAAGCCTGCCAGCAAACGGCACTTGACTGATTGTACGAAATTTATCGTAGTTCGCAAAACACACCACGGTACCGGTTCCCAATTGTACAAGGGGACGGAAGACTCCTTGTCATCTGGGTTCTACGGCAATCTGAAATCCACGGTGATGCGAGTCTGGAATTCCGAAGGCTGACCGTTCCTGAAAAAAGGCTGGAAGCGCCACTGGCGGACTGCGTCGCTGGCAGCGGTGACCAGGAGGGGATCGCCGCTGATGGTTTTGAGTTCCTTCACCACGCCGTTCTGATCCACTAGGGCGTCCATTACAACCGGCCCCTGAATGTGCCGCGTGCGCGCCTGCTCGGGATACTCGGGTTCGATCCGTGAAGCTAGATAACCGTTGGCAATAGCCGGAGAGATCTCAACCGGGGGAGCGGCTGCGCCACTAGCCTTTATAACTCCTCCTGTTTTCGCGGGCGGAGTACGGAACACGACCTTCCCGTCTTGGTAAACAACCAGTCCTTCACTGGATCTTTCAGTTGCGGGGTTGGACTTCACGTGTGGGGTGGATGCCGGGTGAGGTTCCTTCTGAGCATTCGAAGACGTGGGGCTTTGGGTAGCCGGCATTGGCGCGGCGCCGACGGCCAGCGCGCGCTCGCCTCGGGATGGTTGTTCGACCGTGCCAGACCCGCGGGAGTGAAGCGTGCCAGCTCGCCGCCAGCCACCGTATCCGATCATCCAACCTACGAGCAAAGCCAGAGCAATTACCGCTGCGTTCAGGACCGCAGTCAAGTGGTTCGCAACGCGCGGATTCGAGCCTGTTTCTTTGAACGACACGCTCGCCTGAGGCGCGGCGGATTCCGGACGTTCTTCGCGGGCTTCGCCGGCTGATGAAACGGTGGCGTTGGCGGCAAGATCGGCGTTTTCGACGATGCGCTGCGAAAGATGCTGCAGGATGTGGATTGCGGGATCGGCGAAAGCGTTGGGCAAAGGCGAAAACAGCTCGATCACGCCCAGCGACTCTTCCTGATGGGGCGACCGCAGCTTGACCACGGGATACGCCAGGATAGACCTAATACCCAGACCGCGGCAGATCTCAGCGTCCACCCGGGAATCGGTCACAGCGTCATCACAGCGTTGCCATTGTTTAGTCTGAAAGCAGTCACCTGACAGGCCGGAATTCTCATTCAAGTGCACCCCCAGATCGGGAGCAGTCGCGCCTGCGCTGGCGCGGCAAACAATATCGTCCCCCCGAGCCAGAAAGATTGCGGCTCCGCTGGACTTGGTCAATAAGCGCGCCTGTTCAACGATCTGGTTGAGCACCAGATCAAGCGCCAGGTCGGTGGAGGCGGTTCCTCCCCCGTGCGCAGATAGCTTGCGCACGATGTCGCTCAACGTTGGATGCAGGTTTGGATCCGGAGGGATGGGAGCGTGACCGGGCTCGGAGTCATCGAATGGGTCGGGACGAGACATGGAACGATGAGCCATGAGCCTCAGCGGCGCAACTTTCGTGCCCTTGGAGGTCATTTTCCGCCTTTAGGGGCAAACAAGCAACTGAGGAATCGGAGGATGGGAACGGTTTCTAGGCACAAGCGCGGGCACAGTCTTAATACTACAGCTCGATCATCACGTCGCCGTTTTCAACTTTCAAGGGATACACGGCGACACGGGCGTTGGGATTGTGCGCGGCTTCGCCGGTCTTGGGATCCCATTGCCAGCCATGCCATGGACAGACGAGTTTGTTGCCTTCGATGACTCCCTGGCCGAGCGGGCCGCCGCGATGCAGGCAGACGTTATCCATGGCGGAGATAGTTCCGTTCACGTTGGCCACGCAGATGACTTTGTCACCGCAGGGGAATTCTTTGGCTTCGCCCTCGGCGGGAAGATCGGATTGGGGAAAAATCAGCATTTAGCAGTTGGCACTTAGCATTTGGTCATCGTCCGCAGAGAGAAGGACGAAAGCAGCGACAGGCAGCACGAACCCATGGCTAAATGCCAATTGCTAAGTGCTAATTGCTACCTTGGTTGCAGCGTCTGCGCGATCATCACCTGGCGCTTGAAGTTTTCCACCATGTTTGGGTCAAGGCGCACTTCGGTGGGCTTCTTGGCCAGCGACATCCGGTCAATTTTGTCTTGCAGCTTGAGCAGCGCGTAGAACAGGTTTTCGGGACGCGGCGGGCACCCGATGACGTACACATCGGTCGGGACAATCTTGTCCACGCCCTGCAGCACCGCATAAGTATTGAACGGCCCACCCACTGACGAGCACGCGCCCATGGAGATGACCCACTTGGGGTCGGGCATTTGATCGTAAATGCGCTTCACCACCGGCGCCATCTTCAGCGTGACGGTGCCGGCAACAATCATCAGATCGGATTGGCGCGGGCTGGGGCGAAACACTTCCGAACCGAAGCGGGCGATGTCGAAGCGCGCCGTCGAAGAGGCAATCATCTCAATGGCGCAGCAGGCCAGGCCGAAGGTCATGGGCCAAACCGCTGACTTGCGCGCCCAGTTGAAGACGTAATCCACCGTGGTGATCAGGAAATTCTTCTCGAATTTATTCTGTAGCCAGCCCATGGAGTCCTTTATATTCCCAGCAGCGCCTGGATTGCGGCTCAGACGACACGAACCGTCCTCTCTCCAGTCATTTAGTTTAGCAGTCTAGGGCCGGGTAAGGTAGGTGTCAAACGGAGGCACATGGTTAACTTCGGCATTGTCGGCTTCGGACTGCACGCGGTGAAGCGGATTATGCCCGGCTTCGCTTTGGCCAAGCACTGCCGAGTAACTGCGCTGTCGCGACGTGACCTTGGCAAGGCGCAGGAATCGGCTCGGCAATATGCCATTCCCCTAGCATTCGATTCGGCGGAGGCATTGTGTCGAGCCCAGGAAGTGGATGCGGTGTTTGTGGCCACTCCTAATGCCTGTCATCTGCAAGACGTGCTGCTGGCCGTCGAATGCGGCAAGCCGGTTTTGTGCGAGAAGCCAATGGCCATCAATAGTCAACAGTGCCGGCAAATGGTCGAAGCTGCCCGCAAAGCCAGAGTCCTGCTGGGAGTGGCGCAAGTTTTTCGCTTCGAAGAGAGCACAGCACGGCTGCGAAGCCGCTTATCTGCGGGGCAAATTGGCAAGCCCATCTTTGCCCGGGCGGAATTTTCGTTTCAGGCGAAAGACGGGCACGCGAGAAGCTGGCTCAACGATGCGGCAATCGCCGGAGGTGGTCCGATTGCCGACGTGGGCGTACATTGCATTGACGTGCTGCGCTTCATTTTGCAGGATGAAGTTGTGCGGGTGGGCGCGCGTTCCCTGTCGGATGACAAGTCTGGTGATGTGGAGTCCGCGGCAGCTTTGGTGCTGGAGTTCGCGCACGGAACAATAGGCTCAGTGATGGTGTCCTATCGCGCCGATTATCGTACTCCGCTCGAAGTGGTCGGTGAAGATGGCGTCTTGCGCGCCGATGATGCGTTGAATGTCGAGAAACCGATCACCCTGGAACTGCGGCGAGGCAGTGCGCTCGAAACAGAAACGGTCTCAAACAGCCTTGCATATGCGCGGCAAGTGGATTCGTTCGCCAACGCGATTGAAGGCAAGGAAGATTTCCCCGTGCCCGGTGAAGAGGGTTGGAAGAATCAGGAGATTCTGGACGCGGCGTATCGCAGCATCAAGAGCGGTAAGTTTGAAGAAGTCCGCAGCGGCTACTGAGCACTGGCAGTGGCTGGCGACGACGCCACTGGCTTGGGCGGAATTCCCTGCGCCTGCACGATGTCCCAGTGCCACTCCTGGTCCGGTGTCAAGTCCGCGTCCAGGGCTTCCCGAAAGATAGCTGTCGCAGACGGCGCGGCAGCGCCCTTCAAGTGGTAAAGCATGGTCACGTCAGAGCGCTTCTCGTCGGGAGTTGTGCTGGCTTCGACGGCGGGGAGCAGCTTGGCAGGGCCGTAGTAGCCGACGGTTCTGTCGGTGGGTCGCACGATGGTCAGCCCGATGGTGACTTCTCTCAAGTCCCACGCGGTGCCGTTATAGACGGAGACCTGCAATGTTCCGTTTTTCGTCAACAGCGCCGTGGCGTTCGCGTCAAAAGACAGGCTGCAGGTACCGTCCGGGGAACTTATTTCGAAATTCTTTCCCCCTTGATCAATTGAAAACACGGGTTGGCCCTTGACTCGTTGGCTTTCTGCGTCCTCCACGACTTTGGAGAGATTGTCATTATCAATGACCGGCTGAACGGGCGCAGCCTTGCTCTGGCGCAAAGACCGGGCAAGGTCACCGAGGGACGGGTCTCCTTCAGACTGCGCCCCGGCGCAGACCGGGATGAGCAATCCCAACAGCACTAAAGCGGCGCCGAGATGGAGCATGCGGATCATCGGAGTCCAAGCGTGGCCGGATACAAGAATCCCCGAGAAAATTGTAATTAGAAAGGTGCCCGGAAGGACAAGCTGCCCCAAACGATGGTCGTAGAACTTTGGAGTCTAGAAAAGAATTGTGGGCGCGCGGGACAAAGAGGCAACGCAACAGGGCTCCGCGCGCCCATTGGAGAAACTCACGTCTTACAACAGGCCAGAAGAGCGAAAACGAGTAACCGGATCAGCCACCGGCACTGGCTGCCGCTTAAAGATCCAGCGGGCCACCGCAATCCCCAGCGCCGCGTAGCAAAGATGAACCCACTTCATATTTCACCCCCCAATTAAGATGCGGTTTGCACCTTAGGGGAGGCCAATGCTGTCAAGGTACCTAAGGACCGCGAGGCAGGTCAATCCACTTACGTGCTATAGACGTGGCACGAAAGGGTAGGTGGTAACCAGGACCACAAGAGGCCAGGATGAGTCGCCCGCGCCAATCAGAGCGTCTGTTTGCGACTGCTTCCCAACGTTTTGGGGTTTTATCGGGCCGCGCTAACGGGTCTCTCCGCCGGCTTCAGCATGTCCGGCTGCGGGCACCACGATAGCCTGAATGTTCTGCCCCGCCATCATTTTCTGAAATCCCGCCAGATCGGTCTTTTGGATTTCCGCCCATTGCGCCAGCGATTCATCGGCTTGCTTCTTCACCTTCTCGAAGACCCTATACTGCGAGTCGGTGGGAGCGGAATCGCTTCCCTCGCCTACTACGATCGCCAGAAAGGCCAGCTTGCTATCCACGCGCTGCGGATACGCCAGAGAACTTTCGTTGGATGTGATTTTCATCTGCGTCAAATCATCACGCATGGAGATCAGCTTCTGATCGAGACCGGCAGCAGCGGTAAGCACGGGCTTTGTGCTGCCGTTGTCAGGCAGGCGTTTTTTCAAGCCATCCACTTGCTCGCGCACGTCCTGAATCTGGTTTACCGCGTTGTACACGTGACTGAGTTCGTCACGAATCTGGATGAGCAGGTCGAATTGTTTCTGCAAATCAGCCTGGGAGACGTTAACGCGGGGGTCGAGTTTCAGTTCCAGCGGCGCGGTCTGGCTCTTGCCGTCCACCGTCAAGCGCACCTGATAATTGCCGGGTAGGGCGAGCGGTCCGTGCGCGCCGTCCTTGTATTCCCAGAGATAGTAACCAGGAACACGGCTGGCGCCTTGGTAGTGCAAATCCCAAATGAAACGATTTAGTCCAGCTTCCGGTTTTATTTCCTTTTCTGGCTTCTTGTCGTCCGGGTTGAGCGGTTCATCGAGATCTCGGGCTTTGTTGCTGGAGTATTTACGGACCACGTTCCCGGAGGGATCGAGGATTTCGATTGTGGTCTCGCCCTTGGGCTTGTCTTTCAGAAAGTAGTAAATCACTACCCCGGCCGGTGGATTGTTCCCAACGAGCGCAGGTTTCCGCGCATCTTCGTTAGTGCCATTGTCATTGTCATCGGCACTGGCATTCTGCATTCGCAAGGCCATAGCGGGAGAGTAGAGATGCATATCCTCTCCGGCAATTTCGCTGGCGTATTGCCGCAACGGGGAAACATCATCAAGGATCCAAAATGCC
>Ga0210394_10000479_pt1 | contig 84259 bp, 83 predicted proteins | sample IncBWC12MmetaG_FD_160121 | JGI IMG/M metagenome (GOLD analysis project Ga0210394, IMG submission 160121) | Forest soil microbial communities from Barre Woods Harvard Forest LTER site, Petersham, Massachusetts, United States - Inc-BW-C-12-M | ecosystem: Environmental > Terrestrial > Soil >...
CGCCGTCCGATCGAATACGATCCGGAGGACGCGGCGCGCACGACGATCACGAATCCGGCGCTCCTCGTCGAAGTCCTCTCGGTCACGACCGAGAAAGGCGATCGCGGCAACAAGTGGATGCACTATCAGCGCATCTCTTGGCTTCAGGAGTACGTCCTGATGAGCCAGGAGGCCCGTGTCGAGATCTTCCGCCGCACGTCCTCGGGAGCGTGGCAGTACTTCGAAGTGCGAGAAGGAAACGTTCGACTCGCCTCCGGGCCCACGCTCGACCTCGCGGTGCTATACGCCGATCTTCCGCTCTGAATTGCCCCGCCGGCCCCGACACCCACCGCTTCGGTCAACCGAGATCTCAACTCCGTCTACACGATTGGCATCGCTCGAAGAACCAAGAGCTTCGATTCAACGATGAGAGTCAAATCGCGGTCCTTCGAAAGGATCAGCGCATCATGATGCGCAGCCAGACTCGCGATTACGCAATCGATGGTTGAGCGAATGGTAATTCCGCGTTCACGCAGCCGGCGGAACAGATCGGCCGCCTCGAGATAGGTGTTTGGCTCTTTCGGCGATAACCAATCCATCCGACGGAAGTGGCGCTCGATACTAAAAAGGCTCTTGGCCTGACGCAGGCCCTGCAAAACCTCGGACACGATGAGACCACAGGTAACCAAGTCAGCATCTTCGCGGATGAGACGCGCGAGCGTTTCGGCCTGCTGACTGGGGTGTCCGTTGAAGAAGTCGACCCAGACAGAGGTGTCGACCAGAATTCTCATCCGCGTTTTCTGAGGGCGTCGAGATCCCCTGTCCACTCGACTTTGCCGCGGAAATCGAGAAGCTGACGGCGGCTTCGTGCCTGAGCAAATCGACGGAGCGCCTCGTTCACGACATCGGTTTTTGTCCGGCCTTTGGAAACCTTCATCGCTGCTTCGAGCGCGTCGTCGTCAAGATTGAGAGTTGTTCTCATGCGTCTGCACCTGACTGCATATTATGAGCCAGACTCGTATGCTTATGCCACACCCGAGCGTCAGCTCTGCGGCTCAGTGAATCTCGGCGTCGCGGGGGTGAGAAGCGTGTCGGTGTGCGCGTCTTCGAAACGCGACTCGCAACCGACCGCGATCCATGATTGGCCTCCGGCACGGCGTCAGAACGCAAGCCCTTTCGGGCTCATGGTGGCATTGAGTGTGTTCGCCTTGGAAAGACTGATCGTCATGCTCTCGTTTGCCGTGGTCAGATTAGGGTTCGTGAACTTGACCTTGCAGTCGCCCGCAGGCAGACCGGAGACGCTGTAATCGCCGGTCCCGCTGCCGCTTTCGCTGGTCACGGCGGCCGTCGCCGTGGCGATGGTCGCTCCGTCGTCGTTCGAGACCGTGATGGTGATGGCGTGGGAGCTGTTGGAAGTGCTGATGACCGTGATCGTTCCAGTCAATGTCGCGGTGCTGGCCATGGCTGAGTCCTCCCTCCTGCGAGAGCATACTCGAGCGGCATCGCCGCCGCGCTTCAGACCGCGATCCGTGCCTTCGTTCCGGCGGCGGAGCGTGGTCTCTGCAGCGCGGATTACTTCCACGATCGGTTTGCTCTTGTCACGCTTTCTATATCTCGAACAGCGCCCCGCGCAGCAAGGGCCGCCCGGCGAGTGACGTGCGGAACGAGACGGCCGCCGACGTTGCGATCACGGCGAGCGGTATCCATACGCTATACGAGCTCCACGACGTGAAGTCCGTGACGCCGGAGTGGATCAGGTCTGAAACGTAGACCATGCAAAACGTTGCCAGAAGCCCGAAGCGGATCATCAGGAGGGGAAGCATCGTCCACGCGATCACACCAATGATCAAGTTGACGATGACGCTCTCTGACGGCACGGCGAGAAGGAGACTGCCGATCAAAGCGATCATGGCCACCGCGAGCCAGTCCTTTCTAAGGACAATGCGCAGCGCGAAAATGAGAAACGTCGCCACAAATGACCAGAAGACCGCATCGACAACGTTCATCAACGGAGTAGCCAGCGCGAAGCGAAGGCCGCTCAGCGGCGCCAGATCCGACATGGGTGCAGGTATGACACCACCAAGAAGTCGAGTGACCGGAGTGACGCCGGTCAGAAGAATGCCTATCAAGACTCCGGCCGCGCTGCCAATGAGCGCATCACGACCGACGAGCGGATCGCGGAAGCGGCCGGCGAGCACTTTCCCCGAGGCGATCAGAGCGTGCGGCCACCGCCGCCGCACGTACGGCTCGAGCGCCAGATACAGTACCCAGACCAGTGCGCCAAAGAAGAGTGCCCAACCAAGAATCATCACCATGATGCCGAGCTCATACGCCGTCGTCACGTGAGTCGCTTGAAGCACGCCGTAGATGAGTGCGACGATCAACGTTGCCATCGCCAGTCGCATGGCGCTCCGGCGGTCACCGCGCCCTAACGAGACGTTCCGCCTGGCGACGAAAAGCCCGCCAATACAGACCATGGCAAAGATACTGATGTAGACACCCCGTGCGATCTTCCGACCCTTCGTGAGGGGATCCTGGTGGATCTGCGCGGGTCGCGTCCACGGCCCGATCATTTGAAAGTAGACCAGTTTGCCGCGGTATGCCGCGGCCTCGAGCCGGAGAGGCTCGCCGGATGGATACTTCCCTTCCCATGCTGCGCGGGAGTCGGCAAAGGCCGGCGGCACCCACTGCGGCGGCACCGGTTTGAACTGCGATAGATCCAGAGCTGCGGCACTGAAGAGCGGCCGCCAACCAACGGAGCCTTGCACAACACCTGATTCGACCTGATCGGGCACCGCGTCAAAGGCCACGAGCCGTCCCGATGGATCGAGCGAGATCTGTTTCATTCCGGGAGTGATCGGCGGCGGATCGGTGCGCGTCACCCATCGGCTGAAGAAGCTTTGCCACTCCAGCGGCTGGTCGCTTTCGCGATACCAGAAGAGCAGCGAAGGAGGCCAGTTGCGACGGAGGCGTTCCCAACGCCGGACAGACTTGTCGTGACCGCCGATGAAGTCCATGAAATCGAGATCGGCGTAGAAACCATGCGCGCTGTCGACGGCCTTTCGCGAATAGCCAAGCTGCCGGATCGTCTCCTGCGCCTTCAACGCCAGTGCGTCAGGTGGAATCTCAACCTTCACGTAGGCCGTCAGGTTGCTCTGCATTTGAAGCATGCATCCGACGACCGATCCGACGAGGATGAACAGCAGAAGCGGCACGGCAACGGACGGACGCAGACCGACCGAGTCTCCGGCCGCAGCGAGCAAGTCGGGCGAGGGCGTTTCCCCCGCAGCAAGGGCCGCCGCCAGCGGATCACGACCGGGGAGTGCGGCCATCACCGAAAGAACCGACGACGGCCGATCGCGGGGATCGTTTTCCAGACAGCGAAGGATCACGCGCTCGACGGCGGGATCAATGTCATCGATGACGCGCGACGGGTCGGTCAGGCTCCTGTGCTCGCGCATCTGCTGCAGCTCGGCGATCGTGCTCGCCTGAAATGCCCTCTTGCCGGTGAAGATCTCGTAAAGCACCAGGCCCAGGCAGTAGATGTCGCTTCGGTCCGTCACCTCCCGGCCGGCGAGATGCTCCGGCGCCATGTACCCCGGTGTTCCTTCCGCGATGTTCGTCTGAAGATCGCCCGCCACCGCGGCCAGACCGAAGTCGGTGAGGCGGACGTTTCCCCGCTCATCGAGCATGATGTTCGCCGGTTTCAAATCCCGATGGAGAATGCCCTTCTCGTGCGCGGCCGCGAGACCGGCGCAGATCTGGCTGGCGATCTCGATTCCCTTGTCTTTCGACAAGCGACCGATTCGATGCAGAAGCGCGGCGAGATCCTCGCCGTGCACATACTCCATGGTGATGAAGCTCTCCCCCTCGATCTCACCGATGTCATAAGTGCGGCAGACATTTGGGTGCGCGATCTGCCGGGCCATCCTGACTTCGACAAGGAGTCGCGCACGCCTGCCTTCATCCTCGCTGGCCCGTTTCGGCAGCAGCTTGAGCGCCACGGACTGCCCGAGCTTCAGGTCATCCGCGCGATAGACCTCTCCCATTCCCCCTTTTCCGGCCAGGGCAACGACCCGGTAGCGGTTGCCGAACATTGTTCCGGGAAGGAATCGCCCATGGTCAATGCCGCTCGAGGGCGTTCGCGCCGAGGCCGGCCTCTCCATCGTACCCGCGGACGAGATATCGATCGGCGATCCGCACGAAGGACAGAAGCGCGCTTCCGCGGCGATCTCACCAGAGCAGGCGGGACATGCAGCCATCGGGGATCGGGAGCATTGTACCTCTCAGCCCCCACTGTGGCCGATGCGTGACACCCCCCAATCAGCTCCTCCCCTCTCCGGCTATCATCCTCCCTCCCCCCATATCTGCGGCGATCAGCAAGAAGGATGAAGGAGAGAGAGAGCATGGACTACATGAACTGGATGAGGCTCAACACGAATATCCACGACAAGAGACTGGCCAACATCTGTCTGCCCATGACCCACGACTCAGGGACCTTTGATCTCAGCGATGAGATGGCTCCCGACCCCGCGGAGTGGGTCGTGGAGCTGGAGAATGCGCTGGCGAAGATCGCCAAGGATCTAAACGACGCGGGCATCCTCCCGTACGTCGCCGATCCGCTGGCATGGCTGCTTGATGAGGCCGTCGTGTCGCTGAAGGGCCTGACCACGGCGACCAAGGAGAACATCGCCACGCAGTTGCGGATGGGAATCCGCGGGTTCGACTTCCGCATGTACAACAAGTCGGGCGTCTACTACACCTACCACGGCCTCCAGAGCACGAGCACCTTCGCGTCGATGCTCGACGACATCCGCGACTTCCTCGGTCAAACCACAGGCGAGATCGTCTACGTCAATCTCTCCCACTACATCATGTTCGAAGGCGACGATCTCGAGACGTTCGGAAACTTCGTGAAGAGCAAGGTCGGAGCGTGGGCCTATCGCCCCAACGCCGCGGCGAGCAACGATCCCTTCCAGGCAACCTACGCACAGATCATCGGCCAGGAGGGCACGAACAATCCCGCGTCATCCTGACCACGTCCGATTCGTTGGGCGACGACAGTTACTTCTGGCCCTCCGAGTACTGCCCGCCCGACAACCTGCGCAGTCAGGCCGTGCTGGCCGGCGTCTACACCCCCACGACAGATCTCGATTTCATGATCGACACGCAGGTCTCGCAGTTCCAGGCCGCGGTCGACAGCGGGCTGCCCTTCGTCAACTACATGACCATGACGCCGGACGGCGAGCAGTACGTCAACATCATCGTCTCCAGTCTCTACGGCGCCCTCTTCACTCTGGCGGGAGAGATCGCGATCGTCGATCCCGTGGTTGGCGCGGCCGTCGCGGCTATCGCCGCCGCACTGCTCATCGATTACGCGGTCACAGGCATCTCCTGGCGAACGCTCGAGGAGCTTAGTCAGCAGATCGACCGGCAGCTCACCGAGATCGTCGATGACAACTTCATCCCCATCACGGGCACGACCAATCAGATCTCGATGATCTTCTGCGACTTCTGGGAGACGACGCAGGTCGTCGATCTGGCCATCAACCTCAGCAACGACTACGAGATGGAGTGGAGCGGCAACTCCATCATCAAGGTCGGCGACAGCGAGCTCGGCTCGAACGAGGGACCCACGGCCGCCATGTATCAGGGCCAGTTGCACATGGTCTACAAGGATTCCGGCAACGACGACATGTGGATGGCCGTGTACAACCCGGCCACGACGTCGTGGACTTCAAATCAGAAGATCAAGGACATGACCGGCGGCTCCTTCGATCCGAAGACCGACAAGAGCCCGTCGGCGGCCGTCCTCAACGAGATCCTCTACGTCGTCTGGAAGACCGGCGGAAAGAATACGATCCGTTCGGCGTCCTGGAACGGAACCTCATGGGCCGGCGGCAGCGAGATCACGATCGCGAGCCCGGGCCAGAACCCGGAGACGAACAACAGCCCCTACCTCACCCGCTACGGCGACGAGCTGGTCATGGTCCACAAGTACAAGGACTCCGACGACATCCACTGGGAGCGCTTCAGCGGCGGCGTCTGGAGCGGCGGCACGAAAATCAGCGTCATCGACAACAGCGGCAGTCAGAACCCGGGCACCAACAAACGGCCGGCGGTGATCGAGTACAGCGGCACGCTCTACCTGGTCTTCAAAGGCGGCCACACGAACAACCTGCTCTGGTGCAACTACGACGGCACGGATTGGAGAGGCAACGTCGACATCAAGGACAAGGATCAGAAGTTCACGCCGAAGAGCACCGAGGGACCGAGCCTGGCGCGCTTCGCCGGATCGATCTATATGCTCTACAAAGGCGAGAGCGACAACATCTGGCTGTCGACGTACAACGGCCTGACCTGGAATGAGAACGACGAGCTCAAAGACTTGACCTCGATCGATCCGAAGTCCGATCGCAGCCCCTGGGTGGTGCGTGTCGAAGACGATCTCTTCCTGCTCAACAAAGGAGACAGCAACAAGCTGTACCAGTCGTTCCTGAAGCCTGTGCCGTTCTGAGTGATCCGGTGCGTTAGGGGGCCCGATCGCGGGCTCCCTTCCGCGAGTTTCATGCACGGACCGGCAACGGATCAAATTCGACCTTCTCGTAGATCGCCGCGAGCACGACATGGCAGTCAACGGACGCGAGGTGAAGGACGCCATCCGGGTCGCTGACCTCCGAGAGAACCCACTGCTCCCCTTCGCGCAGATAGTGCTCGACGCGGATCTTGTCCTGGGCCACGAGAACGTACTCGCGCAGCGTGTCGAGACGGCGGTAGTGCGCGAACTTCTCGCCGCGGTCGTATGCCTCGGTCGATTCGGAGAGAACCTCCATGATGACCATCGGGTTAAGAAGCGTGTCCGTGTGCGCGTCTTCGAAACGCGACTCGCCACAGACCGCGACAACGTCGGGATAGGTGTACATCCCCGTCGGGCTGACTTTGACACGTATGTCGATGGCGAACACTTCGCACGCTCTGCCACGCATCTGGGAGCTGATCTCGCGAACGAGGTTGACAGAGATCAGATTGTGCCGCTTGCTCGCGCCCGACATGGCGAAGATGCGGCCGGCGATGTACTCGTTTCGGAACTCGGACTTGCGCTCAAGCTCGAGGTATTCGCCGGGTGTCACGAAATCCGGATTGGGCAATGACATGAGAGGTATCCGAGCACAGTATGCCTCGATTTATCCCTGATTGTGAGTCCGGTCACTCCCCAACCCCACCCCCTCGACTACATTGCCCTCGGACATCTCGGTGCGACCCATCAGACGGCGCACGCGCGCCGAGGTGTTTTGATTTTGGGGAGAACGTGACGCGCATTTGGACACTGACGATCCTCCTTCTCCTCGCTGCCATGACGGTGGCCGAGGGTCAGAACGCCCCTGTCACCATCAGCGTGGATGCTTCGAAGAACAGGCATCCGATCAGTCCCCTGATCTACGGTGTGGCCTTTGCCAGCGCGGCACAGCTCGCCGACTTCAACGTTCCGCTCAACCGCCAGGGCGGCAACGGCATGACGCGCTATGACTGGATGAGCAATTCCAGCAATCACGCCGCGGATTGGTACTTTGAAAGCATCCCTGAGACGAGCGCGACTCCGGGCGAGCTCGCCGACACGTTCATCGGCGACAGCGCCTCGGCAGGCGCGTACGCCATGGTCACCGTGCCGATGATCGGCTGGGTGGCCCGCCTCGGGAGCGGGCGCTCCAAGCTGGCCAGCTTCTCCGTGGGCAAATACGGTGCGCAGCAGAGCACGGACTACTGGATGCCGGACGCCGGCAATGGCGTTCGCGGCGACGGTACCGAGATCACGGGCAACGATCCCCATGACGCTAACCAGCCCGCGGACTCGGCGTACCAGCTCGGCTGGTTCCAGCACCTACTGGCCAAGTGGGGTTCCGCCGCGAACGGCCCTCTGCGCTACTACCTGCTCGACAACGAACCGAGCATCTGGCAGGCCACCCACCGCGACGTTCATCCCACAGGCGCGAGCATGGACGAGATCCTGACGAAGACGATCGACTACGCCGGCCGCGTGAAGGCGGTCGACCCGGCCGCCCTCGTCGTTGGCCCCGAGGAGTGGGGCTGGAGCGGATACTTCTACAGCGGCTACGACCAGCAGTGGGGAGCCGAACACGCGTGGGGTGGAACCCTCCCCGACCGCGCGGCGCACGGCAACCAGGACTACATCCCCTGGCTGCTCGACCAGATCAGGACGAACGATCAGCGCACGGGCAAGCGCCTGCTCGACGTGCTCAGCGTCCACTATTACCCGCAGGGTGGCGAGTTCGGCGACGACGTCTCTCAGGCGATGCAACTGCGGCGCAATCGGTCCACCCGTTCCCTGTGGGATTCGGCGTACGTCGACGAGACATGGATCAACGACAAGGTGCGGTTGATTCCCCGGCTCCATCAATGGGCGGACACGTACTACCCCGGCACGAAGATCGCCATCACCGAATACAACTGGGGCGCCGAAGCGTCGATCAATGGCGCCACGGCGCAGGCAGACATCCTCGGGATCTTCGGCCGCGAAGGGCTGGACATCGCTACGCGCTGGACGACGCCCGATGCCACCACGCCGGCATACAAGGCCATCCGGATGTACCGGAACTACGACGGCAACCGTTCGGCGTTCGGCGACGTCAGCGTCAGCGCAGCGGGACCGGACGTGGATGAAGTGGCGCCATTCGCCGCCGTGCGCTCATCCGACAATGCCCTGACGATCATGGTCGTGACGAAGACGCTACTCGGCGACACGCCCGCCACGGTGACCTTGGCCAGCTTCGTTCCCGCGGGCGGGACGGTGCAGCGGTGGCAGCTCGACTCGTCCAACGCAATCCATCGCCTGGCTGACGTGACGCTTGCCGGATCGTCGATCTCCCTCACCCTGCCACCGCAGAGCATCACGCTGTTGGTCGTTCCGGGCGCTTCTGCGACCGTGGTGCGCCGTCGGTCCGTGAGCCGTTGACGGTTGTCGGTCGTCCAAGTCTGTCATCCTGAGGCTGCCGCAGCCGCGGTACGAATTGTGGTGCTTGCTCCAATGTGATTCCCGCGGCGGAGGACGTCGAAGGACCCCCTGCGCGCTCGCCGGGTCGGGTGGTGGTACTTCGTCGATGCAAGCTCGCGAGGGGGTCCTTCGGCGTCCTCCGCCGCGACGCTTGATCTTGGACAAGCACCGACAGTTGGGGCGCGGCTGCGGCAGCCTCAGGATGACAGCTTTGCTGCAACGGAGCGGCGACTCCGCCGCCCGCAACCTTCGATGCGTGCGCTGGATCACCGACCACGGGTGACCACCCGCATCGCCCGCTGTACCGACAAACCCTACTGTGTGCGACGAGGAAGTACTCATGCGCACGCTCATCATCGCAGCCGCTCTTACGTTCGCCGCTTTCACGACGGCGAGCGCGCAGCTCTCAAACCAGGATTGCCTGGCCTGTCACGATAAAGTCGACGCGAAACAATTCGCCGGTTCGGTCCATGGCTCGCTCGGTTGCGCGGACTGCCACGCCGGCATCACGGCCCCCGGCCCTCACGACCCGGCTCCGAAGGCGGTCGATTGCGCATCCTGCCACCCCGACTCCGTCGCCGCATGGAATGAGTCGTTGCATGCAAAGGCGGTCAAGTCGAAAAGCGCCCAGGGCGCCCGATGTGCGGACTGCCACGGCTCTCCGCACGCCATCCTGCCGTCGTCTGATCCCAAGTCGATGACGGCTCACAGCGCCATTCCGACGACCTGCGCGCGCTGTCACGCGCAGAAGTTCGTGATGGCGAAGGCAGGACTGAGCACGAGCTCGGCGACGTCGTACCAGGACAGCGTCCACGGCCGCGCCATCGCGAAAGACGGCAAGAGCAAGGCCGCCGTCTGCACCGACTGCCACGACCACCACGCCGTGCGGCCGGCGAATGATCCGCTCTCGGGCATTTTCAAATTCAATGTCGCGCGCACCTGCGGCAAGTGCCACGCCGCCATCGCCGCGCAATATGTGGATAGCGTGCACGGCAAGTCGCTGGCGCGCGGGAACTGGAACGCTCCGGTCTGCACCGACTGCCACGGCGTCCACACGATCGCCAGGACCAACGATCAGGTCCGCGGACCGCGGGCGAGCTGCATCCGCTGCCACGACGGTGTCCGCCTGACGCAGGAGTTCGGCGTGCTGGCGTCGCGCGTGCAATCGTACGAGGCCAGCTACCACGGCCTGGCGCGGAGGATGGGATCCACCGTCGCCGCGGACTGCGCCAGTTGCCACGGCTCGCACGACATCCGCCGCTCCGCGGATCCACGCTCCGCCGTCAACATCAACAACCTGCCCAAAACCTGCGGCAAATGCCACGCCGGCGCGGCGGCGAATTTCGCGCGCGGGAAGATCCACATCGTGGCCGGCGACGTCAGCGACCCGCCGTCGCGCGCCGTCACCTGGATCCGACTCATCTACATCGTGCTGATCGTGATGACCATCGGCGGCATGGCCCTGCACAACATCATCATCTGGGCGCGCAAGGCCCGCAAAGCACGCCTGGCCTCCGACCGCAAGATCGTGCGCATGAACCTCAACCAGCGCATCCAGCACATCGTGCTGGTGGCCAGCTTCTCCGTGCTGGTGATCAGCGGCTTCGCGCTGGCGTGGCCGGACTCGATCCTGGCGCGTTGCTTCGGCACGAGTGAAGCGCTCCGCCGTCTCGTTCACCGCATCGCCGCCGTGGTGATGATCGTCCTCGGCCTCTATCACCTCGCCTACATGATCCTGACCCGCGAGGGACGCAAGGGACTGCGCGACTTCTGGTTCCGCTTCTCCGACGCCCGCGACCTCATCGACGTGCTGCGCGACCGCAAGCCGCAATCAGGCCGCTTCACCTACGCCGAGAAGGCCGAGTACTGGGCCGGCCTGTGGGGCACGATGGTCATGGCCGTTACCGGTCTGGTGATCTGGTATGCCGTCGGCGTCGCGCAATGGATCCCCCGCTGGTGGGTCGACATCGCCACGACCATCCACTTCTATGAAGCCATTCTGGCCACGCTGGCCATCATCATCTGGCACTTCTACCACGTGATTTTCGACCCCGACGTCTACCCGATGAGCTGGACCTGGTACGACGGCAAGATGTCCGAGCATCAGTTCAAGGAAGGACACCCAAAGGCCTATGACGAGTCTTGTGTTGAGGCCGAGCGGGTCGACGAAGCGACGAAAAAGTGAGTCAACAGAGCCGGCCGCCACAACGGCCGCAGCATAGAAAAGGAGCCTACATCATGAAGAAAGCAGTGATCCTCATCGCCATCCTCACCCTGATTGCAACCGGTCTGTTCGCCGCTGATGGAGCGGCGGTCTACAAGACGAAATGCGCAAGCTGCCACGGCCCCGACGGCAGCGGCCTGACCGCCATGGGCAAAGCGCTGAAGCTGCGCGACCTCGCCTCTGCCGACGTGCAGAAACAGACCGACAAAGAGCTGATCAACGAGACCACGGACGGCAAGGCAAAGATGCCCGCCTACAAGGACAAACTTTCCGCGGAAGACATCAGCGCGGTCGTGGCGTACCTTCGCACTCTGAAGAAGTAGTTGGTTGATGGGTTGCTGGGTTACTGCCCAGCAACCCAGAGCTCGCGCGGTAGCGGGGTTGCGCGGTCGTGCGGCGGTTGATACCGCGGGGACCGCGCGACTCTGAAGCCACGCGATGCGCTAGAAAGAGGCGTGTCTGCGACCACCGTTTGCCGGCAGCGTCCAGATCGTCAGCGTGCCGGTGACGTCGTCAACATAGGCAAACCTGGTCGTGTTGTGGCCGATGGTCTGTATGTTGAGGCCGAACGAGCCACCCTGCGCCGGGTCCACTGAGACTTGCTTGACGAACTCGCCCTGGCGGGTGAACTCCACGATCTCGCTCGGCTGGTTAGGATCGGAATTGATGACGTCGGAATTGGCTACAAGAAGGTCGCCGTTCGGCGCCTGGACCATCCCCAGCGGTCCGTGCAGATGGGCGTCGTCCTTGTAGATCAATTGGCCCATCCCCTCGTCGCTAGCGGTGTTAGCGGCATGCGGGACCACGAAGACGGCATTGTCCTCGGTCGAGGCGACGAAGAGGGAGTCGCTGCCCGGATCGTAGACCAGGCCGGTTGGACCGACGACGAGCGCCGCTGGGTCGCAGCGGTGCATGTAACCCGATGCGATCTGGGTGTGGTTCAAAATCGTCAAGCCGCCGGGGATAACCTGCGTGTCGAGGCGGATGACCGTGCCGCTGAGTGCGTTGGCGACGAAAAACACGACCCGTCCTGCCCCTTCCTCGAAGACTGTCATGTCCCACGGGCCGTTGATATCGGATTCCGACAGGGTGGCCAGCAGGTTGCCGTTCCGGTCGATCACGAGCAGCGATCCGGCCTGGGCGGTGGCGCAGGTCCCGTCACTTGTCGGGAGATTGCCCACCACCACCAAGCCCTCCTTCAACACCGCGAGAGCAGTCGTGAGGCCGAGCGGAGCCGTCCCCTGGAAGAAGACTGTGGGAGCGCCGCCGTTCGCCGGCACGTCGACGATGCTAGTGCCGGTTCCCTGCTGATTCGCCTTGTTATTGAAATTCGAGACCAGGATGTCGCCCGCCGCGATCGTCCCGCCACCCGCGAAGCCGAGGGGCACGAAGGCAACGCCGTAGGGGTTCTGGTCACCGCTATCGGGGACCGTCGATACGGTCAGCGGTGCGTCTGGAAGGAAAGGAACGACGTCCCGGTCTTCCGTCGGCTGCGCGAAGAGCAGAGTGGTGGGGACCAGCAAAAGCGCCGACGTGAATACCAGAGTCTTGGCGATTGAGTTCTTCATAGCGTGTTTCTCCTTGAGATCGGTTGTCGCGAGCAGGGTCGCGACACCGCGCATGTCCCCTCAACGCAAAGACCGGGCCTGGGATTGGGAAAAGCGGAGCGAGGTCAGCCTGTCGGAGGTTCCGTTCCAGTGAGGATGAAACCGCTTTCAAATCCGCGACCAGGCTCTTCCAGGCATGACTCACGCGGAGACGCGGAGATCGCGGAGGTTCAAGGGATTGGGTTCTCTCTCCCTCCACGCCTCCGCGTGAGCGCTTCTTCGGGGAGTTGTGCAATTGTAATGACGGATGTGGTGACTGACAGGCGGAGCTCTTCGCGCCCGGGCGTTCCTGCGGAACTTTCGAATCTACGGCGTCGTGCGCCTGCTGGCGCGGCAGATTCTTCACGATCTGCGCGCCTCCGCATAAGCCGCCCATCACAGATGCATGTCTCCGACGGATGCATGAAGCCGCAGAGGAGACATCTGCCGCGCGACCGGAGGCGACTACTGGCGCCGCATGAATCCCGGGTCTGAGGGCACGCCTTCCTGTCACAATATCCAGCATGCGCCGACTGCTGGTTTTCCTTCTCCCGCTTCTGGCAATCCCCGCGCTTGCCGATGACGTACTCGGCCCAGCGGATTACCTGAAGATCCTCGTCGACTCGAAGCTTCACTACAAGATCGTCAGCGAGCCGGCGAAGGCGCCACTGGAGCCGACGGTGTGCGGGCGGCGCGAGGAATCGATGCGGCTCGTGACCAAAGAGAACGGCAAGAGCCTGGTCCCGTGGACGGTCAATGCCGAGACGACGAAGCTGCTCGATGAGGCCGAGGAGTTGTATCAGGCGAAGAAGTACGATGAGGCGGGCGCAAAGTACAGGGAGGCCACCGAGGCCGACCCGCAGGCGGTGTCCGGCTATCTCTTCTACGGCGACACGCTGCTGTTCGGCCGCGCGAACGACGCAGCGGCCGCTCTCGAGCAGTACCGCAAAGGAATCGCACTCGATCCCAGCCTTCCGGTAGGACACTTCTTTGCCGCGACCGCGCTCCGAGCTCTCGGCCGGATCGACGAGGCGCGCGAGGAGATCATCAAGGCGCTGACGTATGACCCCGTATACGACTCGATCTGGAAGATCACCGCCACGGTCCCCGGGCACTGGAATGAAAAGCCGGTCGTGCGCCACAAGTTCGAGCCGCCGCCCGGGTTCCTCGGCGTCAACGACAAGGACAACATCGACGTCTACGGCGGCCCGAACGGCGAATGGTTCGGTTATGCGCTGTGCAAGGCCGTGTGGGCCAATGAGCCGCGCTTCAGCAAGCAACATGCTGGGAGCTCCGGCTGGTCTGTCGAAGAGGAGCACGCCTGTGTGACTAACCAGTTGCTGTCGCGCTACAACGCCACCGAGTCCTCTCTGGCGGAACAGCAGAAAAAGAACGGTGTCCTGAAGCCGGTGGTGAAGGAGGCGGACGTGATCGCGGCGATGACGCCGCTCGACCGACACCTTGCGGAGGTGGCCCATGCCGGGATGCTGGACGGCTACATCCTCTTCGAGATCATCGGCCAACGCTGCCCCATGGCCCTGAGTGTGATGGACGAGAGCGCGCTAAAAGAGGTCGACCGCTATATCCGGAAGTACGTGATCGTTGCAGCTCAGTGAGGCTGGCTGGGCAATTGGGCAACAGTTTGCCGGGCTATGTGTTCGGTTCCGTGAGCGCAATCCGATGACACTCAGATGTTTGCGCCGTGGGGTTGCCTCACGCGGAGGCGCGGAGATCGCGGAGAAAAAGAAAACCGCGCGTTCGAGCTCCGCGCCCTCCGCGTGCTACATCTCCTGTTTATCGCTTGCGGCGCTTAGGAAGTTGCTTCGCCGCTGATGGATCACCTCGGCCGCCGTGTGGCCGTGCGTGGCCCAGTGCATCTTGTTCTGCACCGTGGCAGAGAACTGCTTCGTCATGTCCGTATTGGGCGTGTAGTCAACGCTCGTCGCGTAGATGTCCAGCACCTTCTGATAGAAACGCCGCTCCGAAGAGCGGATGTCGCGGATGCGCTCCAGCAGCTCGTCGAAGTAGTCCGTCTGCCCCTTGCCCGGAGGGTTCTTGAGTCGCTCGTCGTCCATGGTGAAGCCCTTCACCAGGTACTCGCTCAGGCGCGCCGTGGCCCACTGGCGGAACTGCGTGCCGCGGTGGCTGCGCACGCGGTAACCTACGGCCAGAATGGCTTCCAGCCGGTAGTGACGCAAGCCTCGCGACACCGATCGCGTCCCCTCCTGGCGAACTTGTAAGTAATCCTTACAAGTTGCCGCCTCGGACAGCTCACCCTCGGCGAAGATGGCTCCCAGGTGCAGGGTGACGTTCTGTGGCGTCGTCTGGAACAGCTCCGCGATCTGCGCCTGCGTGAGCCAGATCGTATCGAGATCGAACCGGCACTGGATGCGTGTCCGGCGGTCCTCGGTCTGGTAGAGGATGATGCTGGATTGCGGCTGCTCGATGTCGGGCATGCGTGCTCCTGAAGCGCCGGCCGGTGAGGCTTGGCAAGTCCTCGAAAGTGTACCGGCAGATCACATCCAATCTCACCTGCGAGAGCTGGATCGGCTCACGGCACAGGCGAAACCTATCCAGTGAGACTCATTCGCCTACCGCTCGTAGAACTGCGTTGTCGGCAGTAGGCGGCCTCCAAACGAACTGACCGGAGTTTCCGGATAGTTACGTCCAGCTCGTGCTCAGGTTGTTTCACGCGGAGGCGCGAAGACGCGGAGAGGAGAGATGCGCAATCTTCGATTGCCTCCGCGTGAAATCTCTGGCGCCGTCGTTTCGAACTGTTAAGCAAGACTTAATAGTTGCGCCCAGCCGCACGAGCGCGGTCAATCCTCCAGCGTCGGCATCGCCTGCAACACCTCGCTCGCCCGCGGACGGTCCTTCACTTCCTCATCCTTCCTGATCTTGCCGTCCCTGAAGACGATGACGCGTTTGGCGAACTGGGCGATGTCGGGCTCGTGGGTGACCAGGACGATCGTCAGGCCTTGTTCGTTCAGGTGCTGGAAAACCTCCATGATCTCCACGGCCGTGCGGCTGTCGAGGTTGCCGGTCGGCTCATCAGCGAGAAGGATCGATGGGCGGTTCACGAGGGCGCGGGCGATGGCCACGCGCTGCTGCTGACCGCCGGAGAGCTGCGAGGGGAAATGACGCGAGCGTTCGGCCAAACCGACCAGGGCCAGCGCCTCCGTGGCGCGCTTCGCCCGCTCCAGCTTATCGATCTTCGTGTAGAGCGTCGGCAACTGCACGTTCTCGAGCGCGCTGGTGCGAGGGAGAAGATTGAAGCCCTGAAAGACGAAACCGAGCTTGCTGTTCCGGATGCCGGCGAGCTGCCGCTTGTCGAGGCTGGAGACGTCGGTGCCTTCCAGAAAGTAACGCCCCGAGGTCGGGCGGTCGAGACATCCGAGAATGTTCATGAACGTCGACTTCCCACTGCCGCTCGAGCCCATGATGGCGATGAACGCGCGCGACTCCACTGAGACGTTGATGCCGCGCAGAGCGTGCAGGCGCGTCTCGCCGAGCTGGTAATACTTGTGAACGTCCTCGACGCGGAGGATGGCCTGGCCGTTCGTCACGCTCACCGCCGGATGCCCTGGCCGGGCCCACCTGACTTGGAAGTCACAGCGGTGGTGACCACCTCGTCTCCCGGTTTGAGCGCGCCGTGGAGCACCTTCCTGACCTCGGTGTAGGCGTGATCGGTGATCCCGAGGGACACCTCCACCGGCTCGACGGTCTCGCCTGCACGGAGTTGCCAGACCACCGCGCGTTCGGCACGTGTCGGCCGTTTTCCACCCGCTGGGGCGGCAGCGGCCTCGGCCGACTGCTCCGCTTCGATTCCGGACTTCGCGTAGAGCGCACGCACCTCCTCCGGAGAAAGAGGCGGTTTGAAGCGGAGCGCCGCGTTGGGCAGCTTGACGACGTTCTCCGCCGTCTCGACCGGGATCGTCACATACGCCGTCATGCCGGGGAAGAGCTTGAGGTCCGGATTGGCGAAGTCGATGACCGCGTCATACGTGACGACGTTCGAAACGGTGGTGGGATTCATGCGAAGCTGGCTCACGGTTCCCTGGAACAATTCTTTTGGAAACGCGTCGACCTTGAACGTGACCACCTGATCCCTACGAATCCGCCCCACATCGGACTCGTCGACCTTGGCGTAGACCTGCATCTTGGCCAGGTCCTGGGCGATGGAAAAGATCGTCGGCGCCTGCAGCGAGGCGGCCACGGTCTGGCCGACGTCGACGTTGCGGGCCACGACGGTCCCATCGATCGGGGAACGGATGATCGTGTAGTTCAGATTCGTCTTCGCCACGGACACCGCGGCTTCTTTCTGCCTGACTTGCGCATCGGCCTGGGTGACGCTCGCGATCGAGGCGTCCACTTCGGCCTGCGCGGACTGGTAGTTGGCCTTGGCCAGATCGAGAGCGGACTGGCTGCCGATATCCTTCTGCGTGAGCACCCGGGCACGGTCGAATTCCGCCTTCGTCTGCGCCAGCCCCGCCTTCGCTTTCGAAAGGTTGGCCTTCGCGGCGATGACGTTGGCCCTGGCGTTCTGCAGGTCGGCGTCTGCCTGCAGCAGCGCTCCATCGAACAGGCGCGGATCGATCTCGGCAATGATCTCGTCCTTGTGAACGCGCGAATTGAAGTCGGCGTTGAGCTTCGCGATCGTCCCCGACACCTGCGAGCCAACCTGGACGTTGATGACGGCGTTGACCGTGCCGCTGGCCTCGACCGCGTCGCGGATCTCCCCTTCCTGGACCTTGGCGGTGATGTATTGCGTCGCGTCGCCGCGATGAGTGAGCGCCGACACGGCCAGTAGCGCCAGGACGATGACGCCCACGATGATGAGCCAGTGCCGCCTCGTCAGTCTCTTACTCATAGCGCAGCGCCTCGATGGGATCCAGGAGCGAGGCTTTGCGCGCCGGGTAGTAGCCGAAGAAGACGCCGACGGCGATCGAGAAGAGAGCGGCCAGAAGAACCGCTTTCAGCGAGATCTCCATCGGCCAATTGAGGGCCCTGCCGACAAACGCCGACCCCACCACGCCGACCACCATCCCGGCGGCGCCGCCGACGAGACTGAGGATGACCGATTCGGCCAGGAACTGAATCTGGATGGCCTCCTCGGTGGCACCGACGGAGACGCGTACGCCGATCTCACGCGTTCGCTCCGTCACGGAAACGAGCATCACGTTCATGATTCCGATCCCACCGACGATCAGCGAGATCGAGGCGATGGCTACGAGCAGCAGGGTCATCGTGCGGCTGGCTTCGAGCTGGGCTTGAATAACGTCCTCCGGATTGCGGATATTGAAGTCGTCGCCCTCTTCGGGGCGAAGATGGTGGCGGTCGCGAAGCAGCGCCGCTGCCTGCTGCCCGGCCAGCTTCACCACGTCGGCCGAAACAGCCGAGCAGAGAATGTCGTCGAGCCAGGTCACGCCCTTCAGTTTCTTTTGCACGGTGGTGTAGGGAAGCAGGATCGTGTCGTCCTGATCCTGTCCTGAAATGGCGAGCCCCTTCGGGCTGAGCACGGCCACCACTTTGACGGGAAGAGTGCGCAGGCGGATCACCTTTCCGATGGGATCCTCGGGGCCGAAGAGCTGGTCCCGCACGGTCCGGCCGATGGCGCAAACGGCCGCGGAGCGATCGACGTCGTCCTTCGTGAAGGCGGCACCCTGATCGATGCCCCAGCGCTTGATGTCGAAGTACTCCGGCGAGACGCCGCGATACGACGTGAACCAGTTCTGATTGGCGTAGATGACCTGAATCGACCCGTCGACGTTCGGAGAGACGGCCTTGATCATCGGGATCTGGTTCTTGATGGCGGCAGCGTCGCCGAGCGTGAGCGTCGGGGTCCCGTGCGTGCCGGTGCGGACACCGTTGACGGCGCGGCCGCCAGCCTCGATCCAGACGAAATTGTCGCCGAGGTTGTTGAGCTGCTGCTCCACACGCGCCTGTCCGGCTTTGCCGATGGCGACCACACAGATCACCGCGGCAATGCCGATGGTGATTCCGAGAACCGTGAGCAAGCTTCGTAGTTTGTTCCGCAGCAGAGCCCAGACCGACGCTGCGAGGAGGGCGAGGTAGTTCATTCTGTCGCGCGCACTCTACCGTAATTGGCCGCTGATTCGAACGCACATGGAGTCGGGTGTCGGGGGTCGGGGGTAGGAGAATTCAGCTCCGACACCCGACACCCGACTCCCGACTCCCGAATCGATTCTCATCAACGCTGGAGCACAAAAAAGCCCGAGGGGTGATGCCTCGGGCTTTTCGGCGCGTGGGCGTTTCATCAACCGCGAGGGCCAATGTTGTCGATCGCGGCCACGCCGAAGATCCCGCCGTTGAGCCACTGGCCTGTGAGCTGGACGTAGTCGCCGCTGCGCAGATTGCCGAGGCCATAACCGCCGCTGGCGACATCTGCCGTGATCAGACGGCCGGAAGCGTCATCGCGCACCACGATCGCACCGTCGCGATAGTCGACGCTCTCGACCACGCCACGCAGGAGGCCGTTGTCGTAGACCGCCGCGGGGGCGTACTGATAGGGAACGGGCACGCCGACGGCGTACGCGCCGCCGCGGAAGACGCCGCCTACGTTGATGGAGACGTTGGCGCGCCGGTCGCGGTCGCGGTTCTCGAAGCGCGGCTGCTCATAGCGCGGCTGAATGACCTGACGCTCACGGCTGAACGAGTTGACCCTCGCCGGCTCGGTGGCACGCTGCGTCTGGCGCGTGACTACGGCACCTCGGTTGTCGCGGTTGCCGGCAACGCTCGTCTGCCTGCCGCGATCAGAATTGTTGCGATTCCAGTCACCGCGCGACTGCGCGAATGACGGCGTCGCCAGAAGAAGCGCGATGGCTCCCGCCCCCGCTGCTTTCACTGCCCACTTCGACACTGTCGTTCTCATGTTGTTCTCCTTGTGTTGCACACGGAGAGACAAACCCGAGAGAGGCGATCTTTCGCGAAAACCACGAGGCGCACGCCGGTACCACGAAGTGCATTTCGGAGCGTTGGACGGAGCGTAGGAGCGTTAGGGGTAGGGAGAGCCCGCTAGGGCTCCCCCTCCCTCCGAACCGGACTGGCGGATCTCCCGCATCCGGCTCTCCAGTTGGTGGTTCTGTTCGAGATAGATCTGTACACATGAAACTCGCATCGCAGTGAAAGAAGTTTGATGTGCTGGCATATGCCGCTCTGTCGCCAAAGCCGATCTACATCGGTCGCTCTGCGATCTGGCGCGTGCGAGCACGATATCGGCTGCTCGCACTCTCGTGTTCTAGCCTTACGGCAATGGGCGATCTGCGTCATTTCACTTCGCTTCCGATCCACCTTCCTACCTCCCTTTGCTCCACGCTTGTTAGGCGCTTCTCAGCTCGTATGGAGGCTCAGTCACCCGTCTGCCTTTCACCTGCGCAGCTGCGGGGATCCCCGATTCACCACACCTGAATCTTCCTGTCGTTCTGTCTCCAACCACCCTGTGCCCTCCCATGTCCGCTTTCTTCTTGCTCGCTTCACTTTCGCGTTCTGGGGTCGTATTCCGCAGGGCCGTTTCCAGTCTGCGCCCATCGGATTTCTCGGCTTCGCCTTTCGCTAGCAGGCTCGCCAAGGCATCAAGGCCGAATCGAGTTTCTGGTCGTACGGACCGACAGGCTCGCCTCCCGTTGCTCTCCACCCCGTCTTACGACGACGCAGTTACGGTCGGCTTTCAACCAGTCGAGCATTTGGTTGAGAGTGTTCTCACCTCCTCTTCAGGTGCGCTCTCGGGCGCACTAGCGCCGCCGGCTCGGCGGCTGGACCGCCAGCGGCTCGCTGGTGGACGTTCCCAACCACCGCCGAGCCGGCGGTGGTCCAGCCAGCGGGCCGCTGGCGCTACGTAGCGGCGCTACGCGGCGGGTGGCTTCTGCTCTCCCTCGATCGCGGTTCCCTGCTTGCGCTTGCCGCCGATACGATTCGCCTCTTTCATCATCGCCACGAAGGGAATCAGGGCGGAGTGTGCCTTCTGCTTGATCAGGCCGCGCAGAGTGGTGTAGATCAGCAGGACAGCCTGGCCGATGATGTGGCGGCGCTTGAGGTTCGTCGCGCGGACGCCGCTCAGCATCGCCACCAGCTCGTCATCAACCGCCGTCCAGCGTCCTGCCAGCTCGTTGAGCTGCCACAGCTCCTCGCCCGTCATTCCAACGAGAGCTTTCGTCCCCGCGTACCCTTTGCCGGCAACGAGTCCGGCGTGGACAACCTCGACCGGGAGATTCGCCACCCGAACCATCGACTGGGCCTGTCGAAGGGTCAGCTGGCCGTAGTTCGGGATTCGATCGCGCAGTCTGCGCAGCTCCTGGACAAGCTCTTCAGGGTCGATCGGGCCGCTTGTAGTGTCGTTGTTCATGATTCATGGAACCGCCGCTCTGCTTCGATTGTCAAGCGGCGAGCTCGACAATGACCAGGCTGACACTTCATCGATGACCACCGACATCACGCTTGATGAGACCTGCCATCAACTAAATGACTCTTCAGCTCTATCGTCGATGATCGGTGCCATCGCAATCGATGAGGGCCGCCATCTAACGAATGACGCGTGAGTATTATCGTTGATGATCCACGACATCGCGCATGATGAGGCCTCCCATCAACCGAATGACTCGTGAGTACTGTCGTCGATGACCCGTGTTATCACGCTCGATGAGGCCTCCCATCGGACGAAGGACTCGTGAGTACTGTCGTCGATAACTGATGTCATCACGCTCGATGAGACCTCTCATCAGACGAATGACTCGTGAGTGCTAACGTTGATGACCGGTGTCACCACGCTCGATGAGGCCTCCCATCAAACGAATGACTGGCCGCGCTCAGTGCGGCACCGGGATGATCCAGAAGAACTGAGCGATGCGAACGAGAAGAGGGTCAGGGACCTCAGCGCCGGCTTCGTTCAGCCGCTTCACTTCCTCATTGATGCGCTCCAGCTCTTTCGCGTCCAGCCAGAAGCCGCGGCAGGTCGGGCAGTAGTCGAGGATGATCGTCGTGTCGATGTTGAAGTCGACCTTGCGCATCACCGTGTTGTCGTTCGGGCACGCAGTCGGCCCGTACTCATCCTCGTGCTGAAACGTGTCGAGGTCGACGGTCGAGAATTCGAGATCGCCAGGGGTGGGATCGGCCAGACGGTTCAGTTCTCCGTGCGCGAGGAACATGCCGGCACAGAGCGGACAGGTCGGGACCGATCTCTCACCGAACGATTTCATCTCCAGCACTGCGGCATCACGTGGACAGTTCATCGCTTCCTCCGCCGGTTCGTTCCGGTTGCTGCGTCAGGCGCAAGTGTAGGCGCGATCGGGACGAAAGGCGCATACCTGTCATCCTCGCTGCCATCTTGACCGACGCCGGTCCGAGGTATGGGCAATGTTGAAAGAACGCGCGCGAAGGCGCGCCTGACAAGCTAGCCCCGCGCTCTGCGCGGGGTGTCGATGCGCCAACAAGATGCGGCCGCGAAGGCGGCCGCTACATGGGCTTCCGGCGGCCTCGGATGGACCCGCGGGTTCTTGTAACGGCCGCCTCCGCGGCCGCAAACCTACCGTCCATGCCGACCCCGCGCAAAGCGCGGGGCTAAGTTGTCCCGACGCGCCTTCGCGCGCGGAGCCCTGCAACCTGATCGAAAAGACAGGATGGATGTCGTTACGCCTACCGTACTCGTTCCGTCAACCCGGCCTCGGCGGTGGCCGCCAGGAACTGGTCGACCGGCTCCAGCGGGATCGGTCCATAGATCGCCGACAGGGCATCGCGGATCTCGCTTGTCGTTCGTGAACCGTTAGCCAGGTTCAGCGCTTCGTAAGCGTAGTCGCCCCCTTCGCCGCGCGGACCTTCGAAACTCAGGAGCGTGAGACTGGCGACGCGGTCGTGCCCGAGGTGCGCTTCGAGATAGTCGTAACCGAAGGCGTCGAGGGAGCCGCGGATGGCGGGGTTGCGGGCGGTAAACGGGGCCGGACGGCGGAGGAGCGGCAGGCGCACGGAGAAGTGCGCGCAGGGTTGTCGTGAAGTCCGCCGCTTCGGCTCGCACGGCAGGCGGCGGCGTGAAGAAGCGTTGCATCGAATCGAACATCTCTGTTTCGTACGCGAGCTGAAACCGCAGCCTGTTCGAAGCCTCGGCGGGCGAGAGATCGCGGGTCTGCTCACGCGCCTCCCCGGCACGGCGCAGCGCCGCTTCCTCGATCATGCCCACGATCTCCGGGGCGTCGGCGGCGGTGGCATTGGCGAGCACCAGCCCGCTCGCGGCGGCAATGAAACCGGCGCGCTTGAGCTTCGTCGGATCGATCTTCGCCGCCGTGTCGGCGTTCGTATGGATGAAGCGATCGGGCCAGTCGTTGAGATAGATGGCCGGGATGCTCCACGAGTTGGAACTGTAGACCTCATGATCGCTGCCGAGCGTCAGCGGGACCATGGCCGCGCGCAGGGCGTCGCGCCCTCCTTCCGGTGCGACGAGCGGCCACCTCGCGATGCCTGTCATCGCATATTGCGACGCCTGAGCGTCGACGAACCCACCGATCGCCGCGGCGACGTCGTAGGCGAACGAGGGCAGACTGGCCGGGCCGCGCGTGACGTGAAAGATGGTCTTCGTCTCCGGACCGCCTCCGACCATATCGAGGTGAATGGCTGCTTTGATATGCGCGGCCAGCTCCGGCCTGCCGTTCAGAAGCGCCATCGTCCCCTCGACCTCCGGAGGCCAGACGAAGCGGATGGTACGGCGCGGCGGAGGGATGCGCTTCTCATCGATCAGCTTCCGCAGCGTGCGCGCCACCTCAAGGATCGTGGCGCAACCGCTGGCGTTGTCGTTCGCGCCCGGCCGCGGATGATCGAGGTGACAGCTATAGACGATCTCTTCGTCGCGCAGTTGCGGGTCGGATCCCGGAATCGTGGCCGTGGCGATGTCGTATGAGCCTGGATGCTGACCCGCTTTGACGATGGCGTGTAGTTGGACGCGCTCCCCTTTTGCGAGGCGGGCCTGAAGCGCACGAGCGTCGCCGAGCGAGATCATGAAGGCGAACGTGGGTGTAGCCGAGAAAGTTTCGAGGTGTCCCCAGCGAACGAGAGTCTCGTCCTGCTTCCACCAGGCGGTTCGCTGGTTGGCGGCGTAGCTGACGATGCCCACGGCTCCGAGTTTCGCGACGGCGATGCGCTGCACGGCATCGGCCTGCGACGCGGCCAGCACGATCTTTCCCTTTACGTCTTTGCCGGTATAGTCGCTCTCGCTCGATCCACCGCCTACGTCGACCAGGTCGGCGGTAACGTCTGCGCTGGAGCTGTCCTCAGCAAGCGTGATCGGTGCGGCCTCCCAGTCGGCCATGCGGATGCTCGGATTACCGCCGCCGTCCAGTTCCCACAGCTCCGCGAAGTCAGCATCCCATGCCGGACGGGATCGCTGCGTTCCGTAGAAGATCGTTCCATCCGCCGGGAACTGCTCGATGTGGGCATCGGCGTAGCCATACGACTTCAGCGCGGCGATGACCTGCTCCGCGGCTTTATGAAAGTCCCGCGAGCCGCGCATCCGGTGCAATCGCGAGAACCCTTCCAGGTTCCGTTTGGCCGACTCGCCGGAGAGCTCGTTCGCCAGCGCCGTTACTTGTGAGTCGGTAAGGAGAGGGAGGGAGCCGGCTACGAGCGGGAAGGAGAGGGCGAGTCCGAGCACGATGATCGCAAAGCGCATGGTGGGAGTGTAGCCGGAGCGCTGGCGTCTCGCCGGCTGGCTGGGTGGCGTCCTCGCCGCCGGGGTTACAGAAAATGTTGGGAGTCTTGCCGGGTCGGCGGCGGGACGCCGCCGGGCCAGCCGGCGAGACGCCAGCGCTCCGGCGCATGCAATACTGTCCTTCCTATGTCGACCAAAACAATCTCCACCTTCGCTTTCGCGACGATCGCGTCTCTTGCCGTGGCCGCATACGCCGGGGCGCCTCTCAAGGGCATCGACGTCAAGCTTGGAAAGAACCCGGGAGGTGGGGCCTCGGCGCGGACGACTAATGCCGATGGCAAGATCGATCTTGGCGTCCTTCCCGCCGGCTCGTACTACATCACCGTCACCGCTCCAAAGAACGTGGACGTGAAGCAGGAACCGGACGCACAGATCGAGATCCAGGGCGCGACGGGCGGCACGATCAAGAAGCGCTGGAACTACGCGCAGAAGAAGGCGTTCGAGGCAGTGCCCGCAGCCTCTTCCGCGAGAGTCGCGCCCGAGGTAGGTGAAGAGAAGATCATCTTCACGTCGGATGGCAGCCATCCCATCCAGATCTCTGCCACGGCAGTCGTCCGATCGAAATCGAACATCTCCAACAATTAGCGAGCTACGCCACGCCCCTGAATCGATCGCCGATCCAGGCCAGACGGGCCTCTTCGTTGCGGGCGGAGTAGAGGTATTCCGTCCAGGCTTTCTGCTCGTGGATCACCGCGCCGAGCTCCCAGACGCAGAACGCCGGCCTGTGCGTCACCGCCTTCGGCACGAGCTGGAACGGTCCGGCCTCGGCGGTGTCTTTCGAGTATGCCGTCTCCCACAGTTCATTCGTATGGCGCCAGGTGCAGACGATGAGGAAGAAAAACGACTCGCCGCATAAGTGAAGGATGACGAAGCCGAGGTCTCCGGCGATGTTCAGACGGCCGCTGCCGGCTTCATACCGGAGGAACTCGCGAGCCTCCCTCTTCACGCCCTCGCTGATGACAGCCTCGGCGCGGTAGATGTCGTACCACTTCAGGTGCGCGTCATCGAGAATCAGATCATCGCCGGGGATGATGAGCTTCGGGTAATGCTCGTATGCATCGGGGACGTTGAAGGTGGTCGCCATAGCCGGGAAGCATATCGCCGGCGAGCCGCCGGCGGTCCAGCCGGCGAGCCGCCGGCGCTACGGTGGTCCCGCGGTAGGCTTACGGCGTGATCGTTGAAGCCATCCGGCGCTTTTTCGCCCTGCACGGCATCGGACGAGGTCCGATCGTCGTCGCGGTCTCCGGCGGTGTCGACTCCACCGCCCTGCTCATCGCGCTCGTGGAGATCGAGGACATCGACTTCAGCGCTGCACACGTCAACCATCACCTTCGTGGCGCCGAATCGGATGACGACGAGGCCTACGTCCGCGAGCTCTGCGCGCGATACGACATTCCGTTGCGCGTGGCCGAGGGACAGCTCGATCCTGACACGGTCCGCAGGAGCGGCGTCGAGGCAGCGGCGCGGGAGGTGCGGCATACCCGGCTGAGGGAGATCGCGGGAACGGTGCTCATCGCTACCGCCCATCAGAAGAACGACCAGGCCGAGACCGTGCTGATGCGATTGATGACCGGCGGCGGCACCGCGGCCCTTCGCGGGATTCATCCGGTTCGCGAGGATGGCGTGATCCGCCCGCTGCTCGAGGTCACACGCGCGGAGATCGAGCGGTTTCTGGCCGAGCGCAAGGTCACTCCCCGCTTCGATCGCTCGAATGCCGATCCACGCTTCCTTCGCAACCGCATCCGCGCGCAGTTGCGCGATCTGGACCCCAGTGTCATTGACAACCTCGCTGCCATGGCAGACCAGGCCCGGCAGCAGTGGCCGGTGCTGGAACAGGCCGTTGATGCCGCCGAGGATGTCGTCGTGTCCGAGGTCGAGACGCGATTCCGGTCCATGCCGGAAGATGCCTGGCTCCGACAGGCGCTGCTCCTGCGCCACATCCGCCGGCACGACCCCGAGACCCGCGATGTCTCGGCCGCGGACCTCTCGCGACTGGCGAACGGCATTGACACCATCAAACGGACTTCGGTCACGAAATCGCTCGAGCTGCTGCGCCAGGGGACGGAGCTCGTTCTGCGCCGCCGAAGCGAGGATGAAACGACGGCGCCCTTCGAAGTCGAAATGGACGCGGGAACCGAGGTCTACATCCCCGAGATCAAGGCAACAGTCCGCATCCAGCCCAGCAACCCAGCAACCCAACAACCCAGCAACCAACGCATCCAGCTCCCGCCAGGATCGAACCCGCACTTCACCGTCCGCAACCGCCGCCACGGCGACAGGTTCCGTCCCCTGGGCATGGCGCACGACAAAAAGCTGAAGGATCTCCTGATTGATCGTAAGATTGCCGCGAGGTTGCGGGATCGCATCCCTCTTCTCCTGTGGGAAAACACGATCGCCTGGGTGGCCGGCATCGAGGTGTCCGAATTGTTCAAAGTGACGGGCGAACCCGCCGCCGATCTGTACGAGGTCGCGATTGAGCAAGATCACGAAAGCGTTCAGCGCCAGGGAGATTGAACAGCGCGTGGCCGCGCTTGCCGCCGAGATCCGCGACGATGCCGGCGAGGCGCCGCTCCTCCTCCTCGGCATTCTCAAAGGAGCATCGTGCTTCGTCACGGACCTGCTGCGGCGGATCCACGGCGAGACCGGCTACGGCTTCATCTACGTCGTGCGCGAGATGGCCGACACCGAGGTGGCCGAGGCGATGGAGATCGACTTCCTGAGCTGGACCGATATCCGCGGGCGCAACGTCTACGTCGTCAAAGACGTCGTCGCCACCGGCGTGATCGAGACCTATCTCCTGGCCCAGCTCCGCCAGAAAGGCCCGGCCAGCCTCAAGCTCGTCGCGCTCCTCGACCGGCCGGAAGCGCGCACGGTCGATTTGACCGTCGATTTTTGCGCCTTCCTGGCCAAGGAGGGGGCCTACGTCGGCTACGGCCTCGAGATTGACGGGCGATTTGGAAACCTGCCGTACCTTGCTACCGTTAAATAGGTTGCGGTCGCGCGGTCTCGGGGTCGCGGGGTCTCGCAGTCGCGCGGTCTCGGGGCCGCCAACGTTGCCGGGTTCGGAAAGGATGGATTCAGGACACCACAGCAACCTGGCACTCGGGAACCCCTGCAACCCCGAGACCCCGAGACCCCGAGACTGCGAGACCGCGAGACCCCACATGCAACTTAGAATTTCGCCAGCACCCATCCCGTTCTCGGACCATGTTATGCATGGTACGTACGGCACGCGGAAGGATCCGCGTTCATCCTTGGAGGCATTCAATTGAATTCGACGGTTAAAACGGCGCTCCTCTGGGTCGTCATCATCGTTCTAGTGTTCCTGCTCTGGAGCCTCTTCCAGACGACCAAAGGGACGAGCGAGACGATTGGATTCAGCGTCTTCCTCGACCGCCTCAACTCGGGCAGCATCGAGAGCGTGACGATCCGCGGCGATGACGTCCGCGGCGAGACAAGAGCGACGATCCCGGGCGGCAAGAAAGAGTTTCACACCACGGCGCCGCCGAACTATCCGGCCCTGATCGACCAGCTCCAGGCCAAGCGCGTGAAGTTTGACGTCGAACACGCCGCCGACACCCCGTTCATCGCCGCGCTCATCACCTGGGCTCCGATCCTCTTCCTGGTCGGCCTCTGGATCTTCTTCATGCGCCAGATGCAGGCCGGCGGCAACAAGGCCCTCTCCTTCGGCAAGTCAAAGGCCAAACTCCTCTCCGGCAACGCCAAGAAGGTGACGTTCAAGGACGTGGCCGGAGTCGACGAGGCCAAGATCGAGCTGCACGAGATCATCGAGTTCCTGAAGGAGCCGCAGAAGTTCACGAAGCTCGGCGGCAAGATCCCGAAAGGCGTTCTCCTGATGGGGCCTCCCGGAACCGGCAAGACGCTGCTGGCGCGCGCCATCGCCGGCGAAGCCAACGCCCCGTTCTTCTCCATCTCCGGCTCCGACTTCGTGGAGATGTTCGTCGGCGTGGGCGCCTCGCGCGTACGCGATCTGTTCGAGCAGGGGAAGAAGAACGCCCCCTGCATCATCTTCATCGATGAGATCGACGCGGTGGGCCGCCATCGCGGCGCAGGCCTCGGCGGCGGACACGACGAGCGCGAGCAGACGCTGAATCAGCTCCTCGTCGAGATGGACGGCTTCGAATCGAATGACGGCGTCATCCTCGTGGCCGCCACAAACCGGCCCGACGTCCTCGACCCCGCCCTTCTCCGCCCCGGCCGCTTCGACCGGCGCGTCGTCGTCGATCTGCCTGACCTCAAGGGCCGCGAGGGCATCCTGCGCGTCCACACGCGCACGATTCCGCTCTCCGAGGATGTCGATCCGGTGGTCATCGCCCGCGGCTCGCCAGGATTCAGCGGCGCCGATCTCGCCAACCTCGTCAACGAGGCCGCGCTCAACGCCGCGCGCTACGACAAGAAGAAAGTGCAGATGGTCGACTTCGAGTTCGCCAAGGACAAGGTCCTCATGGGAGTCGAGCGGAAGTCGATGGTGATGAGCGACCGCGAGAAGAAGAACACCGCGTACCACGAGTCCGGTCACACGATCGTCGCCGCGGTGCTGCCGGCCGCCGACCCGCTGCACAAGGTCACCATCATCCCGCGCGGGCGCGCGCTCGGCCTGACGCAGCAGTTGCCCACCGAGGACAAGTACTCCTATTCGAAGCGATACCTCGAGGCGATGCTGGCGGTGCTCATGGGCGGCCGCCTGGCCGAGGAGATCTTCATCGGCGAGATCACGACCGGTGCCGGCAACGACATCGAGCGCGCCTCGGCCATGGCACGCCGGATGGTCTGCGAATGGGGCATGTCAGAGCTCGGTCCGGTGACGTTCGGCAAGAAGGAAGAGGCCATCTTCCTCGGCCGCGAGTTCGCACAGCACCAGGACTTTTCCGAGGCTACCGCTGTGGAGATCGACCGCGAGGTGAAGCGCATCCTCGACAAGGCCTACAACCAGGCCAAAGAGATCATCACCAACCACAAGCCCGCCCTCGACCGCATCGCCCGCAAGCTCCTGGAGCGCGAGACGTTGGAAGGATGGGAAGTCAACGACATCCTCCGCGAGGAAACCGGCAACGACTACCTGAAGATGAAGGAGTACTACCCCGACCAGGGCCCCGGCGAGACGATGACGATCGCGCCGGGCTCAGGACCGTCGACGGATGTGTCGACGCCGGTACCGCAGCCGCAGCCGGCACCGACACCCAGCACCTCGTAGCGCCAGCGCCTCGTAGCGCCAGCTCACCGTAGCGCCAGCGGTCCAGCCGTCGAGCCGACGGCGCTACGAGGCGCTACGATGGCTCACCGCTGAAACGCATACGACATCTTCATGAACAACTGCCTGCTGGCTGGCTGGAGCTTGTTGTTGTCGGCGACGTCGATATCCCGTTCGTCGCCCACGCCGACGAAGAGCACGGTCTGCCAGTTCAGCTTGTAGGCGAAGAGCAGCGATGACGTGATGTCCCCGCTGTGCTGGTCGATCGAATCGAGGAAGAGGCGCTGATTGTCGTTCGTGCGGACGTTCTGCACGATGGCTCGTACGTACATCTTGGCGTCGAACGTGTAGGTGGCGCGGACGCGCTCGACCTGCGCGGTGAAGAGGCGTCCGCGATGGGCGTCGATCTGACTCGGCAGCGGATTCACGTTCAGCCAGCTCAGGCTCTGATCGAGGCGCAGCTCGAGATGATCGCTGGCGCGGACGATGCCGCCGAGCTGCGCGCTGGCGCCGCGGCCGAGGCGCGTGTTCGAGAAATCGACGTCCTGGCCGGCGGAGCCGCTCAGGTTGATGTTCTGCAGCATTCGCGACAGCGTGAACTGGGTCGAGTAGAGGAGCTGATGCCGCGTCAGCACCTGGTCGCCGCTGCGGACGCCGTTGATCGAAAAGCGCAGCCTCGTGCTCGAGGCGTACTTGCCGTCGAAGCCGATCCCCGCCGAACGGTCGCGGAAGAGGAGATCGCCGTCGGTTGCGGACTGATAGTCGCCGTTGAGAAACAGGCGGATGCGATTGGCGAAGCCGGCCGTCGGCCGCATCGTGTAACCGCCCTCGAAGAAGTTCTCCCGAAACCCGACCTGTGGGACGAAGCCGATGTCGGCCCGGAAGCCATCGCTGAAATCCTTGGCCTCGGTGTACCAATCGATGTGCCTCGTCGAGTGCGACCACCAGACGTCGGCGGCGTGTCCGGTCAGCGTCTGCCCATTCCATTCCGAGGCCAGATCGGGACGGTCGGGAGTCTTCGTGTCGCTGAAGAGAAGCTGGCCGGTGACCGTGTCCTTGTCGTTGATCCGCCACTGAAAATCGGGACCGAGCACGCGGTTGTGCGCGCCTCCTTCCGACTCCCGGAACGTGCCCAGGAGGCTGACGTAGGAGAGCCCGAAGTTGTGCCGGATGCGGGCGATGACGTCCGTCGAGCTGAAATCCTGATTGGCGAAATTGGAACCGTTGGCGCCGGGGATGATGGTCAGCCCACCGCCGCGGTCCTGGGCGATGATGGCCGTGTAATCGTTGTCCCCGAACTTTCCGGTCGACCGCAGGCCGAACCGCGGCGAGGTGATCGTCCTCGTGTAGACCGCCTGGATCGGCGTCGTGAACAGGTTCACGCCCTCCAGGAAGAACGGCCGCTTCTCCGAGTAGAAAATGGCGAAGCGCTGGTTGGCCGAGATGGCGGCCACGTCCGACTCCACCTGCGAGAAGTCCGGGTTCAGCGTTCCGTCGACGGCATTGTCGGCATTCGGCGTCCACTTCACATCGAGGCCCCCGTCGATTTTGGCCGGGGCGTTAACCAGCCGGTTGCCGAGCGTGTTGTCGCGCGGCGTGCCCTGCTCCTTCACCGTCATGTACGGGGCGGCCACGATGTGCCCGCCGCCGGGCAGCCCGGTCAGGCCGATGATCTTGTTCTCGTTGCAGATGAAGCAGTTCCCCCCTTTCGGGAGCTTGTTGGCGAAGAACTGATAGCGGCGGTCGCGCGGGTAGTTGCGGTAGAGCATGATGCCCCACGTCTGCGGATCTGCGTTCTTGTAGCGGAGGGACGAGAACGGGATGCGCAGCTCCAGATCCCATCCATCCTTCGTGATCTTCGCCGCCGACTCCCAGAAGAAGTCCGGGGAGCTGTCTTCGTTGCCGCTCGTGTCGTCGCTCACCGAGTCGTACTGAATGCCGCGCGCGTTCGACAGAAAGAGAATGGCCGTCTTCCCGTCGTTGCGCGTGTCGAGAATCACGCCGGCGTAGTCGGTCGAGCTGGGGATGTTGTCGCGGTCGGAGTACGGAGAGCGGATCTGCTCCGGATGCGGGTCCTCGAAATGGAAGGCGGCGTAGAAGAAGTGGTCGTCGTACGTGATCCAGGCCGTGTTCTTCACTTGCGGCTCGGTGTTGTCGGTGGCGTTGGTCTCGTACCATTTGTCGACGCGCAAGGCGTCTTTCCACGCCGGGTCGGAGAGGTTGCCGTCGATCGTGATCGGGCCCGTGGCCCGTTTGATCGCGAACGTCGCCGGCGGCTCCTGGGGTTGTGCGAGGGCGACGATAGGCAGACAGACAGCGATGCTGATCGAGACCAGCCGGCAGACGATCTTCATGGCCCGTTGAGACGTAGAGTCCGGACGAAAGTTAGCGTCCTGACGCAGACGATTCATTTCGTTCACCTTTTCGTTGTACTAAGTTCGGGCCTGAAAGGACTCACGCGGAGGCGCGGAGTGCGCGGAGAAAGAAGGTTCTCGTCATCTCCTCCGCGTCTCCGCGCCTCCGCGTGAGCTCAAGAAGCGGTACTAAGTTCGGCGGAGAGGTTTCAGAACCGGTGTGCTACTTTTCCTGCTCATGAGAACGATCGCCGCCGCTCTTCTTCTCGCCGCCACAAACGTTGTCGCACAGCAGAGTGCTCCCGCCGTGACACCCAAACCGATCGTCCTGAAGGCGGCCCGTCTGTTCGACGGCACCTCGGACACGATGATCCGCAACGGCGCGGTGGTCGTGCAGGGCAACCGCATCGTCGCCGCCGGCGCGAATGTCGCCGTCCCCGCAAACGCTCAGGTGATCGACCTCGGCGACGCCACGCTCCTCCCGGGCCTCATCGACGCGCACGTTCATCTCACCGCGGAGAACGGCGACAACTACTACCTCCAGTACTTCCAGAACATGATGCGCCAGACGGCCGAGCAGGCCATCCTGGCGACGACGTTCGCGCGCAAGACCATCGACGCCGGCTTCACCACCGTCCGCAACGTCGGCGCGAGCGACTACATCGACGTCGGACTGCGCAACGCCATCAACAACGGGTGGGTGGTCGGCCCGCGCATGCTCGTAGCCGTCCACGCCATCAGCGCCACCGGCGGGCATGGCGACGCCGATCCGACTCCTCCCTCGAAAGGCATTCCCTCGCTTGGCCCGATCGACGGCGTGTGCAACGGACCAGCCGAATGCCGCGCCGCGGTGCGCTATCAGATCAAGTACGGCGCGGACGTCATCAAATTCATGCCCTCCGGCGGCGTGCTGTCGCTCTCCGATCCGGTCGACGCCCCCGAGCTGTCGCAGGAGGAGATGAACGCCATCGTCGAGGAGGCGCACCACTGGGGCCGCAAAGTGGCCGCGCACTGCCATGGCGATGCCGCCGCGCGGATGGCCGTGATGGCCGGCGTCGACTCGATCGAGCACGGATCATTCATCAAGCCGGAAACTCTGGCGATGATGCGCGACAAAGGCGTCTACCTCGTCCCGACATTGCTGGCCGGCGATTGGCTGAGCGAACGTCTCGACAAGTTCCCGCCGGCGATCGCGATGAAAGCCAAAGCGGCGGTGGCCGCTCGCAGCGACATGTTCCGCAATGCGCTCAAGCTCGGCGTCAAGATCGCCTTCGGCACCGACTCCGCGGTCTCCCCTCACGGCCTGAACGCCCGCGAGTTCGCGCTCATGACCGGCTTGGGCATGTCCCCCGCCGCCGCCCTCCACTCCGCGACGACCGTCGCCGCCGGGCTCCTCGGCGTCGACGACCGCGGCACCCTCACCGCCGGCAAGCTGGCCGACATCATCGCCGTCCCCGGCAATCCGCTCGACGACATCAAGGTGATGGAGCGGGTGTCGTTCGTGATGAAGGATGGGGTGGTGGTGAAGGGTAAGTAGTTTCTGAAAATTCATCTAACCACGGAGACACAGAGAACACCGAGAGTGTCTCCGTGTTCTCAGTGTCTCTGTGGTTAGATTCCGCCCACCCATGCGCAAGCGCGTCTACATCGCCTACACCGGCGGCACGATCGGGATGAAGCGCACACGCGCGGGGTACGTGCCGGCGTCGGGCTACCTGCAGGAGCAGATGGACGAGATGCCGGAGCTGAAGCATCCGTCGATGCCGGTGTTCCGCGTACACGAATACGCGCCGCTGCTCGACTCGTCGAACATGACGCCGCGCGAGTGGGTTGCCATCGCGCGCGACATCGGGGATCACTACGACGACTACGACGGCTTCGTCGTCCTGCACGGCACGGACACGATGGCGTACACGACCTCGGCGCTCCCCTTCATGCTGCACGGCCTCGGCAAGCCGGTCATCGTCAGCGGCTCGCAGATCCCGCTCTGCGAGGTGCGGAACGATGGGCGCGAGAACCTCATCACCTCGCTCCTCATCGCCGCCAACTATGACATCCCCGAGGTTTGCCTCTACTTTGGAGGGCGGCTGCTGCGCGGGTGCCGGGCGGTGAAAGTCAGCGCGGATGGGTTTGCCGCCTTCGCTTCGCCGAACGTACCGCCGCTGGGAACCGTCGGCATCGACATCGAGATCAACTGGGATCTCGTGCGGAAACCGCGGCCAAGGCAGAAGATGCGCGTCGAAGAGCTGGCCGCGCCTGTCGTCAGTGCGCTGCGGCTCTTCCCCGGCATCTCGCCGAAGCTCGTCCGCAACGTCCTCCGTCCACCGCTGCAGGGGCTCGTGCTCGAGGCCTATGGTGTGGGCAACGGGCCTGACCACGATACGAAGTTCCTGGCGGCGCTCGCGGACGCGACGAGCCGAGGCGTAGTCATCGTCGACTGCACACAGTGCCTGGAAGGGACGGTCGATCTGGCTGAGTATGCAGCCGGTTCGGCGCTGGCCCGGGCCGGCGTCATCAGCGGCTTCGACATGACCGCGGAAGCGGCGCTGGCCAAGCTCTACTACCTCTTCAGCCGCGGGTACCGAGTGGAGAGAGTCAAGCGCGAGATGCAGCGCGATCTGCGTGGGGAGATGACCGTCACGGTGGCTGGCCAGGAGTCTGCGCGTTAGAGGAAATCCGACGAGGATGGCGGCGAGGTCCTGGTACTTCTGCAAACGGGGGCTGTATTTCTGCGAGCGGAGGCGGTTCCGCTGCCAGCGGTGGCCGTCCCTCTGCCCGCGGGCATCGGTCCGCCGCAGGAGAAACACCGTTCCGCGGCGGTGGAACACCGTTCCGTTGCTGGAGGGACACCGTTCCGCTGCCGAGGAACATCGTTCCGCAGCCGGTGGAACACCGTTCCGCGGCGGTGGAACACCGTTCCGTTGCTGGAGGAACACCGTTCCGCTGCCGAGGAACATCGTTCCGCGGCCGGTGGAACACCGTTCCGCGGCGGAGGAACATCGTTCCGCGGCCGGTGGAACACCGTTCCGCGGCGGAGGAACATCGTTCCGTTGCCTGAGGAACACCGTTCCGCGGCGGAGGAACATCGTTCCGTTGCCTGAGGGACACCGTTCCGCTGCAGAGGGACACCGTTTTCTCCCGGAGGAACAGTCCTCGCCGGAGAACGCTCCCCTGCCGGAGCCCGCCATCCTCGGCCTGATCTTTTCTGCCGCGCACGCTCCTTGAGATAACCGTTACGGTTGCGAGCTAGAATGAGTCCATGAGACGCCTGCGAATCCTGATCTCTGCCGCTCTGATCCTCATCACATGCAGCGCCGTCGCCGCGGATCCCAATCTGCCGGAGCTGTTCAAACGCGCTAAAGACAAGTTCGCCGCCGGCGATTTCAAAGGCTCGCTCGCCGACTTCGAGCTGCTCGATACCACGAGCGCGAAGCCTGAAAACGCGGCCGTCCGCGCCAAGCTCATCCCCGTGGTGACGTTCTATCGCGGCGCGAACCTGGCGGCCCTCGGCAGGAAGGGAGAGGCGAAAGACGCCTTCACTGCCTACCTCGCCTACACACCGACCGCCACCATCGCCTCGCCCCCTTTTCCGAAGGCGACCGTCGATCTCTTCGAACAAGCACGCAAAGAGGCTGCCGGACGGTCTGCGACGATGGCACTGGCATATGCATCCTTTACACCACCGCCCGGTTGGGCTCTCGCGCCCGACGAGCACTGGATCGAGTCTCCGGTGCGCTACCTCCTCACGGCCGCACAGAAGAAGGAGTATGCGACCTTCACCACGAACAACGAACGCGCGGCCTTCGTTGAGGCCTTCTGGAAGCAGCTCGATCCGACACCGGGAACCGACGTCAACGAATTCCGCATCGAGTTCGAGCGCCGCGTCGCCTTTACCGACGCCAACTTCGCCACGGACAAGCAGGCCGGCCGGTACAGCGACCGCGCTCCCGTTTTCGTGTTTCTCGGGCCGCCGACGTACGCGGCCATGTCGAACCTCGGCACGAACGATGACGCCATGGCTTCGATGCGTGCGAACGGCAACGACGATATCAATCGCGCCTCGCACTCCAGCAACTCCACCAGTCCCACCGGCATAGCAGCGTTGACAGGGGTGCAACCAGAGGACAACCTCGATCAGGCATACACCCGCGGCACGGCTGAATCGTGGGTCTATCGGCAGGACCGCATCCCGAAAGGCGTCGCATTTCAGGAAGTGCACTTCCAGTTCCAGTCGAAGAAGGGTTACGGCACGGGCGTCCTGCAAAAAGATCCTCAGCCGATGCAGATGTTAGGCATGGCCGTGGACATCGCCCGGCGGGACAAGAAGCTCAACTGACGATCTACGCTTCGTAGATCACGCGGACCGTCGCTGAGAGAGCCGGCGGTCCGTTCGCGGCCAGAGACCGCCTCTTCGTTACAATCGCCTTCACGTGGCCAAGAAAGCAGCGGTCTTCTCCTGCAGTGAGTGCGGTAACCAGTCGCCGAAATGGCTGGGGCGCTGCCCCGATTGCAACGCTTGGAACTCGTACGGCGAAGAACAGCTCGCGCCGGTCCTGCTGACGGCCGGGGCGGTGCCGGTGGCGATCGGGGCGATCGACGGCGACGCGGCCCCTCGTATCTCGACGGATATCGCCGGATTCGATCGCGTCCTCGGCGGCGGCCTCGTCTTCGGTGCCGTAACGCTCGTGGGCGGTGAGCCGGGCATCGGCAAATCGACGCTGCTGCTGCAGGCCGCCGAGCAGCTCGCCCGCGACGGAATCGTGCTCTACGTCTCCGGCGAAGAATCGCCGCGGCAGATCGCCATCCGCGCCCGCCGACTCGGCACGACCAGCAACAATATCCACCTCTTCGCCGAGACTTCGGTCGAGCGAATCATCGCCGCGACGGAGTCGATGAAGCCGGTGGCCGTGATCGTCGATTCGATCCAGACCGTCCACACCTCCACGAGCTCTTCGACGCCCGGCTCGGTCGGGCAGGTACGCGATTCCGCCGGTCTGCTCATGACCGCGGCCAAGCGCCTCTCCATTCCGATCTTCCTCATCGGCCACATCACGAAGGAAGGGACGATCGCCGGGCCGAAGTCGCTGGAGCACATCGTCGACACCGTCCTCTATTTCGAAGGCGAGAAGTTCCAGAACTATCGCGTCGTCCGGGCCTACAAGAACCGATTCGGTCCGGCCAACGAGGTGGCCATCTTCGAGATGCACGATGACGGCCTCCATGAGGTGCCGAACCCGTCCGCGGCGCTGATCTCCCAGCGGAGCACGTCCGCGGGATCGGCCATCGTGGCCGCGGTGGAAGGAACGAGACCGCTGTTGATCGAGGTGCAGGCTCTCGTTTCGGCGACCCACTTCCCGTCGCCGCGCCGCATGGCTATCGGCATGGACGCCAATCGCGTGTCGCTGCTCCTGGCGGTGTTGGAGAAAAAGAACGGCGGCAACTTCCTGCTGAGCGATGTCTATGCGAACCTCGCCGGCGGCCTGACGATCGATGAACCGGCCATCGACCTCGGCGTGGTGGCAGCGCTCCTTTCGTCCCAGCGCAATATACCGATCGCGCATGACGTGGTCGTCTTCGGTGAGGTCGGCCTTCTCGGCGAGGTCCGCGGCGTCTCGCAAGCCGACCTGCGCGCGCGGGAAGCCGCAGCGCTCGGATTCCGGCGCGTCATCATGCCGCAGTCGAACGCGGCGGAGATTCGAGCCGATGTCGATGTGGCCGGCGTCCGCCGCGTGGATGAATTCGCTGACGTGCTCTTCCGTAAGCAGTAGTCTCTTTACAGCGTCGCAGAAATTATTTACACTCCAGACCGTCGTCCTGACCCAGATGAATCGTCTTCGCGCTCGCTGTGGGTGGGTTGGCACGTTCAGCGTGCTGACCGGGCTCATGCTGCTGTTCCTCAACGGTTGTGCCTCGCTCGCTCCCGACCAAAGCGACGCGCCGGCTTCCGTCAGCCCCACCGCGTCGCTCCCGTCGGAGGATGATGACTGGAGCCAGCTCAAGGCGCAGATGCGCATCGATCTCAATCGGTACAACAGCCGTGAGATCGCCCGCACCTCCCTCCCGCTTCCGGCTCCGGCTGTCAGTGCCCAGACGCGCGACCGCGAGTTCAACGAGCGCGCGCGGGAATTGTTCACTCCGCTCTCGCGGATGTCGTTGCGCCTGCCCGTGGTCGGTGTCAGCACATCCAGACTCGACGATAGCTGGCACGCTCCACGAGACGGGGGCGCGCGGGTCCACAAAGGAATCGACATCTTCGCTCCGAAGGGAACCGAGGTCGTCGCGGTCGTCGACGGAGTCATCAGCTACATCGGCGACCAGAAGCTCGGCGGGCACTGCATCTGGTTGACGACGGAGAATGGCGCCTCGTTCTACTACGCGCACCTCGACCGATGGGCCGCCGGCCTGTACGAGGGGATGGAAGTGCAGGCCGGAGATCTCGTCGGTTACGTCGGCAACACCGGCAACGCCAAGTACACCCCGTCGCATCTCCACTTCGGCATCAACGAGAACGACGAGATGGTCAACCCCTACCCGCTGCTCGCGCATGCCATACCAACGCAGCATGCACACGTCCACACGACGCTCAGTGGCGGCTCCGTGGCGACGCGGTAGCTCCAAATTCTTTAACCACAGAGACACAGAGAGCACGGAGACTGCTCCGTGTCCTCTGTGTCTCTGTGGTTGAATTAGATTTTCTCACCCGCAATCGGATCTCTCCACCCAAGCTTGAGCTCCCGCATCGGTCCGCGCACAAACTCGCGGCCCAGGTACCGCGGATGGGGCAAAGTAAACGTTCGCGTACGCATGACATTCGCGCTGTGCAGGATCAGATCGATATCGATAACGCGGGGCGCGTTGCGCGTCGAACGACGGCGGCCGAGGCGCGTCTCGATTGCGTGCAGCGCTTCGAGCAGAGGCAAAGGCTCCAGCTCCGTGTAACCGGCAACGACGGCGTTCAGGTACTTCGGCGGCGGCGCGTCCACCGGCTCCGTCTCGATGAATGTGCTGACGCGGACGACATGAATGACATGGCCCAGCTCGCTGATGGCGCGGCGAAGGAAGAGCGCGCGATCGCCGAGGTTTGAGCCGAGGGCGATCAGCACCGACGCGGGCAAGTCACTCCTCGCTGACGTCGATCTCGTCCTGCAGCTCGTTGACGTCGTCGGAAGCGCGCGGAAAGTACGTCTTGAGCTGGTGCCCGGCCGCGGTGATTGCTTCCACGATTCCGTCGGTGAACTCGCCGTTCCTGAGACGGGAGGTCAGCCTGGCCGCGATCTCATCCCAGAAGTTCGATGGAACCTTCTCATGGATTCCCTTGTCGCCGAGAATCACGAAGCTGCGCTCCTCGGAAGCGATGAAGAGCAGCACGCCATTGCGAAGAGCGGTCTTGGTCATGCCCAGGCGCTCGAACGTGCGCTCCGCGACGTACCTCGCGTCGCCGCCCCTCACCTTCGGCTGGATGTGGACGCGGATCTCGCCGGAAGTCTCCCCTTCCGCGGCTCCGATTGCGGCCACGATGCGGGGCTGATCGAGCAGGGCCAGGAACTCTTTCTGGTTCACCATCCACCTCCCGCGCCGCCGCCGCCGAACGAGCTGCCGCCTCCACCCCACGAACCGCCGGTACTCCAGCCTCCGCCGCTGCCGCCGAACGTCGTGCCGCCTCCGCCGCCCCAGCCGCCGAGGAACATTGGCCAGATGCAGCCGCTACAGCCACCACAGCCGCCGCGGCGGCTCCCTCGTATGAGTAACGGCAACAGCACGAAGATCACAAATAGTAAGAAGAGAACCCCGAAGATCGCGTCGGTGCCCGAGCCTTGCGAGGGGCGCGCCGAAGGCCCATGCGGCGCCGGCGGGGAGCTCGCGGAAACCGAATTCGGATCGATCTTCCGGGCGATCTGATCGACCGCGGCATTCAGGCCACCGGCGTAGTCGCCCGCGCGAAAGAACGGCGGGATCGTGCTGTGGACGACGTCCGAAGAGAAGGAATCCGTGATGACCGGCTCCATGCTGTAGCCGACCTGAATCCGCGTCTTCCGCTCCTTCATGAAGACGAAAAGCATCAGCGCCTTGTCGTCTTTGACCTTCCATACGTTGGCTGCCTTGTTCGTGTAGCCGAGGTCGTCTTCACCTTCCAGCGAAGGGAAGATCATGATCAGGAACTGAACGCCTGTCTTTTTGTAGAAGCCTTCCAGCTTCTCGTTGAGCTGCTGAACCTGGGAGTCGCTGAGGATGTGGGCGCCGTAGTCGTTCACCCACTGCGTCGGCTTGGGCGGGATGTCGAGCGCCAGCGCGGACGAGGCGAGAAGCGCGACCGCCAGGAACGCGATCGCGCCGCGGCGGATGTTCATCGAGTGCCTGTGGCCGGGGCGGTATTGCCGAAGTTGAAGTTGACCTCCGGCGCTTTCTCCGAGCCGGCCGCGCCTTTGAAGTACGCCTTCGGTTTGAAGTTGCTCATATTCGCGACGATGTTGGCCGGGAACTTCAGAATCGTGCTGTTGAAGGTCTGCGCCACCTCGTTGTAGCGCCGGCGCTCAACGGCGATGCGGTTCTCCGTCCCCTCGAGCTGCGACTGCAACTCGAGGAAGTTCTGATTCGACTTCAGATCCGGATAGCGTTCCACGACGACGAGCAGGCGTGACAGCGCGCCTGTGAGGTTCTCCTGCGCACCGGCAAACTGCGCCATGGCGTTCGGATCGTTCGGCAGGTTGGACTGCGTGCCCGGCGGACCGCCGGCCGGCGCCTGCACCTGGCCGACGCGCGCGCGGGCGCCGATGACCGCTTCCAGCGTCGACTTCTCGAAGTTCGCGGCACCCTGGACGGTGCGTACGAGATTCGGGATCAGATCGAAACGGCGCTGGTAGTCGTTCTCGACCTGCGCCCACTGTGCCTGCACCTGCTGATCGAGATCGACCATGTGATTGCGCACGCCGACGAACCAGACGACGCTGACCAGCAGGACGAGAACCAGCACTCCGAGGCACCCAAGCAGACCGAGCTTACCCATTGAATCCTACTTTCTGAACGCTCAATAATCTTCGTCTTCTTCTTCGTCGGCGGGCTCTTCTTCGCGATCGGCCTCGGGGATGATGTCTTCATCCTCGTCACCGGTCGGTGGAACAACCTCCGCCTCCGCTCCGAACTCTTCGTCGGGCGGCTCTTCCACGATGGGCACCACGGCCGCACGCGCACGGCTGCGCGAGGCAGGCACCGAAGGCGCCTCATCGGCATCGCGCTGGTCCGCGCCGCACTTCGGGCAGGTCGGAACAGGCTTGCCAAGATCATAGAACTTCGTGTGACAGCTGTAACAGGTGTACTTCTTTCCGAGGTCAGGCATAACTCGAGAATCTCCCAGCGCCAAAAGCGGCGACACGTTAGCACCGCAACTGATGGGTAGCAAGTAGCGGACACAGAAGCAAAAAGGTTGCGGGGTCAAGTGGTTGCGAGGTCACGCGGCATTCCTGCCGCGCTTCTTCGCGACCGCCAGGCCGGCACGGCCGGCAGCGTTGGTTGCCCAAGGCTCGGCCACCGGTGACGCACGAACCTTCTATCGCGCAGACACTTCGACCGCAACCTCGGCGGGATGGTTTTCTACAGCGTACCAGCTATCCGTGCGGCAGCGCCTGTGCGGCGCGCGTGCCGGCATCGGACGAATTCGCGCCCGGCGCGGTATGGATGGCGGCCGCCTTCTCGGCCAGCTTCTGCGACTCAGGCAACTCTTCGATCGCTTTCTCGATCTGGTTGTCACCCTGCAGACGATAGGGATACGACGCGTCGAAACCGTACTTCGCGGCGATCATCTCCGCCTTCAAAGCCCGTTCGATGAAGGCGCGGTCGTTCGGCTTCTGCAACGCGTCGCGGATGTCGGCCACCGGCGCGATGTCCTTGTCCGTCGCGAAATGAACGAAATCCTCCATGATGGCGGGGGTAATCGCCACCTCTTCCGTCACCTCGAGATGTTTGGCGACATACTCGACGCCGTAGTTGAAGATGGCGCTGCGCACTTCGAGAAGCTGCGTCGTGCGCGAGAGCGGCGCGGGTTTGACGAAGACGTCCGGCGTGATCCCGCCGCCGCCGTAGACGATGCGGCCGGTAGCGGTCGTGAACTTCTGGCGGTCCTTCAGCGGCACCTCGGAGGAGCCGCCCTCTCCGCTCTCATCGGCGACGTAGTAGTCGTAGAACGAGCTGTAGTCCCGCTGGATGTTGCGGCCCGACGGGGTGTAGTACTTCGATGTGGTCAGAGCCAGGCCGGCACCGTACTGCAGGGTGTAGACGCTCTGCACGAGACCCTTACCCCAGCTCGTCTCGCCGACGATGATGGCGCGATCGTGATCCTGAAGCGCGCCCGCGACGATCTCGGACGCTGAAGCGCTGCCGCGATTGACGACGACCACCATCGGCATATCGATTTTCTGATGCTTGCCGGGCGCCAGGTAGTCCTGCGCCGAGTCCGGGGTGCGGCCTTTCGTGTAGACGATCATTTGCCCCTTGTCGAGGAAGTGATCGGAAACGCCGACAGCCGCATCGAGCAGGCCGCCAGGGTTCTGGCGAAGGTCGAGGACGAGCCTCTGCATCCCCTGCGCCTTGAGCTTGTCGAGGGCCTCGTCCAGTTCGCGCACGGTGGTGGCTGTGAAATCCTTGATCCGGATGTAGCCGATGCCCGGCTTCAGCATCAGCACGTTCGAGATCGAGTTTGTGGGGATGGCAGCGCGCACGATCGAAAGAGGGATCGGCTCCTTCATCCCGATGCGGACGATCTTGATATGGACCGTTGTCCCTTTCGGACCCTTGAGCCGTTTGACGACGTCGTCGAGCGGCATGTCGTCGGTCGAGACGCCCTCCACCTCGGAGATGACGTCGCCGGCGCGAATGCCGAGGCGCGCTGCGGGCGTGCCTTCGAGCGGCGTGATGACCGTGACCTGATCGTTCCGCTTCGTCACCAGGATGCCCAGGCCGTAGAATGACCCCTTCTGGCGATCCTGCATATCGGCATACTCCTTCGGCTCGAGGAAGGAGGTATGCGGATCGAGAGTGCGGAGCATCCCATCGATCGAGGAGTAGACGAACTTGTCGGAACCGACATCTTCCGGCGCCCATGTCGTGACGGCGCCCAGCAGATCCGTGTACTCTTTAAGCCTCTTCTGCACGTCGCTCTGCACGGGCGAGCCGAAGAGGCGGTTGCCGTAGAATCCGCCGAGAAGCGTCGCACCGACGATCGCGACGGCCAGCGTCAACGAAAAGGTCCACTTCTGTGTTTTCTGCATCTTGGCCATATCTTTGATCACCATCACCCGATTATCAGCGGGAAGAACTCATTATAGGCGCGGAGTATTCGACAGTCCGGCGATGTTCACGCGGCCGTATCAAACCAGAGGAGAAGTCGTTCATGTTCGGTTCGCTCGGCATCCCGGAGTTATTGCTCATTTTCATCGTAGCCCTGATCGTCTTCGGGCCGAAGAAGCTTCCTGAGATCGGCCGCACCCTCGGCAAGGCCATGGGTGAGTTCAAGAAGGCCACGGACGACTTCAAGAATACGATCGAGCGCGAGGTCCACGTCGAAGAGCTGAAGCAACTGGCAACATCGTCGACCATCACTGTCCCCGTGGAGGAGACCGTATCAAGGACCGAGCCAGCAGCAGCCGCCGTAACCGAGGCCGAGCTCGGCGAGCCGGTTTCCGAGCCCGAGCAGGCCGCCTCTCATCCGGGCGAGCAGTCCGAGCCGCCTCCTCAGACCGCCGACCTCACTCCCGAGGCCGTCGACCCGCACCACACCGTCTAGCCGATGTCCGATACCGCTGATACGGCCTCACCGCTCGATGGGGCACCCGAAGGCCCCGAACGCGAGCTCCGGAAGATGTCGTTTCTCGAGCACCTCGAGGAACTGCGCAAGCGCCTGATCGTTTCGTTCATCGCCATCGGCGTCGGCTTTCTGGGGTGCTGGTACGCTTCCCCCAAGATCTTCATCTGGATTGAGGCGCCCCTCACCAAGTTCCTCCCACCCGGCGATAAGAAGCTGGCCTACACCCACCTGACAGAGCCATTCATGCTCTACATGAAGGTGGCCTTCTTCGCCGGCATCTTCGCCGCTTCGCCGATCATCATGTGGCAGATCTGGCGATTCATCTCGCCCGGGCTGTACAAGCGCGAACGCCGCTACGCCGCGCCGTTCATCCTCTTCGCTACGGTCTTCTTCCTCCTCGGAGGCTACTTCGGCTACCGCGTCATTCTTCCCGGCGCGTGCGCGTTTTTCGTCGAGACCGGCAATCAAGGCGGGTTCAAGCAGATGATCAAGGTGGATGAGTATTTCTCATTCGCCAGTACGCTCATCCTGGCCTCGGGCGCCGTGTTCGAGACGCCGATTCTGATCTTCTTCCTGGCGCGGCTCGGCGTCGTGACGCCGGCCTTTCTCCTGCAAAAGTCCAAGTGGGCGATCGTGCTCTCGTTCATCATCGCCGCCATCATCACCCCGTCGCCGGACATGGTGAACCAGACCCTGCTGGCCGTCCCGATGATCGCTCTCTACTTCCTCGGGGTGGGAGTGGCGTACGTGTTCGGCAAGAAGTACGACTGACGGGGTCGCGAGGTTGCGGGGTTGCGGGGTCTCGCGGTAGCGGTCTGTTTCGACTTTCGAGCGAACCAAGACCGATTCGCACCGCGAGACTGCGAGACCGCGTAACGGCGCGACCGCGCTACGCCGTTGACTCTGCTCCCGCCGCAACCTACCCTTACGCGCAATGGAAATCCCCTCAAAGGTCTCGATCTTCAGCCGCACGCTCGAACTGAAAGGCAAACCGGGCACGCTCATCGCCATCAACGACATAGGCTTCTACGAGATCGTCATGGACTTCCAGGGACGGAACCACGTCGTCCTCTTCCCGATCGCCGAGACCGCCATCATCTTCAACGAGGCGATGCCATCGATCGCCGCCGATTTCGAAGTGGAGCGGTAAGGGAATCGCCGAGAGGGAGATCGAATAGGAATCCCCATTTCGTACGCCGCGATAGCGGCCCAAAGACGATAGCCAGGGGTGCGAGCGCTTTTTGCGAGCACCCCTGGTTACCGATGTCAATGCCATGTCGTGCCGCGGTCAGCGGCACTGGACCTCATCGGATAACTGTGACTCAACTCCAGTGCCGCTGACGCGGCACGCAACAATGGGCCTTGTACCAGGGGTGCTCGCAAAAAACGCTCGCACCCCTGGCTACCCTCCGTTGCCGCTATCGCGGCGCGGCCTGGCGTGCGGCGGCCTCACGCCGCCGCACTCCGGGATTCGCTTACTGCTTCTTCGTGGTGGGAGTCTTCTTCGAATCGCTCTTCGGTGCCGCCGGGGCCGGAGCCGGTGGTGCCGGAGGAGGAGGCGGCGGAGCGAAGTAGGCATCGTTGTAGGTCGGATGCGCGTTGTCTTTCATGGCGTCGAGAGCCGCGTGCAGCTTCGTCTGCTTGAGGTTCTTCTCGATTGTCGGGCGAACCTGCTCCAGAGGAGCCGAGTCGTGCGCTTCGACCTTGATGATGTGGTAGCCGAACTGCGTCTTCACGACCGGGGTTACCTCCCCCACTTTCGCTTTGAACGCCGCTTCTTCGAACTCGGGAACCATCTGTCCGTGACCGAACGAACCGAGGTCGCCGCCATGGGCACCGGAGCCGGCGTCGTCCGACTCTTTCTTCGCCAATTCCTCAAAGCTGGCGCCGGCGACGATCTGCTTGCGGAGGTCTTCCGCCTTCGCCTTCGCCTCGTCGTCGGTCAGCTCCTTCTTCCCTGGCTGCGCGGCGGGGCTTCCCTTGGGCGCAATGAGGATGTGGCGGGCCTTGACCTGCTCATATTCTTTGGCACCGTCTGCGTACGCCTTCTGCACTTCGGCATCGGTGACGGTGATGCCGCCATCGATCTTCTTGAGCTGCGCGGTCGCCAGAAGGTTCTCGCGCATCAGGCTGAGCTGGCTGACGACTTCGGGATCGTTCGCCAGACCGGCCTTGGCGCCCTCGCTGGCCAGCAGGCGCATACGAAGATAGTCGTCCGCGAACTGCCGGCGGCCGGCACCCTGTGCGAAGCTCTGGTATTCCGCCGGAAGAGTCTTCAGGGCTGCCTCGAATTCTGATTGCCGGACTGTGATGCTGCCGGCCGTGATCACAACCGGATCGGCGTCCGCTGCCTTCGCGGCAGCCGTCGCGGGAGCGGGAGCGGCCGGGGCGGCCTTGCCCTGCGCGAACACCGCCGAGGCGGTAAGCGCAAGAGCGATGACAATCGTTGCTTTCTTCACAGAGTCTCCTTATTGCTGTATTTGGACAGCGAATCGTAACGGGGGGTGGTAAGGCTTGATTCCAGCAGGCTCAGCGCAGCTTCGTCAGCGCCGACTCAATGCGCCGCACGCCTTCCTGCAGGCGCTCCATCGACGTCGCATAGCTGATGCGGACGTGGTCATCGCTACCGAATGCCGAGCCCGGAACGACCGCCACACCCACCTCAACGAGCAGGTAATTGGCGAACGTCTGCGAGTCGCGAACACTGCCTCTGCCGAAGTACGATCTGACCTCGGGAAAGATGTAGAACGCGCCATCCGGCGGCGCGCAGCGCAAGCCTTCGATGGCGTTGATGGCCGGGATCAACCAAGCGCGGCGCTCCCTGTAGGCCTCCCACATACGGCGCACCTGATCCTCACCGCCGCCGAGCGCTTCCAGCGCCGCGGCTTGTGAGATCGAGCTGGGGTTCGAGGTCGAATGGCTCTGGATCTTTCCCGCCGCCGTGATGACGTCGCGATGCGCGATCGCGTAACCGAGGCGCCAGCCCGTCATCGCGAACGTCTTCGACATCGAGTTCACCGCGATGATCGTCTCCGGATACTCCTCGAACCAGCGCACTGCCGAGACATGCTTCGCGCCGTCGTAGACGAAAAACTCGTACGTCTCGTCGAACATCAGGAACGCGCCACGCGAGGCGCACCACTCGATGATGCGGTGCAGTTCCTTCTCCGCGATCACCGCGCCGGTGGGATTGCAGGGCGAGTTGATGATGACGCCTCGCGTCCGACTGGTGGCCACCGCCTCGATGCCGGCAAACGTCGGCCGGAAGTCGTTGTGCGGTTCGGTGCGCGCGAAGACGGGAGTGCCGGCCGCGAACTGCACCTGATCGGGGAAGCTGACCCAGTAGGGCGACGGGATGATGACCTCGTCTCCTTCGTCGACGAGCGCCAGAGCGACATTGAACAGTTCCTGCTTGCCGCCCGTGCCGGCGATGACGTTCTCCGCGGTGAGCGATGTGCCGTACCGCCGGTTGTAGCGGCTTGCCAGCGCATCGCGCAACGCCTTCGTGCCGTTGCCGCTCGTGTATTTCGTCAGTCCGCGATCGATGGCCCGCTTCCCAGCTTCGCAGACGAAGGACGGCGTGGGGAAATCGGGCTCGCCCGGACCGAGGTCGACGATGTCCACTCCCTGCGCCGCCAACTCCAGGGCACGGTTCATCACCGCCAGCGTCGGCGAGATCTGCATCTCGCGCACGCGGCGCGTGAAGCGGATGCCGGGTTTCGTTGCCACGTCCAGTCCCATCAGTTGAACCGTTCTCCGAGCGTCGTGCGCAGGCCGCGCCAGGCCGGCGGAGCCTCCCACCTGAGAAGCAGCCGGACCAGCTCCACGACGCACCATGCAAGATACACATAAATCATCGGTCCGCGCCATGACGGCATCACGAACTGCGCGAGCCAGAAGACGAAGAGAATCACCGCTTCGTGCATCTTGAGCTCCAGGTTCAGCAAGAGCAGAAAACCGAGGAAACTCTGCAGGATCGTCAGCAGGATCTCCTGCCGCTGATGGACGTCGAACAGCAGCGGACGCAGCCCGCCCGCGCTGATGACGAAGAGGATCGGAATCATCGCCGAGAGGATGCTCCACTGATTGATGTTCGACGACACCATGTTCATCAGCGCGATGTTGGCCGTCCTTACCTTGCGCGCCCAGTAGAACGCGCTCAGCTTCTCCGGAAACTCGGAGAGAAAAGGCGCCACCCACTGCACGAAGACGAAGGTGGAAACGCCGAGCGACGTGGCGATGGCCAGCATCGAATCGAGGAAAGGGTGCGCGGCGAAAAAGAGAATCGCACCGCCGGCCAGAAAGAGAACCCAGATCGCGGCGTTGCGCCGTTTCGGGGCCATCTTCAGCACGGCGCGTGGGACGACGCCGAGGTCATCCAGCGCCTCCCCTTCATCGTCACGGGGAGGGATCTTCCAGAGGATCCAGAGGTAGAGCAAATACGACGCGGTGAGCGGGAACGAATCCCACACCGTCAGCGTCCCCTTCCACCAGATGAAGGTGAAATAGGCGATCGGCAAAAAGAGTCCGAAGACCTCCACCGAATGCTCCGTGTCCAGCTTGACGCTCACGAAACGCCGCTCGCGCTTCCAGCCAAACGCCGCCGCGACGAAATAGATCATCGGCCATCCCAGACCGACCAACAGCCGCAGGCTGCCGGTGAAGTTGGCGATGGCCAGGTGCATCTTCGTCGGATCTTTTCCGGCCTGCCAGGCGATGACCGCTTCGACCGCGAACTCCGGGAGTGTCTGCAGCCATGCCAGCATCGCCAGCGCCAATCCCTGCGAGACCAGGAATTGTGCCGCCTCGGCAGCCCAGGCGATGACGAACGCGGAGAGCAGAATGCTCGGAAAGGTCCATAGCGCGGACCAGGCGGCGGCGGTGGCGGCAGTCGTTGCTTTGATGAGTTTCAGTATCATCGCCCCGCCAGGAGCGCGCATTCTAGTTGATGACGATCAGCAGCCGGCAGAACCCCTGGTTCAAACGCATCCGCGAGGCCATTCGCGAACATGCCGGGGAAATCGTCATCGAAGGGCCGAAAGCGGTGACCGATGCCATGGCCGCCGGCTGGAACCCGATCAAGGTCGTGACGCGCGACGTCGACTTCACATCGGAGATCTTCGATTCGCTGACGGAGACGAAATCACCGCAGAACGTCATCGGGCTTTTTCACCGCCCGAGTGCGACACTCGATCAGCTCTTTGTACGCGAGCGTTCGATCGTCATCGCTCTCGACGGCGTTCAGGATCCCGGGAACGTTGGGACGGTCGTCCGCCTGGCCGCCGCCTTCGATGCGAATGGTGTCGTCCTTCTGCCAGCCTGCGCGGACGCGTTCAGTCCAAAGGCCATCCGCGCTTCCGCCGGAGCGATCCTGACCGTGCCGGTCGTGAGTTGCTCCGCCGCCGAACTGCTGGCCCGCGGCTGGCCGATCATCGCCGCCGATGCACGGAGTGAAATCGCCGATCCACCCGCGCAACGCGCCGTCCTCGCCTTCGGCAGCGAAGGCTCCGGCCTCTCCCCTGCTCTTGCCACGGCCGCCCGAACGATCGCAGTGCCGATGTCGCCAAGGGTCGAATCGCTGAACGTGGCGACCGCCGCGGCGATCATGCTGGCGCGGAGCTACGCGTTGCGGTCGTAGCGCCGCCGGCTCGGCGGCTGGACCGCCAGCGGCTCGCTGGCGACTCGTGAACACCGCCGCCGGGCCGGCGGGCGATCCGGCCGGCGAGCCGCTGGCGCTACGCACGCCACGCTTTCTAACGCGCGATACACTCGCCTCCCATGCCCGGCAAGCTCCTCATCGTCGGCACACCGCTCGGCAACCTCGGCGATTTTCCGCCGCGTGCGATCGAAGCGCTGAAGTCGGCGGACCTGATCCTCTGCGAGGACACGCGGCACACCCGCAAACTATTGACTCACTTTGGCATCGCCCGGCCGACGGATCGCTTCGATGATCACACCGAGGAGTTGAAGGCCCGCGCCTTCGCCGATCGCATCGCCGCAGGCGAGACGATCGCCCTCGTCTCCGATGCCGGCATGCCGGTGGTCAGCGATCCAGGCTTCCGGCTCGTCCGACTGGCGCGCGAGCTCGGTTTGGTCATCGAACCGATCCCAGGCCCGTTCGCCGCGGTCGTCGCTCTGGTCGCCAGCGGGATTGCCCCGCTCCCCTTCACCTTTCTCGGATTCACCCCACATCGCCGCGGCGAGCGGACCGATTTCTATCGCACGGTCGCGGAGCTGGGCCATACAGCGATCGTCTACGACTCGCCGGAGCGCATCATCGGTTCCCTCGAAGACGCACTGGCCGTCCTCGGCGACGTCGAGCTCACCCTCGCCCGCGAGATGACCAAGCTGCACGAGGAGTTCCTCAGCGGCACGATCAGTGCGGTCCTGGCCGAGCTACGCCCGCGGCAATCGATCTACGGCGAGATCACGCTCGTCTTCGCCGCCGCGCGGGCAACCGCGAGCGTGACGTCCCCCGAGGAGATCGCCGCCGAGTTCGAACGCCTCCGCGCCGGCGGCATGCGCCGCAACGATGCGGTGAAGGCGGTAGCGGAGAAGTTCGGGATGCGGAAGAACGATGTGTACAGGATGCTGCTGTAGGTTCAGCTACTCATCCACGTCGCGTCTGAGCTCTTTCAACAGTTTCAGACCCTCGACGGCGCTTAGATCTTTCGGCCGTCCGGCGGCTCGTTTCATGCGAATGATGTCGTCGATGCTGGAAACGAGCACCATCGCGCCTCCTCCGATATTCATCGGCTTCGCATGTGCGACCAGATCCGCATACCCAAGTGTGCCGCTGGGGGTACCGAGGCAATCGAACTTGCCGAACTTTGTGTCGAAGGTCATCGTGTCTCCCAGGCGGAACGTCCGCTCGTCGATGATCTCCGGAAGACCCTCCGGAAAACCGCGAAGGTGTGCATCCATGGACTGCAGCGCTTTGACGAGTGAAGCCACGTTCTTTCGCTCGCGTTCATAGCAGACATCCACATCCTGCGTAATGTTGTCCAAGCCCCAGAGGTTTGCGGCAAGTCCGCCGATCAGGATGTAGCGAACACCATGCTCGTTCAGTGAACGAAGAACATCAAAGTATTCGAACACGTCGCTCATGGATTCAGTAGGCGGACACGCGTCAGGAACTTGTGCAGCCCTCGTGCAGCGGCCGCAGCGTTTTGAAGTCGTTCCGCCGGCGTCTTTTTCAACAGATCCATCATCATCGTTGGGTCGATGCGATGGTCGACAGCATCGCTGTCCCGGATCGCCCGGAGAACCTCGTTGTTGTCCGCCGTCAACGAGTCGAGGGGTGATTTCCTATCGCTCATATCCACAATTCTACCAACACCTCGCCGCCCTGCTATCATCCCCTTCCGCCCGTGCGGCGCGCGAGCCTGCGCGCTCGCGAACAACCAGATCTCCCGAGGAGCGTGAATGGATTTCCGTCTCACAGACGAGCAGACACAGATTCAGCAGATGGTGCGCGATTTCGCGCTCAGCGAGATCAAGCCTCACCTCATGAAGTGGGATGAAGCGCAACACTTCCCCACGGACGTTTTCAAGCGCGCCGGCGGCCTGGGCATGCTCGGCGTCACGGTGCCGGAGGAGTACGGCGGCGCCGGACTCTCGTACATCGACTACATCCATGTCATCGAAGAGCTGGCGGTCGTCGACAGCGGCTTCGCCCTCAGCGTCGCCGCGCACAACTCCCTCGGCACGGGCCACATCTACCTGGCCGGCAACGACGAGCAGAAGAAGAAGTGGCTGCCGAAGCTCACCTCGGGTGAGTGGATCGGCGCCTGGGGTCTCACGGAGCCCGGCTCCGGCAGCGACGCCTCCGGCATGCGCACAACCGCCGTCAAAGACGGCGATGAGTGGGTGCTGAACGGCACGAAAAACTTCATCACCAACGCCACCTACGCGGACATCTCCGTCGTACTGACCGTCACCGACAAGTCGGATCAGAAGCGCGGCATCACGGCCTTCGCGGTCGAAATGGACCGACCCGGCATCCGCCCCGGCAAGAAAGAGAACAAGCTCGGGATGCGCGTGTCCGACACCGCGGAGTTGGTGATGGAAGATTGCCGCGTTCCGGCCTCGAACATCCTCGGCAGGATCGGCCATGGCTTCATCGACGCCATGAAAGTGCTCGACGGCGGCCGCATCTCCATCGGCGCGCTCGCGGTCGGCATCGCCCGCGGCGCGTATGAGGCGGCGCGCGATTACGCCAGGCAACGCCAGGCATTCGGCAAAGCGATCTCCGAGTTCCAGGCCATCCAGTTCATGCTCGCCGACATGGCCACGGAGACCGATGCGGCACGGCTCCTCTGCTATCGCGCTGCTGCCATGAAAGACGCCGGCGAAAAGGTGACGCAAGCCTCCGCGATGGCGAAGCTCTACGCCTCCGAAGTGGCCGTGCGTGCCACCGAGAAAGGCGTACAGATCTTCGGCGGCTATGGCTTCGTCAAAGACTTCCCCGCCGAAAAGTACTACCGCGATGTGAAGCTGTGCACGATCGGCGAAGGGACGAGCGAGATCCAACGGATGGTGATTGCGAGGAACCTTTTGGCAGGAGAAAATCAGTGATCGTTTGTCGGGAGTCGGGAGTCGGGAGTCGGGGGTCGGAGCTGGAGAACCAGCCGGTGCCGCCGCTCTCCGACACTCGACACCCGACCCCCGACTCCCGGGTCGCGGAGTAGGAGTGCAGAATGGCGGAGCACTTCCCCCCCCCACCCCCCACACCCCACACCCTCATTCCCGACCTCGCCGAAGCTCTTCGCAGCGGCAAATACCGCGCATTGGCGCAGGCTGTTTCGCTGGTCGAGCGTGACGACGGTCGTGCCGAGCGGCTTCTGGCCAGCATCTACCCAGCCACGGGACGTGCGCGGATCGTCGGCATCACCGGCGCACCCGGTGCGGGCAAATCGACGCTGGTGACGTCGCTGGCGAAGTACTACCGCCGCCAGGAAAAGAGGGTCGGGATCATCGCCGTCGATCCGACGTCGCCATTCACCGGAGGGGCCATTCTCGGCGACCGCATTCGCATGGCGGACCTCTACACCGACCGCGGCGTCTTCATCCGCTCGATGGCCACGCGAGGCTTTCTGGGCGGACTCGCCAAAGCGACTAACGACGTCGTCGATCTGCTCGATGCCGCCGGCTTCGACGTCGTTCTCGTCGAGACCGTCGGCGTCGGCCAGGATGAGGTCGAGATCATGCGCACGGTGCAGACGAACGTCGTCGTCCTCGTCCCCGGCATGGGCGATGACATCCAGGCCATCAAAGCCGGAATCATGGAGATCGGCGACGTCTTCGTGGTCAACAAAGCCGATCGCCCCGGCGCCGACCGCACCGTGACTGAGATCACGATGATGATGTCGCTGGTCGAAGAGCACGGCGACTGGATCCCGCCGATCGTGAAGACAGTGGCGTCCACGAATCAAGGCACCGAGGATCTCGACGCGGCCATCGTCAAACACTTCGAGCACTTGCAGGCGTCCGAGGAGCTCGATCGCCGCAATCGCGAGCGGGTGCGCATCCGCATCGAGACGACACTCAAGGAGAAGTTTTTGAACCGTCTGCTGGCGGCGACGCCGGACTTCGACGCCATCCTCGACGACGTGCTGCACAAGCGCAACAATCCGCATGACGCGGCCGAGGCGCTCCTGTCGCGCGCGACGTTCGAATGAGCATTTTCCTTGGCTGTCTCGCAGTCACCGCGATCGGCGTCCTGGTCGTGGTGATCGTGGCGGTCGGGATCACAGCGATCAAGCGGAGTCAAGGGGAAGCACGGCACCTCGGGGTCACTGAGCGCCGCCATGACGAGTATCGAGTCGATCTTTCATGAGGGGAAGGGCAACATCGTCGATGCGATGAAGCCCACGCGCGAGGACGAACGCGATGCCGACGGCGACCCGCCGAACGCTGAGCTACAATCGCCGCCCCAATGAAGTTCTCCCGCGAGTGGCTCAACGATTACGTCGATCTCTCCGATCTCAGCGATGAACACCTCGGCATTCGTCTGACGGAAATCGGCCACGCCGTCGAGGCGGTCGAAAGCCATGGCGAGGATACGGTCTTCGATCTCGAGATCACGACTAACCGCGTCGATGCCATGTCACACCTCGGCATGGCTCGCGAGCTGGCTGCCGCGATCGGAAGAAATGTGAAGGCTGGAGCGCTGGCCTCCTCGCAGGCTGGCCTGGCAGAGCCTGCCCTGAGCGAAGCCGAAGGGTCCTCGCCGCCAACCATTCGCATCGATGCCCCCGAAATGTGCGCCCGCTTCAGCGCCCAAGTCATCCGCAACATCGCGGTCAAGCCCTCCTCTCCTCTCGTGGCCCGGCGCCTCGAAGAGGTCGGCCTCCGCCCAATCAACAACATCGTCGACATCACGAACTATGTGATGCTCGCCCTCGGCCATCCGTTGCACGCGTACGACCTGGACCGTGTCGCCGGACAGACCATCATCGTCCGTCGAGGCAAGCAGGGCGAGACGGTGAAAAGCCTCGACGGTGAGATGCGGAAAATCGACACCGACACGGTCGTCATCGCCGACGCCCAGCGCGCGACCGGCCTCGGCGGAATCATGGGCGGCTTCGAGTCGGAGATTACGCCGTCGACACGCAATCTGCTGCTCGAGTGCGCCTGGTTCGATCCTTCGACGATCCGCCGCGCGGCGCGGCGGCTCGGCATGAAAACGGACGCGTCGTACCGTTTCGAGCGGCGCGTCGATCCCAACGACACGCTCGCTGTCATCGCCGAAGCAGCACGGATGATTCTCGAGAGTGGCGGCGGCATCCCCGAAGCGCCGATCGACGTCCTCGCCGCCGAGGCGAAGCCGAAGACGATTCGACTCCGCGCGGCGAGACTGCACGAGGCTTCAGCCGGTTCCGTCGGCGCCGGCTACGCACTCGATCTTTTCCGCCGCCTCGGCTTCAGCGCGGAGCAGGTTCACGACGGTCTGCTGGTTACCGTCCCAACATATCGCGGCGACATCTTCGAAGAGATGGATCTGATCGAGGAAGTACTTCGCTTCTTCGGTCTCGACAACGTGCCGGCCGCGCTGCCGCGCGTCACGACCGGTGATGTGCGGCGCGAGGCTGCCGATATCGCCGAGGACACCATCCGCGACGTCCTCGTCGGCTGCGGACTGTCCGAGGCCATCAACTACTCATTCATCCGCTCGGAGTGGAACGCGCTCGTTTCCGACGAAGAGCCGATCGCGATTACCAATGCACTGTCCGAGTCGATCGCGGCGATGCGTCTCTCGTTACTCCCCGGTCTGCTCGAAACGGTCGCCTTCAATCGCTCCTACGGCACGCGCGACGGCGCGTTGTTCGAGGTGGGGAGGACGTACCACCTTGCGGGGGTCGGGAGTCGGGGGTCGGGAGTCGGAGATAAACCGGGTTCCGACGGAGACAGACAACCAAGATCCGACACCCGACACCCGACACCCGACACCCGCGTAAGAGAACACCACCGCATCGCCATCGTCCTCTACGGCACGATCGGCACGTTCTGGGGGGATACGAAGAGGCCGGTCGATTTCTTTGACGTCAAAGGGATCGTCGAGCAGATCGCCGCGAAAATGCACGTCGACGTGACGTTCGCGGCTTCCGATCAACGCTGGCTGCGCGGCGGGAAACGGGCTGTTGCCTGGCATGGCGACCGCGCGATCGCCGGTCTCGGGTTCCTTTCCGCTGACGTGCTGCAATCGTTCGGCGTCAAAGGCGATGTCGCGGTCGCGGAGCTCGACGTCGAGGCGATCATCGCGTCGTCGAACACCGAATGGAAGATGGCACCCGTGGCGCGCTTCCCGGGCGTACCGATGATCCTGGCGATCACGCATGGACGCGACCTCGAGTACCAGCGCATCATCGATACGATCCGTTCGTTCGATGTCCCCCATCTGCACGAAGTCGGTCTGCGCGATCGCTTCGTGCCGGAGGGGACCGACGACATCATCAAAACCACACTCGGCATGTGGTATCAGGCCTTCGACCGCTCGCTGACGCAGGAGGAGATCGCTGGATTCCAGCAGAACCTTGCGTCACGGCTGGCCGCCACGCTGCCGGTGAAACTACTCTGAGAGAAAACAACGTGAAGAAGAACCGCGACAACGACCAACTGACCCTTGCCGGAACGGAAGAGGGCGAAATCCTCGGCCGTCTCAACGATCGCGTCGAGAAAGCGATCGCCACGATCCAGGAACTGCGCCGTGAGCGCGATACCCTCCGCCGCCAGCTCAACGAAGCCACTGCCAGCATGCAGCAGCAGGGAGACGCCGCCGAACGTGCCTCGACGCTCGAAGAAGACAACGACCGCTTCAAGAGAGAACGCAGCGAGATCCGGGACCGCATCGAGTCGATCCTCGGCAGCCTGGAAGCGTTGGAGGAGTAGATTCGCGGTCTCGCGGTTTCGGGTTGCGCGGTCTCGCCGTCTCATTCCTGGGTAACACCGCGAGACCTCGAAACCCCGAGACCTCGAAACCGCCACCCTACCCCTTCAGCACCGCTCTCGAGAACTTGATGAAGTAATCCACGCCTGACACGAGCGCGAAGAACATCACTACCCAGAGCGCCAGCTCGCTGGTGAACCGGAACTCGCCCAGTTCGTAACCGACGATCAGCAGAGAGATGGCCACGACCTGCGCCACCATCTTCGTCTTGCCGAGCGGCGAGGCGGCGATGGTCACGCCGTGCTGGGCGGCGATGGAGCGCAGCCCGGAGACGGCAAACTCCCGGCCGATGATGATCACGACCATCCAGGCCCGGGCCAGACCAAGCTCGACGAGCGAGATGAAGGCGGCCGACATCAGTAGCTTGTCCGCGATCGGATCGAGCAGCGCGCCGAGGCGGGTCATCTTGTTGTACTTGCGCGCGAAATAGCCGTCGAGGTAGTCGGTGATCGCGGCGATCAGGAAAATGGCCAGGCCGAGGTAGTCCGAGTACTTCGTCAGAAGCACGACCACCAGGAACGGGACGAGGAAGATGCGGAAGAGTGTCAGCGAGTTCGGGAGGTTCCAGATCTCGGTAGCGACGTCTTCCGGCGGAGGAACGACGGTGGGCTTCGCGCGCTCCGTCATCGAGGAGACGGCTTCGGTCGGCGGCATGGAGGTTCTCGGCAGAATACCCGGCACGATCAGAATAGTCCCTTTGGAGAATGGTGGGAAGGCCGGTGGTTGCCTAAGCCCAAGTAGAGCAGGCGTCCCGCCTGCTACCGGCGGGCGTCCTCGCCCGACGGGAGTTTCCGTCAGAGGCTCGCGAATGCCATGTTCACCCGCGTCCAAGCCCTGGTTTCGCTCGTTCGCACGGAAACCCCCGTCGGGCGAGGGCGCCCGCCGGTAGCAGGCAGGATGCCCGCTTTACGGGACAACCCAGCAACCCACGGAATACGAGCCCGCGGATTGACATTCCCAAGCGAGCAACCGAGAATCTCGGTTCCCCGCTCGACATGCGAAAGTGGCGGAATTGGTAGACGCGCAGGTCTCAGAAGCCTGTGGTCATTAGACCATGGGGGTTCGATTCCCCCCTTTCGCACCAACGGGCTGCCTACCATCCAGTGCTTCCCCAACCAGGCCAAACCAAACGACGACCGTACCCCGGCGCCCGAGCGCAACTGATCTGCGCTGGAGGCAAAAAGCGGCAAGCGCACGTATAGCCGTACTTCAACTGGCAGTGACTCTTGGAGTAGTAGCGCTCGTAGAATTCGCGAGTTCTCGGTTCGGAGAGCCAATACTTCGTTTCGAACCGTTCAAGGATGAACCTGTACGCCGGAAGAAGCTCGGTATCTAATTGGCTGTTTTCATATTCACAAATCTTGTTGAACCGCCTAGTGTCTTCGTCGATGCCGTCGGTGAAGTTGCCTCCGTACGGCGCCAGTGTGTCTTCCCAACCTTTCTGGGTTGCATCTCGGACTGCCATCGACATCTTTAGAATTGCGCGAATGCGTCGAGCTTGACCCGCGAGGGCTCAGTCTTTGCAGCGGTCATCCCAGCACCTTCGGTGAACGGACTGGCATGCTTGACTGCTCCTCTTTCGCCGCTCTAATAAGTACTGTGAGCAGTGTTCTGTCATTCGCTGTGACCGCCGCAGCAACGTTCGTCGGGGCGTTCGTAGGTTTCGTCTTCGCTACTTGGAAGTCTTCGGCTGATCGCCGTGCCGATTTTCGTCGCGAACAGTTGACAGAATTCTACTCGCCGCTCGCACGATAAGCTCTGCGGCCCGCGATTCCAATGCTCCACGAATGTGAATGACCTCAACGCCTTCTTCGATCACTTGGAGAAAACGCTTCAAGATCTTCAGGACAAGCTCGTTGCGCCATCCTCCATGCACAGATTTCTTATCCGGTTCCTCTACATGCTGCGGATTCGCAGATGACGCCGCGCGCGCATCGACGTGGAACGACTCGGGAATCGAATGAACCTCTACCGCGAACTGGCCCTGCTGTTCGTCCTCCCGATCCCGATCGCGTCCATCGCCTGGACGGTGACGCATGAGGAGGTGTTTCGGGAGCCTCGGGACTGGTGCGCGGCGAAGAGCAAATCGTGCCGGAGTTTCTTCGTACGCAAGTTCTTCTACCTGTTCACGTGCGAGTATTGCTTCAGCCACTACGTCACGGCCTTCTTCCTCTTCATCACCCGGTACAAGCTGCTCTTCGATGACTGGCGGGGCTATCTCATCGCGGGGTTCTCGTTGGTGTGGCTGGCCAACATCTACATGAGCTTCTTCGGCCGGCTACGCCTGGAGATCAGGGAGAATCGGCTGGAGATCGCCGCGGCGGAGTCGATGGGGGGCGGCAACGTAAACGATGCCCCGGAGAACCCGAAGAAGCCTGGCCGACCCAAATGACCGTCTCCTCAAGGCAGTCGTCGCGGACGCGGCCAATGAAGAAATCGCTCATCGATGAAGTCCGCGACCCCAAACGGCTGACGTTCGCGACCTCACCGGTGCCGAGAGGCTCGCTCTCCACAAGGTCGGCGAGCACAACAGGAATCTTGCGCTGCCGCCTCACCCGGACGAACCCGGAGGCGCGAAAGACACGGAGCAGAGAAGCTCCGCGGTCTCCGCGCCAGACTGCATGAACCTACCGCTTCTCTTTGTACTCGGTCTTGATTTCCGACTTGTTGCCCGAGGAGTCGACGTCCGTTTCTTTCGTCGTCGTCTTCTGCTCTTTCGGATTGCCCATCATGTCGTGCTTGGTCTTCGTCTCAGTTTCGATGATTCGTTTCTCGTCTGCCATTTGATGGCCTCCGGTTGCATGGAGAGCAACTACGATGCCGTGCGGGCGGGTACCATCGCGCGCAGCGAGCCCGTCAGGACGCGCAAACCGAGGTGAACCATGCGAATCCCACTGATTGCAGTTCCGCTCTGTGCCGCGGCGATCAGCGACTGTGTATCCACCAATGCACCAACCTCCAACACCGAGGCGGTGCGCCGGTTCATGGCTCGCGTGGCGACGGACATCACAGCCAAAGGTCCGGCCGCGTGGGGCGACTTCTTCGACGACTCTCCGAACTTCTTCATGGTCTCCGACGGGACGCTGGTCTATGCCTCGGGTGCCGCCGCGCGCGAGGGCATTCCGGGCCTGACCAAAGTCATCACCAGCATCGAGCTCCGCTGGGGAGCGGACCCGCGCATTCAGCCACTCTCACCCGGCCTGGTGATGGTGGCCGCACCGTGGCACGAGGTACGCGTCGACAGTGCGGGCAGGAAGGTCGAGGATCACGGATACTTCACAGCAGTAGCCGAATTCAGGCACGGCGGCTGGCGATTCCGCAATGCTCACTGGTCTGTCGCCGCGGCCCCATCAGCCGTTCCGTAGCCTGTCGTCCGCTGCGCACCGGACCCCACGTAGCGGCGCTCACCAGCGCCACCACATTGCAGAAGAGCAACCAGCCGCTGGTCTCGGGCCCTCGACAGACCGCCATGATAAAGTGCGACGGCCAATCCAATTCAAACATCCGGGGGACTCCATGCGACTTCGTCCGTCGCTTCTGACGTTCTTTGTCTTTGCCGCGTTCTCACTGCCTGCCCTGGCCGCCGATCCGGCGCAGGCGCGCGCCGACTACGAGCGCCTGCAGAAATGGCAGTTCAGCAATTTGCCCGTCACCCTGGCGCAGCCGGTGACGATCGTGCGCGACACCGCCACGTTTACGCTCACATCCGGCAGCGTCCACCTCATGCAGCCCGCGTCATCGGGACGGGTCACCGGCCTGGTCTTCGAAGGTGACGGTCACTTCACCATGACTATCCCCGACCGCATCGAGGTGGCCCAACTCCAGCGCTTCTCCCGGAAGGACATCACCTCGATCGATCAGAAGTTCACTCAACTCGTGCTGCGCACGTCGGACGACACGATCGACAAGCTCTTCCCGGGCGCGGCGAAGGAGCCGTTCTCGAAGAATGCTCCGGCGGAGAACCGTCACAACCATTGGCTCATCGACCTCGATCACGACGTCGACGCGGCGGTTGTCGCTGCGATGTTGAACCCGGGCGCGCTGCAAATGACCGCGGCGATCAAGACGGCCGACTTCGACTGGCTCACCTACGACTACGACTCGTTCCGCCGCGAGGAGATCGAGCTGATTCGCTGGGATCGACGCTACGCCGAGGTGTGGATCAGCCTCGACCGTGCCGAGGACAGGAACGCCAAGGGAGGACCAGGCGAGCACGACGTCCGTCCTGCCACGATCAGCCATCTCGACGTCAAGGCTGACCTTTCGAAAGGCAAATGGAACGCCCGACGTGTCGGCCAGACCGACCAGATGATGCTCACGGGCCACTACACGATCGAGGAAACGATCACCCCGACCATCGATGGTCTTGTCGCGCTGCCGCTGCAGCTCGCTTCGACGGCGTATGAGCTGACTGCGGCGGATGAAAAAGGGCAATCACTTGCCATCCTCCGGGACCACGTCGGCGCGCGCGGCTTCGGCATCGGCAGCAATGTCTACAACTACATGCTCACGCTGGTCTTTCCCGCGCCCCTGAAGGCCGGCCAGCCCCGCGTGGTCACATTTCAATACAACCTGGAAACACCGAACTACGCGTTCGGCAACGTCTGGTATCCGACGGTTCCCGAGGCGTTCGACACCACGACGGCCCGCCTGGAGCTGAAAGTGGCCAGGCGCAATGAAGTACGCGCCATGGGAAAGCGGACCGGCGAGACGGAATCGCCGGACGGAAGCAAAGTCTCGGTCTGGGTCGTCGAGAGACCGGCCAAGATGGTGACGTTCTCCACGGCCGAGCGATTCGAGGAGGTGCCGCTCGAGATCGCCGGAGCGCCGAAGGTCATTTCCTTCGGGACGGTGACGGGACTCGATCCCGGCGCCCGTATCCGTAACGCCGGCGCCGACGTCATCAACTCTCTCCGTTTCTATCAATACCTGTTCGACGACAAGCTGGATACTCCGCAAATCTACGTGACCGCCATTGCCGCCGGCCACGGACAGGCCTTCGACGGCTTCCTCCATCTATCCGAGTTCACCTACGAGGAGCATCCCGGGGCCACGGAGCTTTTCAGGGCGCACGAGGTGGCCCACGAGTGGTGGGGCCACAAGATCGGCTGGAAGACGTATCGCGATCAATGGCTCAGCGAGTCTTTCGCCGAGTACTCGTCGATGATGTTCGTACAGGCCACGGTGAAAGGCGGCGACAAGTATTACGACGAGATCATCAACGCTTACGACGGCATCGTCCAGGGCAATCTGGCCGGCGGATTCAGTAAGTTCAATCGCCCGTGGCTGATCGAGTTCAACGCCGCTGCCCGCGCACGCATCGGCCCGATCGGCGTCGGCTACCGCGCCGGCACATCGGAGATCCCGGCCGGCTACGAGATTCAGGCGTACCACAAGGGTCCGCTCGTCCTGCACATGCTCCGGACGATGCTGCGCATGAAGACCGGCAGCGACGGCGTCTTCGTCAAGATCCTGAGGGACTTCGTGAAGGAATATGACGGCAAAGATGCCAGCACGGCCGATTTTCAGAAGGTCGTCGAGAAGAACGCGCCGGGCGACTGGAGCTACTTCTTCGATGCCTGGGTCTACGACTCGGCCATTCCGACGCTCCGTTGGAGCTACAAGATCGAGCCGAATTCGACGGGCGGGGCCAAGCTGACGACGACGGTGAAGCGGAGCGGCGTCCGCGACGACTTCATGATGGTCGCGCCCGTGCGGGTCGAGTTCGACGGCAATCGCGCCGGCTACTTCTTCATGCTGATCCGGAAAAACGAGGAGTCGGTGTCACAGGAGTTCCCGGTCGTGCCGCGCAAGGTCATCTTCGCACCGGAACATTCATTGCTCGCGAACATCCGGCGGGAGTAACCTGTTGCCGTCCGCGAGAGACCCTGAATGCGCCGCTCCTCCATCGCCGCGATTCTGATCGTTGCCGTCACGCCCCTCTCGGCCGCGGTGCGCTCGCCAACGGCGCGTGCTCCGCAGAACTCCGCCCCTGCCGTGCCGAAGAGTGGCGTGCGGGCTGAGCTGCTCCATGACCTCGACGACCTGCAGAAGAAGATCCTTTCGCTGGCCACGGCCATGCCCGCGGAGAAGTATTCGTGGAGACCCGTCGGCGGCGTCCGTTCCGTCAGCGAGGTGTATATGCACATGGCGGGCGGCAATTACACGCTGGTCAGCTTCGTGGGCGACAAGCCGATGCTCGACACGCGCTCCTACGAGCGCGTCACGGAGAAGCCGCGGGTCGTCGAAGAGTTGCGCCGGTCATTCGACTATCTCCGCAATGCCATCGCCAACACGAGCGACGCCGATCTCGACAAGCCGATCCGCATGTTCGGCAACGACAGCACCGAGCGGGCGGCGTTCATGATGGCCCTGAACCATCTGCACGAGCACCTCGGGCAATCGGTCGCCTACGCGCGCATGAACGGCGTCGTCCCACCGTGGAGCACGGAGTAGTCAGCGCTGGTAGCGCGACGCGTACTCAGGCTGGCTCACGCCGGCGACCAGCCGTTCGTCATTGACGGGAGCAGACGGCACGAGCGCGAGCGGGATGATGCCGGCCCAGATTGGCAGCGCGTAGTCCGCCTCGTCGTCCGCCGCCGGGCCGCTGCGAATCTTGGCCGAGGCCTCGCCAAGTGGCATGGCGATGACGAGCGTCTGCCGGAGCTCCGCCTCGTTCGGCGGCCGTACATCGCGCACGCGGCCCGCGCAAACATGCTCGACCAGCGCCTCGAGCACCCGGAGCTTCTCCTCACGGTCGGCTACTTCTCGCCCTTTCCCGAGGACCACGACCGAGCGATAGTTCATCGAGTGGTGAAACGCCGAGCGGGCCATGACCAGACCGTCCAGAATGGTGACCGTCACGCAGGCATCGACACCGTCGCGCAGTGTGCGCAGCATCCGGCTGGCGGCCGAGCCGTGAAAGTAGAGCATTTCACCGATCCGGGTATGAATGGTGGGAATGACGACGGGTGAGCCATTGACGACGAAGCCGACATGGCAGATCAGCGCTTCGTCGATGATGGCGTGGATCGTCTCGCGGCCGTAGTCCGCCCTTTGGGCCAGACGTTTGACGGTGGTCCGTGGCGATTGCAGAGATGGATTTTGTTCCAGTACAATGTCGTTCATATGTCAGTACAACGCTATCTCAGCGGAACCACCGCCGTCAAGATCGCCGCCAGCGCGGAGGCGGCGGTGGCCGGCGGCAAGCTTGCCGGCGGCGATCGCCTTCCCACCGTCCGCGTTCTCGCCCAGCACCTCGGCGTCAGTCCGGTCACGGTCGCCGCCGCTTACCGCATCCTGCAACAGCGCGGGATCGCATTCGCGGAGGGCCGCCGGGGAACGACCATCCGCCATGCCTCTTCCGCCGCGCCTGCCGCCCCCGCACAGTTGCCGCCACACGTGCGCGATCTGGCCACCGGCAATCCGGCCTCGGAACTGCTTCCCGATCTGGCACCTTTTCTCCGCAAGCTCGACGGCGGGCCGCGTCTCTACCGGGATGACCTCAATGACCCGGAACTCGTAGCACTGGCGCAAAAGCAGTTCAGCGCGGACGGTATACCGGCCGGCTCCGTCGCTGTCGTCAGCGGCGCACTTGACGGCATCGAGCGCGTGCTGCGTGAACAGCTTCGCCCAGGGGATCGCGTTCTCGTCGAAGACCCCTGCTTCACCGGTATCGCCGACCTCCTGCGCGCCCTTTCGATGGTTCCGGTTCCGGTCGCTCTCGACGAGGAAGGTCTGTTGCCCGCGGCGATTCAGCGCGCCGGAGCAGCCGAGGCCATCATCGTCACACCACGAGCACAGAACCCGACCGGCGCCGCCGTCACGGAGCAGAGGGGGCGGCAACTGCGTGCGATTCTGCGGCAGCGGCCTGAGCTCCTGGTGATCGAAGACGATCACGCCGGTCCGGTGGCCGGCGCGCCGTACGTCACGCTCGTCGATACCTCCCGCGCGCGGTGGGCGGTCGTGCGATCGATGTCGAAGTCGCTCGGCCCCGATCTGCGGCTGGCCATCCTGACCGGCGACGCGCGAACGATCGCACGCGTAGACGGGCGGCAGGCGCTGGGCACCCGTTGGGTGAGCCACATCCTGCAGAAACTCGTCGTCGCCTTGTGGGACGACAAAGGCGTTCAGAAATTGCTCGTGCGCGCCGGGCGGACATACTCGCAGAGGCGGGATGCACTCCTCAAGGCTCTGTACGCTCAGGGCATCGAGGCCCAGGGGATCTCGGGGCTGAACGTCTGGATTCCGCTTCCCGAGGAGAGCGCCGCCGTCCAGGCGCTCTTTCAGCGCGGATGGGCTGTCGCCGCCGGGGAGCGCTATCGGATCAGGACTCCACCCGCCATCCGTGTCACGATTGCGTCTCTCGATGTCACCGACGCGAGAGCATTCGCCGATGACCTCGCGGAGGTACTTCGCCCAGCCCAGCGGCGTGCGGCGGGGGCATGAGGAAGTTGAACGCGCGCCTAAGCGGTTCTAGGATGGAGATATGACCACTCTAATCGAAGTCGCCGAGCTGGGACCGAAGGGGGAAGCACTGGTTGATGACCTTGCCGAGAACGGCGGGGAGATTTGCCTTACGCGCGACGGCAAGACGATCGCGAAGATGGTACGCGTCGAGAACAGCGCACCCGCCGCAGACAACCTCGTGCTTTACAAAGGCGAATGGATGAGTCCTGCGGGCGCAGAGCGTGAACGAGCGCTCGAACATCTTCGCGGTTCAGTGACCATCCACGGCGATATCGTCTCCCCGATCGACGACATTGAGTGGGATGCGTTGAAGTGATCGTGATTGATACTCACGTCTTGGTCTGGTGGACGAGTGGCCTCCCAAGCCAACTATCCATGGCCGCGAGGAGATCGATCGTTAAGGCTGATGTCGTCACGTTCTCAGCCGTCTCTATGTGGGAGGTCGGTATTCTTGTGCGTCGTGGTCGTATCGATCTTCACCTTGCCACCGACGAATGGCTACGCGAGGTGAGTACATAGTCTCGCGGCCATGCCAGTCACGCTTGATGTTGCCGGCCGCGCCGCCGAGCTTCATGAAATGCTTCGCGATCCCATCGACTGTCTCATCGCTGCCACCGCCCTTGTCCACGATGCTGCCCTCGTTACCAAAGATGACCGTATCCGCCGGAGCGGCGTGGTCGAAACGATCTGGTGACCTGCTATCGCATTCACAACGACACCGGCCATGTGAGGAAGTTGAAGACGTATTGAGCCGTTTTTCGACGATGCCATGAAAAAGACTGTGCCCTCGGCAGAGAATCTCATCGCGATCGAAGCGCAGGTCAATAGCGACCGCGCTACGCCGTCGACCGATTCAAGCGAAGGACCGATGGCGGGTTCCATGCTTCATGAAGGAGACATCGTGAGCCCGGTCGAAGTCGAATGGGACGCCGACCAAGCGCCATCTGCTGAACTGCCTCGATCGGATGGCCGCGTGCTCTACAACGGCCGGTGGATGATCCCCGTGGCGGCTGAACGTGAGCGTTCGATCGAGCACCTCCGTGGGTCGGGGAGGGTCCTCGGCGATATCGTCTCGCCGATCGACGACGTGGAGTGGGACGCGTTGAAGTGATCGCGATCTGGTAGCTATGCCCCCACCAACTCCTTCGCGAACATCCCCGGCGTATACGCGGTGACATGTCCCGTGAACGCCGAGGCGGCCACCGTCAGCGGGGAGGCCAGCCAAAGCTTGCCCGGGCCGGAGCGGCCTTTGTAATTGCGGTTGATGGCGCTGATGGTCACCTGATCGGAATCGTCGGAGACGCCGGGACCGCAGCCGATACAGGCGCCGCAACCGGGGTTGAGAACAACCGCGCCGGCGCGCTCGAAAGTATCGAGCAGACCGTTCTCCCGCGCGAACGTCTCCACGGCCTGCGAGCCGAACTGGATGTAGAACCGCACACCCTCCGCCACCTTCAGACCCGCGTCGACCGCCTCCTTCGCCACTTGGTGATAGAAGAGGAAGTCGTCGATCTTTCCGGCCGTGCAGGAGCCGGCATAGGCGATGTCGATCTTCACATCCCCCACGTCGTCGATGAAGGCCCCGTTGGTTGGATCAGACGGGATGCCGCGATCGGGGTCGCCCGGATGGGCCACCATCGGCCGGATCGTGTTGAGGTCGATCGTGTGAACGCCTCCCGCATACTCGGCATCGGGATCAGGAGACACCGCACGCGCGCGGAGCCCTTCGACATCCACGCCGGGCCTCATGGCCGCGATCCAGGCGAACGTCTTTTCATCCGCCTCGATGATCGCCGTACGCGCCGCGCACTCCGTGGCCATGTTGGCCAGCGTGGCCCGTTCATCCATCGACATCGACCGCAGCCCCGGCCCGGTGAACTCCATGATCCGGTCGAGCGTCTGTTGCGGCTTGGCGTAATTCAGAAGGATGTAGAGCATCACATCCTTCGCCGTGACGTTCTCGCGCAGCATGCCGGTGAGCTCGAAGCGGATCGACTCCGACACCTCCACCTGCGTGAAGCCGGAGTGCACCAGGTTCGCGTACTCTGTGGAGCCGACCCCCCAGGCCAGCGCGTTGTTCACGCCGCCCATGCAGGTGTGACTGTCGGTGGCCTGAATGAAATCGCCCGGATCGATGATGTACTCGCGCGCCACCTCGTGGCAGATGCCGGGAGAGATATTGTCCGCGGCCGAGAAGTCGCGGCAGCCGGTGTGCTGCTGAAACTCTCGCTGCAGATCGCGAAGCGTCTGGATCTTCCCCATGAACGGCCGCATCCGCGCCACGTCGTCGGCGTAGATTAGGTGGTCCTCGAACACCGCGAACTTTTGCGGGTTCCTGATCGCGTAGTCGGGGCCGTACTCCTGCTCGAGGAAGTAATGCACCTGCGCGGTGGTGAACTCGTGCGTGTAACCGCCATCGACCTCGACGACGACGGCATCACCCGGTTTGACATAGACCGGGGGTCGGGGGTCGGGTGTCGGGGGTCGGGGATCGGAGGGATGATCCGAGATCTGATTGACACCCGACGACTTGACGAAGGAAGTGGAGTCGGCAGTCGGTCGAGTGTCAGAGCTCGCATCTGCCTTCCGACCCCCGACCCCCGACCCCCGACCCCCGGCAATCACATGCCGTGAAAGGATCTTCTCTCCCATCGTCATCGGTCTCTTCGGCGTATCGGGTACCGGAACCTCGATCTCGCCGCGCGCGACCGCTTTCGCAAACGGGAACAGGCCGCCTTCCCTGATGATCAACCGCGTGATGACGTCCCGGCCCTTGCAGAATTCGTCGATCGGAATCCCCTCGCCGGCCTGCAAGTGCTCCAGCATTGCGTGATCCGCCATCAGCAGACCCTGATTGATGTTGTTGCCGGCATGGATCGGGGCGAACGAGGCCGCCACCGCGACGCGAATCCCGCTCCAAACCTCGCACTGCGTGGCCGTCTCGCGCGAGCTGCCAACGCCTTTGCGGTAGCCGCTGACGATGACTTCGAAGTTGCCGTTGATCAACGCGTCATGCTCGAAGAGACGCTTGCCGTCGACGATGAGCCCGGCGTACGCATCGCGAGCGATGTCTTCCGGCTTGTGGCTGAAGCAGACCCAGGCCGGCGTCATGGCGTCGGTGTTGATATCGTCGAGCAGGTCATCGATGGCCAGATCCTTCATCTTCAGGTCGAGCTCGCCGCGAAGCTGGCCGCGGATCAGCTCAGGATCTTTGGTGAGGAAGAGGACGCGCTTGCCGGGCGTGAGGCGGATGGTGGGTTCGGGTTTCATGATGTCCTTTTCGGGGGTCGGGAGTCGGGGGTCGGGAGTCGGAGAAAGGACTGCTGGCATTTACCAATCTCCGACACCCGACCCCCGACTCCCGACCCCCGCAACGGGATTCTACCCAACACGCCGCCTCATCCCGTGACATGATTCGTACCCATGCTTGCTCCGGGCACAATGCTCGGTCCGTACGAAATCCTCATGGCCATCGGTGCGGGCGGCATGGGCGAGGTGTACCGCGCGCAGGATACACGTCTGGGCCGCGACGTCGCCGTGAAGGTGTTGACGCGCAACCTTTCCAATGACGCCGATGCGTTGCGGAGGTTCGAGCAGGAAGCGCGGGCCGCCGGGATGCTCAACCATCCCAACATCCTCGCGATCTACGACATCGGCGACGAAGCCGGCGTCCACTACATCGTCTCTGAACTGTTGGAGGGAGAATCGCTCCGGGTCCGCATCCGGCAGAGCGCGATCCCGGCCCGCAAAGCACTCGACTACGCCGCGCAGATCGCCCGCGGTCTCTCCGCAGCGCACGAACGGAACATCGTCCATCGCGATCTCAAGCCCGAGAACCTATTCATCACTCGCGACGGCCACGTCAAGATCCTCGACTTCGGCCTGGCCAAGCTGACCGGTCCACGCCTGCCGAACGCGACGCCCGGAAATGAATTCGAGCCGACGCTTCCCGCCACGCCGACCGAGCCGGGGCGGCTGATGGGCACGGTCGGCTACATGGCGCCCGAGCAGGTGCGCGGCGGCAGCGGCGACAACCGTTCCGACATCTTCGCCTTCGGAGCCATTCTCTACGAGATGCTCGCCGGCGTTCCCGCCTTCCGCCGCGAGTCTCCGATCGAGACGCTGAACTCAATCCTCAAAGACGACCCGCCCGATTTCTTCGAGCTCAGTGTACGCGTTCCCGGCGCGCTCGATCGAGTCGTCCGCCACTGTCTCGAGAAGAACCCGGACGAGCGTTTCCAATCGGCGCGCGACCTGGCCTTCGACCTCGGCTCACTCTCGGGCCTGACCAGCCAGGTCATCTCCTTCCGCCCGTTCTGGCGCCTCCGAAAACGCCAGATCCTGAAACCGCTCGCTATCGTCCTGGCCATTCTGGCCTGTGCGATCGTCGGGTACCTGATCGGACAGCGTAACGGGACGGCGCCTCCGCCGACCTACAAGCGTCTCACGTTCCGCAGCGGCACCATCTTCAACGCCCGCTACTCGCCCGACGGCGAGACGGTCTTCTACGGCGCGCGCTGGGCCGGGCAACCGATGTCGATCTTCTCCGTTCGCGCCGACTCGCCTGAATCGCGCGATTTCCGGATCGGCGCCGACACCGACCTTCTGGCCGTCTCCCGCTCCGGTCAGCTCGCCATCTCGCTACGGCGCCATGCCATCGGCTACCTGCGTGAGAGCGGAACGCTGGCCCAGGTGCCGATCGACGGTGGTGCCCCGCGCGCCATCCTCGACGACGTTGAGTTCGCCGACTGGTCGCCGGACGGACGGCTGGCCGTCGTCCGCACGGTCGCCGGCCGCTGCCGGTTGGAGTTCCCGATCGGTAACGTTCTCTATGACACGGTGGGATGGATCGGACACCCGCGATTCAATCCCTCCGGCGACGCCATCGCCCTGCTCGATCACCCGTTTCTCAACGACGACCGCGGCTCGGTCGTTCTGGTCACCCTGGCCGGTAAAGCCCACCGCGCGCTGACGAAGGAATCGCAGAGCGTCGAAGGGCTTGCCTGGTCGCCGGACGGGAAGGAGGTCGTCTTCTCCTCGGAGGACGGCACCTCGGCTCGGTCCGTCGACGCCGTCACGCTCGGCGGGAAGGAGCGTCTCGTCGCCGCCAGCGCCGGACCGCTATGGCTGCACGACGTCGCCCCGGACGGCCGCGCCCTCGTCTCGCGCGAGATCGTCCGCGCCGGCATCGTTGGCATCCACGGAAACAGCCAACCAATCGATCTCTCGTGGTTCGACTACTCCGTCGTGCGCGATCTCTCCCCCGACGGCAAGACGATTATCTTCTCCGAATCGGGCGAAGCCGGCGGCGCGATCTTCGGCGTCTATCTCCGCGGTACCGACGGCTCCCCCGCCGTTCGCCTCGGCGACGGCACTTCCGAGGGGCTCTCGCCCGACGGACAATGGGTGCTCTCCATTCCCCGAAATCGCAAGCCCGCACCGATCGTCATGCTGCCGACCGGCACCGGGCAACCGCGGCAGATCACGCACGACCGTATCAACCATCGCAATGCCCGTTGGTTCCCGGACGGCGCGCATGTCCTCTTTCAAGGCAACGAGGATGGCCGATCACCCCGCCTCTGGATGCAGGCCATCGACGGCAGCTCCCCCCGGCCCATCTCGCCCGAAAACGTCGCCGGCAGCCAGGTAACGCCGGACGGCCGCTTCGTCCTTGGCCGCGCTCCGGACCGGAACTTCTATCTCTTTCCCGTCGCCGGCGGCGCGCCCGTCCCGGTTCCCGCGCTCAAGTCCGGCGACGTCCCAACGCGTTTCGGATCCGACGGCCGCTCACTCTACGTGGCCACATTCGGAAAGATCCCGGCCATGCTGTACAAGGTCGACCTCACGACAGGAACGCGTACGCTGTCGCGCGAAGCCATGCCGGCCGACCCCGCCGGGCTCATTAATGTGGGTCCGATCCTGGTCACCCCGGATGGCGCGACGACCGTGTACAGCTACACGCGCCTGTTGTCGGATCTGTACATCATCGACAAAGCCGCCGAACCCTGAGTCCACGCACCGAAGTCAAGAATTCCGCTATCCATTCTCCGAGCGCAGGCTCCGTTCACGAAGCCGACGAAACCGCGGAAGTAAACGACGCCGCAACTCACTTGAAGAAGACATCATGTCGCGCTCGATCGCTACGAATAAATTACGGCGGCCTTGAATCAGCCAAACAGCTGCGAAGAACAACTCGGGAACAAGCAGAATCCGCGCAGATGCCTCTTCACGTCCCGCCTCCTCCTCCGCGGCAACCAGCGCACGCACGTTGGCACGTAGCATGGCTCCGCGAAGTATGTGCGAGAAGCGTGGAACGCCATTGGAGTCGAGGATATCCACCGAGCTCGTAACCCCGCCTCCTCGAAGTATGAAGCAACGCCATCCCACGGCTGCCGCTGACTCTATAGCCTGTGCCCCAGCAATCGCTTCAACAGGCAGCCGCCACAGAGGAACCGCGCGTGTCAGCTTCACGGGGCCCATAGTCGGATCCTCGTGAACAGGATTGCGCAGATGAATCAACGCACCACGGCGCGCCTCAATACTAACAGCATCGGGCGCCCGTTCAAAGACAACCGCCATAACTCACCTCATCTACCTCATCGTATGAAATAGGTCTCTTCCCAATTACCTCCACGGTAACCGGCCAGACCGCTCAGATCGATTGGGATCAAGTCCTGCGACACATCTTTGGCCGGATCGAATATACCGACAAGATCATCCGTGGCGGAATAGGCCGCAATCACCACGAAATGATTGTCGGGCGGCAGACGAATAAAACAACCGAGCGGGCGCTTTCGAGACTTGATCTGCGCGCGAATTGCCGCTATCTCCAGAGGGCCACCCGTCGACAGTAAACGTTTTCGGGCGTCAAGTACTTCTTGCAGCGACCGCGTGGCGACGCATTGCGTTAGCGCGTTCGCCCCTTCGCCGTCAACGTCATCGCAGCATTGTAGGTTGGTTGCGGCGTTCGCGATGGAACATTGAGTCACCGAATTGCCGAGAGCTCGCTCAATGGCCTGCGTACAGGCTGCCCAACACCATTCGTCGTTCTCTTGCTGGGACATGACACATTCCTGCACATCAACCCAGGTCGGCGCTTCTGTCCCCTCCGGAGCAGCGAAATCGACGGTTTCAGCGTCTGCAAATGCTTCTGGCACGGGCATAGCAACTCCTAAAAATTGTACTGCACTCCGAGGTAAAGGGCCACGGGTGACGTCCGGTACTTGAGATCCGCCTGAAGGGCGTCCGGCGACGCCACGTCCCCTCCAGCGACCAGCTTACTTAGATCTTTGTAGCGCGTCACGATGCCTCCTACCGACACCGCCAAGCGGGTCGGCTGAGAGAAACGAAGCACCAGACCAGCAAGAAGGCCGGGATAGTCTTTCGCCTTGCTTACGCCGACCTGAAAGCCAGTATAGACACCATCCTCTAAATAGTTGCATAGAAAATTGAGCGTCAACGCGGCGTCAACATTTGTGCTCGACTGGCTTCGAACGACCGTGAAACCACTGGCTTGTCTCGGCTGAACCCCCAGAGAGGCGCTGGCGGCTTGCGCCGTGTACGTTGGGTATTTCAGCGAGTTGTAAATGCCGGCGACTCCAACTTCGTTCACGAAGCGGCGATAACGTCGGACTAAAAACTTACGATCGATGGAAGTATCGGATGACGCTTTGATTGTATTCGACGTCTTATCGAACTCGTACTTGTTGATGCGAAATGTTAAAGCGATGGGCTTCTCCTGATCGAGAGCGCTCTCTGTCTGGCGAAACACGAGGTCACTATTAGAGGAGTCGCCGGTCCGCCAGGTCTTCGCTGTGTACCCGTCGAGCATCTTGATCAGATCGTCCATGCTCTGGAGGAGATGATGGCCAGCGTCAAGATAGGAACTCAAGTCCGCCGCCGCCGTAAAGAGTTGGATGTAGGTGAGCGCATTGATCTCGCTGCAGCCACTGTTTTGGGTTCCTCGGAGATCTTCAAGGTTTTTCTTGGCGTCCTCGGCTGCAGTGATTTTGGTCTGCAGTGTATTTCGCGCACCCGCAATCTTTGAGCGGACGGCCCGGATTCCGTTCAGCCCGTTGGCATCGCTTACCCATGACTCCACATCCGATGCCGTAATGGCGGGCGTTTTAATAGCGTTGAGCTTTTCAACTGCTTTTCCTACGGTCGTTATAACGCTTGCACATTCTTGGCAGGAGATTGCGATCGCGTTGCAACCCATCAGATCTTGATCAAGCGTACTAGCCTGAGGTGGAGGTGTTGGCTTTCCGGCCTTCTTCGCAGCCGCCGCTGAGGCTTCGTTCGCCTTCAGTCGCTGAAGCTCTTTGGCCAGGGCCTTACTCCGACACTCTGTCGCCGCCTTGCATGTACCCGCAGTTGGCAAAACTCCTTGAGTACCAATGCCTCCGCCGGTGTTCGTTGGCAGAGTTGGCACAAAGGACTTCAAAGATCCGGTGAACGCATTCAAAAAAACGCCTACAGCTTCCTGGCTCGGATCCGCGGCTGCCGTTTCGGATGAGGTGACCGACATCCGAAAGGGGTTGAAGTCTTTGACGGAAAGGTCGATCGTGTGACTTACCGCGAACGTGTCACCATCGTGCAGCACCCCGGGGCTGCGGTTGTCGACGCGGTAGGTCACGCTTGTGCCATCGCCAGTCTTTGCGAACGAGAACTGGATGACATCATCAGCCCGTCGAGCCTCCAGGAGTTTTTGAGCATCGTCACCAGCAAGAGCACCACACGCTACCAGCGCGGTCATGGTCAGGACGAGAAAATACTTCATCTGCGTTCTCCTTCTTTCAAGTTAGAGCGACCTCTTCTAAGGAGTGTCGTTTCTCGGGATTTCCCTACCCCAAGGTTTGAAGATCGGCCCACCCAACCTCTTAAATCGTTCTACACCGTGCGGAGAGCCGCTCGTTTCTCAATGGAGTGTGCGCTGCCGTCGACCTGCGTATCGAGTCGATTTCGCTGATCGCACGCACGCGATCTGCCGTGGGACCTGTCGCCCCGTCCGGTTGGTGCAAGTTCAAGCGCTGCTATAGTTTACCGTTTCAAGCGCTGCCGTGAGGCGTGGACCCAATAGAATGCCGGCGTGCCGCAGGTCGTCTTCTTTCACTCTTCCTCGGCCTGATCACCGGGATCCAGGCCGTCGACCTGCAGGTCGATGCAGCGGTGAAGTCGGTCCGCATCGAGCTCGGAGGGCGCGAGGTGGCGCGGATGAACCAGGCGCGGTGGTCGGCGAAGGTCGATTTCGGTACCGCGCTGACTCCCGACAAATTGACGGCGATCGCCTACGACGCCGATGGGAAAGAGCTCGCCCGGACCTCGCAGTTGATCAACCTCTCTCGTCCGCCGGCTGAGATGGAGATCGTCATCCGGAGCGAGAAAGAGCAACCGGTGGAAGCGGAGTTCGTCGGACGCGACTATCGCGCGCGCCTCTCAGCTAGCGTCATCTGCGGATGACCTTTCGGGGATGAACGCCATGGCCCGCTCCGCCAACGCCGTGATCGTCAGCGACGGATTCACCCCAGGGTTAGCGGACATCGCCGCGCCGTCGATCACGTAGAGCCCGTCGTAGCCGAAGACGCGGTGACGGTCGTCGATGACGCCCTCAGCGGGGGTCGAGCCCATGCAGGCGCCGCCGAGGATGTGCGCGGTGGTCGGCGTACCAAGGATTGTCTCGCTGAGGAGGCTGCCCGCGAAGCCGTCGATCTTCTGCTCCACCCTTCGCGCCAGCTCCGTCGCCTCGGGGATGGCTGCGCTCGGCGCAGGCCCCTCGGCCAGCGCGGTCGTCAGGCCGAGCGTTCCCAGCCGCAGCCGCAGGTGGCCCTCGAGCGTGCGCATGTAGAGCAGAATCATCGTCCGCTTGGCCCAGTCGTCGACGAAATAGGCGCGCAGGAAGTGGATGGGATGCCGAAGCATCGCCGCCAGAACGCGGATCAGACGCACCGGCGCGCTCTCCCCAGGCACGTGCGGCGACATCAGCAGCCGGAAGAAGCCTGAGCCCTTCCCATATCGCACTGGCTCCAGGTGGGAGTGCTCGTCGGTGTGGAGCACGCTGGTGATGGCGATGCCCTCGCTCAAGTCGCGGTCGGCCCGCGTGGTCACGCCGATGAGCGACTCGGAGTTGGTGCGGACGAAGCCGCCCACGCGGTCGGACAGCCGAGGCAATCCGTCCGCGCTGTCTTTGAGCTTCAAGAGCAACGGCACTGTGCCGAGCACGCCTCCGGCGAAGATCACGTTGCGCGCGGTGAGTGTGCGCCGGCGCCTGCCGAACCAGCTGGTGCCCGAGGTGGCGTCGATCCGATAGCCGCCTTCGGCCAGCTCCCGCACCCAGGTCACCTCGGTATCCGCCTCGATGCGCAGACCGCGCTTCTCGGCCAGCCAGAGGTAATTCTTGTCGAGCGTGTTCTTGGCGTTGTGCCGGCAACCGGTCATGCAGGCCCCACACTGGATGCAGCCGGTGCGATCAGGACCCTCGCCGCCGAGGTATGGATCGGGCACCGTCTTGCCGGCCTCGCCGAAATAGACGGCCACGCGCGCGGGCACGATCTCATCCGGCCGTCCGATGTCTCTGGCGATGTCGCGCAGCACCTGATCCGAATAGGTATCGAGCGGATACTGCACCGCCCCCAGCATCCGCAGCGCGGTGGCGTAGTGTGGCTCGAGCTCCTTCTTCCAATCGGCCAGATGACCCCACGACGGCAAGGTGAAGAACTCGTCCTTTGGAGTCGGCAGTGTGTTGGCGTAGACGAGCGAGCCGCCGCCGACTCCCACGCCGGAGAGCACCGTGACGTGGCGCAGGAAGGTCATCTTGAAGATGCCGCGAAAGCCGGCCGCCGGCATCCATAACCACCGTCGCAGGTTCCAGTTCGACTTGGGGAAGTCCTCGGCTTTGAAGCGACGCCCCTTCTCCAGCATGACCACGCGGTAGCCCTTCTCCGCCAGCCGCAAGCCGGAGACGCTCCCGCCGAAGCCGGAGCCGATTATGGCGTAGTCCCAATCCATGGCGTGTGAGAGCCTATCCGCAGATGACGCAGATGTGCGCAGATTGACGACGAGCTTATCTGTGGCGAACACTATGCAGCGGCTATCCGTCTGCCGGCGATGAGCGTCGCTAACCAAGTCGCCGCTTCAACGTTTCGCGATCGAGATACTCATTTCCAAGCGGAAGCGCCACGTCGTTCAACAACGCGAGAAGCTCGTCATCCGACTCATTCGCCGGGAGCACGTACGCGGCGATCGCGAGCATTAGCCCAGCCCAATTCGATAATTCCTCGCCAGACATTCTCCGGTGAAGGTAGCGCTGTACAACCCAACGGATCTCTTCTCCGGTTACATTAATAATCTCGTTCTGAAACGCGGCCACGTTGATCTCACGATACCCAGGACGAAACTCACCCAGAACGATCTTGTCTCGCATTCGATGCAAGAACTCTGTAACCGATATCCCTAGCGTTGCAAACTCTCTTAAGGCTTCACGCTCATCGTCGGAGAGTCGATTGTTCATGGCTACTTAGTAATCCAGTCACCACCGGTAGCGCTCATGCGGTTGCCAAACGCGTCGTAGCTGTAGTCCTCCTCCACACCTCGGGTGACGCTACGAACCAGTCTCTGCGCGGTGTCGTACAGATAGGTGTCCGCGCCGATGGCGGTGATGTTCCCGGCTCCGTCGTACGTGTACGTGCCGCTCTGACCGTTGTCTCCGTAGCCTGACGGTTGGGGTGTGAGGCGGCGCTGTGGCGAAACCGGCGCGGAAGCGGCCGGGGGTGCTCCAGGCTCCGACGCAGCCGTCGTCGTCAGCGAAACCTCGGCCACCTCGCTCACCCGAGGATCAGCGCTGAGGAGTTGCGCGCGGGCCGGCAGCATGGTCACGACAAATTGTCGCATATCGGAGGAGGCATTGGCCTCGAGCCTGGCTCCGTAGAGCAGCGCCAGTTCCTGCCTGAGCGCCGCTGAATCCTCCGCTCCTTCGGTAAGCATAACGACGTAGTGGCCGATACCCGCATCGCCGGATCCGGACGGCTGGAACTTCGGTCGGGTCGCGGCACCGAGTGTCGCGACACCACTGACCAGAACAGCATAGACGAGTAGGATGATTCGAATTCTTTTCAACGGAGTCTCCCTTGCGCGGCTTTGCGCCAATCAGAGCGAAAATGCGATCTCTGATATAGAGAGTGACGGGAAGCGAAAAGTCCTACCCTCGACCTCGAAAAGAAGAGTCTGACACTCTCGGTGGCTTTCTGCCGACGATCACAAATCCCCGCATCTTCAGCCATACCCTATGGAGTTGGCATTGGCTTGCTGCGGCTCCGCCGCGATTCTCAAACGGACCCCTGAGTGAGGTAAGGTCTCGCGCGAAGGAAAAACGATGACTGCCTTCCGAAGCTGCGCTCTGCTGGCCACGATTCTGATCACGCTCCCGGGGACTTCGGGCACGGCCGATGCCGGCTCTTCGCCACATCGCACCTCATCGATCTCCGCGCAGGTTGATCGATACGTCCAGCCTCTGGTGGAGATGCGCGACTTCAGCGGCGTCGTGCTCGTCGCGCGCGCCGGACATGTCCTCGTCCGCCGAGCGTACGGGCTTGCCAGCCAGGAGCTGCAGGTCGCGGCCACGCCGCGGACCGTCTACGGCATCGGGTCGGTCTCGAAGACGTTCACCGCCGCGGCCATCATCCTTCTGGCCCAGCAGGGAAAGTTGTCGCTCGACGATCCGGTCGCCAAGTTTCTGCCCGACTTCAGACCCGGCGATCCGATCACGATCAAACAGTTGCTCGCTCACGAATCGGGGCTGCAGGACTACTTCAACTTCCCCGAATACTCCGCTCATCGAGCCGAGCCGGTCGCGCTCGACGCATTCGTCGCCCTCGCGCGGACCAGGCCGCTCGATTTTCCGCCGGGCACGAAGTCGTCCTACAGTGGGTCGGGATACAAGGTTCTGGCGTACCTCATCGAGCGCATTTCCGGAGAGCCCTACAGCTCCTTCGTCTCCCGCAACCTCTTCGCGCCGCTTCATATGGAGCACAGCGGCGACCTGACGGATCACGTTCTGGTGGAGGGTCTGGCGCCGGGTTACGACCCCGGGTTCCCGCCACAGCGCCTGCAACCGGCAGCCTATGAGAGCCGGACGTGGCTGGAAGGAAACGGATCGCTCTACGCGACGGCGGACGATCTCTACCGATGGGCGGAAGCGACGCGCGGTGACGCGCCGGTACATTGGTCGCGGCTGGGGTACCCCTACGGATGGGGGAAGCGAAACCGCTTCGGGCGAGACAGTATCGAGCAATCGGGGCGGATCGCCATCGGCTACGTCTCCTATCTCGCGATCTATCCAAAGGATGACGTCGTGGTCGTGGTTCTGAGCAACATTCAGGCGGCGGTTGCCGAACAGATGGGCATCGATCTGGCCGCGATGGTCTTCGGAGGGCACTACGACGCACCGAAGAAGCGCCCGGGAACGTCGGCGATTCGACGCGCAGACGACACGGAGCTCTCGGCGTATGCGGGCCGGTACGACTTCGGAGGTGGATTCGCAGTCACCGTCAAAGCGGAGAACGGCGGGTTGTGGGTCGCCGGTCCCGAAGGCGCGTTCCTGGTTCTCGACGAGGAGCAGCCGCCGGTCTTCTTCTTCCGTCCTCTCTACGTCACGATCACCTTTGAGCGCGACGCGGCGGGCCATGTCACCGGCTTGAATTGGGGAGGACAGATGCGGGCCAGGAAGGTTCCGTAGCAGGGCGTTTCATCAATTCAATGCCAGCATCGCGGTTCTCAGCGGCAAGTGAGGAGATCATCCGCAGATGACGCAGATGAAACGCAGACAGGATCTTCTTCATCTGCGTCTATCTGCGTCATCTGCGGATAAGCCTTTTTCGTGGTGAAATAGTTAGTAGTTACGCAGCACGGAGGCATCGATGCTCATCGACTCCTGCATTCCGGTCATACCGAGCGCCGATCTCGAGAAGAGTCTGCGCTTCTGGGTGGATGGGCTTGGTCTGTCGATGGATCGTGCCATGCGCCAGGAGGGTCGCCTCGTCGGATGCATGGTCCATAACGAACGTCTGTACTTCTGGCTCAACCAGCGAGCAGGTACTCCGACCAGGCCGGAGAACTACCACGGCATAGGACTCTACTGGGCGCCGGACGACATCAAGGCACTCAGAGAACGCCTTAGCGGGCTCGGTTACGCGGTCTCCGAGATCGTGGACCGCGATTATGGACAGACCGAGTTCTTTGTCACGGACGATGACGGCTACTCCCATACCTTCGGGGTGGCGACGATGCCATGAAAACATCCCTCAAGGTCACGGTGGTCGCCGGCGGCTATGTGGCGGCGTTTGTCGCGGCATCCGCCGCGGTGGCCATCCGCATGGCGAGCAACAGGGGCGACCCGCAGGCATCCGGCGGCATGTTCGCGTTCGGCGACTCCATTGTCTTCATCGCCGTCTTCGGTGTACTCGCTCTCGTACCGACAGCAGGGGCGCTGTATTTCCTCAGACCGTATCAGCGGTTCTGGGAGGTGCTCTCGCGATTGTGTCTTGCGGTGGCGGTCACGGGTCTGACGGCGGTGATTCTGTTCGCCGCCGGCAGTCATGCGATGCCACCTTCGCCACTGGTGATGTGGGCCGGTCTCTCCCTTCTCAGGATCCTGGTTGCGCCACTGCTCGCGCTCGCCTTTCTCGTGTGCGCACTCGTTACCCCTTACCGCTCCCCTCGGTTCGCGTTTCTCGCCGCAACCGCCGTCGAGGCGGCCGTGACCGCGTGCGCGGGCGCCTTCTGGTTCGTCCACGTGTTCCTTCACCGGCAATAGCGTTCTGGTGCGGCGCAGGAAACCCGCCCCATTCCACGCCGTACTGACCTGTATGCGACGGCTGTTGACGGCCCTGCTCCTCCTGCTCGTGACGAGCGCTCTAGTTTTGCTCCTCGGGACTCGAAGGGATGTCACCGCCGGGCCGCCTCTGCATGATGGAGTCAGGCGAGTCGTTGTGCTTGGTGACTCCGTGGCACGGGGCGCAGGTGATGAGAAGGGTCTCGGTCTGCCCGGTTGGTTGAATCACGACCTTCAAGCGCAGGCAGCATCCATAGTCTCCACTCTGAACCTTGGGATCGATGGCGGCAGGACGTTCAACGTTGCTCGCCTTCTCCGGGACCCACGAATACAAAGCTCGATTGCTCAGGCAGACCTTGTCGTGATGTCGGTCGGCGGAAACGACTTGTACGGCGACTCATCAGCCCGCCTGCTGAGCAAGGTCTGGCCGTGGGTTCAGAGAGAGCGAACCCTCTCCAGCGTTGAGTCGCTGGTCGCGAACATTCGGCAGATCAATCCCGCAGCGCGGATCTATGTTCTCGGCCTCTACAACCCGTATCAAACGAGCAACGTCGGCCGATGGATCGATGTCCAGGTCAATCTATGGGATGGTGCCTTGATTCAGCGTCTCTCGGAGATGCGAGGAGTGACGGTCATCCGGATCGCTGATGTCCTCGCACGCTCAGACCGGTTGAGCCCGATCGACCATTTCCACCCGGGAACGCTGGGATATGCTGCCATCGCGCGGAGAATCGCGGATACGTTCTGATTAGTTCAGAGGATTGTTCCAGCGCAGGCCGGGAAACCGTCTGAAGTCCGCGTCGTTCGAATGCAACTCGGCCTGATGTTCGATCGCAAGTGCCGCCAGATGAAGGTCCGTGGTCATGTCTCCCGTTACCCCGGCGCGCACCGCGAGATCCTGTACCAGATCGAGATGACGAGGACCCGGATGGATGATCCGCGTCTGTGGCTGCTCCAGCCAGGAGCGAACGTGGGTGATGGCCTCGTCCATCATCAGGGGAGCGACGAGTATTCGCCGGCTGGTCATGATGCGGAGAAACCCGAGAAGAACTACCCACGGCAGTGCTACAGGCTGGCTGGCAGAGAGAGCATTCTCCCACCAGGCGCGCGCCTTGCGGTGGTCGGGCGCATCTGAGTTGTAGGCGTAAACGAGCAGATTGATATCGGGAATGATCATCGAGCTACCGATCGCGCATTAGCGATCGCGAATGGCAAGGGACCCGGCACGCTCGGTTTCAAGATCGTCCACGAGCTGGTTCAACTTTGTGAGATCGATTCCAGCCCGGAACCCGCATGCCTTCGGATGAACTCGAAATCGCGGTACGCGCCGCGCCGGAGAAACGCCGATCGCCAGCCCGTGCCGGAGCGTCTCGTTGATCACTTCCTTGAACGACCTGCCACTGTTTCGAGCGGTCTCCTGAAGCTCCTTCGCGAGATCGTCATCGAGCGTAAGGGTAGTTCGCATCCGCACATCATGATGCGTCACCATATTAGCGTCAAGATGCTGAACAAACGGCTGACGCTACATTACGAAGACGTCGAGTTTACCGACTACCACTAAAGGAGCCGACCATGAAGAGACTCAACCCCGTGACACCTGGCGAGTTGCTCCGCGAAGAGTTTCTCATTCCGATGGCCATCTCCCAGTACCGTCTTGCCAAGGAGATCGGCGTACCGGCCCAGCGAATCAGCGAGATCGTGGCAGGCAAACGCGCCGTCACGGCCGATACGGACCTTCGCCTGTGCCGATTCTTCGGCCTATCCAAGGGTTACTGGCTACGAGCGCAGGCAGCCCACGACACGGAAGTTGCTGAAGATGTGCTCGCGGAAACGCTCGATCGAATCAAACCGTGGTCGGGTACCGCAGCGTAACCGGCCAAAAACTCATCTGCGTTCATCTGCGTCATCTGCGGATAGGTCTTTCGTCAGCAAGGCCAAGCCATCGCCTCTGCGAACCCCGGCAGCGGCGCCTAACTCGCGCTTGCAGCCGGCGCAGACCGCCGCGCTGACATCGCCAGTGCGCTAGTATTTCGCGTGCGGGTTGCGCGGCTGAACCGCTGGTCCGTCAGGCGGCAAATCAAAATGAGTACGTCGAAGCCAAAGCTTGACGCCGTCTTCGTGACACATGCGACTGACATTCTCGGGGACACGAATGCGGGCCTAACGGCTGGTGAAATGGACCGAGCCATGCGAGCGTACGCGATCGAGGCTGGCGTAGCCCTTCCACATCCGAAGTACCCCTACGAAACTCCGAACAAACGAACGGCCTTAGCAGAAAACATTCAGGCGTTTCTGGAGGCGGACCGCTATCGGATTCTCACGGAACTTTGCGATCATCCAAAGATCCTCGAGCGAAACCCCGACGGTGCTCGAAAGTTTGAAGCTTCAGCTGATGTCACGCTTCGGGCACTTGTCATCGACTGCGCTCGGAACAGAAGTCAACACGGCACTCATTGAGCAGACGCAGCACTGGTTGGGCGCGTTCCCGGACGCCCTCGGCCTCTACAATGAGGCCCTTCAGAAGTACGAAACTGGCGTCTTCAAGCGCAACCTCCTGGACGATCTTCGGCTCGCGCTGGAGAAACTACTTCAGCCCCTGCTCGGCAATACCCGCTCACTCGAGAACCAAGTCCCCGAAGTCGGTCGGTTCGTCAAGGATCACGGAGGATCGGCCGAGTTCTCGAACATGTTCATGCGCCTCGTCGAGTACTACGGCAAGTACCAGAACACGTACATTAAGCACAACTCCGCCGTCATCGAGGAAGAGATCGAGTTCGTCATCGAAATGACGTCAGCATTCATGAAGCACCTCGTTCGACAAGCAGGAGCTGCCGTCTAAGTCTGCGCTGGAGCCGACGCCAACCGCACCACGGCCGCTCCAAACGCGATAGACTTTCGCGTGCGGTTGGCGCGTCTGCCCGATGAACCGTCGGGCGGCATGACAGCGTGTTGGCCTCTCCTCCCCGCGTCACCATGAAGGATCAGCGTCACGTCTTCTGCCTCATCCTCTTCGCGCTCACCCTGTCCGCCTGTGATCGTCCAAGCGCCTCCGCCGTCCCACTGACATCTGGCCGGGTGCCTCCCATCCTCCTGTTCAATGGAACAGGCACCTCCCCCAACGACGTCGCGGCGATCGAGACTCTCCTGGTGAAGAGCCGGATCTCGTACTCGACTGCGAGCTCGGCGCAGTTGGATGAGATGAGCGCGGCGCGGCTGCGTAACTATCACCTCATCATCGTCCCCGGCGGAGACTTCACGCGCATCGGGACCGGTATCGGCAAGGACACGGCGGCGAAGCTCCGTGAGGCCGTACAGCACGGTGTGAGCTACCTCGGCATCTGCGCCGGAGCGTTCTTTGCCGGTCGCTCGCCCTACAACGGTCTGAACCTGACCTCGGGAGTGCAGTTCGGCTTCTACTCTGCCGAGGGGCGGGGGGTGCGCAAGGCGGCAGTGCCGATCGCGGGTGTGGGAACGCCCACGCTCGACCAGTATTGGGAGGATGGTCCTCAGCTCACCGGTTGGGGTGCCGTGGTCGGCAGGTATCCGGATGGGACGCCCGCCGTGGTGCAAGGGCAATCGGGAGACGGATGGATCATCCTCGCCGGAGTCCATGCCGAGGCGCCGGAGAGCTGGCGTCGGGGGATGGACTTCACCACGCCGGCGAGCGTCGACCACGCCTACGCGATGACGCTCATCCGCGCGGCCCTGGACCGGCGGCCGCTGCCGCACTTCTGACGGACTGGTCCCGCGGGAGGCGGTGCGGGTCGCGCGCGAAGGCGCGCTGGGACAATCCAGCCCCGCGCTCGGCGCGGGGTTTTGAGGAGGAAATGGATGTGCGGCCGCGGAGGCGGCCGTCACAAGGAGCACGAGGTCGTGGATCAGATGCCGGGATCGGAACGGTTGTCGTGGCCGCCTCCGCGGCCACAAATCCTCTGATCCCCAAAACCCCGCGCCGAGCGCGGGGCTGCATTGTCCGGCGCGCCTTCGCGCGCGTATCGCGTCGCTGCGCAACGCATCGCCCGCTGAAGCGGAAGCCCATGGGGCACGAGCCCGCAGGGCCAGGCCTTCGCACTTCGGCAGGTCCGCATCACTCTGGCGTAAGTCTAGGCCTTGGAGCAGCGAATGGGGTCACACCTTCGTACTTCGGCAGGTCCGCATCACTCGCGCGCAAGTTTCCGCCTCAGAATGACTTACAGTCTCCGAAGCGATTCGCGTCGTTGTCCGCGTGAAGGATCACGTAAGCGGAGAAGGGGCGCGTTTGCAATGACTTAGGTGTGAGTTCGAACGTGAGCGCGCATCGACGTCTTCACAGGTAATTGATGCAAGTCGATGAACCGGCGCGAGTTATGTCACGTTTGACGAGCTGGCCGGAACCGGACGTGTGACCCCAGGATCACTCCCTCGGCCGCACGCTCCGTGCACGCTCACTCCTCGCACTTCAACCTTTCATTCCTCTCATCGCAACGTGAGATCGGCGCAGCCCAACGTGGGATCGGCCTATCCCAACGTGAGATCGGCTCATCTCACCGTGAGACCGGCTCACCTCACCGTGAGACCGGCTCATCTCACCGTGAGACCGGCTCATCTCACCGTGAGTTCGGCTCATCTCACCGTGAGTTCGGCTCATCTCACCGTGAGTTCGGCTTATC
>Ga0210394_10000480_pt1 | contig 84208 bp, 74 predicted proteins | sample IncBWC12MmetaG_FD_160121 | JGI IMG/M metagenome (GOLD analysis project Ga0210394, IMG submission 160121) | Forest soil microbial communities from Barre Woods Harvard Forest LTER site, Petersham, Massachusetts, United States - Inc-BW-C-12-M | ecosystem: Environmental > Terrestrial > Soil >...
TGAATCCGTCGCGCCTTCAGCAGAAGGAGGTCCGAGCCGTAGAAGTGGCTTGAACTTGGTTCGAGGTAGACTTACAGTGCCAAACAACAAGAGCCGCTGCAATCAACTAAAACTCGGACATCCTCCGCCCGGCCGAACTATAAAGGAGAAAATGCGATGGTCAAACTAGCCTTTTACGCGAGATTGGAAGCAAAACCTGGCAAGGAAAAAGAAGTAGAGCAATTCCTCCAGAGCGCCGTGCCGCTTGTGGAAGAAGAGCAAGGTACGATCACGTGGTACGCCCTGCGCATGGGACCTTCTACTTTCGGAATCTTCGATACTTTCAACGACGAAGCGGGCCGCCAAGCTCATCTTTCAGGCAAAGTGGCCGCTGCGTTGATGGCAAAAGCTCCCGACCTTTTCGCAAAGGCTCCCGAAATCAGCAAAGTGGACGTTCTGGCATCCAAGGTTGCCGACGCGAAACGTAAGGCGTCCGCGTAGCCGAACCGCCGCTCCAAGGGTCTGCTTCACGAAGCGCCATCCAGCGTTGCTTGTACCACAGGCTGGCCCGTCACGACAGACAAGCCCGCTGAATCGTATTTTCATGCTCGGTGGTGCGCCAACGGCGCATCAGGTCTTACCGGAACAGTGGATTTTTCACGAGCATTCGGCGTGGAGTCGGGATGAGCCAAAAACCTGACATGTCTGACGGCTGTCGGGGTCCCGCCCGGTCCCAAAACAGCGCGTCTAGCTGTGGGAAGGTTACGCAGAAGTTACGCGGAAAATCTCGCGCTTCTAACTAGCTGTAAACAAATAAGAAAAAATGGTGGAGGCGGGGGGAGTTGAACCCCCGTCCGAGAAACCTTGCAACACGAAGCCTACATGCTTATCCCGTTCCGTTGGTTTCGCTGCTAGCGCTCAGAACAGGCAAGACGCGCTAGCAACTAGTCCGATGATCTCGCCGCCGCATTGCGGACCGAAACGCGACAGCCAGCCTACTGTGTGACGCCCCGACCCACGCGCGTAGGTAACGCCTGGGGGAGCGCGTAGCCTAATTTAAGTTAGGCTGCGAGTGCCAACTGTGAGTTGCCAGTTGTGTTGTTCCACCATATTACGGGTAGGTGGGTCCCGGCATGCCTTCGAGCCGCTACAGTTTCCGTCGAAACCGTTGCGCCCCCGTCGGTCTCCACTAGAATATCACTTCAGCGAATACCGCGCCAAATCGTCGCGCTCAATTCACAGCCTAACGCGTCAATACAGCTATCATCGTGGAATACTGGGGAAATTGCGCGCTTAGCTCGTGCCGCTGGCCGGTTTCGTAATCCTCGTATTCGAATCCCGGTGCCATGGTCGTCCCAAGCAGCGCGTATTTCCCGCCGGCGCGCACCCGCGAACCCTGCCACACTCCACCCGGCACAGTGTACTGCAGGCGCATGCCTGCCGCGATGTCCTGCCCTAGCAGGATCACTTCGCCGCTCCCATCTGCTTTCAACTGCAGCATCTCGACCGCATCGCCCAGATAAAAATGAAACATTTCGTCGCCACGCACCCGGTGCATCGCCGAAAAAGTATCCGGAGTCAGCAGATAATAAATCGCCGTGGAAATTGCGCGGTGGCCGGGATAACCGCCCGGCAAACTCTGCGGAATCATTGCCGCGCCGCGATACGTTTCCGCAAAGTATCCGCCTTCGATCGGATGCGGCCGCATCTGCAACAACTCCCGAATCTGTTCCGCCGTCAGCATCTCTGGTTTTCTTCCACCCTATGGGCAATTATTTTTGGCAATCACCAGTGCAGCGTCGCTACACTGACAAGCATGGAAGTGCATCTTAAACCCGAAACGGAATCGCGCCTAAGCGAACCAGCCTCGCAAAGCGGTCGCCCGACCGACGAACTTGCGGAGGACGCCATGGCAGGATACCTCGCGGAAGTCGCCGAAGTCCGCGACCTGCTCGCCCGCCGCTACGATCACATCTGGAGTGGGCGCGTTAAGCCCATTGACGGCGAAACGCCCTTCGAAGATTTGCGCCAGCGCGAAGAGAAACTGCTCAATCGGCTCCGTCCAGAATGAGCGCAACACTTTAAGCTCCCGCAGCGGAATATCACGCAAATTCGTCGCAATCCGATCTCGGGAGATTTGAACGCAGCGGTAGCGCGTGCAGCAGCCGACGGACGAAACTTCAGCCCAGCTGCGCTCGATTAGTTACTCATCCTGTTACCCGAGCGCTGACCCAGACCAGGCCAGATCATTATTCTCTGACGCAAATCGTTCTTCCATCGTGGTCCGTCGAAGGATGCTGTCCCGCCGGGCATGAGGGAGCCTCGCCTGGACGTCCTGCATCTTTGTCGTGGTCTTTGTCTCGGTCTCTGTCTCTGTCGCGGTCTCTATCCCGGTCCCGGTCCGCCGCGCTTGGATCGCCCGGAGGTCCCTGAGGCCCAGCCGGCCCGGCGGCTGGGGTGGTGGAGCACCCGCCAATCAGCAGCAGTAGCGACAACGTGCCCGTAAATAGCGATTTCTTCATCTCGTTTCTCCTTATGCCGTCGCTCGGGGCACAACGTTGCCATCGCAAACAACCGCGCATAGCAATATGCTATCTATAGGGCGAAGGCTGGCGCTGTCCCAATTCGCACAGTATTCGAAGAAGGTGGAACGCGGTGAGCCTGTCACGTCGCCGCTGCATGGCAGGAACGCGCTTCCGTAATGTTCGTTGACACCCCCCGTTACCGTTTCCATAATCCAAAAGAGGCAGATAGTCCTTTGACTCCAAGGAAAACGTCGCTCGAGCAGGCCCTGGAAGAGGCGGTTTCACGCGCCTTGCGCGACAACCTTGCGCCGCTGCAGCGCACCGCGGACGAACTCCACCACGCCTATGCCGATCTGGTTGCCGCCTGCGGGTCCAGCCGTCCTAGCAACGCCTTGCCGGCACTATTGCGTGCGCAAACTGCCGCTGCTTCCCTGGCTGCCGGACTTTCCGTCCTTTCAAATTTTGTCGCGGTAGCACTTAATCCGCGCGATCAGCAAGCCTCCGAGGAACGCGAATTTGCCGGCGCGACTTCAACTGTCGACGTGGAAGAGCCGGACCAAGCCCCTGAGGCTGTGGCAGAGGAAGAAGCCGCCCCAGAATCGGCGCGCGAAACATCGGTAGTCGAAGAACCTGCGGCCTCCCAGGCACCGCCCGAAGCTGAACTGGAATGGGTGGAAGAGCCCGAAGAAGTATTGAACGCAGCTCCCGAGCTAGCATCTGTCCCTCCCGCTGCGCCGCCACTCGAAGAGGACGTCGCCGAAGAAGCCTTCGATCTGGCGAATCTGCCCCGGGAAGAGCAGGAACTGCATCGCCGCGCCAATCGCGTAGCGAAAGTGGCCATGCAAGACATCAAGTTGCTGCAGCCGAAAGAAGTTCGCCTCGGCCGCGAGCACAAAGACATCTGCGTCCGCCTGCGCGCGGATATTGATAAAGCACGCAAGGAATACGACCGCCGCTTTCGCGCGATTCAGGATCATCCCGTGGATTACTTCTACGATTGGATGGTGGAAATTCTCGCGGACGGCGATGCCAAGGCCCTCGGCGAATATCCGTATCCCTCGCCCGTTCTGCGGCAGTAAGATAAATCAGAATGAAATTCTTCGGGCCTGCAATGCGCGCTGTCGCAGTTCTGTTCGTCTTCTCGGTCGCGGTATGCTCTGCGCCAGCAGCCTTCCCGCAGCACGCCTCGCAAGGCCAAGTTCATCCGCCGGCTTCAAGTCACGCGAAGAAGCCCGCTGCTTCTTCCGACTCCGCGTCGGCGTCCTCCGCAGCCGCCACAAAACAGCTCGAGCAATTGACGCGCTCCTTGAAACAAAAAAGTCCCGGCGCAGCCTACGCGAAACTCAGCGCCTTCGCGCTACAGAAATCCTCGGGAGTGCTGGGTTATCGCGCCGCGCTGGCGCTGGGGTATTACGATTACGGTAAGGCGCATTATCCGCAGGCAGCGAACTGGCTGAAGATCGCGCAAAGCGACGCGCTGCTGCGTGATTACGCCCTTTACTGGAGTTCCCAAACCAATCTTGCGCTCAATCACAACCCGGAAGCCCTCGCCCAGCTGCAAGAATTTCGCAAGGATTATCCCGATTCAGTCATCACCGAGCAGGTGCTGCAATCTCTGGGCGTCGCCGCGCTCGCCGCTAGCCAGCCCGGGGTGATTCTCGCGGCTCTCGACAACTTCCCGCAAACTGCGCAAAAGCCCGCGCTGCTGTTCCTGCGCGCCGAAGCCCGCGAACAATCCGCGCAACCGCTGCTGGCTGCCGCCGACTATCAAACAGTTTATTTGCATTTTCCCTTGAGCGATCAGGCTCGCGAAGCTGGCGAAAAACTCTGGTTCCTGCAAAGCTCCCACGGCGACAAACTCGCCGCGATTCCCGTCGAGCAACTGCTGGAGCACGCTACTACGATTTTCACAGCACACCAGTGGGGCGACGCTCGCAATGAATATTCGCACCTGCTGCCGCAACTGAGCGGCGCGGACCGAGAACGCGCGCAGCTGCGCATTATGGAATGTGGCGTCGCGCTGGGCGCTGCGATAGCAGGAATCGCCGCGCTCACCATCGCTGACCCCGACGTGGATGCCGAGCGCTATTACAGCATTGCGAATTACTATCGCGACCGGCCGTCGGAATCGCAGATGATCGCTGCGGTGGAATCGGCGGTGGCGCGCGCTCCGGACAGCCGTTGGTCCGAATCCGCATTGTTCCTCGCGGGAAATTATTATTGGGTGCAGCTGGATCGCGATCGCGCCGCGTCTTACTATCAGCGCCTCTACGCCAATTTCCCGGCGGCTGCCGATGCGCTTGCGGCGCAGTGGCGCCTCACATGGGCAGCCGTCCTCAAACGTCAGCCCAACGCATCCGCGGACCTTGCCGAACATCTGCGCCACTTTCCCGGTTCGCAATTCTCGCCCGATGCGGTGTATTGGCTCGGCCGTTTGTCCGAGGAAGCCGGGAACGCCGCGCTGGCGCGCACCTACTACGCGAAGTTGCTGCAGCGTTTCCCGCAGAATTATTTTGCGGTCGCTGCGGCGAAGCGGCTGCGCGCGCTCGGTCCTGGCGCGGCAGCCGATGCGGACGTTCTCGCGAACATTCCTGCGGTGCCTGCCGCGCTTCCACTCGGCGACACTATTCCCGCAGCCGCCGCAACGCGCCAACTGCGCGCCGACGCACTGCGCTCGATCAGCTTTGACGCCTCCGCGGAGCTGGAATTGCGCGCGGCCTTCGCCGCAACCGGCGAGCCACGGCTGTTGCTCGAAGCCGCTCAGGAAGCAGTAAATGCCGGACACATGGGCTCGGCAATCTCGACCGTGCGCCAGATTTATCCGCAGCTCGAATGGCGTCCGTTCGCGCAAGTTCCGCGCGAAGTCTGGCTCACCGCCTACGCGATGCCTTTTGAATCGTTCATCGTGGCTCGCTCCACCACTGCCGGCGTTGACCCCATGCTCACCGCCGGACTGATCCGTCAGGAGTCCGCCTACGATCCTGAAGCTCGTTCCCACGCCAACGCTTTCGGGCTGATGCAGCTGTTGCCAAAAACAGCGCAGCGCTTCGCGAAGCAAGCCAAGGTGCGCTATTCCACCCCCATGCTCTTTCAGCCGGATTACAACATCCATATCGGCACGATTTATTTTGCCGGGCTGCAACGCAGTTTCGGCAGCGTCGAATCCGCGCTGGCTGCTTACAATGCTGGAGAAGACCGCGTCGCGTTCTGGACCACGGGCCAAAGCTATCGCGAGCCGGCCGAGTTTGTGGATTCCATCCCTTTCACCGAAACGCGCGAGTACGTGGAAATCGTTACGCGCAACGCGGATATTTATCGTAAGTTATACGGGACGCAACCCGAGCGAGGCGCGACGAATGAACCCCGTAAAGCCGCAACCAGCCCCGGCCACTAGCCCGCAACTCTCCTGGAAAGCCGCGCAGTTCACCGAGTCCGTTATTCGCGAAATGACGCGGCTGGCGCTGCAGCATAAGGCCGTAAACCTCTCGCAGGGTTTCCCCGATTTTCCCGCGCCGGCGCTGATTAAACGCGCTGCGCAGGATGCGATCGCCGCGGATATCAATCAGTACGCGATTACTTGGGGCGCGAAACCCTTGCGCAACGCGATCGCCGAGAAATTTTCGCGCACGAATGCCGGCATGGCCATTGACCCGGAGCGCGAAATCACCGTGTGCTGCGGCTCTACCGAAGCGATGATTTCGTCCATGCTGGCTGTGATTAATCCTGGCGACGAAGTTGTGGTGTTCGAGCCATTTTATGAAAATTATGGGCCGGACGCGATTCTGTCCGGAGCCGCGCCCCGGTTCGTGAAATTGCACGCGCCTGAGTGGACGTTTGATCCGGCCGAGCTGGCGGCTGCGTTTGGGCCCAAAACGCGCGCCATCATTGTGAATACGCCGAACAATCCCACCGGCAAAGTCTTCACGCGCGGCGAGCTCGAAATGATTCGCGATCTTTGTGTGCGTTGGAATGCTTACGCCATTACTGACGAGATTTACGAACACATGCTCTACGATGGCGCTGAGCACATTTCGATGGCCGCGCTAGAGGGGATGCACGACCGCACCATTACCATCAACGCGCTTTCAAAAACCTACAGCGTCACTGGTTGGCGCGTTGGTTGGGCGATTGCTTCGGCGGAAGTCAGCGCCGCCATTCGCAAGGTGCACGATTTTCTTACGGTGGGAGCAGCGGCGCCCTTGCAGGAAGCTGGAGCTGTCGCGCTGAAGTTCCCGCCGGAGTATTACACCACGCTGGCTAGCGAATATGCGCAACGCCGCGAGAGACTGCTGGGTATTCTGACTGGGGCCGGTTTCAAGTGCTTCAAGCCGCGCGGCGCGTATTACATCATGACGGATATTTCGGCTTTCGGTTTCCCTGACGATGTAGCCTTCGCGAAATATCTGGTTACCGAGATCGGCGTCGCTGCGGTGCCTGGTTCCAGTTTTTATCGCGATCCGGCCGACGGCCGCACCCATCTTCGCTTCACATTCTGCAAAACGGAAAAAACATTCCAGGCCGCCGCGGAGCGATTGGCTAAACTTAAGAAAACCGCCTGATGCGTGGTTTAAGCGCCGCGACATGCGCTGCTTGTGCGGTTGGTAATTCGCTCTCCATGCTCTGTGTGTCTGTAGCAGAATTGGCTTGCTTGACGCCGCAAGAAACTCTCCGCCAATACCTGTGCTAGAATCCGCGTGCTCCCTCAGGAGGCCAATGCATGGCCGTGGAATTCGTCTTGATACCAATGGGCACGCGGCTCACCGCGAACGGCGAGGGCCAGCCGTTTGAAATTTCTTCTAACAGCACGCGTACGTTCCTCTGCTCGATGGAAATTACCGATCAGATGGAACAGGAATCCGTGGACATTTCCGTGTGGGGTTCCGCCAACGGCGAGGACTTCGGGAAAATGCCGCTGCTGAAAATGCCGCAGCGCTTTTATCGCGGCGAGACGCGCCAGGTTCTGGATCTTTCGCTCAAGCCCGAAATTCGTTTCATCCGCGCGAAGTACGATCTAACCCGCTGGGGCCGCGTCGCCCCCCATCCCATGTTCGTTCTTGGTTTTCGCGTGATCGAAATTCCCGCATTCACCGCGCAAACCGCCGCGCGCTGAATTACTCGCCAGCAGCGCGCCGCAAACTCTACGTACTTAGAGCAAAACTTTGCAAGTAGCCCGGCACGATCACGGGCCAATGATAGCGGCTGGCGATGCCGGTGCGCAGACCTTCCAGGCCGCTCGGTTCGCCGTGGACTAAAAACGTCTGGCGCGGCGGGGCAGTAAATCCCGAAAGCCAGCGCAACAACTCGCTTCTTCCGGCGTGCGCGGAAAGTTGATCGAGCACCACGATCTCGGCGCGCACCGGCACTTCCTGCCCGTGTATGCGCACGAACTGCGCGCCATCTTGCAACGCGCGGCCCAGAGTCGCGGCTGCCTGATAACCGACCAGCAGCACCGCGCTCCGCGAATCCGGCAGCCGCTTCGCCAGGTGATGCAGCACGCGCCCCCCGGTAGCCATGCCGCTGGCGGAAATAATGATGCAGGGCGAAGTGACGTCGTTGATTTTTTTCGAATCTTCCACGGCGCGCGTCATGTGCACGTCGTGCAGATTCAGCGGGTCGCGATCGCCTTGCCGCTCGAGCTTTGTGAAATCCAGATCGTGGTCCTCGTGATGGCGCGCGTAAATGTCCGTCACGCTAACGGCCATCGGACTGTCCACATACACGGGCAGCTTCGGAGTTCGTTGCGCGTCGTCCAGCTCGCGCAGGTAATACATCAGAGTTTGCGTGCGTCCCACGGCGAAGGAGGGAATCACCGCCACGCCGCCGCGCTTGGCCACGCGATTGATCACGTCCGCCAACTCATCCGCCACTGAGCCTGTGCCGTGCTCGCGATCGCCGTACGTTGATTCGCACAACAGGAAATCCGCGCGCGTCGGAGGCTCCGGATCCTTCAGAATTACTTGATCGTAGCGGCCGATGTCGCCGGAGAAAACCACCAGAGTTTTCTTGCCGTTTTCGGTGATGGTCAATTCCAGCCATGTGGAGCCGAGGATGTGCCCGGCATCGTGCGTGCGCACGGAAAATTCCGGGCTGATCGTGAAAACATCCTCGCGCGGGATCTCCTGGAATCGCGCGAGTGCCTGTTGGGCTTGCGCCACGGTGTAAAGCGGCAGAGGCTGTTTGTGGCTGCTGTATCCTTTGCGCGCGGCGAATTGCGCGTCTTCTTCCTGCAGGTGCGCGGAATCGGGCAGCAGTAGATTGCACAGCTCGTGCGTCGCGGCATCGGCATACACCGGCCCGCGATATCCAGCCGCCACCAGGCGCGGCAGGTAGCCCGTATGATCGATGTGCGCGTGCGTTAACAGCACCCAATCAATCGTCGCGGGATCCACCGTGAGCGGATTCCAATTCCTCTGTTGCAGCTCTTTCGACCCCTGAAAAAGGCCGCAATCCACCAGCAATCGCTTAGTGCCCGCTTCGAGCAGATACTTCGAACCGGTCACGGTTCCCGCTGCGCCCAGAAATGTGATTTTCGCCATGGCCCGAGCATTCTAGACGCATCGCCGCCGCGACGCCATGCGCTTTGTGGCCGCTGCATTTTGTGAATCGTGCTGGCGCGATTTCAGCTTGACCCGCTGGCCGTCCGCACGTAGTCTCGCCAGTTCATGAGCGGCGCACGATGCCGGAGCAAACTTGTAACAGGTGGGAATTGATATGAAATTGCTAGCCGCAATTCTTTACAGTTTGGTTCTGGCCACCGCAATCTCCGCGCAGGATTCGCCTGCGGCGCCGGTCGCGCAAGATTGGGTTGCGCAATCCCTGACAAAGCACACGTGGGAATTGGGTTTTGTCGCCGGCGGCGGTACCGGTCTTGGCAAATCCGATGGTACCCAGTTTGCGTTCGGCGGTGGGCGCGGGGGCTGGATCCTCACCGGGAACCATCTGCGCGGCATGTTGCGCGGCAACTTCGAATGGGCTGTGGATGTGCTCCCCCTCTACGCCGTCCTTCCGCCTGCCGGCGGAGTGTACGGCGCCAGCGTGCGTCCCGCGATCTGGCAATGGAACTTCACCAGTTGGCAAAAGTATGCGCCGTACGTTGCGATCGTTGGCGGCACGGTGTTCACCACCAGCAATGTTCCTCCGGGCAACACAGCGGCCGTAAATTTCACCGAGGGGCTAGCTTTCGGCACGTACCTGTTTGTGAAGCCGCGGCGCGCCTTTTCCGCCGAAGCCACTTTCGGACATTTGTCCAATGCCAGCATTGGGCGCCACAACCCCGGATATAACGCCACATTCATATTCACAGTCGGCTACAGCTGGTTCAAAGGCGGCCACTAGGAACGCCGCGCGGAAAATCAGAGCGAAAAGATTTAACACAGAGGACGCAGAGCCAAAGCGGAGAAAAGTCCGAGAACGACGAGCTATGTCGTGCGTGATTTTCGCGAGCGGACTCGGCGGCGTTTAACCACCGTTGGTTGATCGGGCGAATTCGCGTCCGGCGGGATTGGCTCTCCGAGGAAAAGCGCCAGGAGCTCCGGTGGCAGCGGCGCATCGAAATCATCCGATACGATAACTTCCCCGCAGTACATGCCCAGCGGGCGAATAGCTTGAGATTTTTCGCTCTTCGATTTGCGGGTCATCAGTTTTTCTTTGAGGTTGGCCAGAGGGTGAACTAACTCGAGTATGAAACCTCTATCAAGGATCGTGCTGAGAAGGGAGTAATTGGTGGAGCCGACGGGGTTCGAACCCGTGACCTCATCGATGCCATCGATGCGCGCTCCCAACTGCGCTACGGCCCCACTGTCGTCTGACTTAACTTAACTTATAACACCTGGCCACGCACTCCGTCAAACCTACTGGCATCAACGATTGTCATATTGTCGCCACCACGCTGAATCTAAGCGATTTACAGTCCTAAACTAAGGCCGACCGTGGCAGTACCTTCGGCGCATACCCGCCCCCGCATTTTCTGCTATGCTGGAAACGAATCAGGGCATCCGGTGTCTAACTATTCAGAAGGACACGCCCTGAAGCTCGGCGCTTCGGGAGGGTAAACAGAACGGCATGTCCGACTTTGCGCAATCACTGCCGTGGGGCCGCGACGAATCAGAATTAGTCACCGAGCTGCAAGCGGGCTCGGACGCGGCATTCGACTGGCTGGTGACCTATTATCACGCCGGGGTGTACAACCTGGTTTACGGCATTCTTTCGGATTCCGCCGACGCCGCCGACGTCACGCAGGAAGTTTTCCTACGCGCCTTTCGCGGGATTCGTGGATTCCGCCAAGGTAGTTCGCTGAAGACTTGGCTGTATCGTATCTCGGTTCGTCAAGCCTTGAATCATCGCCGCTGGTGTTGGCGGCATCACCGGCAGCAAGTTTCGATTGACGCGGAAGAGGAAGGCAAGAATCCCGCGCTGGATCTGAGGGATTCGGAAGCCTCGCCTTTGGAACAATGCGAGACGCGCGAAATGCAAGCGACGGTTCGCCGAGCGCTCTCGCAAGTGCCGGATTCGTTCCGCAGTGCCGTGATCTTAAGAGACCTGGAAGGCTTGTCGTACGAAGAGGTGGCTGAAGTGCTCGAAGTATCCGTTGGCACGGTGAAATCCCGCATCCTACGCGGCCGGCGGCTGCTGAAAGAAATTCTCGATCCGCTGGTGCGCGCTCCGGAACGGACCCCTTCCGGTTCTGCAGAGCATGCGAGTCTTTCGTATCCGGCATCTTCCGAGCTGCATCCTCATCGGCATCCATCGCCATCCATCACCACATCCGCGGCACCACTTTCTGCCGCGGCCGCTCAAGTTTCCGCACGGTCGTTGAGAGGTCTCCGATGAACTGCCGTCAGGCCGCACGTTACCTCCCGGGATATCTCGACGGTGCGATTTCGCCGCAGCAGCACAGCTTGGTCCGCGAACATCTCGTCGCCTGCGAAAATTGCAACGTGCAGCTGGAGCGCTTCCGCCGTTTGGCTGTTTGCCTTGCGACCGTTGCACCGGCTCCGCCACCGGCGGATCTTGCGGTGCGCATTCGCGTGCGCGCGGCGCAGTCTGGCGCACCGTGGGCGGACGTTCGCCGTATGTGGTCTCGCGCGGCGGTCACGTTTGAAAATATTCTGAAGCCTCTGGCCGTTCCGGCCACGGGTGGAATTTTGACGGCGCTGGTGGCCTTCGTTCTGATCGTACAGAACATTCTGGTCGGCGTTCCCATGGGCGGCATCGTGCCGAACGATCTGCCGCTGAACCTGGTGCAGCCTGCGCGCCTGGAAAGCCTGGCGCCGTTCCCGGTTCCTGGAGTGGTCGGTTCGGCCGCGCATTCGGAATCCGGGGAGTTGCTCCTGGAGGCTACGCTCAATGCATCGGGCGAAGTCGTCTATTACAAGATTATCTCGGGCCCTAACGACCAGGCCGTCCAGCGCCAGCTCGATCAGGTGATGCTGTTCTCGCGCTTCCGTCCACAGTTCAGTTTTGGGCGTCCGCAGGCCGGCGGCCGCGTGCTGGTAAGCTTCAGCGAAGTGCGGGTCCGCGGCTGACGCCGCGCGTCGCGCCATTTGATTGATGTCGCGTCGTCATCCGGAATGCGGCGAAAGATCTCTCCCGCTTTTCTCCGCGTACCCGGCGCTCTCACATCCGGGTCAGGTCCTTCGCGGTGCTCTAACGCAAGTCCAGCCCCGCCCGCTCCATCCTTGACTCTGCTCAGGCTGCCATTTAGAGTCTCTCTGCATCTTTTATACAAGACACGCGCACTGCAGGGGGCAGAGCGCGAGTTTCCGATGCGAATGCAGCCAACTCGACGAATCCGGTGAGGAGTTCCGTCATCCCAAAGCGTTCCCAGAAATTTTCAGCGCACGTATTTCTCGCCGCGATCATCATTTTACTCGGCACCGCCACCACTCCCGCCACCCGTGGTCAGGCCGGCCCCGCAGATGTCCAGACCGGAGTGAGTGTCGAGGCCAGCCCGTCGATTTTTTCCGTCATGTGCGCGCTGGATGCCGCCGGATTCGCCGCCGACGAAAGCACGCTCACAGAAATGCCTTCGCGCCTGGCGCTGCGCGGAGAATTGCTGAAGCTGCAAGGGCCTGCGACCGAGGCGCTGCGCCAGTTCTATCGCGACTACGCTCTGGCCGATCCTGGCGAGACGCTCTCGCGCTACATTACCTTTGCGCTGGTGATCGGCCCGCCGCCGAATTTTGCGTTTCTGCTGGGCCATGACGTACTGCCGCCCGACGCTCTGGCCATCGAAGGTTTCGAGGAAGTCCTGGCCAATTTTTATCACGAAGCGCATCTCGACCTGCGTTGGGCCTCAGTGGAACCGGAATACAATCGCGCGGTCGAGCGCTACCAGTCTCCCGTGCGACGCGTCGTCACCGTCTCCGACGCTTACCTGCGCGAAATCTACAAACCCCGCTACGCGCATTCGTTTACCGTGTATATCGAGCCGCTGGTGGGCAATCGCACCAATTTCCGCAACAATGGCAATCACTACGCGATCGTAGTTGACGGCGGCCCCCAATTTCCGGAGGCCGACGTTCGCCACGCGTACTTGCATTTCCTGCTCGATCCGCTGCCGCTGAAATACCGCGAGTCGCTGATGAAAAAGCGCGGCTTGCTGAACATCGCCGCGCGCGCGCCGCGCCTTTCCCCCGAATATAAGAACGATTTCATGGCTTATGCCGACGAATGCCTCATCAAAGCCGTCGAGCTGCGCATTCGCCATCTGAAGCCGGATAAAGAGGAAGCCGCGCTGGCCGAAGACGATCAGGCTGGATTCATCATGGTCCGCTCGTTCGTCGTGCAATTGCAGAAGTTTGAGAAAGCGGAGCCCGCGATGTCGTATTATTTCCCCGACCTGATTGAAGGGATTGACCTGGAGGCCGAGCAGAAGCGTTTGCAGAATTTCCAGTTCGCGGCGCTGCCGGAAGCTGCGCCGGAAAAAGCGGCGCCGGGCAGCGCGCGCGGTGGATTGCAGCCGGGACAAGCAGCCAATCCGGAGTCGGAATTGGAGAACGCGCTGGCCCAGGGCGATCATGAAATTGCCTTGCAGGATGCGGTGGCGGCCGGAAAAACTTTCGAGAAGATTCTGGAAAAATATCCGGACAACGCGCGAGCGAATTTCGGCTTGGCTGTCGCATCGTTGTTGAATCACGATGCGGATCGCGCGCAGGAGCTTTTCGAAAAATTGGTAGGCGCTGCGCCTGCGGCCTCTGGGGCTGAAGGTCAAGCGGCCGCTACTCACGATCCCAGTGTCGTTGCGTGGTCGCATGTGTATCTGGGGCGCTTGCACGATTTCGCGGAAGAACGCGACCAAGCTCTTGCTGAATACCAGGCGGCGCTCGCGACTGCGGGTGCGCCGGAGGCCGCTCGCGTGGCCGCACAGCGCGGAATTGACGCGCCGTACAGTCCGCGCGGCGCGAGCGCTGCAAGTAGTACGAGTGGCACGAGCGCGGCGCCAAAACAATAAGCTTCGAGCTAGGCTAGCAGCCGGCCGCGGGTTTGTAGCTATTCTAAAAAGGAAGGCAACAAAAATGACGCTCCGTTCAATTCGCAGTGGTCTGACAACCCTTGTGGTGCTCCTTGCCGCATTTCTTCTGGCGCCGAATTCTTTCGCGCACTATCAGCAGAACACACCGCCTTCGAGTCCGAGCACCCAGGCCGGAGCCGGGTCTCAGGCGCAGCAACAAACGCAGAAGGAAACACAAACCGCAGCCTCGCCCGCGCCGGCGAAAGTGGATCCGGAAGAAGAGGCCGCCTACAAAGCGTTCAGCGATACCAAACCGGAAGACGCAGACAAGCGCATCCAGCTGGGCGAGCAGTACGTTCAGAAATATCCCAGCGGCAAGTATGACGCGCAGGTGTATCAAGGGCTGACCACCGCGGAATATTCGAAGCAAGATCTCTCGAAAATGTATGCCGACGCCGATAAGGCGCTGGCACTAAATCCCGACGACGTCACCGTGCTGGTGCTGGTCGGCTGGGTGATCCCGCACAATTACGATCCCAACGATCTCGCGGCGGAAAGCCGGCTCGACAAGGGCGAGAAATACGAAAAGCATGCACTGGAAGTTCTCGCCGCACTTCCCAAACCTGCGAACTTGACCGACGAGCAGTTCGCTAAAGTGAAGGCGCAGGGCGAATCGCAAGCGCACAGCGGTTTGGGCCTGATCTATTTCCGCCGCCAGGACTACGATCAGTCCATCGCCGAGCTGAAAAAATCCACCGCCGACCCGGCCAATCAGGATGCCACGGATTATTACGTGATGGGCGTGGAACTCACGCGCCTGAAGCGATATTCAGAATCCGCGGACGCGTTCCAGAAATGCGCGGCGATGCCCGGTGGCCTGCAGGATCGTTGCAAGCAAATGGGCGCCGATGCCAGGAAGCAGGCCGCAGCATCGCCCGCTCCGTCTAAATAGGCATTACGGTGATCGCGCGATGACTCCCGAAGAGCGCGCCGAACTCGAGGCGATTCTCGGCCACCATTTTCAAAGGCCCGAGGAACTCGATCGCGCGCTCACGCACCGCTCGCATCGCCAGTCTTCCAATGGCACGGACAACGAGCGGCTGGAATTCCTCGGCGATCGCGTCCTCGGGTTGATCGCCAGTGAGCATCTCTGCCGTTCTTTTCCTGACTGGGATTCCGGGCAGCTTTCGAAGGGATTGGCGCGCGTGGTCAGCGCAACATCTCTTCATGCGGCTGCGAAGAAGTTGAAACTCGGGCACTATCTGCGCCTTGGTCCGGGCGAAGAAAAAACCGGTGGGCGCGACAAGAAGCGGCTTTTGGCCGATGCCTACGAAGCGGTGCTGGCGGCGATTTATCTGGATGCTGGGCTTGCTGCAGCTGCTTCCTTTTTGCGGCGTACGGTACTCGACCCGGCTTTATCGGGCCACGGCGAAGGGCTCGAGCGCGCGGACCATAAATCAGCACTGCAGGAATGGCTTCAGCAACGCGCGCGTTCTCCTGTGGAATACCGTATTCGCAGCGAATCAGGGCCCGAACACCAGAAAGTTTTCGAAGTGGAAGTCTGGCACGGCGGTGAACGCCTCTCCGTATCCACAGGCCGCAGCAAGAAAGAAGCCGAGCAACAAGCCGCCAGCGCCGCCCTGGTGATTTTGGAGTCCCGCGACACGCCGAGCCTCTCGTAGGGGCACGGCATGCCGTGCCCGCCGCTCCGTTGCGAACATTTCGTCCTCTGCTGCACAACCACCCTTGCTGATTTTTTCCACAAGCTGCTAAAGTGAACGCATGGCATCTGAAACCACGGCCCTGCCCGCGCCGTCCCCGGAAGCTGCAGCGCTGCCCGATCCGGGCATGCCCGTCGCGCCGCAAAAAATCCTCCGCTCCCGCAGCGGCCTAGCCGAATTTCTGGAAATGCTGCTGGTGACGATGTTGCTCGCGCTCTTCGGTACCACTTTCATCGTGCAAGCGTTCAAAATTCCCTCTGGGTCCATGGAACCGACGCTTCTGATCGGCGACCACGTCTTCGTGAACAAATTTATCTTCGAAGGCACCGGCGCGTGGTACGACAAATTCCTGCCGTATCGCGATATTCGCCGCGGCGACATCATCGTGTTCAAATTTCCTTTTGACGATCATCCGCACTACGTGAAGCGCGTGATCGGGCTGCCGGGTGAACGCCTGCGCATCGTGAACGGCGGCGTTTACGTCAACGGGGAACTGCTGCGCGAACCTTACGCGGTGCGCGATCCGGCCTATCAGGATCCTTATGGCGATAACTTTCCGCCCGCGAATCGCGCAGCCTTGGAATTCGTCGCGCGCCGCGAATGGGCTGACCAGCTTTTCGATTACGTGCACAACGGCGAGCTGGTCGTTCCCCCCAATCATTATTTCGCGATGGGAGATAATCGCGACCACAGTGCGGACAGCCGCTACTGGGGCTTTGTGGATCGCGACGCCATCATGGGCAAGCCCGTGTTGATTTACTGGTCGGTGCGCGCCACATCCAACGACTATCGCACGCGTGATGCCTCCAGCGCTCTGCGCGGCATCGGCCAGACTCTGTTGCACCTGCGTGCGCAAACCCGCTGGAATCGCATGCTGCGCGAGGTCCATTAACGCGATGGCCGCGCGCCGTCGTTAGTCATGTCGCAAACAGTTTCAGAACCCGTGCTGCAGACTCCGCCGCGCGAATCGGCGCCGCCACAGCGTCGTAGCTGGACTCGCTGGCCGCGCTGGATCGTTCTGTTCCTCGTATTTTTGTGGCTCGCGGATCTCGGCGTCTCGCTTCTCATTCGTCACACGCGCCTGCAACGCAGATTGACCGCGCGACTCGAATCCGTTTTCGGCCGCAGCGTCGAAGTCGGCCGCTACAATTTTTCGCTGTGGGGCGGGCCGACGCTCGTAGCCCAATCCGTCACGTTCGGCGAAGACCCGCGTTTCGGCCACGAATATTTCCTGCGCGCCGATTCGCTCAGGGTGCGCCTGCGCTGGCAAAGTTTTTTCCGCGGGCATATGGAATGGGGCGCCATCTCGCTGGAGAGTCCCCGCTTGAATCTGGTGCGCAATGCCGAAGGTGACTGGAACGTGGCCGAATGGCTGCCCAAGTCCGCGGCCTCGGCCCCGCCGTCATCCACAGCTCCCGCGGTGCGCTTCGGCCGCATCGACGTAACTTCCGGCCGTATCAATTTCAAACGCGACGACGAAAAACTTCCGTTCGCTCTGACCGACGTAAACGGCTATATCGAACCCGACCGTTCCGGCCGCTGGACGCTGAACCTGGAAGCTGTTCCAGCGCGCGCCGCCGTGCTGCTGCAGCAGGCCGGAACGATTCGCGTTTCCGGTCACGTCGGCGGCACCTCGTCGCGCCTGCGTCCCGCCGTGCTCGACCTCGCGTGGGACGACGCCTCGCTTTCCGACCTGCTGCATCTCGCGCACGGTTATGATTTTGGTGTCCGCGGAGATTTGGGGCTCGTCGTTCACGCGGAAACCGAAGGCGATAATTGGGCGCTGCAAGGGCGCGCTGAATTGCGTCGCTTGCATCGCTGGGATTTCGCCGCGCGGCCGGACAATCCCGCCGTCAACGTCAACGCGAAAATGATTCTCTATCCGCTCGCCTCTGGCCTGGACATCACCGAAGCCACCATCGAGGCTCCGCATTCCTGGGCGCGCGCCGACGCACATTTTGCCTGGCCCGCCGCCGAGGAAACAGACTTTAAGCCGAAGAGTCCGGTCGCGGCCACGCCCGCGCAGTTTGAAATCACGCAATCGCAGGTGAACCTGAGCGACGTGCTCACCTGGATCCGCGCATTTCGCTCCAATGTCGCCGCCGACATCGCATTGCGCGGCTCGGCCAGGGTCCGGGCGGGATTTTCCGCGTGGCCGCTGCGGCTGACGTCCGCGGCAGGAGCGCTCGCGAACGTAAATCTCTCCGGCACTGCCTTGCGCATCCCCGCGCACCTCAGCCAGGCGCAATTCCGTTACGACCACGAAATGTTCACGCTGCTGCCCGCAACCGTTTCGTATGGTGCAACGGATGGCGCCTTTCACGTCGAAACGATTGCCAGCCCGGGGCAGCGGGAATTTCCCGTCTATCTTTTGTCCGGCAATCTTGCGCAAGTGCGCGACCTGGTGGCCACGGCCGGCGCGCTGGGATGGAATATTTCGCGCGGCTGGGATCTTGGCGGTCCGGTGCGTTGCGATTTGCGTTGGCAGGGCGCGCGGTTTCCCTGGCAGACGCAGCCCGTTGGCACCATCGAGTGGGGAGGGGAACCCACCGGCGCGTCGTTGCTCACGCCATTCTTGAATCAACCAGTGATGCAGATCAGGGCGCGCGCCGAATTGAAGCCGGGCTTGCGTCATATTGCGCTTTCTTCGGCGGAGGCTTTCGGCGCGCGCTGGACCGGCACGTTCGATCGCCGCGACGATCGGCATGACGACGTCGCTGCATGGCAGTTCGCGCTCTCCGCCGACGCGCTTTCCCTCGCGGACCTGGATCGCTGGCTCAATCCGCGCTGGCGGCAGAGTTTTCTGGACCGCATGTTGCCATTCTTGAATTCCAGCTCGCCCGCGAATGCCGTCCCGGAAAATCTTCGCGCAGAAGGACGCATCAATATAGAGGAACTCGCGCTCGAGCCCATGGCTCTTCACCATTTGCAGGGCGACGTGAAGATGGGCGGGCGCCACATCGAAGTCTCGCGCGCGACGGCGCAGTTCTTTGCTGGCGCGCTGGAAGGCTCACTCGATGCGCAACTGACCGCGACGCCTGTTTACCGGCTGAATCTGGATTACTCAGGCGTGGATCTCGCCGCACTAACTGCCGCGTTTCCTGCACTCGCGGATTTATTTGCCGGCTCGGCTTCGGGCGAGTTCGCGTTAGATGCCGGCGGCGCCTCTCGCGGCGATCTGGTTTCGTCGCTGGAATGCCGCGGCAATGCGCGTATCACCGATGCCAAGCTGCAAAATATCAGCCTGCTGGAATCTACGCGCGCAGCGGAACCACGCCCGGGAGAAAGCTCTTTCCCGGCGGCTTCGGCGGTATTTTCCTGTGGCGATGGAAAAATTATCTTCCAACGAATACGATTCACCGGTGCCGCGCAGGACGTCGCCGCTTCCGGCTTCGTGGATTTTTCGCGCAACCTTAATCTGCAATTGCGCGTGATTCCTGCCGCTGGCGCGAGCAACACGCCGCGCCCCGCCGCCAACGCCGCGCAACTCTTCAATCTCACCGGACCCATCCGCTCCCCGAATATCCAGCCAGTGAATCCAGCAGCGCGCCGCGCCGCCGAGCAAGAAACCACGGAGCAGAGGAATTGATCGCAAGCCGGCTGCCTCCCGTTGGTTACTGCACGGCATCCGTCGCAGCCGTATTGCTGTTTTTGCCGTTCGTCGGCAACACCTCCTCGCAGCGCATTCACCTAAATCCGAATTTCACGATGGGCGAATCGTTCCGCTACCACATCGAATCGCGCACGACTACCACTGGAACTACAACGACGCCGATCGCCAATCCCGAAGGCGCCTCACAGCTGAAGCAAGTTGCCGACTTGGAAGTGCGCCTCGACGTCGTCGGCCTGCAGCCCGCCGCGAATGGCACGCCCGGCGCCGCCCGCCTCCGCGCCACCTACGAAAAAGCCAGCGCCTCGACGGAAACCGATGCCTACGACCCGGCGGCTGCTTCGCTTGATGCGCAATACAATAATCTGCAAGGCCGCTCCGTAGAATTCACGATCGAATCCGACGGGAAGATTTCCCACATCACCGGCCTCGATGCAGCCGTCACAAATCCCTCGGCGGCCGCCGCTGTGCGCAACTGGATCAACGCATTTTCTCCCAGCGCAAATTTGCCTCCCGAAGGAATCGCCATCGGCCAGAAGTGGTCAGCGGAGCATCCACTGGAAAACACGCCGCTCGCGAATTTGCTGTGGCGCACGTCATCCAGTTATCTGCGCGACGAGCCGTGCCAGGTCCCCGGCCAGTCGGCATCACCCGCGCAGAATCCCACCGAGACTGACGCCACTCAGGCCGCGTCACCCGGCCGACTCTGCACGGTAATTCTCACGACTTTCGAGATTTTGCGCCATGGCTCAGCCAATGCCGACGCCACTCCCGAAGATTATCGCCACAACGGACTGCGCACCTCCGGCACGTGGAGCGGCAACGGCCAGAGCCTCGACACCATTTCACTGCAGACCGGCATGCTGCTGCGCTCCACCCAAACCAGCACGCAAAAAATGGACTTCGAAATCGTAAGCGCGCTCTCCGGCTCAAAAATGCACTACGCCGGCCAAGTGGAAACCCAATCCGAAATCACGCTAGTGCCCAACGCTCCCGCTGCGCCCTAGCCCCAAGCCCAGTCGCCGCAGTTAGCGTTCGAGGCACAGCCACTCTTGGAGGTGCTCTCTCTTTGACATGTCAATCGGGCATGCGCAAGCCGAATAGCTGAAGCGCGGGGTGCGCGAAGCTCGCGATCCAAATCGCAAGCTGCGACCTCAACGTCCCGAGCCAAGTTGCGACTTTCTGTCTCTACCAGTGTTACACTTCATGAATCCGAGCGCATCCCCCCAGCCAGCTTGGTTCGCATTCAAGAAAAAACAATTAGCGAGCGACCTCGACTCGCTGAATTGATCTAAAACTCCAAAACAAACAGGAGCTGTCTCTGAATATGCCGCTAACAAAATCAAGCAGAACCTCATATTTCTTGCTCCCGCTCTTAGCCTGTGTGCTGTTTCTCGCGTTGCCGGGCATCACGACTGGCCAAGACGATCCACCTAGCCGTGTCGCGAGAATTAACTTCATACAAGGTTCAGTCTCTTTTCAACCCGCCGGCACGGAAGATTGGCTTGAAGCTGGTCCTAACCGCCCTTTGACCACGGGCGATCAGCTCTGGGCCGACGAAGGCTCCCGCGCCGAGCTCCACCTCGGCAGCAGCGCCATTCGCGTTTCTGAGCAGACCGGCATTTCATTCCTGAACGTCGCCGACCAAGCCGTACAAATTCAAGTGGCCCAGGGCACGGCTGATATTCGCATCCTGCATATGTGGGACAACGAGGTCTACGAGATTGACACTGCCAACGTCGCGTTCACGATTACGCGCCCTGGTGAATATCGCGTGGACGTGGACCCGGATGGCACAGAAACCCTCATCACGGTACGCAACGGCGCCGGCGCAGTAACCGCGGGCGGCCAAGACTACGACCTGAGCAGCGGCCAGCAGTACGCATTTGAGGGCACGGACCAGATTAACTACAGCGCCGACTACATTCCCGATCCCGACGACTTCGATGGTTGGTGCACGGATCGCGATCACCGTGAAGACAACGCGACGTCCGCGCGTTATGTCTCCCGAGAGGTTATCGGGTACGAAGATCTCGATACCTATGGAACGTGGCGCACCGATCCAACATATGGTCCCGTATGGGTTCCAACGGGCGTCGCACTTGATTGGGCGCCTTATCACACCGGCCATTGGGCCTTCGTCGGTCCCTGGGGATGGACATGGGTCGACGACGCTCCCTGGGGTTTCGCGCCATTCCATTATGGACGCTGGGCTTACGTCGGCGGCGGATGGGGATGGATCCCAGGCCCTGTCGCTGTGGTCGGAGTCGGAGGAGTCGCGGTCGTAGGCGGCGGATGGGGCGTCCGGCCCGTTTATGCTCCGGCGCTGGTCGGGTTTGTCGGTGGTGGCGGATTTAGCGCGTCCATCGAGATCGGCGGCGGAGTTGCCGGCGTCGCCTGGGTCCCGCTGGGGCCTCGCGACGTATGGGTTCCCGGGTACCACACCAGCGCCGTGTACATGACCAATGTCAACGTTACCAGCACGACCATCGTGAACCGCACGCAGATCACCAACGTGTACAACACCACGATCATCAACAACAACACGACCACCGTGACTAAGATCACCTACTCCAATCAGGCGGCTCCCGGTGCCGTCACCGCTGTTCCGCAGAAGGCGTTTCAAGGCGGACAGCCCGTCGCCGCCGCGTCGGTCAAGGTGTCGGCCGAGGTGGTGTCCAGTCCCAAGGTCATGTCCGCAAAGCCTGTCGCGCCAACGGCAGAGAGCGTAAGGGGGCCGGCGCGTCCCGCAGCGGCTTCTGCACGGCCGCCCGCATCGCTCGCGAGCCATTCAGTAGTCACCAAGATGGCTCCGTCGCCTAAGGCCATACCCGTCGGGCATTCGGCGCCTTTGACCCCGGCGGCGTATAAACCCGCTACCAAGCCAAATGCGCATCCGAACACGAGCGTCAAGCCAGCAACGCGACCGACAATTGCAGCGAAGCCTGCGGGAGCGCCGGGAGGTAAGCCCGCGAACGCAGGCCCGCCAGCTGGTAAGCCAGCCAATGCACCGCCACCGGCTCGCATCGCTTCGAATCCAGCCGCCACGGAGCAGCCCAACAAGGCAAATCCTCCCGCGGGTAACGCGAACAACAACGCAAACACCAAGCCCAATGCCAATACGGCCAAGGACGCGAACGGCGAAGCGCAACCACCCAAGAAGTCCACGCCTCCGCCATCGCACGACAATACAAACTCGCGCGACGAGGCCGCCAAACCGGCTGCTCCCGCGAAGCAACCGGAGGCCGTCAAACCACCTCCGCCGCCCCCCGCACCGAAGCCAGAAGCCAAGCCTGCACCGAAGCCAGAAGCCAAGCCTGCGCCTGCAGCGAAGCCAGCCGAACCTCCGAAAAAGCCGGCCCCCGCGGCTCAGGAACCGCCGAAGAACCAAAACAAAGAGCCAAAAAAGGACGAGAAGAAGCCACCAAAAGACGAAGAAAAGCACCCGGAGAAGAACTGACCGGTTTTAGATCCGAGATCGAACCGGCCCCGAGCAATCGGGGCCGGTTTGCCTCTACGCTGATGAGCTAGACTTCTGCGCCCATCACCACAAACTCCTGCGACAAACAGCTATAATCAACTCGCATGATTCCTGCGTCCTACAAGCCGAAGAAGAAGTTCATGGAGTTGGCTATTTCGGAAGCCAAGCTCGCGGGCGACCGCGGTGACTATCCCATCGGCGCGGTGATCACGCGCCTGGTGGGCAAACGCGAAGTAGTCATCAGTAGCGCTGGCAACCGCGTGAAAACTTCCGGCTCCAGCATCAAACACGTGGAACTGGAAACGCTCAAATACGTCTGCAGTGGCTACGGCCGCTACCTGCCCGACTTCGTCCTCTACTCCACACACGAACCTTGTGCGATGTGCGCCGGCGCATGTGTGTGGTCCAGAATTGGCGCGGTCGTTTACGGCGTTTCACAGGAAGATATAGCTGCGTACGGCCGGAAGTGCGGCACGGAAGATTACAAATGGCGAGCGTGCCTCATCTCCTGCAAGTTTGTCTTCCGCAAAGGCAATCACCGCATCCCCGTCATAGGCGGTTTTCTTCGCAAGGAATGCCAAAAACTTTTCAGTTACAAGACCACGCGTAAATGACCAATGCGAACCTCGGCAGATATTCCTGAGGACTCCGATCCGAGGCACTGTGCCTGCTGCGCCCGGTTTTCGTAGCGTCGGCGTCTTGCCGGCTCTTTGTCCTGGCGGTTCCCGCCGTAGCGTAGATAGTGGGCCACCTTGAACGAGCGGTATGAGTGACACGATCTTCCCGTGTTCAGGAGATTCAAGCTTCACAGGAAGAATGAAGCCTTAAAGTGCTCGTTCTGCAACAGGAAGAGCGACGAAATCGAGAAACTCATAGCGAGTCCGTCTAACGGTCCTATCCAAGCCTATCTCTGCAACGAATGCGTTATTGTTTGCAGCGCTATTTTGGAGTCCGAGAAAAAGACAGCTGCAAAGTAGCTCCCTGCAGTCGGCTGCCGCCCCAAGCACGCCGCTGCGAAATGAGTTATAATTAAAATTTTCCGCGTGGCGCGTTTTGCGCGCTGAGGACTTCTGCATGAACTTCAAGCTGGCCAGCGACTACGAACCCCGCGGCGACCAGCCGCAAGCCATCTCGCAGCTCCTCTCCGGCCTCTCCGCCGGCGATCGCCACCAGGTCCTCCTCGGCGTCACCGGCTCGGGCAAAACTTTCACGATGGCCAAGGTAATCGAAGAAATCAATCGCCCGACGATCGTCCTGGCGCACAATAAAACCCTCGCCGCGCAGCTATTCCACGAATTCAAATCCTTCTTTCCCGATAACGCCGTCGAATATTTCGTCAGCTATTACGATTATTACCAGCCCGAAGCCTACGTTCCGGCCAGCGACACCTACATCGAAAAAGAATCCACCATCAACGACGAGCTGGACAAGCTGCGCATGAGCGCCACGCGCTCCCTCTTCGAGCGACGCGACGTGATCATCGTTGCTTCCGTCTCCTGCATCTACGGCCTGGGCTCGCCCGAAGCCTACTACGGCATGATGCTGCTCCTCGAAAAGGGCATGTCCATCAATCGCGAAACGATTCTGCGCAAGCTCGTCGAAATTCAGTACGAGCGCGGCGAAGATTTGCGGCGCGGCACTTTCCGCGTACGCGGAGACATCATCGAAATCTATCCGCCCTACGACGATCTCGCCGTGCGCATTGAGTTGTGGGGCACGCAGATCGAAGCGATCCGCAAGATTGACCCGCTCACCGGAGAAATCCGCCTGACGCGCGAAGGCGATATCACGCGCCAGCCGATCTATCCGAAAACGCACTACGTGCTGCCCGCCGAACAACGCGAGCGCGCCATCCAAAGCATCTACGAAGAAATGGAATGGTGGAAAGGGGAACTGAGCCGCCAGGGAAAAATCGTGGAATCGCAGCGGATCGTGCAGCGCACCAATTTCGATATCGAAATGATGCGCACGATTGGCTATTGTCACGGCATCGAAAATTATTCGCGCCATCTTTCGGGCCGCTTGCCCGGTGAAGCGCCGCCGACGCTGCTCGATTATGTGCCGTCCGATTATTTGCTCGTGGTGGACGAATCGCACCAGACCGTGCCGCAGCTGCACGCCATGTATCACGGCGACCGCTCGCGCAAACAGACATTGGTGAATTACGGTTTTCGCATGCCTTCGGCCCTTGACAATCGTCCGCTCACTTTCGAGGAGTTTGAACACCGCACCAATCAAGTCGTCTACGTTTCCGCCACGCCCGGCCCCTACGAGCTGACGAAAACTGGCGGCGTCGTCGTCGAGCAGGTGATTCGCCCCACGGGCCTGGTGGATCCCGAAGTCGAAGTTCGTCCGGTGAAGGGCCAGGTGGACGATCTGCTGGAGCAAATCCGCCAGCGCACCGCGCGCAACGAACGCATCTTGGTCACGACGCTCACCAAGCGCATGGCCGAAGACCTCGCGGAATATTTCGCCGAAGTCGGCGTCCGCGTGCGTTACCTGCACTCTGAAATTGACACCTTGGAACGCGTGCGCATTCTGCGCGATCTGCGCCGCGGCGAGTTCGACGTGCTCATCGGCATCAACCTGCTGCGCGAAGGCCTGGACCTGCCGGAAGTTTCGCTGGTCGCGATTCTCGACGCCGATAAAGAAGGCTACCTGCGCAGCGCCACGTCCTTAATCCAGACCATGGGCCGCTGCGCGCGCCACATCGAAGGCCGCGCCATTCTATACGCCGATCGCATGACCGATTCCATGCGCCAAGCCATCGGCGAAACCAGCCGCCGCCGCGCCATTCAGGAAACCTACAATCGCGACCACAACATCACTCCGCAATCCATCATCAAGTCCGTGGACATGCAGCTTGCGCGCATCATCGAAGCCGATTACCTCACCGTGCCGGCAGACGAGCCTGTGCTCGGCGAAATCACCAGCGAAGCGCAAATGGTGCAGGCCATCGCGCAACTGGAAACTCAAATGCGCGAGGCGGCGAAGAATTTCGAGTTCGAACGAGCGGCGAGCATTCGCGATCGCGTGCGAGCTCTAAAGCAACGTGACTTTGGTGCCATATTTTCGCCGGTTGCGATTGATCCGCCGGTTGGGGGTTCCGTGGCTGCCGCTGTGGTCGAAGAGCCACCCATCGCTCAGCTTCCGCCGCCAAAAACGCGGACGCGCGCCGCAAGAGTGTCGAAGAAATCGTGATCGCGGGCGTACGTTTCTGGTATCCTGTGCGGGTTTTGTGGCTCGGAGAAAACGCAGTGCGCGACATATTATCCTTCGCTCGATCGCGCCTGCATGCGCTTCTGCTCTTGACTGTAGTTACAGTCGCATTTTCGGCGCCGGCCCGCTCCCAAACCGCCCCGCAGCCGCAACCGCTCTACCCCCCGGGCAACGAATTCGCCGTCTGGGGCGGCTACTCCGTGGGCAATTCTCAGGTCTTCGGAAGCACCTCGAACCGCCAGCTCGGAGTGCTCGCTCTGCGTTACGCACGAACTCTCTACGACAAGCCGTTCACCTCGCTGCAATACACGCTCGACGTCGTTCCTGTGGAAACCGTGCGTCAGTACACCTATCAGGTCTGCATGCCGAACCCGAGTCAAATCGCTTATTGCACCAACGGGCGTGAGACGGTGTACGGCGGCGGCGTGAATCCCATCGGGCTGAAGCTGAATTTTCGCCGCGAGCATCGTCTGCAGCCGTTCATCGCTTCCACGGCGGGATTCGTCGCCTCAGTGAGGCCCGTGCCCGTGGATGTTCCCGGCGGCACGCAATTTAATTTCACATTCGATTTTCAAACCGGAGTGGACTGGTTTAATTCTTCGCGCAACCGCGCCTGGCGCTTCGGCTACAAATACCAGCACATCTCCAATGCCTATCGCCACACCTTCAATCCCGGCGTGGATTTCCACTTCCTCTTCGTCTCGTACTCGTTCTTCAAATAAAACGACGCACAGCCGCTGCCCTTGAATTTGTAACGGCCGCCTGCCTTTTAGGCGGGCGGAGTTCATTTTGCAGTTGACTCTGTAGCGGCCAGCTTTAGCTGGGCGCCTTTGCCTTCGTCCCCGTTGCGTCTCCGCGGTGAATCGGTTCTCTAAACGACGTCTGCTACCGCCCCTGCGCTCACACCACCCCGCGCTTCAACTCGTCAATCGCATAAAACGTCCCCCGCCACCGAATCCCTCCCTGCCGCAAAGTCACAATCGTTGACCGCACGATCATCCACACAAAAATCAAAGCGCCCAGCGGCTGCGTCACCGCATACAAAGGCGACTCCCCAAATTCCAGCGCCGTTCCAGCCTGAGCCATCATCGGCAGCACAATCGCCACGACCGCAAATATCCGCGCCCAACCATGCACAAACGGCACAGCCAGCCAGGGCAGCACGAACATCAGCAAAGTCCCAGCCACCTGCCCGCAAGCCACCCACCAGCGAAAGCCGGTGGTCGCGTAAAAATTCTTGGTCGTTCCGCGAATAATGTTTCCCAGTCCAGCGTGCCAATGCACGCAGACCGCCCGCCCAGCCTTCGCGATGCCCGAACGCAAGCCCGCCAACTTCACCAGTTTTCCCACTTTTACGTCGTCCACCACTTCCATCGCCAGGCGCCGATGCGTCCCCATTTTTTCGTAAGCGCTGCGCCGGATCAGTTGAAATGCTCCGACACCCACATAGCCGCCCGATTGGGGGTCGCTCGCTCGCCACGGCCGCAGGCCCAGCATGAACGACATCCCGAAGAACGTCATCGCGATTTTTTCGCCCGCTGTAAACATTTCAGCGTGGCACAGCAGCGTCAAGTGGTCCCAATGTCTCTGTTCCGCGAGCGCGATCGTGGTGCGCAACACGTTCGGCTCGAAACGCACGTCGGCATCGGTGAGAACGAGCCATTCGCCGGTCGAATGTTCGAAAGCCGTTTGCAATCCATGCGGTTTGCCCAGCCAGCCCGCGGGAAGGGAAGTGACGTGCACCACTTTCAACCGAGGATTGGCGCGCGCGGCCGCATCCAAAATGCTGCCGGTCGCGTCTTCGGAGCGATCGTCGACGGCGATGACCTCATAATCCGGAAAATCCATCGCCAGAAAGCTTTCCAGCGCCGCCGGCAATTTTTCTGCCTCGTCCAGAGCTGAAAATAAAATCGAAACGCGCGGTGCGGTTTCGGGCTTGCCGCTGTGCGCAGTTTCAACCGGGTGTAGCAGGACTTGATTCAGCGCCGGAATCAAATACGCCCCTCGCGCCAAATCAACAGCCGCAAGCAACCACCCGAACGCAATGCATCCCAGCAATCCTGTCCAAAACCAATGCAATTTGAAATTTCTCCCGGCGCACGACGTGCGAACACGCTATGCTATCACTTTGCATGTCACGCTCTATTTCCATCGTCGGCGCAGGACGCCTGGGCCGCGCGCTCGCTCGTTCTTTGCGGCAGGTCGGTTGGCGCATCGGCCCGGTCGTGACGCGCTCTGCAGACCATTCGCGCGCTGCCGTGCACGCGATTGGCGCAGGAAAACCGCTCGCCACACTCACGAGCGAAGTCGTGGATGCCGATGTTATTCTGTTAGCCACGCCAGACGATGTTCTGGCAGAGGTAGCGCGTCAACTGGCCAAGCTTGCCGGCCATAAATGCCGCGGCAAAATCGTGCTGCACGGAAGCGGCGCGCTGGATAATAAAGTATTGCAGCCACTTGCGCGTTGCGGTGCAGCCACCGGCTCGATTCATCCGATGCAAACATTTACGAAAAATTCGCAACCCAATCTGAAGGGCGTAATTTTCGCGATCGAAGGCCATCCGCGCGCACGAAGCGCCGCTGGTGCAATCGCTCGGGCCCTCGGTGGCGTTCCCGTGCCTGTCGCAAGCGGGAGCAAACCCGCCTATCACGCCGCTGGTACGCTCGTCGCTGGTCATGCGCTGGCCTTGACTGAAGCCGCAGCGCAACTGCTGATCAAACTCGGCTTCACACGCGCGCATGCCGTGGTGACGCTGCTCCCACTAATCCGTCAGATGCTCGATAATTTCGAAAAACACGGCCCACGCGCCGCCTGGACCGGCCCCGCTTCGCGCGGTGACTACGCCACGTTAAAAAAACATCAGCGCGCCCTGCGCCGCTACCCGCGCGAATTCGGCGAATCCTACGCGACGCTAGTGCGCCTCTCCGCGCGGGTGCTAGCCAAAAATCCGACCGCCACCTTGAAGCAGCTCGAACGCGCTCTGAAAAAATCCAGGAGGAAATCGCAGTGAAGAATCTGCACATCCCAGTCGAACACGCGACGCTCGCGAACGGCTTGCGCGTGGTCATTTCGCCCGACCGCTCCGCTCCCGTCGTCACCGTCGGCGTCTATTATCAAATCGGTTTTCGTCTCGAGCCGCGCGGTCGCAGCGGCTTCGCCCATCTTTTCGAACACATGATGTTCCAAGGCTCGGAAAACGCCGGGAAAATGGAACACATCCGCCTGATCAATTCTTCGGGCGGCATGTTGAACGGCACCACGAATTACGACATCACAAATTATTTCGAGTCCGTCCCGTCGAATGCGCTAGAACGCGTGCTTTGGCTCGAAGCCGATCGCATGCGCGCGCTGAAAGTAGACGACGAAAATCTGCGCAACCAGCGCGACGTGGTGAAAGAAGAAGTCCGCGTCAACGTGATGAACCAGCCCTACGGCGGCTTCCCGTGGCTCGACCTGCCGCCCGTGGCCTTCCGCAATTGGCCCAACGCGCACAATTTCTACGGCGATTTTGCCGATCTCGATGCCGCGACGCTCGCCGACGTGCAAACGTTTTTTCACACCTACTATTCGCCGAACAACGCCGTACTGCTGATGGTGGGCGATCTCGATCCCACCGAAGGTTTCGCGCTCGCCAAGCGCCATTTCGAAAATATTCCCGCGCATCCGCTGCCGCCGCTCGCAGATGTGTCCGAGCCGCCGCAAACCGAAGAGCGCCGTGGCGAGGTGATCGAAAAATTCGGCCCGTTGCCCGCGATCGCCATCGGCTACACCGTCCCGGATCGCCACAATCCCGATTGGTACGCCGCCTCGATTCTGGATCACGCGCTGCACGGCGGCCGCGTCGGACGCATTTATCGCCGCCTGGTTTTGGAAAAACAGATTGCTGTGGAAACCGATGGTGGCGCGGACTTCGTCGAAACCAACGGCCCCACGCAAATGGTGACGCGCATTTTTCACAAGCCCGAATTCACCAGCGACGAAACCATCGCCGCGTACGACGAAATCATTCGCGAAATTCAGGAGCAGGGAATTAGCGAAGACGAACTGGCGCCGGTGAAAGTGAAGCTGCGCGCCGATTACTATTCGAATCTCGAGGGCGGAATGGGAGCACACATGCCACGCTTCGGTTTGATGCACTATCTCGCCTGCTTCACGTTGTTCGACGGCGACCCCGGACGAATCAACACAGTGCTCGATGGCTTTCAGGCTGTGACGCCCGCGCAGGTGCAGGCCGCCGCTCGAAAATATCTCGTGGCGGCCAATCGCGCGATTCTGGTGCGCCGTCCCGTCGCAAAGGAAGTGGCCGCATGAGCGGAACAACTACGAAACCGATGACTGCTACGACGGATTCGATCGCTGCGGCTCAAGCTTCTGCCAAGGCCGTTCCCGCACTCGGCCCCGAACGCCCCGTCGCTTGGCCCACACGCGCGGTGCGCACTCTGCCCAACGGCATGCAAGTCGTACTCGCGGAACTGCGCACGTTTCCGAAAATTTCCGCGCAGCTTTTCTTTCGCAGCGGCAATGCCATTGTCGCTCACCGCGCGCCAGGACTCGCCGAATTGACGGCCACCGTTGTGCGCACCGGCACCGCCTCGCGCAGCAGTCGCCGGATTGAAGAAGACCTGCGCCGCATGGGCGCCGATCTGGGCTCGCACGCCGGCGCGGATTCCAGCGCGATTTCCATTTCCGGCCTCGCCGAATTTTCCGAAGGACTCTTCGATCTGCTCGGCGATCTCGCGCGCAACGCTTCGTTTCCGACCGAAGAATTCGAGCGCGAGCGCGGCCGCAAGATCGAAGGCCTGCGCATCGAGCGTGCCACGCCCGGATTTCTCGCGAGCGAACGCTTCCGCCGCGTGCTTTTCGGCGAGCATCCTTACGCGATCGTCTCGCCTACTGAAGAACAGGTGGCAGCCATCGAGCATCCGCAACTCGAGGAGTTCTATCATCATAATTATTCTCCGGCCAACGCGCTGCTGATCGTCGTCGGCGATTTTTCCGCCGATGCCATGTTCGCGCAGATTGAAAAAGTGTTCGGTAGCTGGACCGCTCCGCAGCCCCGGCCGATCATTTCGCCGGCGCCGCCGCACAATGTCGGCCGCAAGGTTCACCTGGTGCATCTGCCGGGCAGCGTGCAGACGCAAGTGCTATTGGGCAATATGGCGATCACACGCCGCGATCCGGATTGGTTCCGGCTGGTGCTCGCGAATTCGATTTACGGCGGCGCGTTTCATTCGCGGCTGGTCATTAATATCCGCGAACAGAAGGGCTACACCTACAGCCCGCGCAGCGGCCTACAATCGCTTCGGCAGCACGGATATTTCAGCGTACATGCCGCGGTGCGCAACGAAGTTGCGGCCGCCACTCTCAGCGAAATCTTCTACGAGATGGACCGGATGCGCTCGCTGCCCGTTACTCACGAAGAACTCGAGAGCGCGCGCAGCTACCTCACCGGCGTGTTTTCGCTCGGCGTCGCCACGCAGGATGGCCTGCTCGGCCAGCTTTCCACGATTTATCTCGATCACTTGCCCGAGGATCATCTCGAAACCTATCGCCAGAAAGTTCACGCTCTCACGGCCGACGACATTCTGCTCGCCGCCCGCCGCCACTTCGATTCCGCCAACGCGCAAATCGTCCTGGTCGGCGACCGCGCGCAAATCGCGGACCAAGCCGCGCTTTTCGGCGAAGTCACCGAGTACGACGCACGAGGGAATCGGCAAATTTAGGCACGGCTGGTCTTAGCAGCGCAGGTGCGACATGCGATCCAGCGACGATGACGTGATTGCGCAGCTGCGGCGAGAGCCGTGAAACGCGCCGCGATTATCGCGCTCGTTTTTTTCATCTGTGCATTCGCGATGGCTGCGCAGAAAAAGACGCCGCCGGCGCATCCGCTGCGCCTGAACGTTGCGAATGTCAAGAAACTGCCGCAAGTTCCCGGCATCGGCTCGAAAACCGCTCAAGCCATCGTGGATTTCCGGCACAAACGCGGCCCATTCCGGCGCCTCGAAGATTTGCTCGCAATCAAAGGAATCGGCCAGCGCAAGCTCGACCAGATGCGGCCGGACTTGAAGGTCACGCCGCCAGCGCCACCCCACAAATCGCCATAGCGGCCAAGCAGACCAGGTTCTCGCTGCGCCCTCCGCGTCTCAGCGGCAGCGTCGTCTTTCTCCGTGTTCTCCGCTTTTCCGCGGTGAACTCTGCGTCAAATCTTTTTTCCTTGCCTTCCGCCCCACCGGCAAAAGAAAATCAACCCTCGGAGACACCCATGCTAACGAAGAAAGTTGTTTTGTCAGCCATCGCGCTGCCAGCACTCATCCTCGCAACGCTCGCTGCGACCACCGCAACGAAGTCCGCAACGCGCAACGCATCCGCCTACATGTCCGCGCCCGGCCCTTCCGGCTATCATCTGCTGAAGAAAATCCCACTAGGCGGCGAAGGCGGGTGGGACTACGTCGCGTTCGATTCGCCAACGCGCCGCCTGTTCATCTCCCGCGGCACAAAAGTGGTCGTCGTCAACGTGGATACCGGCACGGTCGCCGGCGAGATCGCGAATACCGACGGCGTACACGGCATCGCCTTCGCGCCGGAACTCGATCGCGGCTTCACCTCCAACGGCCGCGCCGGCACCGTCACGATTTTCGACCTGCAGACACTGCAAGTAATCGGCAGCGCGAAAACGGGAATGAATCCGGACGCGATCGTCTACGATCCCGCCTCGAAGCGCGTCTTCGCGATGAATGGCCACAGCAACGACGCGACCGCGATCGACGCCGCGACCGGCAACGTGCTGGGAACGATCCCGGTAACGGGCAAGCCGGAATTTGCCGTGGCGGATGGCGGCGGGCACGTCTACGTGAACATTGAGGACAAGAATGAAGAACTGCAGATCGACACACAGAATCTGAAAGTCACAGCGCAGTGGCCGCTCGCGCCCTGCCAGGAGCCTTCGGGACTGGCGATGGATGTTGCGCATCGCCGGCTATTTGCCGGTTGCCACAATGAAATGATAGCCGTGGTGGACGTCGATTCCGGAAAAGTGGTTGCGACGCCGGCAATCGGCGATGGTGTGGACGCCAACGCGTTCGATCCCGGCACGGGCTTCGCCTTTGCGTCAAACGGAATGAGCGCGACCCTCACCGTGGTGCACGAAGACGCGCCCGACAAGTTTTCAGTGCTGGAAAATGTGGCGACGCAAAGAGGAGCGCGCACCATGGCTCTCGACCCGAAATCGCACGAGGTCTACCTCGTGACCGCCGATTTCGCGCCCGCGCCGCCGTCCGCGAACGAAAATCCAAAGCCGCGCATGATGGCGGTCCCTGGCACGTTCGTAGTTCTCATTTACGCCAAGTGACGACGAACCGCTGACGGTAAACTGCCGATGAAGACCCGTAATGCCCGCTACAAATTCTGGTGGCTCGACTTCGACGCGTCAATCGCCAGCGGCACCTGGTCGGCAATCTCCAACCCGTAGCCTTCGAGTGCGACCACCTTGCGCGGATGATTCGTCAACACGCGAATCCGCCGCAATCCCAAATCGATCAATATCTGCGCGCCGATTCCGCTTTCGTGCTGCACCAGCCGCTGGCGTCCCAAATCCTGCTCGACTTCCTCTCGCGCGTGGAAACGAATCCGCGGCAACTCGCCGTTCTCCGCTTCGCGCGGCGCGTCAATCTGGAATCCGCGCCCGGTGTGATGCAAATAAACAAACACGCCGCGGTCTTCCTTCGCAATCGCCGCCAGTGAGCGCTCGATGATCGCGTGACAATCGCAGGCCGTCGAGCCGAAGACGTCGCCGGTGAGGCAGTGCGAATGCACGCGCACCAGCGGAGGACCGAATTTCGTGAGGTCGGCCAACTCCCCGCGCACCAACGCTACGTGCAGTTCGTGGTCCGCGTCGTTCGAATACGCGATCATGCGGAAATTTCCATGGCGTGTGGGCAGCACGGATTCGGCGATGCGCCGCACATGCCGTTCGTGCTGCATGCGATAACGGATCAGGTCCGCGACGGTCAACAATTTCATCGAATGCAGCCGGCAAAATTCCACCAGTTGCGGAATCCGCGCCATGGTTCCGTCTTCATTCATGATTTCGCAAATCACGCCGGAATGGTCCAGGCCCGCAAGGCGCGCCAGGTCCACCGAAGCTTCCGTTTGCCCCGCGCGCACCAGCACACCGCCATTCCGCGCGCGCAGAGTGTAAACGTGCCCCGGCCGCGCGAGGTCTTCGGGATGAGTGTTCGGGCTGGTCGCCGCCAGAATGGTGGTCGCGCGGTCGGCCGCGCTGGTTCCCGTAGTGGTGCCGCGAAGTGCATCAATCGGTTCGCAAAAAGGTGTGCCGAACATCGAAGTGTTGCGCGGCGTGATCGGCGCCAGCGCCAACGCGTCGCAACGTTGTTCAGTCATCGCCAGGCAAATCAGCCCGCGGCCGAATTTCGCCATGAAGTTGATAGCTTCGGGCGTTACTTTTTCGGCGGCCATGGCCAGATCGCCTTCATTCTCGCGATCTTCGTCGTCCACCAGGACGATCATGCGTCCGGCGCGTATCTCTTCCAGCGCTTCTTCCACGCTGGCAAAAGGTGGTTTTCGGTCGCTCATGTTACTCCCTCGGATGCTCTTTAAATATACCACCGAGTCGCGCGGCAACTGTGATTCGTGAGTAATGATTGGCGATGAGTGAGGCGTGACCCGCGCCCGGTGAATCTTGACGCGCCGGCCCTTCGCGGTTGCTCCCGGTAACTGGTCGGAGACATGGTGCCAACCAGTCGCACGCCGCCCGCATTCTCAGTTTACGATGCCGGGGGCTTCCAATTCAGCGCAATTCACACGCAACTCTCGGAGACACGCACATGCGAATCTCTCGTGCTCGCTTTTTTCTGCCGTTGGTCATCGTCGCCGCGTGCCTCGGCGCCTGCTCGCACCCTCCCGATCCCGGTTATCTGGAATTGAAGCGCTCACAGGAAGCCATACAGGAGGCCACCAGCTGGCAGAGTGACGTTTTGGTGAAATATCCCACAGGCCAGCCGGCGATTATTGAGCTTTCGAAAGTGGATTGCCCTGGCCGCATGGAACGCGTCGGCATTCTGCGCGAAATGCACAACATCTCCGTGCGCGAAATCTGGCTCGACGGAACCTATTTCAACAAAACCGAAAATGTAGCCGTCTGGGTCAGCCACCCCGCCAGTCTCAATCCGTTTCCGGAATGCGGCCGAGGCCCCTTCATGATTTGGGACGGGGTGTTTTACGGCGATCTGGACCAAGTTCACACCACGGGCGAGATTCGCCGCGGCAAGACCGACAACTACGATGGTGTCTCCTGCATCTGGTGGGATGTGGCGCCGGCGAAAGGAGCCGTGCCGCACTATTCGGCGTGCGTCTCGGACACCGATCACCTTCCGCGCCTCGTCACAACTGTCGAGCACGATCTGCATTACACCTACACCCTCTCGCGCTGGAACGCTACGGTCGTAACTCTCCCGCCCGAAGCCAAAGTCATCCCGAACTGAAAGCCCCCGACGAACAGTGATTCGTGATTGGTGAGTAGTGATTGGTGATTTATGCTGTGGCGCAGACGCTGCACGCGCTAGCTGGCCGCCGGTCTCTTCGCACGCCTGCGCACCCAGTGCCGAATCAACTCATACTCCGGCACAGCCGTCGCAAACCCCTTGGTAATTCTGATCAGGCCGCGGCGTTTCAGCAGCCGAATCGCACTCTGCACCGCCGACTTGGACAAGCCCGTAAGCTCCGCGAGCTGCTGCAGGCTCACGGCCACGCTCCGCTCCTCGGATCTGTAGAGTCGAGTCCACAAAACAACATAAGTGAGGAACGCCGCGGGCGAATGGTCGTGGCCGGTAAGGTCCGGAAGCAACACATCCAGAACGTAGTCGTCGATCGGCACATGGAGCATAATCACTATACTAATTAAAGTTATAGGCCATTGCAATCGGGAAGCGCGTTGCGCAAAATCACGAACCGGAAGGCGGCTCTGCCGCCAAATATCCAGGCGGCTCGCTGCCCGCATCTCCCGGACCGAACCGCGGAGGCCATATGATCAAAGGCGTCAAATTCGCTAGCATCCCGGTCAGCAATCAGGATCGCGCTCTCGCGTTCTATACGGAAAAGCTCGGGTTTCGTCTGCTCACGGATCAACCATTCAGCGACGAGCAGCGTTGGATCGAGCTCGGCATCCCCGGCGCGGACACGCGGGTCGTCCTGTTCAAATTCGGCGAAAGCCTTCAGCCCGGCTGTCAGATGAACATCACGTTCTGGGCGGACGACGTCGAAGCCACCGCGCGCGAGCTGAAGAGTAAAGGCGTGCAATTCATCATGGAACCGAAACGTGAAGACTGGGGCACCGCCGCCGCATTCAAAGACGTTGACGGCAACACCTTCGTCCTCAGCTCCAAGTGAATTGCACGGTCGTGCGGTCGTTCCGGTGCCGATTCGCGCTGTGCGACCCCCCCAATCGCACCTGTGATTCACCTCGTGCGCCGCGCGGGACATCGGTCGGGGTATAATCCCAGTTAATCTATGCCCCTTGTTCCAGGCTCACGTCTAGGACCATACGAAATCGGAACGCTGCTCGGCTCAGGCGGCATGGGTGAGGTTTATCGCGCGCGTGACCCACGCTTGGATCGCAGCGTGGCGATCAAGATTCTGCCGGCCGAATTATCGGCGGACAGCGATCGTTTGCACCGCTTCGAACGCGAAGCGCGCTCCGTCTCCGCGCTCAATCACCCCAATATCGTCACCATCTACGAACTCGCGAAAGACGGTTCCGCTCACTACTTCGCGATGGAACTGATCGAGGGCCAGACGCTGCGCCAGCTGCTCATTGCCGGCTCGCTCCCCATACGAAAGGCAATCGAAATCGCGGCGCAGATTGCCGAAGGACTGGCCAAAGCGCACGAAGCGGGCATCACGCACCGCGATATGAAGCCTGAGAACCTGATGGTCTCGCGCGATGGATTCGTCAAAATCCTCGACTTCGGCCTGGCGAAGGTTGCGTCTCCCGTGGGAGAGCAACACGAAACGCGCACGCTCTCCTCGTGGCAGACGCAACCGGGCATCGTAATCGGAACCGTGCAATACATGTCGCCGGAGCAAGCCAGCGGTGCTCCGCTGGATTTTCGCTCGGACCAATTCTCCTTCGGCCTGGTGCTGTACGAAATGGTCACGGGAAAGCGCGCATTCCCGCGAGGCACGGCCGCGGAAATTCTGGTGGCGATCATGCGCGAACCCACCGAGCCGATCGCCGTGCAAAATCCCGACGTCCCGGCGCCGCTCTGCTGGGCCATTGAACGCTGTCTGGCGAAGGATCCCGACAAGCGCTACGTCTCGACTCGAGATCTGGCGCGCGACCTTGCCGCGATACGCGAACGCTTCTCGGAGAAACCCGCGCAGCAAGCCGAGCCTCGCGGCACCAATATTCCCGTACAGCGCACCGCTTTCGTAGGGCGCGAAAAGGAAATCGCGGCCGCAAAGGAGCTCCTGCTCTCGAAGGATGTGCGCCTGCTGACAATCACCGGTCCGGGCGGAATCGGCAAGACGCGCCTCGGCGTGGAAATCGCCACCGGCCTGCCGGAAAATTTCTCCGGTGGTATTCATTTTGTCTCGCTCTCTCCGTTGCGTGATCCCGCGCTGATCGCTTCCGTGATCGTGCAGACTCTGGGCATTCGCGAGGCGGGAGGTCCGTCGCCACTCGAATTGCTCAAAAAACATTTCCACGATTCCTCGCACGCGCCGGCGCTGTTCCTGCTCGATAATTTCGAGCACCTGATACAGGCCGCGCCCATCGTGGCGGATCTGCTGGCCATCGCGCCCAATCTCAAAATTCTGGTCACCAGTCGCGCCGCTCTTCACGTGTACGGTGAACATGAATTTCCAGTGCCGGCGCTGGCCGTCCCGGATGCGCAGTCCAAGTCGACTCTCGACGCGCTTTCGCAGTTCGCGGCGGTCGCACTGTTCGTGCAACGCGCCGTAGCCGCCAGACCCGATTTTGAATTGAATCAGCAGAACGCATTCGCAGTCATCGAAATATGCGCGCGCTTGGATGGCCTGCCTCTTGCCATCGAACTCGCCGCCGCGCGGGTGAAAGTTCTTTCGCCTTCCGCGATGTGCACGCGCCTCGCCAGCCGCTTGCAATTGCTAACAGGCGGCGCGCGCGACCTGCCGCAGCGCCAGCAGACTCTTCGCGCGGCCTTCGATTGGAGCCACGATCTCCTCAGTCCCGCCGAGCAGAAGCTTTTTCGGAGGTTATCCGTCTTCGTCGGCGGCTGCACACTGGAAGGCGTCGAAGCCGTTTGCGATACCAAGGGCGATCTGCAACTGGATCTGCTCGACGGCATGGCGTCCATGGTCGATAAGAGCCTGCTGCAGCAGCTCGAGCAACCCAACGGGGAATCGCGCTTCACCATGCTGGAAACCATCCGCGAGTACGCCCGCGAAAAATTGGAGGCCAGCGGCGAGGAAGCCGCGACCAAGCGCGCCCACGCCGCTTACTGCCTGGTGCTCGCGGAAGAAACGGCGACGGCCGAAAGCGGCGCGGAAGGCGCGGAAGTGCGCGAGCGCATCGCGCTCGAACACGACAATTTTCGCGCTGGCCTCGAGTGGTTGACCGAATCCGGAGACGCGGACTGGGGTTTGCGTCTGGGCGCCGCGCTGTTTCGCTTCTGGGAGTCGCGCGAGTATCTCGCGGAAGGTCGCGACCGGTTGGGCAAGCTGTTGCGCATGCCGGCGGCAGCGGCTCCCACGAAGGCGCGCGCGCGGGCTTTGTTTGCCGCGGGCGTGCTCGCCAGCGAGCAGGGAGAAATCGCCGCTGCGGACGCGCTCCTGATGGAAAGTCTGGTGATCGGACGTCGGTTGGGCGACAAGCAGGGCGTCGCCGTGTCGCTGAACGCGCGCGCCGTTCTTGCTCGCGACCGGGGTGACGTCGCGCTGGCGCTTTCGCTGTTCCAGGAAAGCCTCGGGCTGTGGAGACAACTGGGCGAACTGAAAGCCATCGCGCGCGCGCTCAGCAATCTCGCGAGCGTCCTGAAGCTGCAGCGCGAATACGAACTCGCGCGCTCTCTGTGCGGGGAATGTGGCGCCATCTTTGAAGGACTCGGCGATCGCACCGGCGTCGCATGGTCGCTCAACAATCAGGGAGATGTGGCGCGCGAGCAGGGCGATTCCGCGGCGGCGCAAGCGTTGTATGAACAGGGGCTCACAATTTTTCGCGAGCTGGGTGATCGCTGGGGAATTGCCGGCACGCTCGCCGATCTGGGAAATTTGGCGCGCGAACAAAAACATTGTTCCGCCGCGCTCCCTCTGTATCGCGAAAGCCTGAAAATTTTTCAGGAACTCGATCACAAGCGCGGCATCGCGCGCCTGCTGGAGTGTTGTGCGTGCTCGGCGGCTGTGCAACAGCAGCCCGAGCGTTCGCTGCGCCTGGCCGGCGTCGCGGCTGCGCTGCGTAAAAGTATTGGCGCTCCGCTGGCCCCCGCCGAGCAAGAGAAACTGGAGGCAATCCTGGAACCAGCCCGGCTGGCCCTGGCGAACACCGCGAGCGCGACGGCGTGGCTGGAAGGATGGAATATGCCGCTCGATCGCACGATTGAAGAAGTCCTCGTGCCCGACGCAGCGTCGCAGCCGGGCTAGCGGCTGAGCAGGGCCTGAGCCGACGGCTGCTCCTGATGGCGAATAAATTTGCGCGCCGCCGGACGATCGCGCTGGATTTCACTCTGCGGCAGTGGGGTCGATCAGATGCCGCACAGCCGAGACGCGATTGCAGGGAATCCCGGTGCGCCGCGCGTGCTCTTGCACCGTCGCTTCGTCCGGCGCCAGGTACACGCAGTACACTTTGTTGCCGGTGACGTAGCTGTGCAGCCACTGGATCTTTGGCCCCATTTCCTTCAAGACCGCCACCGATTTTTTCGACATTTCGCACAATTGCGCCTCGGTGAGGTCGCCGGCTCCCGGAACATCGCGTTCGATTACGAATTTGGGCATGAGCATTCCTTTGAAGCGTTGGCATGCTAGCATGCACTTGGAGCAGCCACAAGAAGCCCGGGCCGAAACCCGGGCCGAAGCTGCCGCCGGATTCGCACGACGATGCGCGCGAAAACGCGCGAGAAATGAGGCAACCATGGATCTTCGCACGCTGCAAAAGCCGCTGAAAGAGCAATACCGCGCCGACCCCACCTCTTCCCGCATCACCATTCGCGCCAAAGGCGCGCAGGCCGGCGCACCGATTTCCTGCTCGGTGGACATCGGCCGCGCCATCCACCAAGCCGAAGCCCACAAAGGCGTCGGAGGCGCGGGCGCCGGCGCCTGTTCCGGCGACCTGCTGCTCGGCGCGCTCGCCGCCTGCGCGCAAATCACCTGCCAGATGGTCGCCGCCGCTATGAGCATTCCCACCGAACGTATTGAGGTCGCGGTCGAGGGAGATCTTGATCTGCGTGGCACGCTCGGCATTTCGAAAGAAGTTCCAGTAGGCTTCGAAAACATCCGCGTGAATTTTGACCTCACCGCGCCCAACGCCAGCGCGGAGCAGATCGCCGCGTTGCGCGAGAAGACCGAGCAGTATTGCGTGGTGATGCAGACGTTGCTGCATCCACCGGCGCCGCAAACGACCTGGGTTCGCCACGCTTAGGCGCGTGATTTGGCACGCGTGATGAGTGACAAGTGGAAAGTGATGAGTAAGCCGAGAAGCTTCGCGCGCTGCGTCGCCCAAACAGGCCGAAATGGTGCGATTAGAAATGCGTCGGTGGTGCGGTGTGATCGGCGATTCGTCGTGCGCGAAACCTGCGCAAAGTGTGCACGCAAGAATTCAATTTTCGACCGATTAGAATTGCGCAGCGTGCGCTCGCACATTGCGCGCCCAGGCTCACGCTGTGCGCCGTCATTCGTGTGCCCGGCACCTTGGTTGCAGCGACCGTGCGTACGGCGACACCATGGCCAAGTGCTCGCCCGCGCCCCAGTCTCCATGTCGCGTCCTCCGCAGCGCCGAAAAGCGCCCCGACTCACGCTAACACATTCGTTGGTCGCTGAATATTCGTAGAAATACCGAGGAGGGTATGTGATTCTATTGCGGGGGAAGATAAATCGTTTGAGGGTGGAAGTAATTGAGGAACTGAAGAGCGAGCTGCTCCAAGTGCGACAGGGGGAAATCAAAACGATTGAAGCGAGCTCCACAAACGATGAGACCAACGACAACGACGAGACGGAACCTGTCGCGACGTAATTGACGGGCGGACCGCCCCACGGGTGGCGAAGGGTTGCCAAGCCTTCCACACCACAGTGACGTCTTGGTTTTTCCGGGTGGCACACTCTCGCCACAGTCGAGGGTGCGCGGCTGCAGCGGTACTGAGACGCGCAATCCGGACGCAAGCGCGTGCCCTGTGTACGACAGCGTACATATCGGGATACATATTTCCCGGTATTGCTCGAATCTCCATTCGCTGCGATTATCCTCAGCCGAACCGAGAATGCTCTGCGGGGACTCCGGGCTGGGATTTCGCGAGCATTCTCGGTTCGGCCACTCCTGCAGTCGTCAGCCGACAGGGAATTGACATGAGCACGAAACCAAATTGCCCGCAATGCAGAAGCATCGAGACGTCTCGTTCGCATCGGCGTGGTACAGTTGAACGTTACCTTCTTGCAGTCATCGGCGTTCGCCCTTTCCGCTGCCTCAATTGTGACGCCCGCTTCTACTCTTTCGCGCGCTTCGATGAAGAAACCTCACTGAACAACAAGGCTGCATGAGCAGGCATTTCTGAGGAATCCGAAATGATCGGGAATAATTGGTGGCAGTTATACCGGGGCGCTGTTTTTGAGATCAACCGCAGCAAAGTTTTGGATCGCGTTAAAGCAGCGGAAGACGCAATTCGGGCCCGTGTGTCACTTGGCGGACAGGTTTCCAACGATGAGCGAATCTGGATCCAGGATGCTATGGCCGCTTTGCTCGTCTTGCGGCGAGACTTGGCGCCAAGCTCTGTTGATAAAATCAAGCAGCGCTGAGATGTGTGAGGGAAGAAACGAGTGAAACACTGATCGAGGTTTGTGGAATATGTGACGCTGAAATCGAGCCAACTCGAAGAGTCGATTTCACGCTGCAAGACGGAACGACGGTTTGTGAACCCTGCTTCGTGAGGGAAACTCCCAGACGCAAGGACGATTGGGCCAACTAAGATCGCTCACGGCGGGTCGCCGACCCTTCTGCACCACCCCAACGAACGTCTTTGAATTGTCGGGTGCCGCAACCTCGCCCCCAGCGGCAGCTCAGCTGCGGACTGACTTTACGTGCTCGCGGTTACGATGATTACGCCGCCTGTGACGATGAATAGTCCGCCGACCAGGACTGCTAGAGATGGAATCTGCTTGAATGCCAGCCAAGAGATCGCTTGAGCGGTGAGAAAGAAAAAGACCACGTAGAGGCCGAGCAGTTTGCCGAAGTCCCAGGGCGGCGAGTTGACAGTCCACCCGTATGCGAACAAGACGACCGCCGCGACTGCAAACAGAGAGGCCTTTTGCCAGAACAGAGGCTTGTGAAGTCCTGCCCTGATCAATGCGTCTCCGCCCGCTTCTAGCAGCGCGGCGAGGAACAGAACGACGATGGTTGTGCTGCGTGACATTTTGGTCCTCACAAATCGATCTCACGAATCATTTTCACGAATCAAGGCTGTGGTATCTCACACGCTGGCTTGGAAAACAATATGCAAGACGCCGGGTGGCTACGTTTCCACACGAGCGGAACCGACGACTCTGATTTTAAGGGTGCCGCTGAGAACGGCGTGGGGCGTGACGGGTTCGTGAGGCGGGGTCTAAACCCCACCCTTGGCATGAAGCAGAAGAGTGAAGCATGGGGTACACGGAAATTCGACTGCGTTCGTTTGGATGATGCGGAAGGCTGGGGCAGCCGGCGCTACGAAGAAAAGGCGCCACGATTTTGCGATCGTGGCGCCTTTGGCTGGAGGCGGCCGCCTTGCGGCGAACGCCTTGGGGTTAACGATTAACGACGGATGTCATTTCCGGCCCTTGCCGCCGTTGTTGCCGCGCGAGCCGCCGCCTGCGCGGGAACTTCCGCCGCTGGACTTCGCGGCGTGCGGCGCGCTGGCGTGCGATCCACCATTGCTGTGCGATTGCTTGGGAGCGGCGGATCGTGCGGAGCGACTTTGCGCCTGTGCTGTGTTGGTGCGCGTTGCCGGGCGCGAGGCATTCTGCCGCACTGCGGGGCGCGAAGACTGCCGCGCAGCGTTGGACGAGCGCGAGTTGGACGGACGCGCGTTGTTCTGTTGGACGTGAGCTGACCTGTTCTGCAAACCCGTGACTGCATTTTGGCGTGTCGCATTCCGGGACTGCGCGGCGCTGTTTGAGGCTCGCGCGGCGTTATGGGTGTTCGAGCGCGCGGAGTTCGAACCGCGGTTGATGTTATTCGATGCTGTTGCGCCGCGGTTGGAAAATTCTCCGGCGCGCGCGGTGGCTGCCGTTCCCGGCTGGCCATGATTCACGGACGCGAACTGCGCGCGGTTCGTGCTGGCGAAATGCTCCTGCTGCTTCTGCATTCCGGTGGCGCCGATATGTTGATCGCGATTCGCCGCCATTTCCGCTTCCGTGGGACGTGCGTTGAGGCCGCCGCGTCCGCCGTTGAAGCTGGTGCGATTCGTTTCGCGGTTGTTGATCACCGTGCGGTTGTAAACGTTGTGGACGTTGTGGATGTCCACGTTGTTGACGCCGCGATTGTAGAAGAAGTGGCCGCCGTGCCAGTAGCCGCCTTGGTAACCGAAGCCGCCGTAGCCGAAGCCATAATTAATTCCGCCATAGAAGCCGACGTGCGGGCCCCAGAAACCGGCGTGCCAGAAATATCCGCCGTCGCCCCAGCCCCAATATCCGGGAGTCCAGAGAAATCCGATGCGCGGCGCGATGACCCAGGTGCCGGGAACCCAGAAGTAGCCGTCGGTGCCGTAGGCCCAGTAGCCCGGCGTCCAAATGTAGCCATCGCCCGGGCAGAGCGGCTGTGCGTACACCGGGAGCGCGGGAGGAGCGAGGGTGACGGCGACTCCGAAACCGAATGCGGCCGAGGCCGTCGGCGCGGTGGCGGGAATCGCCATGAGAACGAGCGCGAAAAGCAGAACGCGAATGATTCGAGTGTTGCGCATGATGTCCCCCTTTCCGTTCATCGAAACCAGAAACTTTACCGGCGCCGAACTCGCCTTGGTGCTGAATGGCTGGCGATTCTTTGCGCCTACTGGGTTCAACACCGGGGGTGGGCGAAAGTCGCGGTGGCGAAAACGTGTAGAAGTGGCGGAAGATTCACCTTAGTGCGTGGAGCGGGAAAGCGTAATATTTGAGGGCGCGATTTCAGGTGCTGGGGCAGCTGGGTCGAGTAGGTTTTCGTAGCAGAGAATTGGGATATAGTCCTGCGGGCAAGATTTGAAGCGAAGGAGACATTGGCGTGCGCAAATGTTTGCTGGCGTTGCTGTGTGTGATGGTGATGTTAGCTGTGATGTTATCTCCGGCAACCATGCGCGCGGGCTTGGCGTCGCGGGCGGCGGCTACCGAGAAGGAAGCGGCGTGGGATCGGCTGGCTGACGAATATTTCGACCAGGTGTATTTCAAGTTTGGGCCGAGCAACGGCACGAGCACGGGATTTCATCAATATGATGTGCTGCTGGAGGATTATTCGCGCGCGGGCATCGACGCGAATGTTGCCGCATTGCACGCATTCCACAAGCGCGTGGCGGCGGTGGATGCGCAGGGGCTGGACGAAACGCGTGTGGCGGACCGCGAACTGGTCCTGACGAATATTCAGGGCTCGCTGCTGACGCTGGAAACCGTTCGTCCGTGGGAGAAGAACCCGGATTTTTATTCGAGCGGGATCAGCAACAGCGTTTACGTGATCATGATACGGAAATTCGCGCCGGTGGATGAGCGGCTACGGTCGGTGGTGGCGCGCGAGGAGAAAATGCCAGCGACGTTTGCCGCCGCGCATGCGAATTTGCAGAACCCGCCGAAGATCTATACGGAGATTGCGCTGGAGCAGCTGCCGGACATTATCAGTTTTTTTCAGAATGATGTGCCGGCGGCTTTTGCTGGCGCTAGCGATCCCGCGGTGAAAGCAGCGTTTGCGAAATCGAATGGCGCGGTGATCGAGGGGTTGCGGAGTTACGCGGATTGGCTGAAGTCGGATGTGTTGCCGCGTTCGAATGGAGATTTCCGGATCGGTGCGGAGACATTTTCGAAGAAATTGTTGTACGACGAGATGGTGGATACGCCGCTCGACCGGCTGCTGGAAATTGGCTGGGCGGATTTGCACAAGAATCAGGCGGAATTCAAGCGTGTGGCGGCGGAGTTGGAACCCAATAAATCGACCAGCGACGTGCTGGCGGAGCTGATGGCGGACCATCCGGCGGCGGGTCACTTGTTGCAGAGTTTTCGCGACACGTTCGATGGGTTGATCGCGTTTATTCGCGCGAAACGCATCATTACGATTCCTTCGGACGTGCGCCCGATTTTGCAGGAGACGCCACCATTCATGCGGGCGACGACGTTTGCCTCGATGGATACTCCTGGGCCGTTCGAGAATGTGGCGAAGGAGGCGTACTTCAACGTGACGTTGCCGGGAGCGCACGACACGGAGGAGGAAATCGCGGGGCGCATGACCGCGTTCAACGTGGGGACGATTGTGAGCACTGCGACGCACGAGGCGTATCCGGGACATTACGTGCAATTTTTGTGGGTGCACGAGGCGCCAACGAAGACGCGGATGCTGCTGGGCGCGAGCTCGAACGCGGAAGGCTGGGCGCATTATTGCGAGCAGATGATGCTCGACGAAGGTTTCGGGCAGCCGGGAACGGGCGCGAAAGATGCGCGCGAAGCGAAACTGATCCGGTTGGGGCAGCTGGAGGATGCGCTGCTGCGCAATGCGCGCTTCATTGTGGGGATTGAAATGCATCGGGGCAAGATGAGTTTTGAGCAGGCGGTGGAATTTTTCGTGAAGGAAGGATATCAGTCGAAGGAAACGGGATTGGTGGAGACGAAACGGGGCACGGGCGATCCGACTTATCTTTACTACACGCTTGGAAAGTTGGAGATTTTGAAACTACGCGAGGACGTGAAGAAGAAGCAAGGCGCTACGTTCTCGCTGGAACAATTTCACAATGATTTCATGCGGCAGGGCTTTCCGCCGATCAAGATCGTGCGCCGGGCGATGCTGGCAGATGATTCGCCGACGCTTTAATCGGCGCACCCCTCATGGACTCCATTGCGATCGACGTGTCGTTCGCGCTGCAATGTTTTCATGTGCTCTTCCTGGCGTTGCACGATTGGATTCCGCTGGGAACGCTGAATGACGTGAAAGCTGTGCGCGGGGCGAACCCGGGCGGCAAGCTGGCGGCTGGGACGATTGTCAGCACTATTCCGTTTGCGATACCGCTCGGCGCGAGCGCTTTCTACTTGGGGCGGGCGTATCCGCATTGGTTGCTCTGGTGGCTGTGGATCAGCTACTGCTTTTTATTTGTCGGCGAATTGACGGCGTGGTGGATTCCATACTTTTTTTACGGAGAGCCGGCGCGGGCCGCGCGCTATCGAGTGATGTTCGGTGCGACACACACGTTTCTGCCGGAGCGCAATGGTATCCGGCCGAACACGCTGCATGTGATCCTGCACGCCGCGACGGTGGCTTTATTGATTGCTCTCGGCGTGCTGACGGCTCAGCAGGGATGATCGGGGCCTGAAGCCGTGGGATTGGCAGACAAGCGCCAGCGGCGAGACGGATCTTGCGATGGTTCGTGCGTCGCGGCAGCGTGGCCGCTGCGGAACAATGGATTTCTCACTATTGCAAGTTTTTACGGATTGAGTACCATAACATTCGAGCAACTGCGTTCCGCGTGTCCTGAATGCGGGGCGAGGCCTGTTCGACTTTCCTGTATTTGTTTCGGCCATGACCGTTGGAGGAGTGAGCGTGCGTCGGAGCTTCATGATTCCGGTTCTCGTACTCGCGCTGGCGAGCTTTGCGCCGGTTACGTGTGCACAGCAAGGCGCGACGGTGCCTGCGGCAGTTCGCGGAACCGTGGACGTGCGACTGAGGCTTGCGGGCGGCGAAAAATTCAGCGGCGTCGCGAGCATGCGCTTGCTGACGAGCGAAGGCGTTGAAGTTGCGGAGCATAAGGACCAGATCGGTGGACGGGCGCATTTCGCGGATGTCGCGACGGGCAAATATGGCGTTGAGGTCAGCGCGCCCGGCTTCGCAACGCTTCGTCACGACGTGGAAATTTCCGACGGGCAGCCGTTTGCGACGGTTTTTCTGACCATGACGCCGGAGGTTTCCCAAGCGGCGGCGTCGCCGGGCGCTCGTTCGAATGCGAAACTCGAGCCGACGACGCGCGAGGAAGCCGAGAAATCACTGCACGCGCTGCAGCAGGAGGATTCGATTCCGCCGGTGCAGCCAAACATTACATGTCCTCTGCCCTTGGTGCTGCAGGGCGTGGAGCAGACCGTAAGGGAGCTAGTGAGCAATCTGGACCGGTTCAGCGCAACGGAGCGCGTGGAGCACTTCGCGGTACACGCCGATGGTGGAGTAGGCGTGTCTAGCGCACGCTCGTTTGACTATGTGGTGGTGGTCTCGCGCAGTGGTGACAAATGGTTCGGAATCGATGAATACCGGGACGGAGGGCTCGATCCAAGCATTTTCCCCGCTGGGATTGCCACGACGGGTTTGCCCGCGCTGGCCTTGATCTTTCACCCGAACTTCGCCGCGGAATTTAATCTTGTGTGTACAGGACTGGGAGAATGGGCAGGAAGACCGGCGTGGCAAGTTCGATTCGAACAGCGGCCGGACCGCCCCAACCAGATACGCAGCTACATAATCTACCAGAATTCTTACGCGGTTCCACTGAAGGGCTGGGCGATGATCGACGCCGGCACTTTTCAAGTGTTGCGGTTGGATTCGGAATTAATCAATCCGGTGGCGCACATCAAGCTGACACAAGAACGCATTGCGATTGATTATGCGCCGGTGCAATTCCGCACCGAGGAACAACAGATGTGGCTGCCGCGGAGTGCCGAACTGTACGTGGAGAGAAAAGGCAATCGTTACTACCGCCGACACACGTTCAGCAGTTTCCAAGTGTTCACGGTGGGGACGCAGCAAAATGTTCACCCGCCGAAGGAATCGTATGCCTTCACGAACAATTCGAATCACGAGATTTTGGGAGTGCTGACGGTGAACCCGATTCCGGGCAGGGAACTGCACGAGGTGACCATCACGTTCAAAATTCCCGCGGGCGGCACGGTGTTCAAGGTGGTGGGGCCGGGCAAGGATGTGAACTTCCCGGTGGACGCGGTGGAATCAGCGCGATTCGCGCACAACGGTCCGCCAGGATCGATTGATGCGAACGCCTACTTCGTGAAGGCGAGCACACTGGAGCTGGTGCCGGACACTGTGGTTCCTGCGGCCCAATAAACGGAGTATTCGAATCTGATTGCTGCTGCCAATAATTCCGCAGACGACCTCGCCGACTGTTAAAATCCCCATCGATTATGTGACAAGGCGCTTTAGCTGGGGCGCGAAGCGCGATGGTACGGAAGGGTTGGCGGTGGACGGCGAAGAAAAATGTCCGGTGAGCGGGAAGCGGAAGTATGCGAACGAACGTGAGGCTCTGGCGACTGCGGCGCATCAGATCGCGGCCGCTCGTGCGCCGAAAGAGCTGCGGGCTTATCGCTGTTCTTGGTGCGAGGCTTGGCATTTGACGAAGAATGCGGGAAAAGGCGGGAAGGCGCGCGGATGACCGGCTCGATGGTGCCGCGCGGGTGGGCAGAAAAAACCGGGAGGCTGGTTGGCCTCCCGGTTTTCGTGCGATTTAAATTCCCTGAAAAATCGTACCGGAATTATTTTTGGTCCTTCTTGCTGTTCTTGTCTTTGTGGATTTCCTTGCTGGTTTTGTTTTGTTCCTTGTTTACTTGTTTCTTTTCCGCGGGAGTCAGCTTGCCGCCGTTGGCTTCGCGGTCGGCTTTGGTCTGTTGATTGATGTGCTGCTCCTGCTTTTCGACATGGGCCGTTTCGCCCGCCGACATTTTGCCGCTGGAGACGCCTTCGCCGATGCGCTTCTGCTGATTTTCGGCGCGTTCTCCGACGTGGCTCATCGCGGGATTCGCGGGTTTGCCATGATTTTCGGACGCGAAGTTGGAACGGTCCTGGCTGGCCGCGTGTTCGTGGGACATTTGTTCGGAAGTCGGCTGGACGTGTGGCTCGTTTGCAGCTGCGCGTTCCTGAGCTGTCGCTACGACCGTTGTGCCGCCCGGGCCGCCGTTGAAGCTGGCGTGGGCGCTGACGCCGACGTTCTCGTGGACCACGGTGCGATCAACGAAGGTGTTGTGAACGACCGTCGTGTTGACGTTGACGACTGCGGTGTTGTACGCGAAGTGCCCGCCGCGCCATTCGCCACCGGCGAAGCCCACACCGCCGTAACCGAATCCGTAATTCACGCCGCCGTAGAAACCGATGTGCGGTCCCCAGTAACCGGCATGCCAGCCGTAAACGCCGCCTGCGAAGCCCCAGTAGCCGGGAGTCCACAGGACGCCGACGCGCGGCGGAGCGACCCAAACGCCGGGAACCCAGTAGTAGCCTGCGTCACCGTAGGCCCAATAACCGGGAGTCCAAAGATAGCCTTCGGTGGGACACGCGGGCTGCACATAAACCGGCAGCGCCGGTGGTCCCACGTGTACGGAGATGCCCACCGCGATCTGCGCAGAGGCCGAAGACGGCATGGACGCGAGCCCGAGGGGCACGCAGAGTGCAAGAAGCAGTGTTCGGATGAAAGTCAGCTTAGGCATTGGGAAATCCTCCCTTTCGAGAATTCGTAGATTGCTAAAATTTCAATTTTTGCTGCTTTTCAGAAACCGAGCTGGGCTCGCTCCATGATTTGTAGAACCCGGAGACTCGCCGAAGGTTTCGCGCTGATTTCGCTGCGATTCCGGTGGCGGCTAACCCCTCGGCTGACAATAATTATAGGACGGAGGAAATCGGTGGGAATCCTGTGCTGCACAAGTACTCTCTGAGTCGGTAAATACGACTCGAAACTGCTGATAATATATGACTTACGTGCGCTGCGAGAATGGCTTTGCGGATGAAAACCTGCACGAGTGGACAGAGCGACGCTTGTACCATGGGACAGTCTCGGAGCAGGCTCGTCATTACGATGTCCCAATGTGGCCGCATCATCTATCGCGGTCACTTGGTGCGAACATCGTTCCACCGCGCGTATGTCGAGCAATTGCAGAACTAGTTGTCCTTAGGAAAAGATTGAGCGCGAGGACTTCGGCGGCAAACAAAAAGGGCGCTTCGGTTTTTCGACCGAAGCGCCCTTGATCCTTCTGGATGATGCTTTGCTGAGGGCAGCTTCCTCACCCGCTACGCGGGTTCGCAATTACGCTCGAGCCGAGATGCGGCTCGAGCCGAGGCTGCGATCTGCGATTTAGTACATGCCGCCCATGCCGCCGGCGCCTGGGGCACCGCCGCCGTGAGCTGCGCCGGCTTCCTTGGGTTCCTTGATGTCGGCCACCAGAGCTTCGGTGGTGAGCATGAGGCCCGCGATGGAAGCGGCGTTCTGCAGAGCGAGACGAGTTACCTTGGCCGGGTCAATCACGCCTGCCTTGACCAGATCGCCGTACTCGCCGGTGTCCGCGTTGTAGCCAAAGTTCTCGTCCTTGGACTCGCGGATCTTGCCCAGAATGACGGCACCTTCGTCGCCGGCATTGTGGACGATCTGACGGAGAGGCTCTTCGAGAGCGCGCTTCACGATGTTGACGCCGATGGCATCGTCATCATGCAGCTTGAGCTTATCGAGAGCCGGGATGCAGCGGATCAACGCCACACCGCCGCCGGGAACGATACCTTCCTCGACAGCTGCGCGGGTTGCGTGCATCGCATCTTCGACGCGAGCTTTCTTTTCCTTCAGCTCGGTTTCGGTAGCGGCGCCGACTTTAATGACGGCAACGCCGCCGACGAGTTTCGCCAGACGCTCTTGCAGCTTTTCCTTGTCGTAGTCGGAGGTGGTGTCTTCCACTTGCGCGCGGATCTGACGGACGCGGCCTTCGATTTCCGATGGCTTGCCGCCGCCTTCGACGATAGTGGTGTTGTCCTTATCAATCGTGATCTTCTTGGCCCGGCCGAGATCTTCAGGCTTCACATTCTCGAGCTTGATGCCGAGATCTTCGGTGATGGCCTTGCCGCCGGTGAGTGTGGCGATGTCTTCGAGCATGGCCTTGCGGCGATCCCCGAAGCCAGGAGCCTTCACGGCAGCGCACTGCAGAGTGCCGCGGAGCTTATTGACGACGAGAGTGGCGAGAGCTTCACCTTCGACGTCTTCCGCGATGATCAAAAGCGGCTTGCCCTGCTTGGCGATCTGCTCGAGAAGGGGCAGCAAGTCCTTCATCGAGGAGATTTTCTTTTCGTGGATGAGGATGCGGACGTCTTCCATCGCGCATTCCATGCGTTCGGGGTCGGTGACGAAGTAGGGCGAGAGGTAGCCGCGGTCGAACTGCATGCCTTCGACGACCTCGAGCGACGTTTCCATGGTCTTGGACTCTTCCACGGTGATTACGCCGTCCTTGCCGACCTTCTTCATCGCACCGGCAATGATGTCGCCGATGTGCTTGTCGTTGTTCGCGCTGATGGTGCCGACCTGGGCGATCATGTCGCCCTTGACGTCCTTATGCAGACGGCGAACTTCCTCGACGGCCACTTCGACGGCTCGTTCAATGCCGCGCTTCAGTGCCGTGGGGCTGGCACCGGCCGCTACCGCCTTCACGCCTTCGCGGAAGATGGCCTGGGCCAGTACGGTGGCTGTGGTGGTTCCGTCGCCGGCTACGTCGGAAGTCTTGGACGCCACTTCACGGACCATCTGCGCGCCCATGTTCTCGAGCGGATCCTGCAGCTCGATTTCCTTGGCGACGGTGACGCCGTCCTTGGTGATGATCGGCGAGCCGAACTTCTTTTCGATTACCGCATTGCGGCCCTTGGGGCCGAGGGTGATCTTTACTGCGTCGGCGAGCTGATTGACGCCGCGCAGGATCGCCTGGCGAGAATTTTCACCAGTCACGATTTGCTTTGCCATGATTTATTTCTCCTATTTTTGTATTGCGAGTTGGTTATCCGGTCGGCGGCTTAGGCCGCGTCCGGGAAGTTGCGTTTGGATCGAGTTACTTCTTGCCACCGGCTGCTTTGGCAGCGGGTCCGAGTTTCGCGAGGATCTCGTCTTCCTTCATGATCATGTATTCCTCGCCGTCAATGGTGATGTCGTTGCCGCTGTACTTGCCGAACAGGATGCGGTCACCGGCTTTCACGTCGAGGGGGATCAGTTCACCTTTTTCGCGGCGGCCAGAGCCGACGGCGATGACTTCACCCTCTTGTGGTTTCTCTTTTGCGGAGTCCGGGATGATGATGCCACCCTTGATGGATTCCTTTTCTTCCAAGCGCCGCACCAGCACGCGGTCGTGTAGGGGCGTGATATTGACTGCCATTTGTGAAATTCCTCCAATTGTTTGGTGAGACTTGCCGGGAGGAGTTACGGCGGTCAGGAGACCGTTTAGCACTCCTCGTAGGCGAGTGCTAATATAGCAACCGCATCAAGGGGAGTCAAGCGAGAATGTGATTATTCGAGGCTCACATCTGCATATGCTTCTTGTGTGTATAGTTTTTATTTTCAGTTGTTTGGATGCCGCCAGATTTTTCTGACACTTGATTCTTGCCTTGGGCGCGGCGGGAGGCTAGAATCCCGGCACTGACGCTGGTGCCATCACTCTTCTATATCCGACTCATCAGTTTAACTGCTGGGACGCTGGTGTATTTGTTTTTGCTGGCGCTGATTTTGGGGCACCGCAGGCCGCGGTTGTTTGAGCGATTGCTGTTCTTCTTGATGCTGGCGTTGTTTCTTCTTTACTCGGGTGGGCTGCTGGAGATTAACGCCGCAATGCAGTACGGCTCGCCGCCCGAAGGGACTCGCTGGTTCGCGAAGCTCCTCGCGGCGTTAGCCATGTCCGTCCTCTTGCCCTTGATTTGGCATGCGCATGTGGAATACGTGCAGACGGTCCAGCAAGCGCGCGTGCGTCGCGTGATGTGGGTTTGCGTCGTTGCGGTGTACTTGATCGCTCTCGCCCAGGTCTTGGGCGTGGCGATTGTCGGATCCAAGGTCGGAAGAGGATTCGGCGCTGCGCTGGTTGAGTTCGAGACCTCTGGTCCGCTGAACGACTGGCTGATGTGCGCGGTGTCGGCTGCGGCTTTGCAGTTGTGGGCAGTTCGACTTGAAAGGAGTCCAACCGCAAGACGGCTGGGTTATTGGCTATTCGCGGTCTCGATCTTTTTATCTGGAGTACTGATCCTCCGCGAATTCTACGAGAAGGGGCCGGCTTTTTTTTCCGATTCCCTCGCCACAGCGACGCTGGTTGGTGCAGTCTTTCCCGGTGCGTTGCTGATCTACTACGCGTTTAAACACAACTTTCTTGATTATGGGGCGCAGCGGAATCTCGTCTACGCTCTATCCGCCATGGTTTTGGCCTTGCTGTATTTGGCGTTGGTGCGGCGGGTTAGCGGATGGCTGGAGCCGGTGTTGCCGCCAGAAGCTACTGCCAGCGTGCTGTTGTTTGTGCTGATATTTCTTTTTGAGCCGCTGGAGCGGGCGATTGGGCCGGTATTGCATCGGCAGTTGGCCGAGCGGATGGAGCGGGTGCAGAGGTTGACGTCGCAATTGCAGCAGCAGGCGCGGCAGGGGAAGTTGGCGCAGCTGGTCGCATCGGCCGAGACGAGGATCCGCGAGGAATTTGGGTTGGCGGCGGTGCGCATTTCGATTCCGCGCGATGTGGCGTGGAAAGCTTTGCAAGCGCCGGGAGGGCTGGGGCACACGGCGCAGATGCGTTTGATGAAGGATGGCGAGCAGATTGGAGTGCTGGAGGCGGCGACGACCGGATCGTATCTGACGGGCGAGACCTCCGCAGCACTGGAATTTCTGGCGGAGCAGTTGCCGGGGATGGTGGACTCGGCGCGGTTGATCGAAGACAAGTTGCGGCTGGAGCGCGAACTGGCGGAGCGCGAACGAATGGCGGTGCTGGGGCAGATGGCGGCGAGCGTGTCGCACAACTTGCGGAATCCTCTGAGTTCCATGAAAACGGTGTTGCAGGTGCAGCTGGAAAATCCTGATTTGCCGTTGGATGTGCGGCGGGACTGTACCTTGATAGTGGGCGAGATTGATCGCATGAGCGCGAAGCTGACGCAGCTGCTGCATTACGCGAAGCCGACGGTGCACGGCGAACGCGTAGCTGCGGTAGCGGTGGCGGCGCAGACCGCGTGGCTGTTTGGGCGAGACGCGGAACGGCGCAATGTGCGGCTGGAACTTGAGAAGCCGACGCACGAGATTATGGCGCAGGCGTCGGAAGAAGCGTTGAGCGAGGTGCTATCGAATTTGATCGTGAACGCGATGGAAGCGCAGCCCGACGGCGGGCGGGTGCGGATCAGCGTGGGGCGCTATGACGGGAGGCTGGACATCGTGGTGGACGACGACGGTCCGGGAATTTCGCAGGAGCTGCGCGCGAAAATATTTCAGCCGTACTTTACGACGAAGGCGACGGGGACCGGGTTGGGGCTTTCGATCGTTGCGCGGAGGATTGAGGAATTGGGCGGGACGCTGGCTGTGGAGAGTCCGCTACGGCAAGGGAAGGGAACGCGGTTTCATTTGACGCTGCTGCTGGCGGAAGAGGAAATAAAATAAATGATGCGAACGATTTTGTTGGTCGATGACGAGGCGACGGCGCGTTATGGGACGGGGCGGGCGCTCGAGAAGCAATATAAGGTGATCGAGGCGGGGTCGGCTGCAGCGGCGCGCGAGGCTTTGACGGCTGCTGCGCCGGATTTAATTCTGCTGGATCTGGTGATGCCCGGGGAGGATGGGCTTTCGTTTTTACGGTGGTTGCGGGAAAACGGGCATGGCGTGCCGGTGCTTGTCGTTTCGGCTTTGGATACGGCGAAGACGGCGCTGGACGCGCTGCGGAGCGGGGCGGCGGATTACATTGTGAAGGGATTTGACATCGAGGAGTTGCGCCGGCGCGTTGGGAATTTGCTACGGCTTGCTGAATTGGCCGAAGAAAACACGCGTTTGCGGCGCGAGCTCGTGGCGGATGGACAATTCGGACGATTGCTCGGAGCTTCGGCAGCGATGCGACGCGTTTTCGAGATGGCGGAGCGCGTGGCGGCTACGGATGCGACCGTTTTAATTCTGGGCGAGAGCGGGACGGGGAAGGATTTGCTGGCGCAGGAAATTCACGAACGGTCGGCGCGGCGCGGGCGCGCGTTTGTGGCGGTGAATTGCGCGGCGCTGCCGGAGCATCTGATTGAATCGGAATTGTTTGGGTATGAGCGCGGTGCGTTTACCGGAGCGGCACAGCAGCGCAAGGGGAAATTCGAGCAGGCGTCGGGCGGGACGATTTTTCTGGATGAGATTGGGGACATGAATGCCGTGACGCAGGCGAAGGTGCTGCGGGCTCTGGAAAATCGAAAGATCGAGCGGCTGGGCGGGACTCATGCGATTGATGTGGACGTGCGGGTGATCAGCGCGACGTACCGGGATTTGCCGGGGGAAATTGCGGCGGGACGTTTTCGCGAGGATTTATATTACCGGTTGCGAGTGGTTACTTTGGAACTGCCGCCCCTGCGCGCGCATAAAGAGGATTTGGCGATGTTGGTGGACGCGCTTCTGGGGCAGCTGGGGGCGCGGCACAAGCATCGCGCGCATGTGTCGCCGGAAGCGATGAGCTTGTTGCGGCGCTACGATTGGCCGGGGAATGTGCGGGAATTGCGCAATGCGCTGGAGCGGACCTTGGTGTTGTGCGATGGCGATGAGATTACTTTGCCGGATTTGCCGGAGGAGATTCGCGAGTATCGCGGCGTGGGCGGCACTGCGAAAAAGGCCGGGGACGAATCGTTTTTGGGCGAAGCGGATTTTCGCGAGGCCAAGCGGCAGTTTGAGATTGTTTATTTGCGGCGGAAATTGGAAGAGCACCATTGGAACGTGTCGCAGACGGCGGCGGAGGTGGGGCTTCATCGGCAGAGTTTGCAGGAGAAACTTCGCGAACTCGGGATTCAACGACCGGGGAAATAGAGGATGCAGGGAAGCAGGCGGCAGGGAGGCAGGAAGCGGCGAACGCAGCGCGTTGATTGCTGGATGCACAAGAACGGTTGGGGAACAGGGCACTGGCTAGCGGCGAGTGGCTAGCAAAAGCAGATCCCTCGCTACGTCCCCCGCCCGCCAAACTGCGGCGGGAAAGAAAAAGCGCGGGACTGCGTTCGGGATGACACGTGCTACTACGTTCGACAATACGATCAAACTTCAAGCATGAATGACGTCATATCAATCGCGGGATTTATTTTGGCGGGTGGGGAAAGTTCGCGGATGGGTGTCGATAAGGGGCTTTTGGAGATTGCGGGCGTGGCGATGATCGTGCGGGCGGCGCGATTGGTGGAATCGGTGGCGGGCGCGCCGGCGGTGGTGGTGGGGACGCCGGAAAAATATCGGGGGCTGGGATTGGGGGCGATTGCGGATGATTGGCCGGGTTGCGGGCCGCTGGGCGGGATTGCGACGGCGTTGTGCGCGTCCGAGGCGGATTGGAATCTGATCGTGGCGTGCGACTTGCCGTATTTGACGCGCGCGTGGCTGGAGTATTTGCAGCAGCGGGCACGCGATTCTGATGCAGAGGCAGTGGTACCCATGAATCTGACGTTCACGAACAAGCGCGGCGCGGAGCCGCTTTGCGCGGCGTATCACAAAGGCTGCGAGCCGTCGATCCGGCGAGCCCTGGAGCTGGGCGTGCGCAAGGTGACCGATGGCCTGGCGGAATTGCGCGTCGAGCTGATAGAACCAGCGAAATGGAAAGGCTTTGATTCCGACGGGCTCCTATTCAAGAATGTGAACACGCCGGCGGATTATGAAGAGGCTAGGGCGAAATTTGCCAGAAGCGCGGAGCGATGAGCGAGCACTATTTCGAATTCAAAAATGTTTGCAAGGCGTTTGACGATAACGCCGTGCTGAAGGACGTCAGCTTCTTCGTGGAGCAGGGCGAGACCGCCGTGATCATGGGACGCAGCGGAGTGGGTAAATCAGTGTCGTTGAAATTGCTGTTGGGATTTCTGGCGCCGGATTCGGGACGGATTATTGTGGCGGGACAGGATGTGACGGACTACACGGAGGAGCAATTTTCGAAGATTCGGCGGCGCGTCACGATGGTGTTTCAGTCCGGCGCGCTATTCGATTCGCTGACAGTGGAGGAGAATGTGGCGTTTCCGCTGGAGAGCCGTAGCGAGACGGAAGCGCCGGAAAAAATTGATGCGACGGTGAAAGAACTGATGACGGATCTGGAGGTTGTTGACTTCGCGGATCGTTTGCCATCGGATTTGAGCACTGGAGCGAAGCGGGCGGTCGCGATTGCGCGGGCGCTGGCGGAAGATCCGGACGCGATTCTGTATGACGAGCCTACCACGATGGTGGATCCGCTGATGGCGGCACATATTAGCGACTTGATCGCGAAATTGAAGGCGAAATTGCACAAGACTTCGATCGTGGTGACGCACGACACGCATCTGGCGAAAAAGCTGGCGGATCGGATTCTTTTCCTGCAGGAGGGGCGGGTGGGATTTTTCGGGACTTGGCAGGAACTGGAAAATTCCAAGGAACCGTTCCTGCGAAATTTCCTCGCGCAAGATGAATTGATTCCCGCGTTGGACGCCAACGAGTGAGCCAAAATCCCGCGGCAACCGGCGCGCCTGGAGCGAAAGGCGGCGACCCGAAATCCCAGCTGCGCCGCGTGATGGGATTCTGGGACGTGCTGCTGTTCAACATCGGGGCGGTGCTGGGGCCGCGCTGGATTGCGGCGGCTGCGCACAACGGTACTTCTTCTATTAGCTTGTGGGTCTTTGCCGCGTTCCTCTTTTTCCTGCCGACTACCTTCGTCATCGTCGAATTGTCCACGCGATTTCCCGAAGAAGGCGGATTGTACGTGTGGTCGAAGGAAGCATTCGGGGATTTTCACGGATTCATCGCGGGATGGACGTATTGGGTGTACACGTTCTTTTATTTTCCGGCGCTGCTGATGGCCAGCGCGGCGATGGCCGCTTACATCGGCGGAAGCGGTACGGCGTACCTGGCGCAGGACCGGACGTTTTTGGTGGCGGGATCGTTCGGACTACTTTTTGTGGCGGTGGCGCTGAATATCGTGGGATTGAATATTGGGAAGTGGCTGCAGAACGTCGGCGCGGTTTCGACTTACGTGCCGCTGCTGATGCTGGTGGGGATGGCGGCGTATCTGTGGCACGCGCACGGATCGGTGACGCATTTTACGTGGCGGAACATGATGCCGACGTGGGATTGGGGGACCGTTAATTTTTGGCCACAGATTGCGTTTGCGTTTGTGGGGCTGGAGCTTTGCGCGACGATGAGCGAAGAGGTGCGCAACCCGCAGAAGACTTTGCCGCGCGCGATCTTTGGCTCTGGGATTCTGATTGCGTTGATTTACATCGCGGGGACTTTTGCGGTGCTGTCCATGTTGCCGGCCGATGCAGTGGATCCCAAGAGCGGAGTGTTTCAGGCGCTGACCGCGGGCTCGACGATGCTGCGAATCGTTTTGTTCGGTGTGATCGCGGCGATTCTGGTGACGGTGGGGAATGCGGGAGGCGTGGGCGGGACGGTGGCGGGAGTGGCGCGCGTGCCGTTTGTGGTGGGGATTGACCGGTATTTGCCGGCGGTGTTTGGGCGGATTCATCCGAAGTGGAAGACGCCGTGGGTGGCGATTCTGGTGCAGGCAGTGGGTACGGGGATTGTGCTTTTGCTCGGGCAGATCAGCGACAGCCCGAACACGGCGTATCAGGAATTGGTGGATGCGGGGACGATACTTTATTTCATTCCGTTTTTGTATATGTATGGGGCGGTGATCCGGCTGGCTTATCACGGGGATCGCGGGGCGAATGAGAATGAGGTTTTGATTCCCGGCGGGAAACTGGGGGTTTGGTTGATGGGGATTTTGGGATTTACGGTGGTGCTGGGGGGGATTGTGTTGTCGTTGATACCGCCGGCGGAAGCTGAGAATAAGTGGATATTTGAGGGGAAGCTCGCGGGTGGGAGCGCGTTTGCGATTTTGTTTGGGTTGATGCTTTATTATCGCGGGGCTAGAGCGAAGGCGAGGGAAGCCGCTAGATAGCTGCTCGCGCCGCACGTTTCCCTCACTCCCGCGCAGTGACCCCGACTGCTTCAGATCTCTTTTGCCTTCGTACCCTCCACTGCGCAAGCCGAGCCAGGATCGTCACGAGTCCAAGCAGGCTCCAGAGCCCGAGAGAAGCAAGGGCCCAGCGCCACGGAAGTATCAAGTCCGATCGCACGCTTGGGTCTGCGATGATCACGGTGATGCCCGCAGCGCTGCCAAATGTTACGAGCAAAGCCACGACCGTTTCGGCCCCGGTGATCGCTGGAGCGATGACCCGTAAGCGAGCGGCTGGCGATGCGTCGATTCCTCGGCCGACGATCCACCAGAAAATTAGTCCGACGATTGGCCAACTGAACGAGCGCCAAAAAACGGATAGCATGCCGGCCGGAACGGCTGCGGGCCGCGCCAGCCCCGCGAATGCGCAGGGCATGTTCAGGAGAGCGGGGGTGGCCAGCCTTAACTCAGCGAGCTTTCGCACCATATCTTCTTGTGGCGGAGCTGGCGCCAAGGATTTAGTAATGTAGAAAACCGGCTTCTCGGATCTTATAGGCCAGCGAACGTGCACTGCAGCGCGAAATTGAAGGATATAGAAACTCCTCCACGGCCCGAGCAGCAGAATACAGAGCACTAACTGTCCGATAGGAAGGATCTGGCGGAATCGAAAGCGATCGATTTCATTCATGCTGATTGGCGGGCAGTCTCATGCAGCGCCAGGAACAGTGCAAGACAGACAACCGGCGCCGTCGGGCTCCGCCGAAGTATTAGTGGATGGCGCGGTTTTGCGTGGTTTGCTTTGTGGCAAGCGAGAAGCGCGGGGCGACTTCATTTTCGGCTGCGCTGGATTGCATGACGCGGGCTGTTACGTATTCTCCTACCGATGGGCCGTGCTTGAAGCCGTGACCCGAGCCGCCGCCTACGAGCCAGACATTTGTGAAATCCGGGTGCTGGTCAATCAGAAAATCACCGTTGGAAGTGCTCTCGTACTGGCAGACGCGCGTTTCGACGACGGGCGCATTCTTCAGGGCGGGGAAGCGGCGGGCGACGAATTCGCGCGCGGCTTCGACGGCGGCTACGCTGGCGACGCGGGATTGCGTGTCGGGATCTACCGGCGCGCCGTGGTGATCGTCGGCGACTTTCAGGCCGCGATTTTCCAGGTCGGGCACGCCGTAGAATTCGTCCTTTAGATAGAGCCACGTGGGCAGGGTGCTCCGCCCGAATTGAATTTCTCCTTGCGGGATTCCGAAGAAAATAATTTCTTGGCGCGAAACGAAGATGCGTGTGCCCAAGAGATCGGGGAAAAGTTTGGCGAGCCAGGGGCCGCAGGCATAGACGAACGCGCCGGCGGAAATATTTTCACCGTGGGTGGTCATGATGGAAGCGACGCGGCCTTCGCCGAGAGGCGCGAGCGCGGAGGCAGCGCGATATTGCACGCCGATTTTCTGGGCTTCTTCGACGACGGTTTGTACGGCGCGGCGAGCCATGAGGACGCCGCTTTCGGGTTCGAGGATGCCCCAGGCGTTGTCGTCGAAAGCGATTTGCGAGTAATGTTTGCGCAGGCCCAGGAGTGAGAGACGCTCGTGCGGGATGTTGTGATCTTGCAGAGCCGTCAGCGTGTCCATCGCGTAGGGATATTTATCGTGCGCGATCCAGAGGACGCCGGTGGGCTGAAATAATTCGGGGCGGCCGGCTTGGGCGAAGATTTCTTTCCAGCGCGGCAGGGCGCGCAACGACCAGCGGGTGTAGATGTCGTCGGAGCCGTAGCCCATGCGGATGATGCGCGATTCGCCGCCGGAACTGGCGCGGGAGTTGGCGGGGCCGTAGGCGTCGAGCAGCGCGACGGAGCCACCGGATTTTGCGAGATGGTAGGCGGTCCAGGCGCCGAAGACTCCGGCGCCGATTACGGCGACGTCGTAGGTTTTGCGGGCCGTCATGCGCGGACGCCGAGGTAAAAATGGCGGCGAGGCGCCGGCGCTACGAAAACCGAATTGTCGCAAGCGCGAGGAAAAAGTTGCGCGCGCATCAGAAGCCTTCCTCGACTAGATGTTTTACGGTGAGGTGTGATGTGGGTTGCGATTTTTCGTTGTGCAGCAGGCTTTCGACGTACTTGGCTAGGATGTCGGTTTCGATGTTGATGGCGTCGTTGACGGACATGCTGCGCACGTTGGTGCGCGCGTAGGTGAAGGGGATGATGGCGATGTCCGCGATGCCTTCGTGCCAGCGGGCGACGGTGAGGCTGATGCCGTCGAGGGCGATGGAGCCTTTTTCGGCGACGTAGCGGCGGAGGTCTTGCGGGACGCGGACGGAGAGCCACCAATTTTCGCCTTCGGGGACTAGGCGGGTGACGCGGCCGACGCCGTCCACGTGACCTTGCATGAAGTGGCCGCCGAGGCGGGCGCCGGCTGCTAGTGGGCGTTCGAGATTGACGAGGTGGCCGCGTTTTTTTTCGCCGAAGTTGGTGCGGCGGAGAGTTTCGCCGGAGAGATCGGCGGTGAAACTGTGCGCGTCGAATTCGACTACGGTGAGGCAGCAGCCGTTTACGGAGATGCTGTCGCCGAGTTTTGTGGAGGCTGCGATTGGGGAATCATCTTCAGGAGCACCGCCAGGAGCGGCTGTGCCCTGGAAGCTGACGCGGAGGCGTCCGCCGCTTTCAGAGTGGTCGAGGGATTCGATTTTTCCTACTTGTTCGGTGATGCCTGTGAACATTTGTCTTCAGTTCCTCTGATCCATGTCGACCCGTTTTACTTGGGTGCACAGGCAAGATTGCCTAGGCCACCTTAGCGCTCGTAAACGTCGCGAAAATATCCTTGGACTACGAAATCGAGGCCGCAGGGTTTTACTGTTAGATTTTGCAGCGCCGGGGATTTTGCGAACCAGCGCGCGGGGATGCTGGCCATTGGGACGCCGCCTGTGCCCATGATTTTGGGAGCATAAAAGAGAATCATTTTGTCCACAATGCCGGCTTGGAGCGCAGCGCCGTTTAGTTGGGCTCCGGCTTCGAGCAGGACGCTGAGGATCTGGCGGCGGCCTAGCTCGCGGATCACGGCGTGGAGATCCACGCGACCTTGGCGCGCGGTAACGCGGAAGACTTCGACTCCGGCGCGGATCAGGGCGCGAGCATTCGCTGAATCGGGCGATTGCGTGGTGAAGATGACGACATCTTTCTGCGCGGATCGCACGAGATTCGAGCGCAGCGGCGTGCGCAGGCGCGAATCTACTATGGCTCGCAGGAGCGGGCGGCGGCGCGGCTCGCCGGTTCGGTCGCTCATGCGTGGATTGTCGGCGAGTACGGTGCCGATACCGGTAAGTAATGCGTCAGCTTCGTGGCGCAGGCGCTGGACTGCGTCGCGCGATTGCTGGCTGGTGATCCAGGTGATGCTGCCGGCTTTTTGTGCGATTTGGCCGTCGAGGGTGAGCGCAGTTTTCAAGGTGACGAGCGGACGCCCGGTTTGAATCCAGATCGCGAAGTCTTCGTTATAGCGGCGGGCTACTTGCTCGCGAACGCCTAAACGTACTTTGATTCCGGCGCGCCGAAGTTCAGCCAGGCCTTTGCCGGAAACGGCGGGATTGGGGTCACGCATGGAAACGACAACGCGTTTCACTCCAGCTGCGATGATTGCTTTCGTGCATGGGCCAGTGCGGCCAGTGGTGCAACACGGTTCGAGAGTGACGTAGAGAGTCGCGCCGCGTGCTTTCTTTCGCCCTTGTTTCAGCGCGACGATCTCGGCGTGGTCGCGACGGTCGTAGTCGTGGAAGCCTTCGCCGACAACGCGATTGCCTTTGACGAGCACTGCGCCGACCAAGGGATTTGGGTGGGCGAGAGCCACACCACGAAGGGCCAATCCTTCGGCTCGCGACATGTGCCAGTCGTCGCGGTCGTCAGTCGAAGAGCGAGTTGACGTAGGTTTGGGCATCGAACGGGACCAGGTCGTCGATTTTTTCGCCTGTGCCGACGAAGCGGATCGGCAGATTTAGTTCGCGGGCTATGGCTACGACGATGCCGCCTTTGGCGGTGCCGTCGAGTTTGGTTAGCACGATGCCGGTTACGCCGGCGTGGCTCCAGAATTCGCGGGCCTGGTTCAGGCCGTTCTGTCCGGTGGTGGCGTCCAGGACCAGCAGCACGTCGTGCGGCGCGCCGGGAATTACCTTGGCGGCGGTGCGTTTCATTTTGTCCAGCTCGGCCATTAGATTGGATTTGGTGTGCAGGCGTCCGGCGGTATCTACGATGACGACATCTGCGTGGCGAGCGCGCGCGGCGCTGAGCGCATCGAAAACTACCGCGGAGGGATCGGCGCCCGGTTTCTGTTTGATCATTTCGACGCCGGAGCGGCGCGCCCAGATTTCCAGTTGTTCGATGGCGGCGGCGCGGAAAGTGTCGGCGGCGCAGAGAACAACGCTGGCGCCTTCTTTTTTCAGGCGACTGGTGAGTTTGCCGATGGTGGTGGTCTTGCCGGTGCCGTTGACACCGACGACGAACAGGACGCGCGGTTCATCGGCTGGTCTTCCATCCGGGGCGTCCGGATTGGGCTGCGTGGCCGTCGGTGCGGTAAGAATTTTCAGGATTTGATTTTTCAGTTCGCGTTTCAACGCGCCGGGTTCTAGGAGCTTGTGCTCGTTCACTTGCTGGCGCAGCGCGGCGAGGACTTCCTTGGTGGTGCGCACGCCCAGGTCAGCGCTGAGCAGCGCGGATTCGAGTTGTTTTAGCAGCTCAGGATCGACGGGGCGGTCGCCCGTGAGCAATTGTTCGACGCGGGCGGATAACTCCGTGCGAGTTTTACTGACGGAATCTTTCAGCCGTTCGAGAAGCGTGGGTTCGGGTGGTCCGAAGAGGGAGATCATGAGTTTGCGCCGCGCTTGGCGGAGCACTTGATTGTAGCAAAGAGGCAGTGGCAAGTGATGAGTGACAAGTGACGAGTGAGAAGCAACCTCGGGATTTGGTTGCGCCGGGCGTTGGGCGGGTTTGCGGAAAAAGACAAAGGCTAGTGATGAGTGGCTGGTGGCTAGAAATTGTGTGTGGTATCCAGCGGCGATCGAGACGGATGGCTTCACGGGCTGAACCCCTTCCTCCCTCCGAGCTCTACGGTGGGGCGGAAGCCCCTCCCTTCCGGGCCCAACTTCCATCTGATGCCGGTGGAAACTATACTTCGACTAAGGCGGCGGTTAGGCGGAGGCGGCCGGAGGCTACGGCGGCATCGAGGGCGGCTACTACGTTGGGATCGAACTTGGAGATGGCCAGGGAGCGGATGCGCCCAAGGGCGAATTCCAGGTCCATGGCCGATTGATAGGGGCGATTGGTGGTGATGGCGTCGAAGGTGTCGGCCACGGCTATGATGCGCGCCATCATCGGAATCTGATCGCCGGCGAGGCCGTAGGGATAGCCGGCGCCGTCCATGCGCTCGTGGTGCAATTCGATGCCGGGGAGCATGTCCTTCAGTTGAGCGACCGGGCGCATGATGTTGGCGCCCTTGCTGGGGTGCTGCTTCATCAGATCGAATTCTTCATCAGTGAGCTTGCCGGGCTTTTTCAGGACGCGATCGTCCACGCCGATTTTGCCGACGTCGTGCAGCAGCGCGGAAATGCGCAGACGGTCAATGTCTTCGGATTCCAGGCCCATGTACTCGGCGATGATGATGGAATATTTTGCGACGCGGCCGGAGTGACCACGGGTGTAGGGATCCTTTTCGTCGATGGCGGCGGCGAGCATGCGGATGGAGCCGAGGAACAGCTCGCGATTTTCGGCGGCGGCCTGCTTCAGGCGCTCGACGTATTCTTCGATGTCGCCAGCCATGTGATTGAAAGTTTCGGCCAGCTCGCTGATTTCCGCGGCGCCTTCGACGCGCACGCGTTCGTGGAATTCGGCGCGGCTGATGGCGCGCACGGATTCGACGAGACCGCGAATCGGCCGCGTGATCCCGAGGGCGAAGAGATATCCGAACAGGAGCGCAACCAGAGTGACGCCCACGACGAAACTGAGCGCTTGGGCGGTGAGTTCTTTCACGCCTGCATCAATGCGCGCGCTATCGATACTGCGCTCGGCGATGACCGTCCAGCCTAATTCCGGGATGGTACTGTAGGTGCCGATCATTTCGACAGGATGCCCATTCTTATCCTGTTCGATGAAATGCATGGTTTCGGTGGCGCGCAGTTCCTGAGGCAATTCTTTCAAGTGACCGACGACGGGAGAAGTGGAGGTGACGTCGCGGCCGGGAACGACTTCGGCGGAATCAGGATGCGCGACGATATGGCCGTGTCCATCCACGATGAATACGGTGCGCTCGCGCACGCTGGCATCGCGGATGCGTTCGAGCAGGCGATCGATGGAGACGACGGAAGCGATCATGCCGGTAAATTGGCCGTTTAATGACAGGGGAACGGAAACGACCAGCGCGGGACGATTATTTTTTCCGAGCGCGAAGGGCTCGCTGACGAAATTCAGTCCCTGGATGCTGGCGGTGAAGGCGCGCTTGAGCGCGCCGCCGACGAAAGGATCCTGATCGGCGCTGATACTGCCGGCGGACTGTCCTTTGGCCTGCTGGTTGACGGCGGTGACGTAGAGAATGTTCTGATTATTTTCGACGAAGCTTTGCAGCAGGCGCGCGAGCTGCGGGGCATGCGCGGGATCGTCCACATTCTCAATCCAGCCGGTGAGGGAGAGAACCTGGCGCTGGCTGAGAAGTTGTTCGCGCAGATTTTGCTCGAACTGCAGAGTTTCACTGGCGAGCGAGCGTGTGATTTCGGATTGCTGGACGCGCTCGGTGTCCTGCAGTTTTTCTTCGCTGAGGCGCAAGACTTGGCGATGGTAAAGCCATAGGGGAGTTATGCTTACGACCAGCAGGGCACCCAGCACAATCCAGAGGATGCGCAGGCGCCGCGTCGTGTGCTGCTTGAGGGCTTCAATGGGCACAAGAATCTCTTCAGTGAAATGCTAGCGAAGTGGAAGCTGCGATACAACGGGACGATGGTACTGGGGTTGGCGAATAAGATACAGAAGCATTGGGAGTTACGGGGCGTTCCGCGGCGAGAATCTGCGCGTTGCGGTAAGGGTGGTCTAAGAACCGCCCCTCCGGCCCCGGATTTTCGTGCCCGGCACTCTCGCCGTCGAAACTAAACGTCTTTTTTTTTGCCGCTGAAATTCAGGTGGGGCTCTTCTCCGGCGACAAGGCGCGCAATATTGGGACGATGTTTGACGAGGACGAGCACGGAGATTATTACCGTACCCAGCGTGACGAATTCGGGGGGCGCGTGGCCGGGCGCGTATAGCAGGTAAACAAAAAACGGCAGCGCGACTGCGGCGGAAATCGAGCCGAGCGACGAATAGCGCCAGAAAATTACCACCACCAGCCACAGAACGATTCCGGCGGCGACCGCTTGCCATGCGATGGGCAGGAAAACGCCGAGGCCGGTGGCGACTCCTTTGCCACCTTTGAAATTGAGCCAGATCGGGAACATGTGGCCGACGACGGCGCAGACTGCGGCGACCATGATCCAGCGAATATTACCGGGGCTGAAATGCGTGGCGAGCCAGACCGCAAGGTAGCCTTTGCCTGCGTCGAAGAGCAGCGTGAGAATGCCGGCGAATTTTCCGGCGTGGCGCGTGACGTTGGCGGCGCCGATATTGCCGCTGCCGATTGCGCGGATGTCCGGGCCGCCCTGCGCTTTTACGATGAGCAAGCCAAAGGGAATCGAGCCTAGTAGGTACGCGACCACCGGGATGAGCCATGCGGCGCTCAGAAAAATCGCGTTCAATTCGTGCCTTCCACAAACGGAAATGCAGCGAGCTTGGTGTATTGCGCGCCGGATGGTTTTAGCACGCTTTCGAACAAATGGAATTCGGATTCGCGCGCGGCGCCGAAATCATACGACTTCAGCGCGTCAGTTGCACGAGCGAGATTTTCCAGCGCGCCGTCAGGCTTGAGACGCGCGAGCGTGAGGTGCGGGGAGAACGTGCGCGTTTCGCGTGCGAAGCCGAGCGGTTCGAGCGCTTGTTCGACGGACGCGGCGAGTTCGGCGAGCTTGGGAGTGGCCTGCACGCCGCACCAGAGCACGCGCGGCTGGAATTCGTTGGGGAAGAAACCGAGGACACGGAAATCCATGGCGACGGGTTCGGCGGAGCGAATCGGCGCGAGCGCGGCGCGGATGTCCGGAACTCTTCGCGGATCCGTTTCGCCCAAAAATTTCAGAGTAACGTGCATGGATTCCGGGCGGACCCAACGCGCGGCGCGGCATTCCGGTTTCAGGCGCTGGCCGAGCGTGGCGAGGGCGTTGCGTACTTCGCGCGGCAAATCGAAGGCGACGAAAAGGCGCATGGCTCTGGCTCAGGCTCTCGCGGCGGCGGGAAAAAGATAATAGCGGCGCACGGCGTCGAGTGCGGATTGCGAAGCGAACTGGCGAATACGTTCACGATCGCCGGGAAAGCGATAAGCGCGTTCGCGGGGTCCGTGCTCGTCGGCGAGGCCGATGTGCACCAGGCCCACGGGCTTTTCCGGCGTACCGCCGCCGGGACCGGCGACGCCGGTGACGCCGACGCCGAGAGTCGCGCCGGTGCGTTTGCGGATGCCGTCGGCGAGGGCGAGCGCAACTTCGGAGCTGACGGCGCCTTTCGATTCGATCAAACTTTGCGGAACGCCGACGAGAGTGGTCTTCAGGTCGTTGCTGTAGCAGATTACGCCGCCAAGAAAATAGGAGGAGCTGCCGGGAACGTTGGTGAGGCGTTCGGCGAGCATGCCGCCCGTGCAGCTTTCGGCGACGGCGACGGTGGCGCGATTTTCGTTGAGGATGCGCGCGACGACTTCTTCGAGGGCTTCTCCATCGGTGGAGTAGAGATGTTCGCCGAGAGCCAGAGCCATGCGGTCGGTGATTTCGTCGAGAAGTTTTTCGGCTTGGGAAGCATCGCGCGACCAGGTACGCGGATGCAGCTGCGTGCCGGTGGGCGAGGCTAGGATCGTGGTCTCGGTATCGGGGTAGAGTTGATAGAGCGGACGAACGCGCGTTTCGACGTCGGATTCGCCGAGGCCGGTGGTGCGCAGGTCGCGCGTGAAGAGACGCTCGTCGCCGGAAATTCTCGCGAGGCGCGGGCGAACTTCGGATTCGAAGATGGATTTGAGTTCGTGCGGGACGCCGGGGAGCAGCACGATGATGTGACCATCTTCTTCGAGCCACAGTGCCGGGGCCGTGCCGCGTGGATTTGGGAGAACCGTGGCGCCTTCGGGGACCATGGCCTGGCGCTTATTTATTTCGGGCATGGTACGCGCGAACCGGCGGAAGCGTTCCTGAATTTCGCGCACGATGGCTTCTTCTAGGCGTAGCTTGCGGCCGAGAAGTTCGGAGACGGTTTCGCGCGTCCGATCGTCGTCGGTGGGGCCGAGGCCGCCGCTCGCGATGATAAGGTCGGCGCGAGTGAGCGCGTGGTGGAAGGAGGAGCGCATTTCACCGGGCGAATCGCCGACGACGGCTTTGTGGATGACGCGAATGCCGATTTTGTTGAGCTCGTCGGTGAGCCAGAGAGAATTGGTATCGAGACGGTAGGGAGTGAGCAGCTCGGAACCGATGGCTATGATCTCCGCATTCATCTGCAAATGTTGTACTCGATTCGGAGTGGGGTGTGCAAGTCGCGGGCGGATGGGAGTACGGTGCGGGGATGCGGACACAAGCGGCGCAAGACGCGAGCCGGCGCCGCGGGGCGCGTGCCGGCTCGTCGGGTAGCGTTGTGACAGTCCGCGGCTGCGTCGCGATATGGCTTTTTGCGGCGCGCAGTTTAGTTCTTCAGGGCTGTTTGCGCGCGTAGTCGCCTTGGAATTCCGTCGACCAGGTGGCGCCGTTGTCGTGCGATTTTTCCCAGGTTTGTTTCACGTTGTTGTCACTCAGGCGCAGGATTTTGATGCGATTGAGGACTGCTTCGCCGTTCAGGCCACGGCTGGGGCCGATGAATTCGGCGGAGCCTGGCGCGACTTTTCCTTCGAACACGTGCACGCGGCCTTCGTTGTCCGCGAACATGCCGTGCCAGCTCTTGTCATCCGAGCTGTAGGCGAACATGTTCTCGCCCGTGTGGCCTTTGCCGCCGACCCAGCTTTCGACGACGAGGCATTTATCGAGCGAGAGATGGACTTTGCTGCTGGAGGTGGCGGACATTCCGGGATAGCTGACGGTCCAATCGCCGACCCAGAAGTCGAGCTGGCGGCTTTCTGCGTTTACGGAGCAGCTGCCTGGATCCTGCGCACGTGCCGCACGCGAAGCACCGAGACAGAAGCACGCGATTGCGAGAAGGATTGGAACCAGCCGGCTCGGATGTGAACTACCTACCACTGTGGTGCTATTCATGATTTGACTCCTGTGCGCCGGTTAAACCGGCGAGGTGTAGTGAATGCAAAAGTCATACGAATGTGAGTTAGCGACCCACATCGGCCCGGAGTCATGCGGAGCCGCCCGCAAGGGCGGCATCGAAGCGTTGACAGGGGAACGTGCGGGCCGGGTATTGAGCGGCGGAAGAAACTCACTCCGGGACGCCGACGCTGTAGGAGTTAGCGGAAGGCCCCATCGGGTGCACCGATATCGCGAGGTGTGCCAGAGTCCCGCGCGGTCAGAGACCCCGTGCACGTACGTAGACACCTCGCTCGGGAACCGGGAGATCCCAGGTTTGCCCAAGGCCGCAGTAGCTTTGGGACGCATCGGGAAGTCTAAGGACGTACGCCGATGACGAACGGACCTGGGAAGTCGGACAGACCCACTGTACCTGCGAAGTCCCCGAACAACGCCGGGCCACCGGTGGCGGAGGGGATGGAGGGAAGGGGTCTGGCCAAAGGGAACCTGCCACAGCAAAACGCGTCCCGGATACAAAGCCGGAACAACGCGCTCAGTGCGCTCGGGCGGGTACGTCAAGCAGCAGCAAAGGATAAGAAGTTGCGGTTCACAGCACTCCTGCACCACATCCACAACCTGGACACACTGCGCATGGCCTACTTCAGACTTAAGAAGGAAGCCGCGCCAGGCGTGGACGGAGAGACGTGGCGGCACTATGGGGAGGAACGGGAGGGAAATCTCCGGGACCTTTCCGAAAGGCTGAAGCGCGGAGCGTACCGAGCAAAGCCGGTGCGTAGGGTGTATATACCGAAGGCTGACGGGCGGCAGAGACCGCTCGGAGTAACGGCGCTGGAAGACAAGATCGTCCAGCGTGCCGCGGTCGAGGTGTTGAACGCCATCTACGAAACGGACTTTCTCGGTTTCTCGTACGGGCTCCGCCCAGGGCGCAGCCAGCATCAAGCGCTGGACGCGCTCTACACGGGACTGCTGACAAGAAAAGTGAACTGGGTGCTCGACCTGGATATCAAAGGCTACTTCGATGGGCTTTCCCACGAATGGCTGGTGAAATTCGTCGAGCACCGGATTGCAGATCGGCGCGTCGTGCGCTTGATCCAGAAATGGCTCAACGCCGGCGTGCTGGAGGATGGGAAGCGAATGCGCGTGGAGGAAGGGACGCCCCAAGGTGGCAGTGCCTCGTCGCTTTTGGCGAACGTCTACCTTCACTACGTGTTCGACCCGTGGGTCCAAGCATGGCGTCGGAAGCGGGCGCATGGCGAGGTCATCGTCGTGCGATTTGCGGACGACATCGTGGTGGGCTTTCAGAGCAAAGCGGAGGCCGATCAGTTTCGGGTGGAACTCACGGAACGAATGAAAAAGTTCAACCTGGAACTGCATCCCGAGAAAACGCGGCTGCTGGAATTTGGTCCGTTTGCGATCCAAAACCGGCAACGGCGTGGAGAAGGGAAACCGGAGACATTCAACTTTCTTGGCTTCACGCACATCTGCGTGAAGAAGAGAAGCAACGGAATGTACACGGTGCTGCGGCAAACCATCCGCAAACGACTGCAGACGAAGCTGAATGAGGTGAAAGCCGAAATGCAGCGACGGATGCACGAACCCGTCCCGGAACAGGGCAAATGGCTGCAAGCGGTGCTGCGTGGACACAACCGCTACTACGGGGTGCCCATGAATAAACCGGCGCTGGTACTTTTTCGATTCCGAGTTGGTTGGCTCTGGCATCGTGCGTTGTCGAAGCGCAGCCAGAACGGCCAGGTCCTCTGGACTCGCATGCGGCGCCTGATCACTCGCTGGCTGCCTCCGGCTTCTGTCTGTCATCCCTATCCTCTGCGTCGCATGGGCGTCGTCACCTAAGGCAAGAGCCGGATGCGGGAAACCCGCTCGTCCGGATCCGTGGAGGGGGTTGTGAGAGATCATGATTCCTACTCCGACTGCGGCATTTGCCGCTCAGTACAACTTCTGCGAACGTGTGGCGCGGAAACGGATTGCGCCGTCGGAAAGCTCGATATTTTCATTTGTGAAGCCGGCGCGGCGCAGGCGTTGCGGAAGCGTCGCCGGATCCACGATCACCATCATGTCGAAGCAATGAAAGAGCTTCATGCGCAGGCTGATGCGGCTGTCGGTTCCCAGCAATGTGCCGCCGGGAGCGAGGACGCGAACCGATTCGGCGAGCAGACGATCCTGTAACGGTGCGGAGGGCACGTGGTGCAGCATGGTGAAGCAAAAAACAGTGCGGAACGTGCCGGATTCAAAGGGCATCGAGGTTGCGTCGCCCCCGATGACTTGGACATTCGTGTTGCGAAATTTTGCGGCTAGTTTATTTGCGAGGGCCGGATCGTTTTCCAGGACTGTGAGTGAAGGGACTCGCCTTCTGAGGTAGTTCGTCGTGATGCCGAGTCCGGGGCCGATTTCCAGGGCTGGCGCTTCCAGGATCGCGCCGCCTAGCGCCCAGGGCATGAGCTCGGACTCGACTCTGCGCTTCCAAAGCGCTGATTGGCAGTACCAATGATGGATGCGGTTCATTGTGCGATGCCTTAGTGGCCGAGACGAGAATAGCGGTTGCCGGGTTTGCGTTCTTTCGATATTGTGACAATGAATGTCGCAAAACAGACAGACCGCGAAGTTCGATCCCGGGGCGCCAGGTAAGGCGCAGGTTACAACGCTGAGTCGCGACTACCCGGCCGGACACGTTATCCCGCTGCATTTTCATCATCGCGACCAGCTGGTGTATGCCTCGCGCGGCGTGATGACAGTGCGCACAGGAGTTGGCACATGGGTGGTTCCGACGCACCGCGCGGTGTGGATTCCGACACCGGTTCCGCACAGCATCACCATGTCCGGCACGGTTTCGATGCGAACACTTTATTTGCGGCCGCGGTTGGCGAGGACTTTGCCTCGGAGTTGTTGCGTGGTGAATGTGTCAGCGCTTCTGCGGGAACTGATTCTGCATGCCTGCGCGCTGGCGACACTGAATTTCCGCAAGGAACGGCAGCGGCACGTGATTGATTTGATTGTGGACCATCTCGAAAGCATTCAGACTGTTTCCTTGCAGCTGCCCAATCCAACGGACGCGCGAGCGTTGCGCGTCGCGGGTACGCTGCTGGCGAGTCCGGGCGAACAACGGACGCTCACGCAGGTCTGCAAAATCACTGGCGCAGGGCGGCGCACCATCGAACGACGGTTCCTGGAGGAAACGGGAATGACTTTCGGTAAGTGGCGGCAACAGTTGCGTCTGATGCAGGCGATGCGGCTGCTGGCGGAGGGCGCAAAGATCACGCATGCAGCGCTGGAAGCGGGTTACAGCACGCCGAGCGCGTTCATTTTCATGTTCCGGAAAACTTTGGGGACCACGCCGAGTTTGTACTTTCAAGGAGGCGCAACGCTCGAAGGCCCTGCGGGGTGTGTAAGTGACACACTCGAAAAACGACGCGTCACCGCATCCCGACGAAGGGATTCTCGATAACGATGCCGGCAATTCTTTGCCCGGCGTTGAAATCTTCGGAGAGAATTCGTGTGGCGCCGCTTTTTGCGGCGGATGAGACGATCAGCGCGTCCCAGAAGCTGATTCGCGATTCGTCCTCGATCCGAAATGCGGCGGAGATTTCTGCGCAGGTGGTTTCTGTACACCAGCATGCGTAGTTGCTGACAACTCGGCGCGCAGTCTCTTTGGCTAGCGGCACCGGAATCTTTCGGGTGAGGTTTACATAGAACTCCTGGAGAACTTGCACGCTGAGAACGCCCGCTTGCTCGTTCCATAGCTCACGCAAAACCGAGTCGGCGATTTGATGCTTTGTGCCGGCAGCGAAGTCGTGCGCATACATCAAGACGTTGGTATCTACGAAAGTTTTAACGCTCATGGAGTTCGTCGCGGCTCACTGGACCTTTTCCGCCGAGGTCAAAGCCTTGGTCGAGCAGTGCCAGCGCCTGCCGTTTGGCGCGCTCGTACGCCTCTTCCTCACCGACGAGGATCTCGATCTGACGAGCTAGCAGACCACTGATAGAGGTGGAGCGACGAGCGGCGACGATCTTGGCCTTTTGAATTGTTTCGCGGTCTAGGCTGATGGTTACGTTTTGCTTGGCATTTGCTTTTGGCATAGCCGGGTCTCTGTCACGTAATATACGTGTAACACGTATACTACGTGAAGTCAATCTAAGGAGTTTACGCCCCATGCTGACGAAACCCCGCTGGCTACTGCATCTGGAAGGGGCCAGTATTTTGGCCCTAACGCTCGTTCTGTACCGTGCGGGACATTTCCATTGGTGGCTATTCGCGCTGCTGCTACTCACACCCGATCTGTTCATGCTGGGTTATGTGGCGAATCCCAAGATCGGTTCGGCCGCCTATAACCTGGTGCACACTTCGGCTGCGCCGATTTTGTTGTTGGGTGTCGCGGTCGTGGCTCCGCTTCCCGCTCTTGATCCTTACGCCCTAATCTGGCTGGCACACATTGGCATGGACCGGATGCTGGGCTTTGGTCTGAAATATCCGACGCGATTCCGCGACACACACCTCCAGCACGTGTGAACCGAAACCCGTCGCAACCGGTCCGCGCGGTTTCCCTCCGATCAAACGCGTCACGGGTCTGAGGTTGAGTGCTCGGATTGTTTGCTAGCAGGTGGCAGCGGTTTCGGCTTGGCGAATTTGGCGGGGTCGATGGCGAGGTTTTGCTGCACTTCTTCGAATTGGATGGTCGAAGCGTTTCCTGGTTGCGATGTGGTGACGCGCAAGGGGATTTCCACGCCGTTTACCTCGCGATAGTCGGCGTAGTCAATTTGGGTGGGGTTGCGGCCTAGCGGGGTTTCGGCGTAGCGAATCATGCGGACTAGCAGGCCGGATTGTTCGTCGAAATATAGCTTTACCGGGGGTTGGCCTTCGCGGATGGCCAGGAGCAGGTAGGCGTCGCGGTCGTTTATTTTTTCGGGATATTCGAGGCGCAGCCCGGGAAAGATTTGCTGGATGTGCAGCGGGAATTGCAGGTCGGCGTCGATGCGCGCGGCGGCGAGGTCGGCTTCGTGCATTTCGCGCGCGGGACGGTCGGGCGCGATGGACCAGCCTGATCGGCCATCGAAAGTGGTGACGACACTTTCTCCGCCGGACATGTGGCGGACGATGGATTGCTTGTCCGGGGCTTGCGTGAAGATTTCTACGGCCTGGGGTTGGCCGTGGAAGGTGGTCGAGCCTTTTTCTAGGCGCGTCGTGATTTTTTCGATTGCGGCGGAGCCGCCGAGCGCGCGGATGTAGTTGTCGAGCAACTGGCTTACGGTGGGCAGGTTCGCAGGAAGGCTTGGCGCTGCAGGGGCGTTGCCAGCGACAGCATTGCCACCGGCAGCGGCGGGGTGGGGCTGCGATTCAGCGCCGACCGGCGGAATGGTCGAGGGATTCGGCGCGCCGCGATGGCAGGAATAGCAAGTCACTTCGCGATGGCCTTCGAAATTATTTTTGTTGAGCGCGAACATCATTTGCATCATGTCGCGCGCGACTTGCTTGGGTTTCTTGTCGTCTTTTTCGAAATGGTCCTCGACGTGGCAGAAGGTGCATGGGACGCCTAGCGATGCGGTCATGAACTGCATGGCCGGGATCACTTGGCCGGCCGGAACACCTTTGAGTATTTCGATATTTTTGAAAACCTGCTCCGCGGTTTTCCCTGATTCGTTGTTGGAAGATTGCGGCGCAGCGGGACCGGCTGCGGGCGTTTCGTCCATGGCGGCTTTGATTTTGCCGGCGAGAGCGTCGGCTTTCGTGGTCTCGCCTTCTTTTTGATACAGGCTCATCAGCGTGCTGGCCGCGGGCAGATACAAAGGATCAAGGGTGAGCGCGCGCTCGAGGTGCGCGATGGCGCGAGGGGCGTCGCCGGACGCGACGTAGGGCGACGCGGCGCTGGCTTCGGCGAGCGGCGAATCGGGATCGAGTTCGAGCGCACGTTCGAATGCGATTTTGGCTTCCGAGGTTTGCTGCGCGAGGAGCAGGGCTTCGCCGATCCATTTGAAAAAGTCGCTGTCGTTCGAGAACTGCGCTTGCACTTCGGTGAGCGTACGATAGCCCTGCACGATGAATGGCGGCGACTTGCGTTGCATGCCGGCGTCAATGTATGCGATGCCGCGATTGCGCGTTTGCAGATCTGGCGAAGGCTCGCGCCAGGCGGCTATGCCAGTATCGGTGGGCGCATCGGGGAGGGACTCCTGGCGGCGCTGAATTCTGTGATCGGTGAATGCGGAGTGGCCGCCGTCTTTCGCGTCGCGGCGGGGCATGTGACAGGAGAGGCAGTCGCTATCTTTCGGGGGATGCGAGGCAGCAGCGGGGAATTTTGCTGCGTGGCACGTGAGGCAGACCGAGCGGTAATACGCGACGGGCTGCAGCGGTTTGTCGTGCGGATCGTGGCAGGTGCCGCACCACAGGTGGCCATTGCTGTTGCGGGCGCATGCGCTCAGGGCTAATTGCTCGACGTGGCTGATGACTTTGAACGCGCCGGTGGGATTGGCGTCGTGGTACGTGGTGAATACATCCTCCGCGCGCTCGCCCGGAACGAAATCACGGAGCTGCTTTCCGGGGTTGGGGACGCGCGCGACTCCGAACAGGTGGCACTGCTCGCAGATGCTGTCGCGAGCGACGGGATCGAGTTTCGCGGGATTGACGATATTGCCGGCGTGCGGGTCGGCGAGATGTTTTTCTGCGGGACCGTGGCAGCGTTCGCAGGTGATCGCCTCCTCTGACACCGGAAATACCGGCGAGCGGTATTCGTTCAGCGTGCCGCAGACGTGCAGCGCGTTTCCGGAATGGCAGAGGACGCATTCTTCGCGGATTGGCCGCGTGAAATCGGGGTCGGGCTGATTTTCATAGCCGGGCGCGAGGTCGTAGGACTGGCGGGATTTGTAATAGGCGACTGGGGATTGAAAAAGGTGGCCGCCGATATCCACCAGATAACCGCTGGCGTGAATTCCGGAGCCGACGACCCAGTCAATGTGATATTCGCTTAGGTCGCCACCATTTTCCCAACGCTGCCAATAACCGCGGGGCGTCGAGTACATGGTGATCTTCGAGCCGTGCGCACTGACTGTGCCGTCTGGTTCCTGGCCGGGGCGGCGCAGGGAATGAGCCATTGCCGAGCGAGCGTATCCTGCTACTTCGGCGGGATGGCAGGTGACGCAGCGACTTGCGCCGGTGGGCGCGCCGGAGAGCGGTTGCCGCTGTGGCGTGGGAGGTGCTGAATCTTGGGACGCGGCTGCTACGGTGCCTGCGGATTGACTTTGGATCGTTCCCGCGTTACCGAGAAAAACTAGAATGACGACGAGCCATGTCGAGGCGATTGAGCTTGCGGTCGTAAGACGAGATCGCCACGTCGTGTGGGGAGACGATCCGGAAGCAAAATTCTGGCGTGCCGACATGCGCTAGAGTATAGAAGCCTCAGGCTTCAGACGCGAGCGCGACGGGAAGGGTTGCGATGCGACGGCTAGAAAGCAGCGAACCGTAGACGCTGGCAACGGCTGCCCGGTTCCGCATTGCGGTGCCGGCCGCTACCAATTCACAATGAACGGCAACAGAAAGAGAGCCGGCGGCACGCCTGACCACCGACAGGCAGGCAGGCGCTACGAAAAACTTTGGAGTCGCGGGGGCGCCAACGGAGTCAGATGGCTGGTACGAATCGGAGACCGTCATGGAACAAGACTTGCAGGACACCATAGCGCTGCTTGCCCGCACGCCTGCCGCGCTCGATGCGTTGCTGCGTGATTTGCCGGAAGCGTGGACGTTGCGCGATGAAGGTGAGGGCACGTGGAGCGCGTTCGATATCGTGGGGCATCTGAATCATGGCGAACGCACGGATTGGATGCCGCGGGCTAGGATGATATTGGAGTTTGGCGAGACGCGGGGGTTCGAGCCGTTCGACCGTTGGGGACAGGAGCGTGAGAGCGCGGGCAAATCGCTGGGACAATTGTTGGATGAGTTTGTACGCTTGCGATCGGAGGGCCTGGCTGAACTGCGTACGATGAATCTGCGGAGAGAGGATCTCGAGCGGCGTGGACGGCACCCTGCGCTCGGCGGAGTCACGATGTCGCAACTGCTGGCGACGTGGGCGGTGCATGATTTGACTCACGTGCACCAAATCTCGCGAGTGATGGCGCATCAATATGACGCGGCGGTGGGTCCTTGGCATGCATACCTTGGGGTCTTGAAGTGTGCAGGGCATAGCGCGCCTTGACGCGCGTTCCAGTGATACGATTTTGTGAAGATGCGCGGCTCGCCGTGTCCTGCGCCGCCGCGAAACGTGGTGGTTTCGGGCGCCGAAGGTTATGTTAGGGGTCGAGTGGAGGTTTGAAAATGGAGACTCCGGCAACGATTGCTGTGCCTGATCTTTCCTCGCGACCGTTTCGATTAATTTCTGAGCGCACGATGGCGGCGGCACCCGAAGCGCTTTTTCTGGCGTGGACGGAGCAATTCGATCGGTGGTTTGCGGCGCCGGGCACGGTATTGATGAAAGGCGAGGTCGACGTGCCTTTCTTCTTCGAGACTGAATTCCAAGGAGCGCGGCATCCGCATTACGGGCGGTTCTTGCGCTTGCATCGCGATCGGCTGGTGGAACTAACATGGGTCACTGGTGCGACCAATGGCGCCGAGACAGTGGTGACGTTGGAGCTTCGCCCGCACGAAGGCGGCACGCAACTGCGTCTGACGCATGCAGGATTTCCGGATGAAGAATCGAAGAAGCGGCACGAACAGGCTTGGCCCATGGTGCTCGCGCAACTCGACGAGCGGATCTCGAGGCAGACCTGAAATTCCCGGAACGTGAGATCGTCACTTCTGTTACGCGCTGAACTACCGGGCACGCGTTGCAGCTTCAGCAGGTACCCCGGCCGTGGAGGAAAGCTGGTAGTCTGGCCGTTATTCTAAATCCTCTGCGCTGCTGCGCTTTTCGGGCGCGAACACAATGGGGAATTGCCGTCCACCTTCGTTCATTCCTGCTCGCGAGGCCGCGCGTTTTCGAAGCATTTTCCGCCTTATCGCGCTCGCATTGCTGCCGGTGATCGTCGTGCTTGCGGGTCTTGCGGCCGCCACAACACCGCCGGGTGGATCACCGCAAAAGAAAGAAAAGAAGCCGCCGCGAGCGTGGGATCCGCCCCATGTGGACGCGCCCGTACCCGGTGCTTCAGCGACACCACCGTGCCCGCTTCTCGACGTCCTGCAACGAGCCGGAGAACGCGCACAGGAATTGATAGCGAAGCTTCGCGATTTTGACGCGCACGAACGGATTCGTTATGCGCAGACCGACGACCTGCGGATATCGGAAATGTCGGTCGATGCGAAGTTCGATTACCTTGTGGATTTCGGCGAAAAATCCGAAACGCTCACGGTGCATGAAACCCGGACGCCCCTGGCCGGTTGCGACAATGCGCACGTCGGTGAGATTGCGGATCGGGGTCTGCCAGTCCTGGCCCTGATCTTCAATCCCAACTTCCAGAGCGACTATGAAATGCGCTGCGAAGGTTTCGCGCAATGGAATAACCAGCCCGCGCGGGTCGTTTACTTTCCTCAGAGCAAGGAGAAACGCGCCGGCACTCTTGCAATCCGCACGGAAAAGCAGATTTTGCAGGTGGGCCTGAAGGGCCGCGCGTGGATCGCACCCGACTCCGGTCAGCTGATCCGCCTCGAAACGAGCCTGGTGCAGGGGCTCGCGTCGATGGGCTTGCGGGAAAACGCCGTCGCGGTGGACGACGCGCCGATGAAGTTACAGCCAAGCGGCGTGGTGATCGGGTTGCCGCTATCCGCCACCGCGGATTCCGATTACGGCAAACGCCGCATGAGTATCGGGCACACCTTTTCGGACTTCCAGCTATTTTCCGCGCAGACGCAGCAGGTCATCGAGAAGCCCAAGACGCCGTGAACGAACCACGCGGGGCCGGCGCAAGAGCGGATTCAACACCACTCTCCTGCGCTATGGGTCCATCCGGAATGCTCGGCTTGTCAGCACTCGTGCAAAAGCAGATCCCTCTCTGCGTCCCGCGCCCGTCCCGCCGTCGCGGCACGGGAAAGAAAAAGCGCGGGACTACGTTCGGGATGACACTCGCCCCCTTGGATGCGATTCCTTCGCAAGTTAACTGAGCGCAGGCAGGACTGCGGCCAAGCTTTCTTGTAAACATTGACGTGGCTTAGCCGTTCAGAGGCAGGCCCTGCACGTCCCAGTCCAGGGAATAGAGCGCGTTGTTGGTGGTGATCATAGCGCGGCGGCTCGGCAACAGGGCGATGCCAACAACGTTACTGCCGCTGACTACCAGCTCGGGCTTGGCATCGGGTGTTAGGCGAACGATGCCGCGCTGGCCGCCGAGAGATGCGGCGACGTAGAGATTGCCGCTGCGGTCGAAGGCGAGTCCTTGCGGGCGGCCAAGGCCGCGGAAAAAAGTGCTCACTTCGCCGGCGGGATTGATGCGATAGACGCGGTCGTAGCTCGAAGTGGTGGGGCCGGTGACGTAAAGCTCGTCGGCGGTGCTGAACGCCAGATGATAGGCGGCCATCGAAGGCTCGAGCGTGGCGAAGACGAAAATTTCGCGGTCGGCACCGATTTTGAAAATCGTGCCGCTGCGATCGCCGACGTAAAGATTGCCGGCTTTATCGAACGCGAGGCCGGTGGCGATGCCCATGCCTTCGATCCATTGCATGGAGTGGCCCTCGGGCGTTACGCGATGAATCGCGCCGTCGTGGCGGCTGGAAACGTAGAGGAAGCCTTCGCTGTCAATCGCCAGGCCGGTCGGATTCATCATTTCGGTGATGAAAGGCTTGATGGCGTGGTTGGCGGTGACTTTGTAAAGCGAGACGGGAACTTTCTGGCCGCGTTGGCCGCTGAAGGTGACGTACACGTTGCCGTCGGCATCCACGGCGGGGCTCGCGACAGGATGAAGATTGTCGGCAATCTGCGTGCCGAGCGCTAGCGGGAACGGCGGGCTTTCGACGCCGGCCATTCGCACGCGGACGGTGCCGCCCGCAGCTCCTTCCGGGACGCGCGCGATCAGCAGATTTTCCGCGGCGAGCACCAGGCTGGCTTCGGCTGCGCCGAATTGCACTAGCGGACGTGCGTGATTGCGCGTGCCGAATCCGCTGCCGTGAATGGCGATCTCGCCGCCGGGCAGCGCGGCGGCCGGCTTGATGCTTTCGATCCTGGGAGTGGTGGTCATGTTCGCGTTCAATGGTTGCGGCGCGTTGTGCTGACTATGATAGCTTGCACTAAATTTGGGCTTGTGTCATTGCGTGCTTCGTTTGGCGCGCAGATGGCCGTCTACAAACCGGCGGCGCGCGCGAGCCACAGGCCGATGGCAGCGTAAATTCCTGCGATCCAGTCGTCCGCCATGATGCCCCAGCCGCCGGGCAACGATTCCGCCTGCCGCGCCGGGAACGGCTTCCAAATATCGAATACTCGAAAAAGTATAAAACCCAGGAACAAATATTTCCAGTTGAGCGCGGACTGTAAGGAATTGAGACCAAGCGGCATTGTGTTCCAAATTGGTTGCGCAGCCTTCCACCAGATTGGGACTCCGCAACCGAGCAGCAGAGTCAGATGCTGGCCCGACACTTCGTCGATCACCACGTACTGAGGATCCTTCTCACGAAAGCGCTTCGAAACGCGATCGGAAGCCCAGACCCCAAGGCCAGCGACGAAGAGTGTGAGGACGATCTGCGTCCATAAGAATGGATCAGAATACCGAGTGGAAACCTTTAAGAAGAAGCTGTCGTCGCCGTGCCTGGCAGTGATCATCGCGGCAGTGAAGCCGAAATATATCCACGCCGGCGACACCGCCAACACAAGGCCCATGAGCGAGCCCCAAGTGCCGGGCGCTTTGGGGAAGTAGCCGAGACCGCTGGCCGTGGCGACGAAGAGCGCGAAATGCGGATTCACGGGGGGCGGAACTGGGTTCGGCGCATCGCGGGAACTCGCGCTGGAAGAGTCCGGCATCTCGGAACGTGATGCGCCGGGGTTGTCGGAAGCGGCTGGATCAGTTTGTGCGGTCATCAGTCCTTGTGTTCGTCGGGGGATTCACGGGTGATGTCTTCGAAAAGCGTGTCGTCGTTGGCCGGCTCGCTGATGACGTACTTTTCGCTGGACCAGTTGCCCAGATCGAACAGCTTGCAACGTTCGCTGCAGAACGGAAATTCCGGGTTGGCGTCAGAGTCCGTCGGCTTTTTGCAGATGGGGCAGCGGAATTTCATGCGGTTAAGAATACCGCAAAGTGCGGCGCGATGTGCATGGGTCGTCGTGAAAAAGCTCGTACCGCCTGCCTTGCACCCAAGAAGTCAAAGGCGCCCAGCTGAAGCTGGCCGCTACAAATGCAAAATCGGGTTTGTGGCGCCGGCGTCTCGCCGACAGGTTTTGAATTCGACTTGAGCGGAGGACTCAAATGCAAACAGCGGCCGGGACGCCGGCGCTACGAACGGCAACTGCGTTTACGCGAGGATCGCGAAGGGAGAGGCTGGAGCGAGCGTTTGGCGGCGGCTTGATTCGGGCTTCGGCGCTTCAAATTCGATGGCGCGGCCGATTAGGTCGTAGTGCTTGGCTTCGGTGATTTCGACGGTGGCCAGGGTGCCGGGGAGGGGGAGGTCGGCAGCGTCGTTCACGCCGGCGAAATCGGTTATATACACTTTGCCATCGATTTCGGGGGCCATGCCTTCGAGGCGGGCTTCCCAGATGAGATCGGTGTCTTGCGACGGGCCTTCGAGCATGACTTGCAGGCGCTGGCCGATTTTGTTTTTCAGTTTGCGCGCGGAGATTTTTTTCTGCAGGGACATGAGCGTTTCGCGGCGGTGCGCGATGGTTTTCGCGTCCACTTTATTTTCTAGCGCGAAGCTTTTCGAGATGTCTTGGTCGGAATAGGCAAAGACACCCATCCAATCGAATTCCGCAGCGCGCACGAAATCGCACAGCTCGCGGAAATCGTTCTCAGTTTCTCCCGGGAAGCCGACGATGAACGACGTGCGAATGGCAACGCCGGGAATCGCGCGGCGCGCCTTCTCCAGCATTCTCAGGAACGCGTCGCCGTTCGCGCCGCGCTTCATGCGCGCGAGGACGCTGCGGCTGGCGTGCTGCAGCGGAACGTCCAGATATTTTGCCAGGCGCGGATGCGCCGCGATAGTATCGAGCAGGCGCGGAGTGATGCGATTGGGATAACAATAGAGGAAGCGCACCCAATGCAGGTCTTCGATTTGCGCGAGGCGCTCGAGCAGCGCGGCCAGGCCGTCGTGCAGGCCAAGGTCCTCGCCGTAAAAAGTGGTGTCCTGGCCGATGAGCGAAATTTCGCGCGCTCCGGCGGCGGCCAGATTTTCCGCTTCGCGGATCACGGATTCGAAGCGGCGGCTGCGAAATTTTCCGCGCAGCTGCGGAATCACGCAGAAACTGCAAGGGTGGTCACAGCCCTCGTTGATTTTGATGTAGGCGGTGTGGCGCGGTGTGGCGAGAATGCGCGGCGTCGCGTCGTGATAGAGGTAGGTTGGCAGTTCGGCGCCGCCAATCTTTTCAGAATCGTCGGGACGCAACTCGCCTTCGCAGGCTTGCAGAATTCTTTCGATTTCGCCGGTGCCGATCACCGCGTCCACTTCGGGAATTTGTTCGCGGATGTCGTTGCGGAAGCGCTCGACCATGCAGCCTGCGACGATTAATTTTTGCGCGCGGCCGAATTTTTTGTACTCGGCCATTTCCAGGATGGAGTCCACCGATTCTTTTTGCGCCGGCTCGATGAAGCTGCAGGTGTTGACCACCAGCACGTCGGCCTCGCCCGCGCGCGGCGTCAACTCGTAACCGGCGCGCGCGAGAATGCCCATCATCACCTCGCTATCCACGAGGTTCTTCGGGCATCCCAGGCTGACAAATCCGACTTTCTTCATGCAGAGCAGTCCTTTGGCGTGTTGCGAAACACACAATTCTATCATACCGACAACCTGACGCGTTGAGCGCATATCGAGCGCTGATCTGAAGTTAAAGTGTGCGAGCTAGCCCTCGAGCGCCTGCTGCACTTCATGCGGGCTGCGCGCGATGACCGTCAGGTATGCGCGGGCCGGCTGATCGGGGATGGCGCGTCCCTGTTCCCAATCGCGCAACGTGCCCAGCGGAATCCGGTAGCGGGCGGCGAATTCTTCCTGCGTCATACCCAGAGCGCGACGAATAATTTTTGCCTGTGGCGTGCGCTTCAGATCGGCGCGAGTGAGCGGGCGCGCGTCAGGATCTGCAAGCGCAGCGCGTTCGACGGCGGCTGGCGTCATGAAGCGGAATCCTTTAATAGTTTTCTTCGAGGTAGCTTTCCTGCTTATGTCGGTTGGCGCTCCGGGCCGATATTATTTGGATGACGTCTTTCCGCTCGGTATAGACGACGTAGAAAATGCGGCCTTCAACCATGCCTATGATCACAAAACGTTCCTCGCCGTAGTCTTGTCCGTCGTCAAGAACTTCTACGGCGAAAGGATCCTGGAACACCCTTTCGGCCAGTTCAAAACCGACTCCGTGTTTGACGTAGTTGGCCTTGGCTTTGGAGTTGTTCCATTCGAACCGTAAATTCATGTACTACGGGATACCAGTAGTTAAGTCAAGTGTGCAGGGGTTCAGGCAGCGATTCCGCAATCGCGACTGGAAGTGTAGTGAACTGCGCCGATTGGGCAGGGCTGTGATCCCCGGCAGTTTCTTGGGAAGGTTTGGATGGCTGGAAAAGCCGGGGGAGGGGCTTTTTCTTTC